>Ga0210383_10000162_pt1 | contig 68599 bp, 60 predicted proteins | sample IncBWC14OmetaG_FD_160072 | JGI IMG/M metagenome (GOLD analysis project Ga0210383, IMG submission 160072) | Forest soil microbial communities from Barre Woods Harvard Forest LTER site, Petersham, Massachusetts, United States - Inc-BW-C-14-O ...
CAGCCGATCTTGTTCCGCCAGCGCCACCAATCGTCGCAGCGAGCCTGGCGCGTGCACAATGTCCGCATCCGTGAACCAGAAATAATCTGGTGAACTGCCGGCAGCGTTGATCCCTTGTTGCAGCGCCCAAAGCTTCCCAGTCCATCCCGGCTCCAGCGGCTCAGCTTGTACAATCGACACCTGTCCGCCGCGAGCTAACCGTGCGGCAGCCCTGGCCCGCGCACCTGTTTCGTCCTCGCTGTGATCGTCGACAATAATAATAGGAAACTCGCCGGCGTAATCCTGGGCCACCAGTGATTCCACGCACCGCGCAATCGTCTCCGCCTCATTTCGTGCCGGCACCACAACCACTATGCGGGGCGACCTCGCTGGCCCGTTGATGCGAGCGTTATCCCCATCGAACCGTCTAACCTGCCAAAATGCTCCACGAAAAAAAGTGAGAACGATCCATATTCCAAGTGAAAGTCCGGCCAGGATGATCAGAAAATAAGCCACGCCCTATTGTGCCACTGTAGCGCAGCGCGAGTCCGCGAGCCTGCGCCTTCTCCAACGTCTCCGACACAAGCCGGTCGGTTACGACAGATCTTCCGCGCGAATCGGCAACCGGCGGATTCGCTTGCCGGTCAGCGTAAACACAGCGTTGCAAATCGCAGGCGCCACTACTGGCAAACCCGGTTCGCCGATTCCCGTAGGCTCCTCCGTGCTTTCCACCACGTGGACCTCGATCTTTGGCGTTTCCTCGATGCGCGGCATTTCATAATCGTTGAAATTCGATTGTTCCACCCGGCCGCCCTGAATCGTGATCGCATCATGCATCGCGGCCGAAAGCCCGTAGATCGCCGCGCTTTCCACTTGCGCTCGCACGCCGTCCGGATTAATCGGCCGCCCACAATCCACCGCGTAAACCAGTCGGTGCACTTTAACGGCTTTGTCCGCCACGCTCACTTCCGCCACGCACGCCGTATAAGTCTCAAACGCGTAGTAGCCCGCGATGCCACGCCCCATACCCTGCGGCAGCGGCGAACCCCATCCGCCTTTTTCCGCAGCAAGCTTCAGCACGCCTTTCTGCCGAGCCGTCTTCAGCGGGTTTCCCTCCTTCGGATTCCCAAAGTCCGGAATTGCGCGATCATTTCCAATCTGGTTTAGCCGGTATTGAAGCGGATCGGCGCCCGCCAGCGCAGCCAGTTCATCAATGAAACTTTCCACCACGAATCCGCTGCTCGAATGTTCCACCGATCGCCACCACGCCCGCGGCACTCCCGACTTGGCTAGCGTAAATTCCACACGATAATTTGGTGTCTGATAAGGAATGAAAGCCGCGGTCCCAAACTCGCCGCCTCCGGAATCGTCCTCACCCTTATCGCCCCACATCGCCGCAATCGACGTGGAAGTTTGGAAATGTTTCCAGGCGGCCACTTTTCCGTCGTTGTCGATTGCGCCGGAAAATTTGTGATAAGACGCAGGGCGATAAAAGTCGTGCTGCATATCGTCCTCCCGCGTCCAAAGCACCATTACGGGCTTTCCCGAAGCTTTCGCCACCTGCGCGGCCTCCATCACGAAGTCCGCCTGGTAGCGCCGCCCAAACCCCCCTCCCATCAAAGTCGTGTGTACAACAACGGAGTCGTGTGGCAAGCCCGAAACGCCGGCGATCACATCCTGGGCCCATTGCGGCGCTTGCGTTGGGATCCATGCCTCTGCCCCGTCTGGCCGGATGTGCACGGTACAATTCATCGGCTCCATCGACGCGTGCGCGGCAAATGGAAATTCGTACGTTACCTCGATCTTTTTTGCGGATTTGGCCAGCGCGGCGTCCACATCCCCATCACTCCGCAGCGCCTTCCCCGGCTTTGCCGCGTTCTCCAGGAACTGTTTGTGCAGCGTTTCGCTGGATTCTCCCGCGTGCGGACCTTCCTCCCAAACGATGTTCAGCGCATTCCTTCCTTGCATGGCCGCCCACGAATTGTCCGCAAGCACGGCGATGCCACCGGCCGAGAACGCGCCCTTTGCCACCGGATCGATCGCAATTACGTCGCGGACGCCAGGCACACTCTTGGCCTTCGTCGCGTCGAATGATTTCACTTTGCCGCCGAACACCGGGCATCGAGCGATCACCGCATATTGCATTCCCGGCACACGCGCATCGATTCCGAATTTCGCGGCACCACTCGATTTGCTCTTGGCATCCGTCCTGCGTAGCGCGTTACCTACAATCGTGAAATCCTGCGAATTTTTCAGTGGCACTTTAGTCAAATCCGGAACCGGCAGCTTGCTCGCCTTCTCGACCAGTTGTCCGTATGTCAGGAAGTTCTTTCGGGCCCCGTGCAGAATTCCGCCGTCCTGCGCCACGCACGTATCGCGATTCACGTTCCAGTGCGTTGCCGCGGCCGTGATGAACATTTCCCGCGCCGCCGCTCCCGCCCTGCGCAACGGCAACCAGGAGCTGGCAATACTCCCGCTGCCACCCGTCCCAAGCTGATAAATCTTTGGATTGGTTGGCGCTTGCTCAATCCCGACTTGCTTCCAATCCACGCACAGTTCCTCAGCCAAAATCATCGGCAAAGAAGTGTTAACGCCTTGTCCCATTTCCGATTTCGCGAGGATCAAGGTAATTCGGTTGTCCGGAGTAATGTGCACCCAAGCGTTGAATGGATTTACGAGAGGCTTTTCCTGAGACTCCGCCGCATCGGTCGCCGCTCGCGCGTCCAGATGAAAACCAATTAATAAGCCGGCACCTGCAACCGAGCTGCTCTTCAGAAATTCACGTCGATTGAGAACGAGAGTCTGTGCCATGGCAATCCTCACAGTTCGCAGCGCAGCGTCGGCTGCGCTTTCAGAAGGGAATTACTTCGCGGCTTGCATTGTGGCTGCGCGGTGAATGGCTTTGCGGATCCGCTGGTAAGTTCCGCAGCGGCAAATGTTGCCGCTCATCGCATCGTCAATATCCGCATCCGAAGGGTTCGGCTTTTTTTCCAACAACGCCACCGCGCTCATGATTTGCCCGGACTGACAATATCCGCATTGCGGCACATCTTCCTCGATCCAGGCCACCTGCACAGGATGCGACGCGTCCGCGGACAGCCCTTCGATCGTCGTGATTTTCTTTCCCGCCACGCTGGAAATCGGAGTGATGCACGAACGCGCGGCCTCTCCGTTAATGTGAACCGTGCACGCGCCGCACAACGCCATTCCGCAGCCAAACTTCGTCCCGGTCATATTCAACGTATCGCGAAGCACCCACAGCAGCGGCATCTGCGGATCCGCCTCAACGGTCGTGGACTTTCCGTTCAGCATAAAAGTGACAGCCATGGTTTGCCTCCTTCACGTAGCGAAAATATCGTACACCAAAGGGGTTCCTGGATGGAAATGTACGAAACAGCGCACCAAACCCGCCCGGCCTACTAGATTCTTAGGGGGCTGCCGCTACTCCCGTTGACCTGTTACCATTACCCTGCTTGGGAGGGACCCGCCAGGATCCCAGTATGTTGGCAGCTGGCTTAAAGAGGTAGTCAGCGTGGATTCGACTCGCAATCTGGTCATTTCCCTATTCCCGACGGAGGTGCGCGCCAATCGTTCGCTGCAAACCATGGCGAGCCTGCTCGAGGATTTCACACGGGCTGGGACGCTGCATGCGCGTTTGGATGCGCTGGTCGCGCTCTATTCCTGGCTGCGCCGCAAAGACAATCGGCTCCCCGAACTTCGGCCACCTGCTGGTTCCTTCGCTCAAGCGGGTTCGGAATGGCGCCGTGAGCGCGTCTGGCTTTCCATCCTGGAAGCTTCTCCCGAACTCCGCGATCGCTATCAGGCCGGCATTGCCGCCATCCTTGACGAAACCGACGCGGTTTCCCTCTTTGCTCAATCCGGGCTTCCGACGGATCGTGGGCTCCTCTCCGAGACTTTTGATCGCTTTTTCCGCATCGTTCTCCCTGCCCCGCGCGAGGAAACCGATCTAGCGAAACTCTTTATCCGTCTCTTTCCCGCGCAGAATGAAGTGGACCGTTTTTTCAGCCAGTCCCCGGAGCAGTTGAAAGAATTGGCTTCCCAAATCGCACCCGTCGAGATTTCTGAAGCGTGGGACAAACCCCTGGCGGCTTTGCGGGATGCTTTCTACCTTTTGGCCGCTCGCGCCCAGGGCCTCGGCATGTCCGAAAACTTGCGCATCCGAGGACAGGGCGGCTCCGTGCAGAGCTCCGCTTTCCATCGTCTGATGCGCACTTCCGACGCCTTGTTGGAAGCGGTCCTGGAACATGAGAGCGTTCCGGAGACGGCTCAGGACTGGAAAGCCGCCGTGGCGGATTGCCGCGCGGAACTGCAAGCCATCGTCACTCATTTGGACACCCGCGGCGTCAATCTCGATGTCGTCTATGCCATGGATGTGATCGAACAAAGCCTGAAACGCATGGAGCTGATCAGCGGCGTTCTTGTCGCTCACTCCGGCGCTCCAAAAATGGTTACCGCTCTCCGGCTGTTGCGCGACGTGATTCGCGGCCGGCTCAACGACCGCAGCCTCATCGGGTTGGCGCAGAACAGTTTCCGGTTACTCGCCAAGAAAATTGTCGAATGGGCCGGAAAAACCGGCGAGCATTACGTTACTAACAATCGCGAGGAATATCGCCAGATGTGGTATGCCGCTCTCGGTGGTGGCCTTCTCACGGTCGGCACGGCTGCGATCAAAATGATGGTTACACACCGCGGCCTCCCTCCCTTTGTGGAAGGTTTTCTCGCGGGACTGAACTACGCCGTCAGCTTCGTTCTCATGCATGTTTTCCATCTCGCTCTCGCCACCAAGCAGCCTTCCATGACGGGCGCGGCCCTTGCCGGAATCCTCCACCGTTGCCAGGATGCCTCGAAAAGCGAGGAACTCATTTCCTATGTCCAACGAATCGTCCGTTCCCAGCTCGCTGCCGCCTTCGGCAACATCATCGCTGTCGGCGCAGGCGCAGTTGTCTTCAGCATCATCTGGAATCGAACTTTTGGTCACCCTTTTTTAAACGTGGAAACTGCCGAATACGCGGTGAAGTCCATGAATCCCATCGGCAGCGGCACCATTTTTTTTGCCATTCTTACCGGCGTCATCCTCTGGCTCTCCAGCTTGGCCGGGGGCTGGATCGAAAATTGGGCTGTGTATCACCAACTCCCCCGCGCCATTGCCGAGCATCGCCTCGGCTCTTCCTTCAAACCTGAAACGCTGCAGCGTTTTTCCACATCCTTCGCGCACAACATCGCCCCTTGGGGTGGGTCGATCGTGCTTGGTTTCATGTTAGGTATGACGCCCTCCATCGGCCATTTCTTCGGCCTGCCCCTGGACGTGCGTCACGTAACACTCTCCACCGGCACTCTCGCGCTGGGAATTACTTCTCGCGGGCCAGAGGTGCTGGGCCATGGCGCCTTGATTTGGGCTTCGCTTGGAATTGCCGTGACGTTCGTGATGAATCTCGGGGTTAGCTTCTATCTGGCGTTGCGCCTCGCGCTTCGCGCGCAGGATATTCCGCCAAGCGAAAATTATGAAATCTTTCGTACTCTCTGGCACCGTTTCTGGGGCGCCCCGCGCGAATTCTTCCTTCCGCCGGCCGGGGATCCGCCGCCAACGATAGAGCCCGCCGCCCATTAATTTTGGAGTGCGGCAGCCCGGCTGCCGCTTTAACGCAAACCAATACGAATCATTAACGATCGAGCGGGAGCCCAGCTCCCGCCACCTAACCCTCAACCCGACCGACGCTTAGGGCGTAGCGGGCTCGGGCGTAGGCCGCGGCGGTTCGTGCTCCACGCCTCTCCAACCGACAGGCCGCCCACTGACGGCCTCCTTCACCGACCGGAACAGCACGATGTACATCAACTGCCGGTAATAAAAACGCTGCAGCAGCACAGGAATTAGTAATGTCCAGTCTTCGTGACGTTCCAGTGCAAACGCAATCACGCAAGTCAGCACGTCGATAATCAGGAAGCCCAAAAAGAACACCACGGACCGCTGCACATCCGCTGTCGTCCAAAGTTGCGGAATTTGCGTGATATGCAGTTGCGCCAGCCCCCACAAAACGATGCTCCCAAAAAACAACAAGTCCAGCAGCGGTGACACCAGCGGCAGCATAATCTGAAACACAAAAATGTTTGGCAGCGCGATGAATCCCAAGGTTCCGTATTTCGGCCGGAACAAGGTGCCGCTGTGTTTCCAGAACGATTGCAATGTTCCAAAGGTCCACCGGAATCTCTGCCGGATCAGCGCGGTCGGCGTTACGGGAGCTTCCGTCCAGGCGATCGCGTCTTCGTCATACGTAATCCGCCATCCCAGCCGCCGGATCGCAATCGTCAGGTCCGCATCTTCCGCTACCGTATCCGCCGTAATTCCGCCCGCGTCTTCGATTGCTTTTCGACGCCATGCGCCCAGCGCTCCAGGCACCACGGTAATGCAGTTCAGCAGATCAAATGCACGCTTCTCCATATTCTGGCTGGTGACATATTCCAGCGCCTGCCAGCGTGTCAGCCACCGCGACCGGTTTCCCACCTTCACATTGCCGGCAACCGCGCCCACAGTAGGATCGGAGAAATGTCGCAGAAGTCTACGGATCGCGTCCGACTCTATCTCCGTGTCCGCGTCTATGGTCACCACGATGTCCGTCCGAGCATTGGACAGCGCGTTATTCAACGCCGCGGCTTTCCCGCGATTCACCTGATGAATGATCTGCACAGCTTCGTTCCGTCCGAAATTCGCATGCAACAGTTCAGGAGTTTTGTCCGTCGAGCCGTCATCCACAACGATTACCTGAATATCCTTCAGGTCCGACAACAGCACAGAGCTCACCGTCTGCACGATCACCGATTCTTCGTTGTACGCCGGAATCAGCACCGTCACTGCCGGCGGCGGGTCCGCCAATTTCGTATGGTCCGGTCGCAGCTTCTCGATGATCGCCAGTATCCCGATAATCAGCGCGCGTCCGCTGACCAGCACGATTCCCAGGATGAACACCGTCGCGATCGCGAACCGTGACCACTGGAAAATTCCGAAAATCAGGCCGTCCGCGCGCGCCACCATTCGTTCGCGCAGAGTGAGCGGCACCATAACCGCATCCCTCGTTTGGCCAAGCAAGTCGGAAACCGATGTCAGCTCGATTCCCCTGGCGCGTAGTCCGTCAATGATCTGCGGAAGCGCCTCCACTGTTTGCTCGCGGTCCCCGCCGCCATCGTGCAGCAGCAGAATGTTTCCCTTATTTGCTTGCCGCATCACATCTTCAACAATTTCCTTTGCAGGACGCTGCGGCAGATTTCCATCGATCCGCCAATCGTCGGGATCAACCCTTTGTCCAACGATGATGTAGCCCAGATCTTGCGGGTACGGCAGTTGCGCCACTTCTTCGGCGTACTCCGGTTGGTGGTCGATGCCGTATGGAGGCCGGAACAGCAGCGATTTCACACCTAGCGTGCTCTCGATGAGGCGTTGCGTCAGGTTGAGTTCCCACTTCAATTGCGTACGCGAAATCTCATCAAAATTGGGATGCGTAAACGTGTGATTCCCAATTTCATGTCCCTCGCCGTATTCCCGTTTCAGCAAATCGGGCGACGAGTTGGCCTGCTCACCGACAACGAAAAATACCGCCGGCGCATGTTTCTCTTTGAGAATATCCAAAATCCGGGGTGTCCATCGCCGGTCGGGACCGTCGTCGAACGAGATCACAATCTTATTCTTTGCATCGCCGATCTGGTCGATGTCATACGACAGCGGTATCGCGTCATACCTCTCGCTCGTAATCAGGTCGCTGATGTTGTCGTAGGTGAAACTCCGGCGCCCCGGTTTCGGTACGTCGATGATGTGCCAGATATCACCCGCGCCTTCCAGAATCAGGTCCGGCCCGGGCGGCAAATCTTTCAGTTTGTCTCTCGTCGCGTCGTCGGCATGAACCGCATCCCAAATGGGCCATATGGATGTGTCCGCCGTACCCATGCGCCAAAGCGCCGTCCCCTGCACGCCGAGCCGCTCGCAAGCTCGCAATTCGTTGTAACCCGTGACCGCATCCAGCAGCCACACCTGGTGTGTGTGATTCTGTTCGTCGTCATACGAATAATGCGGGTTCAACGAAGCGGAATCGAAGTCGACGTCCGTTTCCGATTCGTGCGCATGCAGCAACGCTTCTTGAACGCTGAACTCTTCCGCGTGCTGCTCTTCCTTCTTCGGAGATTCCGTCCAGTCATAGGCATAGTTGGCGATGCCCACCACGATTTTCTGCGCCGGCACCACGTCCCGAATTTGCCGCAAATTCTCCATGAACCAGTCTTGCGCGGCGATTGGTCCCGGTGGCGAAGTAATCCAGTGCTGGTCGTAATTCATCAGGATGATCGCGTCGGTTTCCCGCCCGAAGAACGCATAGTCGTAATCATCGTCTCGCGCCGGCAAGGCAATCATCAGCTTCAGCCCCGCTCCATGCAACCCCACACCCAGTTCGGCGATGAACTGCCGGAAAGTCGGCTGGCTTTTCAGCGGGACTTCCTCGAAATCCACCACGATTCCGGCCTGATGCGATTCCGTGGCATACTCCACCACATCGCCCACCAGGTGCTGCCGCGCAGTGGGATTTGCCAGCATCGCTTCCAGTTCCGTCACGCGCCACACGGTGCCGTCGTAATTGTTCAGCAAACCCATCATGGGCAGCTCGACGGGTGGGTTTAGCGAGCGCATCCACTGGTGCAGCTTGTCCTGCTTCAGCCGCGAAATCGCTTCCGCGGGTGCCACCTCAACCTTTTCGCCGCTGCGTTCGTAATCCACAATCGTAATCCGGCCGTCGGCGGTCACCGAATGCAGCTGCTCGGGTATCAGCAGGTCCATATCCTTGTAATTCTTCTTCAGCGAAGCAAGGCTGTTGGCATCCCAGCTGACGAAGAACGCTGCGCGTAGCGGGTCGTAGCCCTGTGGGATCTGGCCGATGCGAGAGACGCGCAGGTGTCGTCCTTCCCTCGCGTTCGCCGGTTTCAGATTCTTCTTCTTCGCGGAATGGTAAGTAGGCCGCGTGTCCGGCAGCAACGCGGAAGGCAGCTCCACGCTACCCGCCACAGTGATGAAGAAATACACCAGCAGCAATGTCAGCAGTATGCCGCTCAATTCCAGAATTCGGCGCGTGCGTCGCCAGCGCACCTTATCCGAATCGTAAAAAATAGGTTTACGTTCTTTCATTCCGCGTGGACGCCCCGGGTCGGGTGGGAACCGCCGAGGCAAGAATCACTCCGTCGAAGGTAACTGAACCTCTCTATTGTAAGATGCGGAGAAGCCAATGAAACGTTTTTTCTCCAGCCCCGTGCTGCCACTTGTCGCAGGAGCCTGTTTACGGCTGCTTTTCGTCTTTAAATATCCAGCGGCCACCGGTGATACCGTCCTCTACGAGCAGTACGCCAGAAATTGGCTGAAGCTCGGCAAATTTGCCATGGACATCAACGGCCAGGCCACCCCGGTGGATTTGCGCATGCCTGGCTATCCCGCTTTTCTCGCAGTTGTCTACGCGCTGACGGGCCGAACAGGAGATGCCGCGCGCGTCCCGGTGATGCTGGCCCAGGTGCTGGTTGATCTGGCGACTTGCGTTGTAATTGCCGCACTCGCTGCCCTGCTGGTGCGCCTTGGCAATCAGCCAACAAAGGCAAAAAGAGTCTTCTTGTTCGCCCTGTGGCTTGCGGCTTTATGTCCCTTCACGGCAAATTACGTGGCCGTGCCACTCACCGAAGTTTGCGCTGTGTTCCTCACCGCGCTCGCCTTTTTGCTGCTGATAGCCGTTGCGGCTCGCGTCACCGGCAGCCCGGTTCGGTTTTCCGCGGGTGGAGACCTGAACGAGCAAAGCACGTGGAAGGTGGCAGCGCTAGCGGGATTCATTGTCGGCATCGGCGCTCTTTTCAGGCCGGAAACGCCGCTTGTGCTGATCACCACCTTCGTGGCGCTGGCATTCTGGATGTTGCCGCGCCAAGATCGGAAACGCTGGCTGCTGCTGTGCTTTGTGATGTTCGTTGGGTGCGCGTTGCCGCTGGTGCCTTGGACCATCCGCAATGCAATTACCCTCCACGAATTCCAGCCGCTCACGCCGAAAGACACGACCCTGCCCAGCGAGCTTGATCCCAAGGGCTTCATGGCCTGGGAAAAAACCTGGCTTTATCGCGTCCGCGACAATTATCTGGTCGCTTGGAAACTCAACGACGACGAGATCCATATGGAAGATATTCCGGACTCGGCTTTTGATACCCCCGAAGAGCGCGAGCGGGTGGCCACGATTCTCGACAAATACAATGACGAGATTACCTGGACACCCGAAGAAGACGCGATCTTCGCTCAGCTAGCCCGGGAGCGAACCGCCCGCCATCCCCTGCGCACCTATTTGTGGGTCCCCGCGAGGCGAGCCATCCGCATTTGGCTTACTCCGCGCATCGAATTGCTGCCGGTCTCCGGCCATGTGTTTCCCTTGGCCTACCAGCGCGAGGAAGATCCAGTGGACCAGAAAGTAACCATCCTGTTCTTTCTCGGCAACGTTTTGTATGTGGCCTTGGCACTCTGGGGGGCTGCGAAACTATGGCGCCAGCCTGCGGCCCGCGCGTCCTTAGCTGTGCTAATCCTCTACGTCGTTGTCCGCACGGCGTTCCTCACCACCCTCGAAACGCCCGAACCTCGCTATGTCCTCGAATGCTTTCCCGCCATACTCGCGTTAGCCGCCCAAGTAGTTGCCGGCAAGCCTGCCTTGTAGCGCACGCCCAGTCATCGAGCCTGGCCGGACGCTCAATGGCCTGCTGTACACAGGTGCTTTTTCACACCTTAAGGAAGATTTTCCTCCGCCAGAGAAGCCAGAGAAGCAGCCAACAGAACAAAACTGCGCCGAGTGAATAGACCAGAGAAGCGTTTGCAGTACTAAGGCCTGCTGCTTCCAGGTACGCTTGTGCGGCTTCATGCCAGTTCATCGTTGCCCCGGTCGGGCCTTTTCCCGTGAACGAATACCCTGGACCGTAGACCAAAGAATCGGCCACAAACCCGGCGATCGCATTCATGCCGAACACTAGGATCGGCATAGTCCAGCGGCCGCGCCACCCTTTCACTTCCGTTATCCAATAAAGAAGGGAAAGAAACAACAGCGCGAACCCACCGCTGAACAGCACGAAGGAGCTGGTCCATAGATTCTTGTTGATCGGAAACCAGCGATTCCACAATAGGCCGCTCAGCAAACCCAGAACGCCAATCAGCGCCATACCGCCGATCAACTTCGCAGCGCGTTTCCCGGTTTTTAGCCAGTGCCCGGTCAGCACGCCGATGAGTGTGGTGCCGATGGCGGGAATCGTGTGCAGAATGCCTTCAGGATCGCGCGTACCGTCGTACAGATGACCCATGAAGAGTTTTCGGTCGAGCCACGCAGGTAAATTTTGCATCTGATCCATGAAGGGGATGTCGCGCGCGGGAAACCCCGCCCCCGGAACCGGCACAAATCGCAGCAACGCCCAATAGCCAACCAGGCATGCCGCTAACGCTGAAATTTGCCCGCGCCGCCCACCCCACAATTCCAGAATCGCCGCGAAGAAGTAGCAGATGCCAATGCGCTGCGTGACTCCTTCAAAGCGCCATGTATGCAGTTCCAGGCCGATAATTGGCGAGGCATTCACCAGTAACCCGATGGCGATAAGGATGAGCGAACGCTTAAAGGCGTGGAACAGAATACGTTTGCGTGTTTCTCCACGCTCCAGGCGGGCCGTAAAAGAATACACAATCGAAATTCCCACCAGCACCAAAAACGAGGGAAAGATAAAGTCCGCCGGTGTCCAGCCGTTCCATTTGGCGTGCATGATGGGCCAATAAGCGCCGTCGTCGTTGCCGGGGTTATCGACCACGATCATGGCCGCTACCATCAGGCCGCGATAAACGTCCAGGCAGAGCAGTCGGGTGGAAGTTTCTGCCTGAGTGAGAATGGAGAATCCGGATGCGGGTCCGGCGATCGTCGACGGCATCGCGTGACTATATCTGGTCTTTTTGCTCTTCGCCAGATCGTGTTGTAGACCGGAGACCCTGTAGCGTAGGGCCGAATCCTCGATCCCTGCGGCCTGATCTTCTATACCGCGTCCGGAGGTTCCGGATGAATCGTGACGCGCGAAATTTGCGGAAAACGTTCCTTCACCAGATCCTCAAGCGCCGCAAGCACGTCATGAATCCTCGTGATCTCGTAGTCGCTTTTCATTACGCAGTGGCAAGAGACGAGGATGTGATGGTCGACCTGTCGGACGCGCACATTGTGGCAACTCAGCAGCTCGTCGTAATTGCCCGGCATGCGATTCAGAAAAGATTCGACAGCCAGCTCCAGTTGCCGCATTTCGCCGGCGGCGATTTCCGGCGTGGAAATATGCCGCCCGAGTGGTTCAATGTGAATGTTGACGTCAAGCTTATGGCTGCCTCCGCCGAGGGCCGCGATCGCATCTTCCAGTTCGGTAGCCTGGCGATGCGCTTCACGCAGAGAAAGATTTTCGTCCACCTCCAGGTGCAGCTCCACGAATAGATTACCGTCCTGCTGGTACGCGGAGATGTCGTGGACAGGGTGGCCCATGCGCTGTGCAATGGCGCGAATCGATTCGAACAAATCCTCGTTATCAGGAGCACGCGGCTCCGTATGCACGACCACGTCTGCGGGGACGATCTGGCTGACACGCTGCTCGATGGCATCGGTGAGCGCATGGACGCGCTCGAGATTGGCGGCGCGTGGCACCGAAACTGTGGCGTCAACGAAGTGTCGATTCCCGGAGCGCCGGACACGGACGCGGTCCACGCGGAGCACTCCTTCCATTCCACCAATTGCATCCGCAATTTCGCTTTGCAGGCCTGCGGGAGCGGCATCGAGCAGCGCGTCAAGGGTGCGTCGGCCAAGCTGCGAGCTAACCCACAGAATGACGCCCGCCACCGCAAGAGCAGCCAGTGAGTCCGCGTAGGAAAGCGAGGGAAGATTCCAGCTGTTGCCGGCCCAAACAAGGGCCACGCCCAGGATCACGACGATCGTGCTCCAGACGTCCGTGGAAAAGTGCAACGCATCGGCCTCCAGCGCCTCGCTGGCGTGCTTCTGCGCCACCTTATTGAGCGCGCGTGCACGCGTAACGTCGATAGCCAGCGCGGCAAGGAGTATCAGAATCGCGGTGAAGCTAGGTTCAATGTGGACGGAATGGAAGAACAGCCGGTAAAAGGCCTCGTAAATGATGTACAGAGCCGTAACAACGAGCAGTCCGGTCTCAAGAAACGCTGAGAAGTTTTCAAACTTTCCGTGTCCGTACGGATGCCGTGAATCGGCGGGTTGATCGGCAACGCGAACGGACAGAAACGTAATCACCGCGGCGACTAGATCAAGCCCGGAATGCAGCGCTTCAGAAAGCACGCCAAGGCTGCTTGTCCGCAGCACAAGAAAAGTCTTAAGGCAAAGCAGCAAGGTCGCCGAGCCGATGCTCAGCAGTGCAGCGCGCTTTTTTTCCTGGCTGGCTTCATGTAGCCGGCGTGTAAGAACCATGGGCTATAAGCCTACAGTATGTAGCGATGACCGGCGACCCATGGAGTGCGGTGGCTTGCCGCGGCTTTAACGGTGTAATTCTAACCGCCGGTTGCTCACTTGCCGACCGTGGGCGACATGGGCGGTTCAGGAATAATCGGCAAACGCTTGGGTTCCCCGCGGGCCCCGCGAAACTCAACTTCTTCGAACAACAAAGACGGCGCAACCACCGCCGCAGGCAAACCGTTCTGCGCGCTGCCAAACGCGCCCAGCGCCGTCCCGGCAACCCCTACCGTTTGGTTCTCCATGAAGTTGTAAACGTATTCGTCATTCCCGATTGCGGCAATATTCCGTAGCGAGCGCGCATTGAATCCCGTGATCCGCGCTCCGCGAACCAGTTCCTCATGGCCGTCAGCCGGGTAGAAGCGATATACCACCAGCGGCAAACGATCCGTAGCCGCATTTCCTCCAAAACTGGCAAGCAGGTCGGTGAAGTCTTCTTGGTGCATGATGCTGATCGTCGGATTGTCCATCTGCCGCACGATCAGGCAATAGTCAAGCTTTTCGTCCTTGCACGCATCGATGAACTTCTTTTTCATGTCTTCCTTGGAAACGGTTTCCGAAGACGTGAAGAAAAGATTGCTCATAGTGGGCTGAGGATCACCATTGAACGCGGCACGGCCGTGACCATTGGACTTGTCCGAATCCGGTCCCGGCCTGCGAGACATCAGCAAATTGTTAAGCTTGCCGTCTTCCACGATCGTCACCTTTTCGGCAGGCACACCTTGCTCATCAATTGCATAGCTGCCGATTAGCGGCGTGCCCTTGTAATCCTTGGCGGAGGGATCGTCGATCAAGGTGACGGTCGGGGGCAGAACACGAACAGCAACCTTCCCGGTCCAGTCGCTGTGTGCGCCCAGGCTGTTCATCAATTGATCCACCACGGGCTGAAAGGCCACGGGCGGACGAGCGCCGTTCAGGGAAGGGCCGAGCACTTGCGCAATCAGCGCAGCCGCGGCGCGAGATTCGAACAACACCGGCCCGGTGTAATCGGAAGCCGTCGGAGCCGCGCGCATGGCCATAAGCTCGGAAGCCGCCACATTCAGATTCTTCTGAACGTCGTCGACGGACGGAAGTTCGGCGGGCCGCGGCGCATACGTGGCGTAAAAATGATTCAGTTCCATACCATCGGCAGCCAGCGTGCTCATCGGCGCTTCAATCGCCGCATAGGAATGGTTCACGCGAACTTCCGTACCCTCGCTGGTGATCAGATATTCGGTCATGTAAACGAGATAATAAGTAACCCGAGATTCGTAGACCTGCGGGAACGCTCTCAATGCCGACGACGTCTGACGAACTTCTTCCTCCCAATTGCGATTGGACCAATCCAAAGTGGCAAGAGGGTCGACGCGCTGGATCACCTGAACGCGCGAAAAGTCGTCTATGTCCGAAGGACGAGCCAGACTGCTGAGATAAGCCTGCTTGCGAGAGTATGTCTCGACCGCTTCCTTGAACGCTTGATCGGTGGCAATCCACAGATCCTGCCGAAGTGAATCGTAATCGCGGTCGATGCCGACGCTCCCGGAAGGTCCAATGAATCCCCGGAACCCTTCATCGCCAATAAAGTTGGAGCTATCCAGCTTGTAATCGCCCACACGGGCGCTCACCGTCATCTGGCGCGTGCGGCTGTGGCCCGTGGAAAGCAGAGCACCGAACTCACCCGTGATTTCGCGAATATCCAGATCCAGAAGCCGGTATTCGATGTAGTAAGGGCGAACCGGCTGGTTGGAGGGAGGAATGGCCAATTCCAGTCGCGATTTGGCGCGAGCCATTTCATCCTTCATCGCCTGAATCGTATGGTCCTTATCCTCCGGCGCCTGTGACGCAAAGACCATCGGCGCGACGCAGAGGGAAACAAAAACTCCCGCGAAACGTAGTGAACGCATTACTGAAGGCCTCCCGTTTTCACGCTGTCATGCGCGGGCGGCGGCAGTATTGGCGGCCGGTCCGTCGACGTCTGTTTTTTCTGTACTTCCAGTTCTGTAGTGAGGATAGCGGGGGCAGCGGCGGAAACAGGAACATATCCGGATTCCGCGCCGCAATAGCCATTAAACACTTCCGGCGTATCGCCGGTGGCCACGATCTTGGTCAGCGCGGCAAGCGGAGTCCCCACGATGTCCACGCCACGAACCAGTTCATCCGGTCGCCCGTCGGCGAAAACTTTATAAACCACCAGCGGTTCAACCTGGAAAGCTTGCGGCTGCCCGCGACCCGTGAAGGTGAAGCCCCCCGCGATATCGTCGATCAAAAGGCCGTAAGGTTTGTTCTGCTGCTTGATCAGCTCAATCAGTTTGGCGCGAAGTTCGGCGTTGGTGACGGTTTTATTGCTTTCCACGATCAGGTTTCCCTGCCGGGAAACGGGTGTGGCGCCAATCTGCCGTCGGCCGTGGCCGTTAGAGTGGGGGAACCCCACGAGCGGCGACCGCGACATTTCGAAGTTTTTCAGCACGCCGTGATCGACGAGCACCGTGCGCTCACCAGTCACGCCTTCGTCGTCATACTGGTAGTACCCGAGCAGATCCTGCTTACCCAGTTTCTTCAACGTCGGATCGTCCACGATGCTGAGAAAGTCCGGAAGAATCGGCTCGCCCACTTTCTTGGCGAAGGTCTGACCCTCGTTCACGTCCTTCTGCCGGTGGCCTTCGGCGCGGTGACCGAAAACCTCATGAAAGAAAACCGCCGCCGCGCGGCCTGTCAGCAGCGCAGGCCCGACAGTCGGATCGTTTAGGGGTGAAACAACCAGGCCTTCCATTTCTTTCCGGAGTTGAGTGGATGCCGCTAGCACCGCGTTGTCATCCGGAGCGTCGGAAGGGTTTACCCAGTCAAAATTGTAATAGCGATCGATATCCATGCCGTCGCCGGCTTTGCCTTGAATGAAAAGCTCCAGGCGATATCGGATCTGCCCGTATTGAAGCTGCGTGCCCTCGGAGGTTAGCTGCATCGTGTTCTCAGCGAGCGCAGTGAAAGTCACAATCGAGTTGATCACAGCGGGCGATTGCCGGAAATAAGTCGTGTAGTTACGTACTTTTTGTTCCCAGGGCTTGCGGTCCAGCGTGAAAGACACCCACGGCCCCGTGAAATCCTGGGGTTTCTCGCGAGAAAAATCCGGTGCACCGCCCTCAGCTGTCTGTACTTTCACTTCCTTGCCGGTCTTGATCTTGATCAGCGCTTCGGCGGCGGCGCGATACTGCTTATCGGTTTCCAACCAGATGGCGCGGCGGAGAACGTCCGGATCGTCATCGAGCGGAGCGTTTGTGCCGGGCCCACCGTTGGGAGGCTGCTTGCCGTCAACTTTGTGCGTATCGTCCAGATCGTAACTTCCGGTGCGCACGGAAACTTCCAGCCACCGGTTGCGGTTCTCATCGCTCTGCAACAGTGCTCCGTTGGACCCGGACACTGTGGAGCGCTGCGAATCCGTCAAGGTATAGCCAATGTAGTAAGCCGGTGGATCAAGTGTGCCTAGGGTCTTCATGGAACGATCGAGTTCGGCCTTCATGGCCGTGAACGCCGGTGAAGGTTTGGCCGTGCCGTCATGCGGAGCGGCCACAAGCCGTGGCACCGCGATCAGCGCCAAAACGGCTAATAAACTCAACCAAATTAAAAAGAGGGAATTGCTATGGCGCCGGATGGCGCGGGATTGATCGTTCAAGGGTGCCTCACTCCGGATTAGACGCACGTGGCAAGAGTCCAGTGTACGCCACTGATGTGCCGCGCACAAAGCGGGCTTGGGCTAGAACATTACGCACAAAATGCCACAAAAGTTGGATGAAATCGGCAAGCCTTGCGTTGCTAGTCTACGCAACGGTAGTAGTTTTGCATTATCAGGCGCTTCAAAAAAACGGCTTTCCCGCTTATGTCGGGGCTGCCTTCTGAGGCTGGCCGTTCACTTAGGCATCTACGGCGCCATCATCAACGCGCAAGAAAAAAGACCCGGCGGCTGGGCGTCCCGGGTCTTCCCTTTTACCTCTGAAACACAAAAAGCTAGCAAGCAGCGGCGCCATTCGGACATCCCGGATTCGTCGGAAGAGGCGTGCTCTTGCCTGGCGTTGTCCCCCGGCTCGCCACTATCGGAATCACCACCACCGGAATCACCGCGACCAGGCCCAGCGCGATAATCGTACCCTTGCCGAGGTGATGGGCTTGCTGCAGGCCGCTGGGAGCTTCAAGCGTCGTGGACGCAATCGCATCCGAGAGCACAGAAAGAGCAGCTTGGGTGACCACGGGAGACGAAGTGTCCCCATTGCGAATCGTCGTCATTTGCCCCGCTTTTACCACCACGCAGACACCAGCCAGATTGCAAACGCGCACAAAGCCTTCGAACACGATCACCGTCATGATGTTGTTTTCATATCCGGTATAAAAATCGGTGCCCACCACCCCGGCGACGCCTGCCGGAGTGTGCACTTCGAATTTGCCACTGGGTTGAGTGATTTTTTGCGCCTGGGTCCGCACTTTTCCGAGGCTGAGTTCCAGGTCGGTCTGCTGAGCTCCGGCATCATGCTTGACGATATGGATGGAAGAATCCGATCCAACGTTAAGAACCGAGCCGTCGTCCAGAGACACACGAGCGCGGGCGCTTGGCTGCGTGTTCAGCACATCCAACCAATCCACAACCGTTCTGGCCGAGGCGGTGATGGACTTCGTACCTCGCGCAAGACTCACGGCCGGAATAATGCGAGAGACTTCGCCCGCGCGCTGCGAAGCGCCGGGAGTTTGCGCAATCAGGTCGACGGGAATCGTGATCGAGACCGCCACAAGGCAGGCCAGCGCCACAATACCGGGGGACTTGGTGTTCATCGAGGACTCCTCAGGGAGACGACAGACAAAATCACTATCTTCTTTAGTTACGTGAGAAGTGTGGAGTGGTCAAATAAAAAGCAAAACCAGTTGCCCGTTTCGACACTGGAGGGGAATCAGCGCGCGGCGTAATGAAAGATCGTCCCGGATGTCGTCCCACTGGCGGCAATCGCGCGTGAATTCCTCAATCGCGCGGAAAATGTGGCCCAGCGGATCAAGCAGTGTTTCCCCTGCGTGCTGGCTGCATGCCCTCGGAATACCTTCAGCGCCGAATTCCTCGTCCCGCGGATCGTGCGCATACGTTAATCCATCGGTACAAAACAGTACCGCATCCCCGGGCGCCAGCTGAAAAGAATACTCGTCGTAAGTAACGCCGGGGAACAGTCCTGGGGGATGCCGGTGACTTCCAGGCAGCGGCATTCCTGACCGCGAAAAAGGTAGGGTCCCGGCATGCCCGCGCTGGAGATGATCATCTGGCCAGTGGCCGGAAAAAAGATCGCCTATTGGATCGAGATGTATTGGCCCGGAATTCCGCGGAGATGCAGTCGCTGGTTGAGCAAAGAAAGAACCCGCCCGGGGCGCTGACCGGTTTTATGAATTCCGCGCAGGGTGCCGATCGCCAGGCCGCATAGAGAGCTGCAGGAAGCCCCTTGCCGGAGACGTCGCCGAGATACAAACCGATCGTGCCATCGGTGAGTGTGAAGTAATAGATATAGTCGCCGCCAACTCGGTGACCGGTTGAAACTCGGGCGAGATCAGGGCATCGAATTCGTGAAGAGGGTGTGCAGGCAGCATGGCGCGCTGGTGCGCGCCTCTTTCAATTCCTGTTCGCGCAACTTCTCAATGGCAATTAGATCATGAACAGCTGTGGCAGTGACCATGCCGCTGGTGTCGCAGGGGATTTCAAGTACGCCGAGAGGAACAGCGTGGCGCCTGCACAAACAATAGCAAGCCCGAGTGTCGAACGCGAAACAATTGCGGAGTGTTGTAACCAAACGCACCAAGGCCACGGAAAAGCTTGTGGGCAGAGTCAGGCCGGGCCAAAATTGGGGTATGCGCGCTCTCGCCGGATTACTCGTCTTCGCTGGTTTGGCATTTGGGATCTACTATTTTTATCTGAAGAAGATGCCCACCACCGATGAAGGAACGGCGCCTACTCAGGCCATCAGCCTGACGGGTGTCCGCAGCGATCTGTTGCAGATCGCCCAGGCCGAACGCGGGAATATCGCCCTGAACAGCAAATGTATTTCCCTCAATGAGCTGATTTCTTCGGGTGCCATGTCCGTAAGCCGCAAAGAGCGGGACGGCTACACCTACGAGGTAAGCTGCTCCGGTACTGACTTCCAGGTCATCGCAGAACACCCTCCCGCTTTGGCGGGTTCCGGAATCCGTTATCCGAAACTGGCGATCGACGCAAACATGCAGATTCAGGAAGTCCAGTAACCTTCTTCCCCTTTCAGCGCACTTTTTCCCCCTTCGATTCAGGAACATTTCTCTACGGCTGTGCGTACCTTCTGGTGAGATCGCGAAAAGCGGCCGGACGAAACAGCCGCGAAAGGGGTGGCATATGGGAGGGGATGTTATCGGATTGGTTGCAGTGGTTTTGACGTGCGGCGTGCCGGTGGCGGCGATGTACACCTATTACCGCGTGAGGAAGTTGCGCACGGAAGAGCGCTTGGCCGCGCTCGCAAGGGGAACACAGATCCCCATGGAGCCTGAACTGTCGCAATTCGCGCGTTCCCGCAGAGCCGGTATTTTGCTGGTCAGCGGCGGTCTGGGATTCATGCTTATGTTCGCGGTGATTGCCCGGGTTGTTGCGGAGCCGGAAACTATGGCCGCGGCTGCGTTTGGCATTTTGCCGTTGGCCGTCGGAATCGGCTACTTCGTGGATGCCACCCTGATTCACCGCGATATCAAGGCCACCTGAGTTTGCAGTAGCGTGCTCTGCGGAAGCGACGAAAAGCCCTTGGAACCGCAAATGGCGATTCCGTCGAGGAGGGCTCACTCGCTTCCGCCCAGCCCGTTTTTGGACTGGCGACGACTAGCCGCGGCTTTTAGCCACACCTCGACTTTCCTGGTCCCACTGCCCGCCAAGCCCAATCCGTACCGTATGCTAGAATCAACCCCCATGCATCCTGCCATCCCGCAATTATTGGAGCTTCAGCGACTCGACCAGATCATCGCATCGTCGCGCGCGGAACTGGACAGCCTGCCGAAGCAGCTCCGGGAAGCGGACGCCAAACTGAACGGCGCGCGCGCCGCGGTCACAGCGGCGAAGGAAGCGCACACACAAGCCTTAACGCAGCGCAAGAAACTGGAATTGGACGTAGAGCAGTGGAAAGGTCGCGCGAAAAAATACCGTGAACAGAGCAGTTCCGTGAAGACCAACGAAGCTTACAAAGCCCTGCAGCATGAGATTGCCACTGCGGAAGGCGAAGCCTCCAAAGCCGAAGACCAGGTGCTGGAACAGATGATGGCTCTCGAGGAAGTGGAACGCCGCATGAAGCACGTGGCAGCGGATTTGCGCGAATCGGAGCAGGCCATCGCTGCGGAAAAGAAGCAGATGCAAGTCCAGTATGGGAATAAGAAAAAAAAGCTCGAGGCCGCGACCACGGAACGCGAGCAAATTGCAAAGAAAGTGCCGCAAGACGTGTTGGATCTATACACCAGAGTCGAAAAGCGCCATCCCGCATCGGCACTGGCCGAAGCGCGCGGAGAGCAGTGCCGGGCGTGCGGAATGCGCGTCCTGCCCCATGTAGTGCAAATGCTTGCGTCAGAAACGGATGAAGAAGTTTTTCGCTGCGAAATGTGCGGACGGATTCTCTATTCCTTGGAGCCCATGCCTCATGCCATGCCGAATGAAACCGCGAATGGAGCGGCGAATTCGTGATGTTCAAGCGCACGCCAGCCCCGCGGGCAGCCGGTCTGTTTGGCGATGCGCCGCCGGAGCCACCGAAGCAGCTGGCGTCGCATCAGGCGAATATTGACGGTGGCTCACGCGGGAATCCCGGCCCAGCCGCGTATGGAGTGGTAGTCCGCGACGGCAGCGGCGCAATTATCGCCAAGCTGAAAAAATATATCGGATCAAGCACCAACAACGTGGCGGAATATTTCGGATTGATCGCCGCCTTGGACTACGCCCAGACGCATGGCGTGCGCGCGCTCCGTGTCGAGAGCGACTCCGAATTAATGGTCAAGCAGATGCGCGGCCAGTACAAAGTGAAGAGTCCTGAGTTGAAGCCATTGTTTGAGCGCGCCAGGAAAATGGCGCAGTCCCTGGAGTCGTTCCGGATCGATCATGTCTATCGGGAACATAATCGCGATGCCGATGCCCTGGTCAACCAGGCACTCGACGAAACAGGCCGGCCGGGAACAAGCACCCCGGCGGATAAGCCCGCTGCAAGAGACAACACCATGCGTCTCGTGGCGCGTTGCCGCGATGGCAGGCTCGAACCAGTAGAGCCTCTTAACCTACCAGATGGCACCGAAGTAGAAATTCTGCTCCGCCTGAAAAAATAGACTACACGTTGTACACGCCAGAACTAATCCGTCATTACGAACGAAGCCCGCGGAGTGAGGGATCCCTCTGCTCTCGCTATTCCACCAGAGCTATTTACTTGCCGGTTGGATTCACGCCGCGTTCGCCTGCCGCGGCGCATAAGGCGACTTCAAAACATACGACCGGTACAGCGTATCCCTCTGCGCCGGCAAAAATCCGGCATCATAAATAATCCGCCGCAGCTCTCCCTCATTCGTACGACGACGCACGCCCGCCGCATACACCACATTTTCTTCAATCAGGATGCTGCCCACATCGTCCGCCCCAAACTGCAATCCCACTTGGCAAACCTTGATCCCCGGCGTAAGCCAACTCGATTGAATGTGATCGATGTTGTCCAGATAAAGCCGGCTCAGGGCCAGCGTCTTCAGGTAATCGACCGCGGTTGTTTCCTGAACGCGCTTTCCGAGCGCCGTGTTCTCCGCCGCAAAAATCCACGGGATAAATGCAGTGAATCCCCCGGTCTCTTCCTGAAGCTGCCGCACGCGCTCCAGATGATTTACGCGATGCCGCAGTTCTTCGCCGCAGCCGAACATCATGGTCGCCGTAGTGCGCAGGCCCAGCGAATGCGCGGTGCGATGCACTTCCACCCAGTCTTCGCTGGTGCATTTCAGCCGTGCGATCTTGCCGCGCACTTCGTCATCCAGAATTTCCGCACCACCGCCGGGAATCGATTGCAAGCCCGCGTCCATCAACCGCTGAATCGTGTCGCGAATGCTGAGTTCGCTTACCTCGGCGATGCAGAGAATCTCCGGCGCCGAAAAACAGTGCAGATGGACTTGCGGATAACGGGATTTGAGCGAACGCAAGAGATTTTCGTAGTAGCCGATCTGAAGATCGGGATGCAGACCGCCCTGCAGCAGCACGCCAGTTCCCCCAAGGGGCAGCATCTCCTCGATCTTAGCGTAAACTTCTTCGAACGGCAGGATGTATCCGTCTTTCGCCCCCAGCGGTCGATAGAATGCGCAGAACGAGCAATACTCGGTGCAGAAATTCGTGTAATTAATGTTGCGATCGATTTGGTACGTAACGATGCGCGGGTCGTTTTTCTGCAGGCGAAGCTGGTGTGCGGCCATGCCGATGCCCACGAGATCATCGGATTGCAGCATTTCGAGCGCTTGTTGTTTGCTGATTCCCACTCGTTTTTCCCTCTACGTGCGCCGCGCCGCTGCCAGTTCCACCGGTGCCTGAAAGGTGGCTATTTGCAGCGGTCTTGCCTGCGGAATCAAACCCAATTCGGCGGCCAGGTCGTAATACCGTTGCAGGCCCCGCAGATTTTCCCCGTCTAGAGTGTAATCGATGTTTTCGCCGAGATAACGCGCAATTTTGTCTGCCGGGAGATTCAATTCGCGCGAAGCTTCGGCACTGATATCCGCCAGATGCTGCATCCCAAACGCCAGCGAATCCTGAAAATCGCGAATCACTGCGGCCGTAACGGCAGCAGGCCTGGCAGCCCAGAGGGCCAGCACGGCCGGGAAGCCAGTAAGCGCGCGCCATTTTTCCACCATATCGTAAAGGAACAGCGGAGACGAAACGGGAAGGCCGGCTAACTCCGCGGGGAAGATGGACTCGCCCGAGCCATCGCTTTTCGCGGCGGCTTCGGAGTCCAGCGCCAGTCGCAGAGCGGGATCGCCGATAAGCAGCGCGGCGTCCGCATCGCGAAGCATGCTGGGCAAATCGGGATCGGCTTCAAAAAACTCGGGCGCAATGTGCCACCGTTTCGCGCAAAGAATTCGCACCAGCGCCTGGGTGCTGCGAGAACTGCGGTCCAAAGCGATGCGCCGCACGTCGTGAATGGGTTTCTTGGAAACGAGCAACAAGCTGCGCACGGATTTCTTCGAGGCAATCGAAAGGCTTGGCAGAACCACAAGCCCGTCGATGCGCTGAAACTCGATAGCGGGAATAATAGCGATGTCCACTTCGCCGGACCGCAGCGCTTCCGCACACTGCGAAGGCACGGTGAACGACAACGGATGCTTTCCGCGCAGCGGCCCGTGCGTGAAGCCACGCACAAGTGGCGCGGTATTCAGATACTGCACAATAGAAATACGAAGCGAGCTCACATAACTCCAATCCCACAAATGACTCCTCAAGTATAACAAAGGCGCCGAAATCCAGGGTTTCGGGGAAGACTGCCAGAGAATTCAGCCAGTTCGAAACTCGCGAAAGTTGCATCAGCATGTTTTGCGTTTTGATGTCCATCTGCTAGAATTAAGGTTCTTGTTTTCTATCCTTTGAAGCTTAGGAAGTGGAATATCATGGCACTGAAGTGTGAACTCTGCGGCAAGGGCCCGAGCTACGGCAACGTGGTCAGCCACGCTAACAATACCCGGCGGCGCCGGTGGAATCCCAATCTCAAGCGCGTGCATGCGTTAGTCAATGGCGCTCGCAAGCAAATCAAAGTGTGCACCGCGTGCATTCGACTCGGTCGCGTGAAAAAAGCTGCCTGAGCAAACCCTTGAACTTTTCCCAGAATCCCGCAATCCGATGGCACAGGAATGGCGGCGCGATTCATCGCGGCGTGGCGTTATTGCCAGCGGCGGTGCTGGTGGCGTCCTTATTCGTCGGCTGCAAACAGCAGGAAAGCCACGCGCCAGACGTGTGGGCCGTGGTGAATGGCACCGAAATTAAGCGGGATGAAGTAGAGAAGTACTATCGCACACGCATCAATCCCGAAGCCCAGGAAACTTCACCCGAAGAAGTTCTTTCCGGCAAGCTCAACGTAGTCGAACAACTGATCAACAACGAAATTCTGCTGGAGCGCGCCAAGAAGCTGAACCTGGAAGCCAGCGACGGTGAAGTGGAAGATAAATTCACCGAGCTCAAGAGCGGCTACACAGAAGAAGAATTTCAGAAAAAATTGAAAGATGGCGGCATGACTGTAGACGACCTCAAAAAGGATCTGCGCCGCCAACTATCCATCCAGAAGCTGTTGAACCGTGAAGTCGCCGCAAAAGTGACGATCACGGATCAGGACGTTACGGACTTCTACAATACGAACCGCAACCAGTTTAACGTCGCAGACGCTCAATACCGCATTTCCCAGATCGTGATCACCCCGCGCAAAGATCAGATGATCCGCAACCGCAAGAACGACGACGCCACCAATGAGGCGGAAGCCGAGCGCAAGGCAAAAATGCTCGAGGATAAGCTGAACAGCGGCGCGGACTTTGCCCAGTTGGCGATGGATTATTCCGAAGATCCGAACACTTCCGCGACGGGCGGCGATTTGGGTTACATCCCTGAATCCTCGCTGAATGCGCCCCAGACCGACCCCGTCCTGAAGCGCATGGTGCTCAGTCTGAAGCCGGGTCAGGTCAGCCCCCCGATTGTCCTGAAAGACAGCATACGAATTTTGAAGCTGGTGGCTCGCGAAGCCGCCGGGCAACGCGGCATCAACGATCCCCAGGTGCAGCAGATGATTCGGGACACACTGCGCAACCGCAAGGAACAGTTGCTGCGCAACGCCTACCTGGCAGTCGCGCGCGATGAAGCCCACGTAACAAATTATCTGGCGATCCAGGTGATTGAGACTGCAGGCAAGTTGCCGGAAGCCGCGAAACCAAGCGCGCCGCCCGCTGCAGGTACTGCGCCGATCATTCCAAGCACAGGCCGTCCCACAAACACGCAGTAAAGCTTCAGCGTCCCTCGAATCAAACGGTAATGTCATGCTGGACGTTCTTTGCGCCACGCAGGATCTAAACCGTTACATCAACACAATTCGTTCGTGATCATCAATCCACCCAAGCCAGCACATCACCAGCGTTGACGGCCTGACCCTCTTTAGCTTGCAACCGTTCAACCTTGCCCTTTTTCGGCGAGCGAATCTCATTCTGCATTTTCATCGCTTCCACAACCACCAGGCCCTGCCCCACTTCCACTTCATCGCCCACATTCACCAACAACCGGATCACTTTCCCGGGCATGGGCGCGATGATTTGCTGTCGGCCTTCGGCTTCGAGTGCGCCCTGTTTTCTCCCGTGCCATGCGCGCGGGTCGCGGACATCCGCTTGAAATTCCTGCGGTCCAGCCTGTAGCTTGTAAATACCGTCGAGAGAGCGCGCTATGTGAATCTCGAACACGGCGCCGTCGAGAATCACGGACACCGCGTTCGGGGCGGCAAGAATTACATCCGCGTCCACAGGCTTGCCGTCCAAGGAAACCTTATACGACGCCCCATCCTTTTCCAAGTCTACAACGTGTTTCGTCTTACCCGTGGGCGACTCGAGATAAACCTCAAATTTCATGGCTGGCGATCCAGTTGGGAACGGCGCCCTTCCAGCTTCCATCGCGAAGGTTCGCTGCCGGAAATTTGGCCACCGCCAGAATTGCCCGGCTGAATGCTCTCCCAGTAAGCAGCAGCAATGGCGGCCGCAGCTTCTGTGCCCGGGCGCGCCTCCATCGCCGGAGGCTGCGCATAGGCCAACAAATAGTCCAGCCACTTCGTATGGATTTCGCCGCGGAGAAACTCGGGTTCGCCCAGAATGCGCCGGAACAAGCTCACGTTGGTGCGAATCCCCGTAATGGTGTATTCATCCAAAGCGCGGCGCAGGCGCGAAATGGTCTCTTCGCGGCTGTTGCCCCACGCGATAAGTTTGCTCAGCAAAGGATCGTACTCGATCGGTACGGTCCACCCGCGATAGACGCCCTCGTCCAGCCGAATGCCGGGGCCAGTAGCAATGCGCCTCGCGATAATTTTCCCTGGACACGGAAAGAAATTGTTGTCGGGATCTTCCGCGTAAAGCCGCACCTCCATCGCATGGCCGCGAGGCGTGATCGTTTCCCACGCGAAAGGCAGCCGGTGTCCCGCAGCGATGGCAATTTGCAGCTTCACCAGATCGAGTCCGGTCACCTGCTCCGTCACCGGATGCTCCACCTGCAGGCGCGTGTTCACCTCCAGAAAATAGAAATTCAGATTGGCGTCCACCAGAAATTCCACAGTTCCCGCGTTGACGTACCCACCCGCCCGTGCCAGCCGTACCGCGGCGTCCCCCATTTTTCGCCGCAGATCGGGATTGACCACCGTCGAAGGCGCTTCCTCGATCACCTTTTGATGGCGCCGCTGTATCGAGCATTCCCGTTCACCCAGAGACACCACTCGCCCATGCGAATCCGCCAAAATTTGAATTTCAATGTGCCGCGGAGAATCGAGATACTTTTCGAGAAATACACGAGAATCGCCAAACGCATTGAATGCTTCCGAGGAAGCGTCGCGAAACGCCGGCGAAAAGCTCTCGTCACTCGCAACAACGCGCATGCCCTTGCCGCCGCCCCCGGCCACAGCTTTCAGCAGCACGGGATAGCCCATCACGCGCGCCAGAGCCTGAGCATCCTCCACATTTTCGATTGGATCGTCCGTCCCGGGCACGGTCGGTACGTCGGCGCGGCGCGCAAGTTGTTTGCCCGCTGTTTTGGATCCCATCATTTCCATGGTTTCCGGCGAAGGCCCGATGAAAGTGATGCCTGCTTCAGCACAGGCGCGAGGCAGCGCGGGATTTTCCGCCAGGAAACCGTAGCCCGGATGAATCGCGTCGCAGCCAGACCGGCGCGCAACGTCGATCAGCTTGTCGATGCGCAAGTAACTTTCCCGCGAAGGCGCTGGCCCGATCAGATAAGCTTCGTCTGCCAGCCGGATGTGCAGCGAAGTGCGGTCTACCTCACTGAACACGCATACCGACGGAATGCCCATTTCGCGGCACGCCCGCAAGATGCGTACGGCAATTTCACCGCGATTGGCGATCAGAATTTTGCGAAACATAGGAGGATTGAGTAGTCACGCGAATTTTACCATGCGGCCAATTCGGGCTAGCGACCACGTAAGGCTTGCGTGTCGTATTGTGGGCGGTGTATGAAAGCAGCCACGAATCAGTCGAAGGAGAAGCCATGAAGCGAATTGCGATCTTGCTCCCGGGCGTTTGGTTATGGTGCGCGCTTGGAATTACAGCGCAAGAGGCGGTAGTGGCTCCGCCGGAAAGTTTGGTGCTGGACGGCGTGCCCAAGATTCCCGCGGGCCTGGCGGAAACGGCGGAGCGATACGGCGAGTATCGAAGCGCGTCATTGGCCGATTGGCAGCCGGGAAAACGCGGCTTGCTGATCAGCACGCGCTTCGCGGCAACACCACAACTTCATTTGGTCGGCCAGCCCGGCGGCGAGCGCCACCAGCTTACGTTTTTCACGGATGCTGTGCGCGATGGCCGCTTCCATCCCAATGGCGGCGATTACATTGTGTTTCCCAAGGATATCGGCGGCGGCGAATGGTACCAGCTCTATCGATTGGATCTGGCGACGGGGAACGCCACGCTGCTCACAGATGGAAAATCGCGGAACAGCATGGGCCCATGGTCCAGCAAAGGAGACCTGATTGCCTACACCTCGACGCGGCGCACCGGAAAAGATACGGATTTGTGGGTGATGAATCCCGCGGAGCCAAAGTCCGACCGCTTGCTGGCGCAGCTCGAAGGCGGCGGCTGGGTGCCTCTGGACTGGTCTCCCGATGACAAAAAGATTTTGCTGATGGAGGAGCTGTCTGTAAACGAATCGTACCTATGGCTTGTGGACTCAATGACGGGCGAAAAAACCGCGCTGACCCCGCGCGACGCGAAGGACAAGGTCTCTTACTTTGATGGCCGGTTCAGCAAAGACGGCCAGGGACTGTACGTCACCACCGACAAAGATTCGGAATTTCACCGGCTCGCATACATCAGCCTAAACACCAAGGAGTATGCTTATCTGACCTCGAAGATTCCTTGGGACGTCGTGGCCTTTGATTTATCCCACGACGGCAAACGTATCGCCTTCTTAACAGATGAGAACGGCTTGGGGGTGTTGCGTCAGTTCCGCACGGATAAAACAGATATGGCGCTGGAGCCGAAGAACTTGCCTTCCGGCGTAATTAACGCAGTTCGCTGGCGTCGCGATGGGCCAGAATTGGGATTTTCAGTGGCCAACGCGCAAGGGCCAGGCGATGTGTATTCCCTCGATGTGGCCACCGGAAAACTGCAACGCTGGACAGACAGTGAAACCGCGGTGCCGGCAAAAGATTTTCCGTCGGCGGAGCTTGTGAAGTGGAAGAGCTTCGATGGCAAAACTATCAGCGGCTTCCTCTACAAGCCGCCGGCGAAGTTCACCGGGAAACGGCCGGTCCTGGTGGTGATTCATGGCGGCCCGGAAGGGCAGTCGCAGCCCTACTTTTTGGGAAGGCAAAATTACCTGTTAAACGAACTGGGCATCGCGCTGATTTTTCCGAATGTCCGCGGATCGACCGGCTTCGGCAAGACATTCACGATGCTCGATAACGGATTTCTGCGCGAAGACACGTATAAAGATATAAACGCGCTCTTCGACTGGATCGGCACCCAGCCAGGACTGGACGCCAGCCGCATTGGCGTCACCGGCGGAAGCTACGGCGGCCACATGACCCTGGCCATCTCAACGTTTTACAGCGATCGCATCCGCTGCTCCGTGGATATCGTTGGCATGTCCAACCTGGTAACTTTCCTGGAGCACACCGAAAGTTATCGCCGGGATTTGCGACGTGTCGAATATGGCGACGAACGCGATCCCAAGATGCGCGAATTTCTGGAGCGCATCGCCCCCATGAGCAACATCGAAAAAATCAAGAAGCCGATGCTCGTGGTGGCTGGAAAGAACGATCCTCGCGTGCCGGTCAGCGAAAGCGATCAGATTGTGGCAGCGCTGAGAAAATCGGGAACGCCTGTGTGGTACATCATGGCCAAGGACGAAGGTCACGGCTACCAGAAAAAAGCCAACCAGGATTATCAGTTTTACGCCACCGTGGAATTCCTGGAGGAATATCTCCTGAAGTGATGAATCAAAACTAATCAGGGGACGATAACTGTCAGATCTGCTGCCGTTTCCACCGGCCGCGCCGGAAAAGCAGAATCCCGGCAGCCGCGATAGCCGTTTCCGCGATAACAATCGCGAAATAAGCGCCATTCGCCCGCAAATGAAACGGCACCGCCAAAGCATAAGCCAGCGGAATCTCCAGTAACCAGAAGCCGAAAAAATTCACGATGGTCGGTGTAACCGTGTCCCCCGCGCCATTAAACGCCTGCAGCATTACCATCCCGTAGGCATAGCCAATATTCCCGTAACTGATGATGCGCAAGCACGAAACCGCAAGCGGCAACACAGCCGGATCGTTCGTGAAAAGGCGGATCACCGGCTCGGCAAAAAACACGAAGAGAACGCCGACGGTTCCAAGAAAAATCATGTTGTATAGCCCAGTTCGCCACACCGATTGTTCGGCCCGTTCCGGTTGCTTGGCTCCCAGATTCTGCCCGACCAGCGTGGACGCCGCGTTGCTCAGGCCCCAACTCGGCAGGATCACAAAAATCACAATGCGAATGGCGATCGTATAGCCCGCGAGCGCGGCTGACCCGAACAGGCTTACGATACGTACCAGCCCGATCCAACTGACGTCGGCGATCGCGAACTGCAAGATGCCAGTGATAGACACGCGCACAAGCCGCAGCAAAACTCCGAAATCCACCCGCAACTGCGAGGTGAGAATGCGAATCCGCTCCGTGCCGCGCAGCAGTCGATAAAACTGGTACAACACGCCAATGCTGCGCCCGATGAATGTTGCGAGCGCCGCGCCCGTGACGCCGAGCTTTGGAAATGGACCCCAGCCAAATATGAGGCAGGGATCAAGAATCAAATTAATGATGTTAGAGATCCACAACAGCCGCATGGCAATCGCAGCATCGCCGGCACCGCGAAAGATCGCGTTGTTCAGGAACAACATCAGGATTGCGCCGCAGCCGCCCAGCGCGATGCGCGCATAGCCGGAGCCGATGGCAACAATTTGTGGCGAAGCCCCCATCAACTGCAGCAGCCGCGGCGCGTAAATCCAGCAAGGCACTCCGATAACGGCCGAAGTCGCCAGGCCCAGAACGATGGCTTGCACGCCCGCGACCGCTGCGTCAGCTGGATCCTTTTCCCCGATACGCCGCGCAACCATCGCCGTTGTTGACATGCCAAGTCCGAAACCCACGGCGATCACTAGGCTGAGAATGGATTCGGTCAGGCCAACCGTAGCGATCGCATCCGCGCCCAACCGCCCTACCCAGAAAACGTCCACGACCGCGAACAACGATTCCAGCACCATTTCCAGAACCATCGGAATGGCCAGCAGCACGATCGCGCGGTTCAGGCTACCCTTGGTATAGTCCTGGTGCGACCCGCGGATGGCTTCGCGAATCGAGCCCCAAAACGTCGGAGGCGCTGAGACAGCTGCAATTTCTGGCGAACTCATATAATCCCGTGTATTTCTGCGCGAGTCCGCATGCGATGGAAGATGCTCGCGCCGCCAAAAGACACAAACGGAGAAGAGAAGTAATTCAGTTCCGCTTCAGGAGCGGATCAAAGGACAGGGATGTTACGAGGCTGAAACATGATCTTTTCCAGACGAAGGCCGAGGTAAAGGCCCGCATCAGCGAAAAGATTGTAACCCAGCAATGGAGGGTTTGCTAGAGAAACTCAGCCGCGGTCACAACGGAATGTTGCCGTGCTTCTTCTTGGGATTAGTGTCGCGCTTGTTTTCTAGTGCCCGCAAAGAGGTGATGACGAGCTTGCGAGTATCCGCGGGCTCAATCACACCATCAAGGTACCCACGCTCGGCAGCGACGAACGGATTCGCGAACCGGCCGCGAAATTCGGCTATTTTCTCCTGGCGCAGCTTGCCGCGTTCGCTCGCTGGAGCGGCGTTCAACTCGCGCTTGTACACAATGTCGACCGCGCCTTCCGGCCCCATCACCGCAATTTCAGCGGTCGGCCACGCGTAATTCGCGTCGGTGCGAATGTGTTTGGACGCCATGACGCAGTAAGCGCCGCCGTAAGCCTTCCGCGTAATCACCGTGATTTTCGGTACCGTGGCTTCCGCAAACGCAAATAGCAACTTCGCCCCGTGCTTGATAATCCCCCCATACTCCTGCTGCGTGCCCGGCAAAAATCCAGGCACATCCTCAAACGTAATCAGCGGTATGTTGAAAGCATCGCAAAATCGCACAAACCGTGCGCCCTTGACCGAAGCATTAATGTCCAGCGTACCGGCCAGAAACGCAGGTTGGTTCGCCACAATCCCGACTGGCCGGCCATCCAGCCGTGCAAAACCCACAACAATATTTTTTGCGAAATGCTCGTGAACCTCGAAGAAATAATGCTCGTCAACAATAGCGTGAATCACATCCTTGATGTCGTAGGGCTTCTGCGGATCTTCCGGCACGATGCTGTTCAGCGATTCTTCCCGCCGGTCGATGGGATCGTGGCTGGTGCGCCGCGGTGGATCCTCAAGGTTGTTCGAAGGCAGAAAGCTGAACAGTTCCCGAATCATCGCGCAACAGTCCGCATCGTCGCGGGAAATGAAATGCGCCACGCCGCTGGTGGCGTTGTGCGTCATGGCACCCCCGAGTTCCTGCTTGGTCACCTCCTCGTGCGTCACGTTCTTGATGACATCTGGCCCGGTGACGAACATGTACGACGTGTCTCGCGTCATCAGGATGAAATCCGTGATAGCCGGCGAATACACGGCGCCCCCTGCACAAGGTCCAAGGATCGCGCTGATCTGTGGAATCACCCCGCTCGCCAGAGTGTTCCGTAAAAAAATATCTGCATACCCGGCGAGGGAAGCCACCCCTTCCTGGATGCGCGCCCCGCCGGAATCATTCAGTCCGATCACCGGAGCGCCGTTGCGCATCGCCAGGTCCATAATTTTGCAAATCTTCAGTGCGTTCGTCTCCGAAAGAGATCCGCCGAAAACAGTAAAGTCTTGTGCAAACACATACACGAGCCGGCCATCGATGCGCCCGAAGCCGGTGACGAATCCGTCCCCTGTCGGCCGATTTTCCTCGGATCCAAAATCCACGCAGCGATGCCGCACAAACTTATCCAGCTCTTCGAATGTCCCTTCGTCGAGCAAAATATGGATGCGTTCGCGCGCCGAAAGCTTTCCCGCCTTGTGTTCCCGCTCCCGCCTCTCCGCTCCACCTCCCGCCTCCGCTTCTTCAGATATGCGCCGCAATTGCTCCAACCGATCGGTGTTCAGCGGCGATTCCCAGGTAACGTGATTCTTCTCAGCCAAGACGGCCTCCGTCGGAAGGCGACTTCGGAGCGAAAATAAGTACAGCAAGATGCGTAGCCAGCCAGACCGTGCCCAGCAAAAGCACCACGCCAAGTAAAAGCTCCGCGGCTATGGCGCCGGCACGTGGCAAGGGTGATTCGATGGCAGTCACGTAGTGCGTGGCGCGAACGAGAATGACCATGGAACTGAGCGTCATGGCCACAATCAGAATTGCAGTCAAAATCGACAAAAACACATGTTTCATGGATGCGATCGCACTGTTCTGGGGCTGCAGCAAAAGGATAGCGCAATCGCAAGCAAAGCGGTATGCAGAGAAGCCCGCACAAATGATCGGGATTGAGTCGCCGACAGCCAGCTACCGAAGCCGCGTCAGCGCAGCCCGGACCAATCGTCTGCCACAAGAATGGAATCGCTGGGATTCGCAGGATCGTACTTCACGCTGGCTTGTTGTCCGGCCATCAACCGGTCAAACCGCACCTGGCTTTCCAGTCCCGTAATGTCCTGCGCGGTATGGTAAGTAACTCCGGAAATTGAATAGCTGTAAGAAACCATGCAGCGCGGACGCATGTCCGGCAGCGGCCGCGACCGCGAACTCAACAAGCTGCGATGTGCCTCCACGGTCGTGGCGGGGTGCTCGCTGAGCTCCACCACCTGGCCCTCCGCGATCCTGCCAATATGATTCAAATGAAGCCGGCGTTTGCGCTCCGCTTCTTCCGGATCGACGTTGGGGCGCATAAACGCGAACACCACCAATGCGATCGCCAGAATAGCTCCGGCACCTACAGCAACCATCATCTTCCAATCGGCGAGCACTTCTTTCAACACACTACCTCTTGCGAAAACAAACGTGGATTGAATTTGGGATCGGGAAGGACTTCCAGTTCCCCCACGAAGGGATAGTTTACCCAAACAGAGTGGCCCGCGCGACGCTGACGCCAAGGCCCTGCACTGGATTACGCAACACCCCAATTCCGGCCACGGACACTTCTACAGTGTCGTTCGCAACCAGCGCTCCCACGCCGGCGGGGGTTCCGGTAGCGATCAAATCTCCCGGCATAAGCGTCATGATGTGCGAAATATAGCGGATCAGGAATGCGACCGGATAAGTCATCAATTCCGTGCTGCTGGACTGCCGTGTCTGGCCGTTCACTCGGCATTCCACCAGCGCGTTCGCAGGATCAAGCTGCGTTTCAATATGCGGTCCAACCGGGCAGAAGCTGTCAAATCCCTTGGCGCGCGTAAATTGCACATCGGCCTTTTGCAGATCGCGGGCAGTCACGTCGTTCACGCACGTATAGCCCAGCACGAACGAGAGCGGGTCCGCCTCGTCGCTCAGATGAGAACATCTCTTGCCGATCACCACGCCCAATTCCCCCTCATGCTCCACACGGTTTGAGGCCTTTGGTAGCATGATGGCTTCTTCCGGTCCAATGATTGAGGAAGGAGGCTTGAGGAACAGTAGCGGCTCCTTCGGCATTTCGTTGCCAAGCTCCGCGGCATGCGCCGCATAATTCCGCCCCACGCACACGATTTTCGAAGGCCCACAAGGAGCCAGCATTCGCACATTCTTTAAATCCCAAAGAGTGTGGCCTTCCACCCAGCCGCTCCACGGCAGACCGTTGATTTCCCGCACGGCATCGGGATCTAAAAGCCCATAAACGGGCGCGTGCGTGCGTCCAGCCGGGGTTGAAACGGGCAAGAACCGGCAAAATTTCATGCGCTAGAACTCGCTTAATGTTGAATGTGAGAGCTGTTCGCTGCGTGGACTCTCCAGATGATCGTACCAATCCAAGAGACGGTGGCAAAGACCAAATAGCTGATGGCCCCCAAAACAAAGATATGGAAAGCACTGTAGTATTCGTCCAGCAGCACGAACTTGAAGCAGAGAATCCGGTACGTCAGCGCCAGCATGCTCCAACTGACGAGCCCTGAAACCAGCAGATCGCCTGGCGAGCGAAAGAAGCGCATCAGCGGTATGCAAGCCAGCAATGTAAGCAGCGCGGCCGCAATGATGTTGCGTTCCATGGCCAGGGGCTCAAGAAAAGGCACGCGATTGGCGATCACAAGCCAGGCCGTAAAGACCAGCGAAAGCGACAGCCCCGCATAAACTCCTACACGTATACCGACATCCTTCATAAACCCGAACCAATGAATCCCTGGAAGTTTTACGGTTGTATCCATGGGCAGTGAAAACCCCTCTCACCGGGTCTACCCCCATTTGATGAACCCAGTCTCAGCGAGAAAGTTCTGGCAATTCTGCGAGAGTGGCGGCGCTGGCTGGGCTTTCGTTGCCTGCATGGTCAACGGCCGTGACGGTATACCAATAGCGATGCCCTGCCTGAGCCGCAGCGTCACGGAAGGACGGAGTGGGCAAAAGATCCGGCGTCAGCAATTGTCCTCGCGCGTTCTCACTCTCACTACGATAGACGCGATAACCGGCCACATCCGTTTCGAGATTTATTGACCAGGAAAGGTCGACAGCAAACGTCCCGGGACTAGTACCGGACAGCACCGCTGCTGCTAGATTCTGGGGAGCCGTGGGCGGGAATGTGTCCTTAGGGGTAAGAATAGCGGGTACGGAGTCTCCCGACTCAATCAGCGACCCCGCCTCATTAATCACGCTGCGAACGACGTACGCATAAGTCTTCCCAAAGTCAAAGCTGGCGTCCTGATACTCCGTTTTCGGCGTTACGGTAATTTGCAGAAGCGGCAGCTTCCACACAGCGGCGTGCAGGTCTTTCTCCGCAGCAGCAGCCGTCGCGGGATCCAGTTCACCGCGGTATACGTGATACTCCCGGATCGGCGGAAGTTGCGCGCCTGCGGACGTGCTCGTGGGTGCGCTCCAGCTGAGCTGAATACTCTTTTCCGTTACCTCTGCTTTCAAATCCGATATGCGCTGCGGGACAGGATAAAGATCGAGCGTGACCTCATTTGAATTCTGAGACGATTTCCGGTCGCTCACTCTGGTACGGACGCGATAAAGAACAGTCTCGCCAGTGCGTGTACGCAGTTCCTCCGGCTGCACCGGATCGGGAAACAAAACTTCACCTTGCTGCACATAGCCGGACAGAATCGTTCCAGGCACGGTGTCCACAAGATGGAACGATCGCGGATCGGGCGTGCCATCCGGCCGCAATCCCCCGCGCCAAACTTCCAGAGTAGGAATCTGCGTGAGCCGTACGCCCAATGTGCTCTTGTTAGGCAGGGTAAAGCTCAAAAGCACCGCGTCGCCCAGTTGATGGGCCTTCAGATCGGTAATCGCAACCGGAATGGGCGGAGACGGCGGAGTAGGTTCACCGGGCGCGCCGCAGCCCGCCACCAGAAGCAGCATCGCAACCAAAACGCGGAAGTCTCCACCCGAGAAACCCTGGAACCGGATGGCGCGCCCCTCCGCCTTACACGAGTTTCGAATTTCCATTTTCGAGTTTCGGATTTTACAGGATGTAGCGGCTCAGATCCTGGTTCTTTACGATATCGGCCAGCTGTTTGTTGACGTAAGCCGCATCGACCTTCACCGTTTTTTTCTTCAGATCGGGCGCTTCGAAAGAAAGCTCATCCAGCACCTTTTCCAGGATCGTGTGCAGCCGCCGTGCGCCAATGTTCTCCGTCTGTTCGTTCACGCTGGTCGCAAAACGCGCGATCGCCTGTATCGCATCTTCCGTAAAGGAAAGCTTTACCCCTTCCGTTTCCAGAAGCGCGATATATTGCTTGATCAGAGCATTCTTTGGCTCCGTAAGGATACGGACGAAATCTTCTTCCTTCAGCGACTGCATTTCCACGCGAATAGGCAAGCGGCCTTGCAATTCCGGGATCAAGTCCGAAGGCTTCGTAACATGGAATGCACCGGCTGCCACGAAAAGTATATGGTCCGTGCGAATCATCCCGTAGCGCGTATTGACGGTCGTGCCTTCGATAATCGGCAGAATGTCCCGCTGCACGCCTTCCCGCGAAACGTCGGGGCCATGGCCGGATTCGCGCCCGGCCACTTTGTCGATTTCATCCACAAAGATGATGCCCATTTGCTCGGCGCGTTCCACGGCCACCCGGGTAACTTGGTCCATATCCAGGAGCTTGTTTTCCTCCTCCTGGATCAGGTATTCGAAAGCGTCCGAAACCGACATTTTGCGCTTCTTTTTCTGCTGCCCGAAGAGGCCGCTAAAGTTGCTCAGCATGTCCTTCAGGTTTACGTCCATTTCCTCGATGCCCTGGTTGGAAATAATCTCGAACGAAGGCATGGCCCGCTCGCGCACTTCCAGGTCAACGATGCGCTGATCGAGCTTGCCTTCCCGCAACTGCGCGCGCAATTTCTCTCGCGTGCGCTTGGTCTGTTCCCGCTGCGCGGCCAGTTCGCTTTCCGGAGTTCCTTCGGCCGGTGGCGGGGGCGGAGGCAGAAGCAGGTCGAGAATGCGCTCTTCGGCGGATTCCTCGGCGCGATCGGCAACTTCGTCCAGCTTCTCTTCGCGCACCATGTCGATGGAAGTCTCCACCAGGTCACGCACCATGGATTCCACGTCGCGTCCCACGTAGCCCACTTCGGTATATTTCGAAGCTTCCACTTTCACAAACGGGCAGCCGGCCAGCCGCGCCAGCCGCCGCGCAATCTCCGTCTTGCCGACGCCAGTCGGACCAATCATCAAAATATTCTTGGGCAGAACGTCTTCGGCAATTTCAGGCGGGAGCTTCTGCCGCCGCACCCGGTTCCGCAATGCCACTGCAACCGCCCTTTTGGCCGCGGCTTGCCCGACAATGTACTTGTCGAGCTCCTTCACGATTTCGCGCGGGGTCATGTCATCTAGCGCGGGCAACAACTGTTCTTCCTCCTCGGGGCGGCCATTGCCGTTGGCAGCCGGGAAGAGCGTAATTTCCTTATCAGACTTGCTGGTCATTTCGTTTCGATTCCTTGAGTGCGCCCGGTTGCAATTGCGGCGCTTTCCTTAGATTTCCTCGACGGTAAAATTAGCGTTGGTGTAAATGCAAATTTCGCTGGCGATGCGCATCGCTTCCAGCGCCAGTTCCTTCACGGCCAGTTTCGAATGTTTCAACAGCGCGCGAGCCGCCGAAAGCGCATACATGCCGCCGGACCCGATCGCGCACAGCCCGTCGTCGGGCTCAATCACGTCTCCATTGCCGGAAAGCACGAACGTGGCTTTCGCATCCGCCACGATCAGCAGCGCTTCCAGATGCCGCAACGCGCGGTCCTTTCGCCATTCCTTGGCCAGTTCCACCGAAGCTTTTTGCAAATTGCCGGAATGTTCCTGAAGCTTGCCTTCGAATCGTTCGAAAAGGGAAAGCGCATCCGCCGTGGAACCGGCAAATCCCGCCAACACTTTGTCGTTAAACAATCGCCGCGTTTTCCGAGCGGTATGTTTCAGAACGTGATCGCCGAGCGTCACCTGTCCATCGGCGATAAGCACCACTTTTGCTTCCTTGCGTATGCAGAGCACGGTTGTACCGTGCAACTGCGTGTCTCCCGCGCCATTTCGCATCCTCCAAGTATACCGCGACCGCCCATTTCGGTCATGGCGCCGTAACGTAGCGCCGCGTTTACAGGCCGGCATCTTGGGTTTCTAGCCGTGGCCGACACCTATCCAACCAAGGAGCACAACCTCAAAATGAACTGCTTCTGGATTGTTCGATCTGGATCCTCTAATTCAGAGGGATCTCATGGAACGAAAGCACTTTATACGTTAACGGCCCCTGCGCGCTTTGCACCATACAACTGCTATAGTTGATCCCGAAACCGGGAGTGCTGCCATAACTCGTTTGGCTGCCAAAAAACGCTGGGCCAAGTGAGGTACCGCTCAGAAGATTGCCACCCGAATCGCGTGTCTGCGCCACAAACACGGCGCCGTTGAATCCTCCCGTGCCGTTCTTACTCGAAGAAAAAATGCCCTGGCCCACCACCAGTACAATTCCATTCCAGCTCGCATCGGGATCATAATAAAGCGTGCCCGTCACCAGCAGCAGGCCGTATCCGGAGTTGTGCCATCCGCTCAGGTTCAGATTTCCATTCACCACGATGGTCATCGGATTTGACGCCGACATCAGCGGCGCCTTCGCCGAAATATCGGCCCCCGTAGCTGCGCCGGTGAGCACCAGGTCGGCGCTGTTCTCTATATCCTGCATCACCGCATCCAGCGAGGCAGGCGTCAGCCAGCTCTGCCGCAATGTCGAACTCGGATATCCGACATTCAGATTCGAAACGCTGGGAGTCGTCGGCGTATAAGGCGGTGGTGTGCTCGAAAGCGGTGCGCCCGGATAGTATTGCGCATCAGCCAGCGGCGAATTCACCTCCGCCAGAGCAGAAGCCGTATCCGTTGCATTGGACGCTCCGATGGACGGGACCGACCCCGGAAGAGCCGGAGGTGCAGGTGGATTGCACGTATCTACTCCGTTGATCTTGAAAGCGGAGGTTCCGGGAGCCTGGTAAATCACTCCGTTGCCATCCAGTGTCAACGCCGCCGGAAAATTCTGATCTTGTGTGTCAGGCGAAATAATCAACGGCGCAACAACATACTGCAACAGCCGCTGTCCCCCATTCGGCGCAACCGCCAGCGCCGTAATCTCCAGCGCTTGCACCGCCGTCGGCGTTGGAGCCACCGGCGGCGACGAGGGGCCAGGAGGAACAACAAGGCTGGGTGCCGCTTGATTCGACGGATTCACATGCGCCGGATCGTAAAACAACACGCTTGCTCCATCCTTGACGCCATCTCCGTTCACATCTATATTCAGCGCTTTCTCAGTAACGGCATTGATCCGCACCCATTTATAGCTCGGGCCGGGCAGCGACGCCGATGTGAGAGGAGAGACCGAGGCTATCTGCTGGACCGCCGCTCCGGGCAATCCAAAAGAAAATTCCTGAATATATTCCGTATCCGGGTAATAAGCCGGATTGCTGCTCGTCGGGTCCACAGTTTCGCCCGAAGCCGGATTGGTGATGTACATGACTTGCGTCAATCCCCAGGTCGGGACGCCGGAAGACGAAAGCAGACTCGAATAGCTGCCACTGATATTGATGTAGTCCGGATTCTTCCACAGCAAACGGCCACGTGCCTCTTCCAGTCCCGCCACGCCCGCATAATAAGCGGTAGTCGCGGTGCGGTAATTTCCAGCCAGCGAGCTATCGGTTCCCGTCGAGACGACGAGCGCAATGGCTACAACGCTGATCAAAAGCAGCGCAAAGATCGCGATGAGCATGGCGGCGCCCGACTCCGTCGGCCTTCTCATTCTGCGCGTCGTCCGCTTCATCTTCATTCAACTCGATCCTTCAATTTGTCGGATTGGAGCGGTGGCCCCGCCCGGTTAATTCGATCAATTGCAAAGAGTGTGTCTGCGCGTCTGTCTGCGGAGTCTTGACGATTAAAACGATATCCACGTCACTGATATTCTGCGGTGCGTTGTATCCAGTCGCCAATGTACACGATTGAGGGCCCGACGGAGTAGCACACGTGTATTGAAAAACAGGGACTGGCCCTGTCGGAAACATCGAAGGATACTGTGCCGTGATTTGGCTGAGTAGCGGGTCGGGCACATTATTCATTACATTTTCCACAAACGGAGTCATTGCCGTCCCAGAAGTAGCCGTGACCGGATCGGCCCCTGCGGTTTTGGGGACTACCGTACGGTAAAGAGTTGTGCCGTTGAGCTGATAGCGAATCCAGCTGACCCCGCTTGAGATATTGGTCTCTACGATTAGGTCGAAATCGCCGGGCGTCGGATTACACGTTAATCCGACCTGGCAGGTGGTAGGCGGTGTGTTTGTGTACCCGGGATCCCACGCGAACGGGCTTACGGCATAGGTAGCTGGGAAGGAAGTGTTCGAAAGCATTCCTGCCGACGGATAGCCCGACATGTTGATGTCCCGGACAATCTGGTCGATGCCCAGCCGCGCTTCCTGAAACGAGCCGGACATCTGTGTCTCGCTGCTGTACCTCTGTTGGCTTAGTTGCAGCAGTGCAAACATCGCCCCACAGATCACCAGAAAGATTGCCATCGCCACCATGAGTTCCAGGATCGTGAAGCCGCGGACCTTGGCAGATGATCGCATCATTGCTACTTTTCCAGAATTACGTCGAGAGTAATCGGATACGTAACCGAACGCATGCCACGGCGAAACACCCCGAGGATAATCCGCCGCGAGACGGGTACCCCAGACGATGGATTCGTCTTCATCACCACGGCCCATCGCACGTCGGTCGTGGTGCCCAAGGGATCGTTTGGGTCAGTGTAGGTAAAGCTGTAACCTGCTACGGGCGACGCCGTGAAATCGATGATCGGATAGTTCTGAAAAGTGGTCCAAGGACTACCCACGACCGTATTCGGCAAGGTAGGGTCGCCCAACTGGCATACTTGGCTTATTGGACAAACAATCCCATTCGGATCGGTGTACGAAGTCGCGGTCAGCGATTGCTCCCGCATGGCTTCCAACACCTTCTGTCCAAACACCAGCGCGGTCCCATCGTTGCGATTGTTCGAACTCAGCATCACGGAAGCAGGCACCAGTTGCGCCACGGCCACCAGACCCACAATCACAATCGCCGTTGCCATCAGCATTTCCACCAGCGTGAATCCCCGCTGGCCAGCGCAACGTTTACCGTGTTTTCGCACTGCCTTCACGCGCACCCTCTTGCTTACTGCTGTTGCTGCCAATTGCCGCTGGCATCGGAAGTCCACACCTGCACCGAACCAGCCGGTAACAGCAAAACCGCTCGATACCCCGCTTCCGGCGCCACGCTGCTCGCCAGATAAAACACAGTGACGTTCGTCGGCGGAATCACCGCCCCTCGGGCGTCAAACTGAACAGCCGACCCGCTCGGCGACGGGGCCGTCGGCACCAGTGAACCGAGCGCAGTAAACAGTGTCGGAGTCCCCGGAACCGTTCCACTGTCGACCAGGTTTCCACTGTTCCCCAGCAAAATCGTCTTTTCTGTGGGATCAAGCAGGTTATTTACGATCGAATCCGCCCACAAACTGGTCATTCCAGGGTTCGTCGCCGACGGCTGAATAATGCAGTTGATCGGCTTGTTCAAGCGAATCGCCTCGTATCGCGTCAAAAGCATCATGTCCTTCACTTGCGTGGCGGCGTTCGATAACTGGTACGAATGATAAGCGCGCAGAAATGCGGGTAACCCTACGGCAATCAGAATGATAGCGACCGCGAGCGCTACGACGAGTTCCGTAAGGCTGTAGCCAGGGCTCCGCTTCACTGACGCACACAAGTCGAGACCGTTCCCCTCTCACATCAAGGAAATAAAATGAACCTCAACTACCCCGGGAACAGACTAACGCCAACACGTTGGACTGGGTCTATAAAATAGCAGGGATTTGGCTAGTTAGATAGGCGTTGACATTATGGGTAATATTCACGGTTTTACCAGAAAATAACACGTTCGCGCCCTGGTGCCCGCGATTTCGTTAGTTCTGCGCCTTGGCTTTGTGCCCGGATTCCTTGAACTTCTTCTCCAGCGATTCTTCCGTGAAGAAATCCGCCGGTAAACTGGGTGCATTCGTGCAGGAAGTGTAAAAAATCTGGTGTGTGCGCCTGCCATCGTGTTCGCGCGTCACCTGCATGGCCGTCTGTATGCCCTGCATCTCCTGGTAGTTCGAATAAATGGTCACGTCTTCGTCTTTATCGTGCATTTCTTCGTTCGGCGTGATCGCAATTGTCCGCAAAGGCAGGTGAGACATGCGGTCCAGCGCCAGTCGCACGGTTCGATCTTCCTCGTCGCTGAAGTCCACCCACTCCACCTCGCGCATGTCAGAAATGCCGATGCCGCCATAATGCAGAAAAACGCCCTCCTCATCCGCGCGATGCAGCAAAAGATTGCGAAGTTGGCGCTTCATGGACGCCTGAAATTCCGCCACCACGGTTGCGTCGGCATCGCTCACGCCGCCTCTGTCCATGGTCCAGCCCTTGTCTCCATCGAATAATTGAATAAACTCGCCGCCTTTGATCGGCAAATTTCCCCATAGCACCGCAAACATTCCGCCCTTGGTGGTCTTCACGACGTATTCGGTCCGATTCTTGTCGGGGAATTTCCAGTAACTGCGCATCATCGAATAGCCCAGCGTGCCGCCGTTGCGATCGAACTGGGCTACGCGGCCGTTGCAATCGCTTTCGGACTGGTCGCGATACAGGCTGCCACCCAACGCATCAACGGATTGCTTCAGCAGTTGCCTGGCCTTGGCTTTGTTCTGATCCAGGTCCATCGTGTCCGGGTTTTGCTGCGAAGCCGCGGATAGCAGCAATGCAGAGGCGAAGACAAAAAGCCCTGCCAAAGCCATCTGACCGAATTGGCGTGCTCTCAACCGCACAACACCGAGCCTCCGTTCACGTTCAAAACTTCGCCGTTGATAAAGTTGGCCAGGTCTGACGCCAGAAACAGAATCGGCCCCGCCACTTCCTCCGCCGTCGCGGGACGCCCGATCGGAATCACACTTGCCGCCATCTTCTTTCCGGCCTTGGTATGCAGCACGGGGTTAGACATGTCCGTGGCCACCCATCCGGGCGCCACGCTGTTCACCAGAATCCCGTGCCTCGCCAATTCCGTGGACAAGCCCTTGGTCAAGCTGATGATCGCTCCCTTGGACGCGCCATAATGCGTATGAAGCGATTCGCCCCGTTGACCCGCCGTGGAACTGATGGGAATAATCTTCCCGGACTTCTGCTTGATCATCTGCGGCACGGCAAAGTGAATCACCGAATAAACGCTCTTTAGGTTGATCCGGATCATGTCGTCCCACTGTTTTTCCGTCATCTTCTCGATGGGGAGGTCTTCCAGGTTCCAGATGCCGGCGTTGGGAACCAGGATGTCCAGCCGCCCCAGCCGGCTGATGCAGTGCTCCACCAGCTTGCGATTGTCCTCATGCTTCCCCACATCCGCCTTAAACGCTTCCACGCGCGTCCCGTGCTTGGCGGCCTCCTGCTCGATTTGACGCGCCGCATCCTTTGCGGAGTTGTAGCTGAAAACCACGTCCGCGCCGGCCTGTGCAAACAATTTGACTGCCGCCGCGCCGATGCCCCGGGAACCACCGGTGATGAGTGCCGCTTTTCCTGCCAATGAGATCATGTTTCCCCCAAATATTCTGAATCGTGAACGACAAAAAGCGGTTGGACCCAATTACGATTGCTCAATTACAGCTGCCCACTACGATTGCATTGTGGACGCTCGGCGCGCGGCTCGTGCCGCGGACACCAGATCCGAGAACAGCCGGTCTGCAAGGGCGTCACCGCGCATGCGTTCCGGATGCCACTGAACCCCGATCACCCAATTGGCATCGCCAGTCCACTCCAGCGCTTCCACAACACCGTCGGAAGCCAGTGCGGTGATCCGCAGTTGACGGCCGGGCTTGGCAACCGATTGGTGATGCGAGCTGTTCACCACTCCCTGCGTGGAACCTGCCAGCTTGGCCAATTGGCTCTCCGACGTGAACCGCACCTCGTGGCGCGGGTCTTCTGCTGGCGCAGGCTGTATATCCTTCTTCCGGTGTGCCAGAGAAGTGCTTGTCTCCGTGCGCACGTCCTGGATCAGCGTACCCCCGAGGAACACATTCAGCAGCTGGCATCCGTAGCAGATGGCCAGCACCGGCTTCTGCTCCGCGAATGCATGCCCAAGGATCGCCTTGTCCGTGTCCTCCCGGGCCAGGTCAGGGGCCTCGGATTGGCCGCGATTGGAAGCGCCATATTCGCTGGGGTTGACGTCCGCCGGGCTACCAGGCAACACGAACCCCTCCAGCCCCGCTATCTCCTGCGCCAGGGCCTCCGAATGGGCCAGAGACAGCAATACCGGCTCACCTCCTGCCTGCTCCACCGCTTCCACGTAATCTCGGATTTTCGGCAAATTCCCAGCAACCTCTTCTTGTGACGTCCGCCAGGGGATGCCGATCCGTGGTCGGTTTGGGCCGATGGGTGTCATGGAACCCAGAATCGTAACATCGGGCGCGAAGGGCGGCAACCAACCCGCCTGTAGCGCAGGGCGGGCGGTTTTTGCGAGCCTGCGACTTCTCCTTCCGTGCATGCCCCACATGCCGGTGTTGCAAGTGGGTTCTTGGGGTGTCCTGCCTCTGTAGCGCCCGCCTTCCGAGGCGGGCCGTTCGTTTCGTGCATGGCCCACCCGTCCCACCGTTGCGAGAAAACTACCGTCCGAGACTAGAATGATCGAACCAACGGACGAAAAAACACGTCTTGCAAACCGAGGAGAGGAAGAGGCGAGAGCCTAGGAGGCTACGAGGTCATGAAAGATCTGGGAAATATCAAAATCCTGTTCGTCGCCGGATTCGGTCCCATCGTTGCAGACGCCGCGGCCAGCCAGAAGTTCTACCGTCAGATTCTAGGCATTTCCTTCAAAGAAGAAGACGGCGGCTATCTCCACACCGGAGATTTGCCGGGAGCAAAAAGTTTCGCGCTGTGGCCTCTGCCCCACGCGGCACAATCGTGTTTCGGCAAAGACGCGTGGCCCAGTGAATATCCCGCTCCTCAAGCCTGGATCGAATTTGACGTGGAGAATGTCGAGGCAGCCACAGCGGAGCTCGAAGCAAAGGGCTATCAAGTCTTACTCAAAAACAAAAAAGAACCCTGGGGCCAAACCGTCACGCGCCTGCTCAGCCCCGAAGGCTTGCTCCTCGGAATCACCTTCACGCCATGGATGCGCGAAGGGAATAAGGATAGCGAAACTCGGCCAAACGGCTGAGGTTTTCTGACTCATTCTGTTGCGTTGCTGTCGAGAATCGGTTGATCTCGTCCAACCAGTGCCCGCGCAGCGCCGCCGTTGAGATCGAACACGACAATCTCGTTCTCACCGGGATGAAGCCACGGCCCCGGCACATACAGGGTTTTCTGCGGCCCGATATTCCAGATTCGCCCGAGCGGCCGGCCATCCAGCCACACTTCGCCTTTGCCGAAGGCGTTCGTGTCCAGAAATGTGTCGGCCGGAGCGTCGGTCCGGAATTTCGCCCGGTAAAAGCATGGGCCAGCGCAGTCCACGCCGGCAAAAGCCAGCTTTGCTGCGTCAACCATCGAGAGGGAGTAAATGTCCCAGCCGGTCAGTGGTTTCCCGGCAAGACTGACCTGTTTGGTTATTCCTTTCCGCTCGCCGCGAAGCACCACATTGAAATTAATACGCCCCGTATTCTCGACAAGGATGTCCAACCGTCCGCCAGAAACAGGTACCTTCAACTGAAGATGATTCTGCGCGACCCGCCGATCGAGCGTGCCAACAAGTTTGCCGTCCAAATAAATTTGCGCGTAATCGTGCAGTTCGTCGAGCACAAGATCGCCTTCGACGGGACCGGCGAGCTGCTTGCGATAAAGAATGTATCCGTAAGCCTGATCGAGGTCCTCCATGCTCAGCACTTGTTCGGAGTGAACCGGCGTGGGCAAGACTTTCCAAAGAGAGACGGCCTCCTCCAGCTTGAACTCCGGAATTGTTATAGCTGGCGCGACTGTAGGGACTGGCGGGAGAGTAACGCCTGTCGCTTTTAAAATCACATCGCGAAATGCGAAATATTTCGGCGTAGGTCGCCCGCCCTCGTCCAGCGGCGCGTCGTAGTCGTAGCTCGTAACGTCCGGTTCGTAATTCTTTCCGTCGCTGTTCGCCCCATTCATCCAGCCAAAGCTCGTGCCGCCGTGAAACATATATAGGCTCACGGAATATCCCTGGCGCAGCATCCAGTCCAGATTCGCCGCTTCATTCGCGGCGTTCGTCACTCCGTGCTTACCGCCCCAATGATCGAACCAGCCATCCCAGAATTCGCTGTTGAAGAAAGGGCCATCGGGCCGCAGTTTTTTGAGCTTGGCGAACTCTTCCTGCGCCGCTCCAGCATCCCCCCCTCCGAAATTAATTCCTACCGGCAAATCGGGCAGCGAGCCGGCCGCAACCTCATCCGCACCGTCCGCGGTGTAAAGCTGTGATTTCGTGAAGCCTGCCTCCATCAGCATGCGGTGAATATCTTGCATGTAGGCGTGATCGTCGGCGAACGATCCGTACTCATTTTCCACCTGCACCAGGATAATCGGTCCGCCGTTGCCGATCTGTAGCGGCGCTAGTTCCTGTCCCAACCGGTGAATCCAGCGAGCCGCGGGTTCCATGAATTTGGGATCGCGGCTGCGCACGATCGTCGAATGATCTTTCAGGAGCCATGCCGGAAACCCGCCGAACTCCCATTCCGCGCAGGCGTAAGGGCCCGGCCGCAGGATCACGTACAGTCCCTCCTGCTGTGCTTCACCGATAAATTCCGCCACATCCAGATTGCCTGAAAAATCATAAACGCCGGGCCGCGGTTCGTGCGCGTTCCAGAACACATAAGTCGTCACGGCGTTCAGGCCCATCGCTTTCGCCATTCGAAAACGGTCGCGCCAGTAATCGCGAGGGATGCGCGCATAGTGCATCTCGCCGGAAATGATGCGAAACGGTTTGCCGTTCAGCAGGAATTGGCCGTCGTGCACCGTAATCGTACCGGGAGCGGAATGGGTTTGTTGTGCGGGCGTAATCACAGCGCCGATCAGCAGGAAGGCGCAGAAGAAAAGACGCAGGTATTTGCAGGGCATGGACTCAGTTTGCCAGCAGCCGCGTGCCCTGCCAAGGCTCAAGCGCGGTTCGCCAATGTCTCCGCTAGCGCTTGCCGCAGGAAATATTCGGGGCGCTGGAAAAACGCCGGCAGCTCTGCCAGCCGTTGCTGCAATTTTTCGAACTTATCGGCGCGGACGGTCACATGCCCCAGTTTTCTTCCCGGTCGCGGCGATTTTCCATAAAGATGCAGGTGCGTGTTCGGAGTGCGCAGCACTTCCGCCGCCTCGGGCAGTTCGCCGATCAGGTTGACCATTGCGGAATAGCCGACGGTCGCAGTCGAGCCCAGCGGCATGCCAAGAATGGCCCGTAGATGATTTTCGAATTGACTTGTCGCCGCTCCTTCAATCGACCAGTGCCCTGAATTGTGCACGCGCGGCGCAATTTCGTTGGCCAGCAGCTTCTCGCCAACCTGAAACAGCTCCAGGCAGATCACCCCGGCGTAATCCAGCTCTTCCAGAATTCTGCGCGTGGCCTCTTCGGCGGTTTGCTGTAGCCCGGGAGCAATCTGCGGTGCCGGCGCCAGCGATAACCGCAGAATCCCGCCACGGTGATGATTCTCAACCAGTGGGTAAAACACGGTTTCGCCCGTTCGGCTCCGTACTCCCAGGATCGAAAGTTCGCGCGAGAACGCCACGAGTTTTTCCAGGATCAGCGGTACGCTAGGAAGTTCAGCCCGCGCTCTGTCCACGTCTTCCGCAGTGCGCATCAGCCATTGCCCTTTGCCGTCATACCCAAGGCGGCAAGTTTTCAACACAGAGGGCAGGCCCACTTGCTTCAGTGCCGCATCAAATTCCTCACGTTCCGAAATTTCGGCGAAATCCGTCGTTGGAATCCCAAGGCGCTGGAACAGACGCTTCTCCCGCCTGCGATCCTGCGCCTCTTCCAGCGCCGCCGGCGCGGGATAAACGGGCACCCGTTCCGCCAGGAATCGTGCCGTCTGCACCGGAACATTTTCAAACTCATAGGTCGCCACTTCTAGCCCGTGCGCGAATTTCTCCAGCGCCTGGTCGTCAGTGAACTCGGCAGTCACACGGTGCGCAATCCGTCCCACGGGCGCCTCCGGCGATGGATCGAGAAAACGGAAACGCAGCCCCAGCGGGTAACCGGCCAGCGCCAGCATGTATCCAAGTTGCCCGCCGCCCAGGATGCCAATGGTCATGCGCGCTTTTTCCTTTTCGATTTTCCGGCGGGCGCAATGATTTTTGTAAGCGCCAAAGTAGCTTTGGCGGGATCGGGCGTAGCCAGAACTTTTGCGGTTTGCGACTTGCGAAACTGGCGCAGCGCTTCTCGAATCTCCGGATATTTGTTGCCCAGTATGGCCGCCGCCAGCAAAGCCGCGTTGATGGCTCCCGCCTTTCCGATGGCCAGCGTGCCAACGGGAATTCCGCCCGGCATCTGCGCGATCGAAAGAAGCGAATCCAGTCCCTTGAGCGCTTTCGATTCCACAGGCACGCCCAGCACCGGCAAAACCGTCTTCGACGCAGTCATCCCGGGCAGGTGCGCCGCCCCGCCCGCCCCCGCAATGATCACTTCAATCCCGCGCTGCTCCGCCGAAGAAGCGTATCCGAACAACAAGTCCGGCGTGCGATGCGCCGAAACCACGCGTGTCTCATGAGCAACGCCTAATTCTTCCAAAGTTTTGGCCGCATGCTCCATGGCTTCCCAATCCGAAGTGGATCCCATGATGATCCCGACCAGCGGTTTCTTGGACTCAACAGGCGTGTGCGCGCGATTTGTCATGATCAGCGAAATTCATCCTCAGCCAAAAACAGAACGCCGGCCAAGTGGCCGGCTCGACCTCGCAACAAGCCCTAATTCTACGGCCTTTTCCCACCCGATGCGAATTTTCTCAGCGCCAAGCGTTTCTCTTAGGACCTATTCGTTTGGCTGAAATTCTTCCACGTATTCGGGTTCGCCGATCAATTTCAATACGGCGCCGCTGCCTCTGAAAGTAACGACCTCATGAGGTCGCCACATCGCGTCCAGGCGCAGAGTGAATGCTCCTTTGTGGTGCAGAGGAATAGGAATCTCATTGTCTCCTCGATATTCTCCGAGGCAAATTGGCCGTCAGCCAAATCCACTGGAAATTCGGAAAAGGCCCCCTTCAGCCTCGGGACCATCGATGTGCAGTATCGCCCTCTGCACCCAGCCGCTGTCGGCATAAATACCAGGTCGATCATCACTTTGATGAATATAAACGGATGAGAAATACAGTTGCACACTTCTATCAGCCAGTGAAATACGCTCGAGGACGGAATCGTGGATCTCGATCACCTGCTTTACCATCGTCTCTCCCATAAGTAGATTCCTGCCCGCCACCCTCAATCCAATCCGCACACTAACTTGAGATCGATGGTTTTCCGTGCTCTTTCCATACCTGACGCAGTTGGCCAACAAGGTACAGCGAACCAGTAACGAAGATAGCGTCATTCGGGCGCGCCTGCGCAAATGCAGCATCGAGCGCCGCTTCCGCATTGCCGATAACCGAAAAGTGCGAAGCGTGATGGCCAGCCATTTGCGCTAATTGCGAAGCGCTGACAGCGCGCGGATTATTGGGCTGAGTAAATATGACCTCGAAGGCGAGAGGGAAGAGCAGCCCGGTAACCTCGTCTACGGCTTTATCGCGCATAGCCCCGTAAATAAGAAAGACCCGCCGCCCGGCTAAATTTTCTTCCAGGAAGCGCGCCAGTTCCCGAGCAGCGCCGGGATTGTGCGCCCCATCAAGATACAGGTCCGGCTGGGACTGTAGTTTTTCCAGCCGCCCAGGCCACCGTGTCTCGGCAATTCCGCGCTCGATATTCTCATCGGAAACGCGAAAGCCCTTCGCTTGCAGCAGCCGCGCGCAAGCCACGGCGTTCAGCGCATTCTGTAGTTGGAATCGCCCGGGTAGTTGGGGAGCAATCAGAAATTGCGTTCCCGTCGCCCACTCCGTCACACCCGCGCGAACGCACCCGCCTTGCACGCTCTCTTCCTCAATGCGAAACGCTTCCGTTGTTTCCACCACGGTGCAATACAATTCCGCCGCACGCCACAGCAAAACTTCACGAGCTTCCGGAAGTTGCGGTGCACTAACCACCGGCACACCATGTTTCAGAATCCCTGCCTTTTCCCCGGCGATTTCGCGCAGCGAGTGCCCAAGAAAATTCTCATGGTCGAAATCAATGCGCGTGATGATGCTCACAACAGGCGTGATGATATTCGTAGCGTCCAGGCGCCCGCCCAGCCCCACCTCGATAACGCCAAATTCCACGCGTTCCCGCGCAAACACTTCAAACGCCAGCGCCGTCACGCATTCGAAGTAAGTGGGATGAGCGCGCAGCTCGCCTTCGGCCAGCAGTTCTTCGATCACCGAATGAATTCGCGTGAAATTGGCCGCGAACACCTCGTCGCTGATTTCCTCCCCATTCATCCGGAAACGCTCGTTGATGCGCTCGAGGTGAGGCGAAGTATTCAGTCCAGTACGGAATCCAGCGCAACGCAAAATGGATTCAACAAACGCCGCAGTCGAACCTTTGCCATTTGTTCCTGCGATGTGAATCGTGGGACAAGCGCGGTCGGGCCGGCCTAGCCGTTCGAGCAGCACCGTCGTATTTTCCAGGTCGAATTTCGCAGCCGCCGCTTGCGTGGGCGCAGCCAACTCGCGGCCAAGAGACAGCAGATAACGGACCGCGTTCGCGTAATTCATCTCAGGAAATCAGCAGATCGAGAGTGTTGGCAATAAAGCCCTTCATGTCCTTACGATGGACGACGGCGTCAAGGAAGCCGTGCTCGAGAAGGAATTCAGAGCGCTGGAAACCTTCGGGGAGTTTCTGCCGGATCGTCTGTTCGATCACTCGCGGCCCGGCAAATCCGATCAGCGCGCCCGGTTCGGCGATATTCAAATCGCCCAGCATCGCAAAACTGGCGGTGACTCCGCCCGTCGTAGGGTCGGTTAACACGGAGATAAACGGCAACTTTTCGTCGTCCAGCCGCGCCAGGGCAGCCGCCACCTTCGCCAATTGCATCAGGCTGATCGTGCCCTCCATCATGCGCGCCCCGCCAGAGCACGAAACGATAATCAGCGGCTGGCGCGTATCAATCGAAAGCTCAATCGCTCGCGTAACTTTTTCTCCGACCACTGCCCCCATCGATCCGCCAATAAATCCAAATTCCATAGCGCAGCACACCACCGGCTTGCCGTTCAGTTGCCCTTCCGCCGTAATGATCGCATCGTTCATCTGCATTTTTTTTTGCGCGTCCTTGATCCGCTTCGCGTACGCCTTCTTTTCCTCGAATTTCAGCGGATCGGTGGAGACCATCCCCGCGTCATGTTCCGTCCACTTGCCGTCCAGAAGCATTTTCAGCCGCTGCTTCGCGTCCATCCGGAAGTGAAACTGGCATTTCGGGCACACCAGCAGGTTTTCTTCCAAATCCTTCCGGAACACGATCGCGCGGCAAGATTCGCACTTCACCCACAAGCCCTCCGTGCGCACGCGCCGTTCTTCCGGAGGTGTGGGTTGATCGATCGATTTTTTGTCGCGTTTAAACCAAGCCATGGCAAACAGTTCTAAGTGCTAAGGTATTAGTTCTAAGTCGACCCGCTGCTAGCAACCAAATCGCCCTACTTAAAACCTATAACCAGGAACTTATTACTTAATTTGACTAACTTAAAACTTATTCTCAGTAGTCGATCCCCCGCTGCGCCAGTATACCCTTGGTGTACGGGTGTTTCACTTCTTTCATTTCCGTAACAAGATCGGCCTGTTCCACCAGCAAGGGATGCGCGTTACGCCCGGTACAAATCACATGCACTTGCTCCGGCCTGCCCTTTAATGCTTCCGCCACCTTTTGCGCGTCCAGCATCTTGTAGCTGATCGTGTAATTAATTTCGTCTAGAATCACCAGGTCATACGTGCCGCTGTAAATCGCCGCGCGCCCCGTTTCCCAGCACTCCTCGGCCATGCGAATGTCTTCTGGATCGGTTTCCGCGCCGCCGATTTTTACGAACCCGCGGCCCATCGGTCGAATTTCGAATTTATCGTCGCCCAACATTTTCGCCGCGTCCAGCTCGCCATAGTGCCACGATCCTTTGATGAACTGCACCATCAGCACACGCAATCCTTGCCCCACGGCGCGAAACGCCGTGCCCAGCGCGCAAGTTGTCTTCCCCTTGCCGGGTCCGGTGTAAACAATCAGCAAGCCTTTTCCTTCCGGCATCGTTTCTGTCCCCAGTAATGTGAGCGCAATCGCAGTGGAAGAATTCCAGTGTGCGCAGTCCTAAACGAAACGTCAAGTTGACCGCGACTTAGTGAAATATCACGCGCATGGATTCGAAAGCGAAGGTCACGGCTTGGCAGCGAAGAAACGACGGCGTGGGGCGCACATGCGCGAAACTTTCTGTATATCCCCGAAAAACTACAAACTCAATTTCTTCACCAGCGCCGCCATAATCTGCCGCACATGTTCGAGCGCCATTTCATTTAGAGGTTCATTCGGGAGCGCCTTCGGATCTTTCAGCACGATCCACAATCCCGGGCGATACACTTCCTCATCCCCGGGACAGATCGCTCCCGTCAGCTGCGCAATCTCCAGGTGAGAAACGCCGCTCAAATCCAGATCGAGAAAATGTGATCCGTCCGGGCTGGCCGGAGGATGCGCCACGAGGTCAGTCAGAATCCCCCGCGCGTCGTCCACCAGGTCGCGGAATCCCTGCGACACCAGAATCCCGTCGATGTCTCGCGGCGTCGGCTGTTCCACCTGTTCCAAATCGTAATCGGGCAATGGTTTCGTCAGTGGGATCTCAATGGCAACGGATGGTTTGTTTTTGTCAGGGGCAATGCGCATGGACATAGAGTGTCCCGCCTGCGGCGGGTTCACGCAACACCAAAAAAATGCAGCGGTTCGCGTAGCACCAACGTGCATGCGTAGGCGTTACTTGGGGTAAGGACTGCCAGATAGGATCGCGAAAGCGCGATAGATTTGTTCGGCCAGCATCACCCGCGCGAGTTCATGGGAATAAGTCATGGCGCTGAGCGATATTTTCTGCCTCACACGCTCGCGCAACACGTCAGGAAAACCCTCAGCGTCCCCGCAAACAAAAATAATTTCGCGCGCGCCTCGGTCGCGCTGTTCCCCGATCCATTTCGCAAACGCGGTGGAATCGAAAATCCTACCGCCTGCATCCAGCAACAACATGGTTGCCGCGCCGTCCGCGTGCAATCTCTTCACCGCGGCTTCCGCGTCGCGCACTTCCGTAATCTCCATGGGGCAAGAGCGGCTGATGCGTTTCACATAATCGGCAAGGACGGCGTTCATTTCTGGCCGCCGCGTTTTCCCCAGCATCAACAGGCGAATCTTCATCACGGAAGTCTACCGCGCTCCGTCTTCCACGGAAGAAAGGTTTTGAGATGGAAGCGACAATGTGATCCGGCGCAGTCGCTTTACGGCTGAAGATAATTCTGGTCCGGAGCTGAGTGCCGCCGCTCTGGAGAATCCGGCTCGTCCGGAAGCACCAGCGAGGGAGCCGCCCGCCATAGCCGCTCCAGATCGTAATAACGCCGTGCCTGCTCGCCAAACACGTGCACGATGAAGCCGCCAAAATCCAGCAGCGCCCATTCGGCGGAGCGATGCCCTTCGCGATGTTCGGGCGTGCGCTTCATCTCGCGATACAGCACCTGTTCGATTTCATTGCAGATAGCCTGCAATTGCGGGGTGCTATGCCCTGTGCAGATTAAGAAATATTCCGTGAACGCGGCATGCCCGCTCAGATTCAGCACGGTGATGCCACCGGCTTTCTTGCTTTGCGCGGCCTCGACAGCCAGCCGCACACCTTTGGGAAGAGATTCCAAGTTCACTGGTACAGTCCTTGTTTCAAAATGTATTCCTCCACGCGGGCGGAAACAAGCCCGTGTATCGATTGGCCGCGATTCGCTTTGCGGCGGATATCCGTAGCGCTGGCCTCACTCGCCACATTTTCCAGCAGGTACACCGTTGTGCGTTGCAGCCGCGCCACCACCGGAGAACCGTGGGCCACGGGATCCTCTTCTTTTTCTTTCTTATCGCGCGAAGCGTCAGGCGCCGCATGCAAATCTGGTGGAATCACCAGGCGCAACGCCTCCAGCCGGATTCCCGGCCGGTTGGCAATCACAAAATCGCACAGCCCCAGCAGCGCTTCATATTCTTTCCACATGGGAATATCCAGGAACGCATCCGCGCCCAAAATAAAAAACACCCTGTCACCGGCTCCGTTATACGCGTGGCGGAAATAGCGCACCGTGTCGATCGAATAGTGTAATTGCGTGCCGCTGAAATCCTCTCCTGCTTCCGCGAGTGACGGCACGAAATGCGGATGTTCCGCGCAAGCCAGCGCCACCATCGCAAAGCGGTGCGGAAACGGCGCCAGGTGCTGTTTTAATTTGTGCGGCGGCCGGCTCGCAGGTATGAAGTGGATCTCGTCAAAGTTGAATCGCCGGTCCGCAGCCCGTGCGACAGCAAGATGCCCGGAATGGACGGGGTCAAACGAGCCACCAAAAATCGCGATACGCCTGGGGTGATGTTTCGCCGCCGTGCGGTGAGCTTGCGCCGTGGTCAATCCGCCTCCCCCGTGGGTACGCGCCTAAATTCTCTCACGAAACCTCCGTGGCTGGTGGTTCGTCTTCTTCGGTTTCCATCTCATCCCCGTCCTGATACGCCTCGAAATCCGCCCGGTCTTCACTCGTTTCCGCCGCGACCTCTGAATCGTCGAATTCTTCCTTCGGGATTTTATCCAGCGCGTCGGCCATTCCGCGCACCAGATCTTGCACGCCTTCCCCGGTCGGAGCCGAAATGGCATGGAACTCAAGTCCGCGCTCCTTACAGAATTCGCGCAACTCATCGAGCTTCGCAGGGTCGGTGGTCGCGTCCAGTTTCGTAGCCACCACAATCCGCGGCTTGTTCGTCAGCGCTTCGCTGAACGCCGCTAGCTCACCTTCAATAATTTCGAACGCCTTGATCGGATCCATCTCCGCCGTGTCGCTCGTATCGATCAAATGAACCAGCAACCGCGTGCGCTCCACGTGCCGCAAAAATCGAATTCCCAGCCCCGCGCCTTCGCTGGCGCCTTCGATCAGTCCCGGAAGGTCGGCCACCACAAACGTGCGCCCCAGTTCCGTCCCGTGCCCGCCGGTCCCGCCATCCGCATTCACCACGCCAAGATTTGGTTCCAGCGTCGTGAACGGATAATTCGCAATCTTTGGCCGCGCCGCGCTGATCACCGAAATCAGCGTCGATTTGCCTGCATTCGGAAATCCCACCAGCCCAACGTCCGCCAGAAGTTTTAGCTCCAGCCGCAAATGCCGTTCTTCGCCCGGCTCGCCTTCTTCTTTTTCGCGGGGAGCCTGATGCCAGGGCTTGGCAAAATGTTGATTTCCCCGGCCGCCCTTGCCACCTTGCGCCACCAGAACACGCTGCCCCGGTTTTTTCAAATCCGCCAGCAGTTCCGATCCGTTGCTGTTATAAACCAGTGTGCCTACCGGCACTTTCAGGATCATGTCCTCGCCGGAAACGCCTGTGCAGTTTGACCCTTCGCCGTGCCGCCCGCGGTCCGCCTTGAACTCGCGATTGTAGCGGTAACGCAGCAACGTATTATCATTGGGATTTGCTTCCAGATAAACGCTTCCGCCGCGGCCGCCGTCGCCGCCGGACGGTCCGCCCCGCGGGACGTACTTCTCCCTGCGGAACGCCACGCAACCGTTTCCGCCGTCTCCGGCCTTCACCGCAATTTTTGCTTCATCAACAAACATATATTTTTTCGATTCGCCAGCCGCGATCCTGGCTACTCCGCTGCAACTCCGCCCATAAAACAAAAACGGCCCCGGCGGATGGACCGGGGCCGCTGGAAACTCCCTCGGTTAGCTGGCGGCCTTTTCCGTCTCCGCTGGTTTGATGTTCACAAAGCGCCCGCTGCGGCCCCGATCCTTAAACTCGACGTAGCCGGTCACCAGCGCGAACAGCGTGTCATCCTTGCCCTGCGCCACATTTTCCCCAGCGCGATGCTTGGTGCCGCGCTGCCGCACGATAATCGTTCCTGCGTTGACCAGCTGCCCGCCGAACCGCTTGACGCCCAGCCTCTGCCCGTGTGAATCGCGGCCGTTTGTAGACGAACCGCCGCCCTTCTTATGTGCCATCGCTAATTCCTCGCTTCGTAATGGCCGGTCTTGGACCGGCCAACCAAAATTTCGAAGATTTACAGCTTGATCTCGCTGACCTTCACTGCCGTGTAATTCTGCCGGTGCCCGCGTTGAATCTTATACTGGTTGGTCTTCTTGTACTTCAGAACGGTGAGCTTCTTCGCCCGGCCCTGCTCCACGATCTTACCAGTAACCGTCGCTTCGGATGCGTCCGTGCCCGCCAGCATCTTCTTGTCTTCCGTCTGTACGGCAAGCACAGTTCCGAATTTCACCTGTTCGCCCACATCGCCCTTCACGCGCTCGATGCGGATGGTGTCGCCGGGTGCGACACGATATTGCTTTCCCCCGGTCTTGATAACGGCGTACATCGATCCTCCAAGGCCTCTAGACAAACTCCAATTATACGGTCCGGCCCGCCCAACCGTCAACGAACCGTTTTCGAACAAAATGTAGTAGCCGAACTTCAGATCGGCCAGCCTTTCGTCTTTTCTTTTTCGTCTTGGAAAATCCGCCACAAAAACCTTCTAGAGAAAACGGTTCGCAAGACCATTTTCATTTCTAAAGGCACATGCATGGAAACTCTTTGGTTTTGCGCAGGGTTTAATATCATTGATTCTAAAAGAGTTACGTGGGAACGCATCGCCGTCACTCTACCCGCCATGAACCTCTTTCGCCTGGCTCACCGCGTTCCCGTCCCCTCTTTTCAATTCGCGGAAAACGATGGTAGACAACACTGTCATTCCGCCAAGCACGTAAAACGCGCGATGAATTCCGTGGATAAATTGCGCCGGATTCGAGCGAAACCGATCGGGCAGAAAGAACGCCGTCACCAACGAAGCCGAAGCCACCCCAAAACTGATTGACATTTGCTGCATCGTGCTGGCAATCGAACTTGCGGCGCTGGCTTCTTCCTCGGAAATGTCTGCATAAACCAGCGTGTTCATGCTTGTATATTGTAGCGAAGTGAAGAATCCATAGCAGAACACCATTGTCACAATAAGCCAAACCGGCGTTCCCAGACCAATCGTGGAGAACAGCAAGATGAGAACGCCGATGATGATGGTGTTGGAAATCAGCACGAAGCGATAACCAAAGCGCGCCAGGATTTTCGGCATGGTCATCTTCAGGCTCATCGCCGCGAATGCCTGCGGCATCATCAGCAAGCCAGACTGGATCGGAGTGAACCCCAGGCCCACCTGATACAAAAGCGGAAACAGAAAAGGAATCCCGCCAATGCCCAGGCGTGTCAGGAAACTGCCGCTCACAGCCGCTCGAAATGTTCGAATGCGAAAAAGAACCAGTCGGAGCAAAGGATGCGCGGTTTGCGTAGCGTGCAAGCCGTAACCCGCAAGAAGACACAAGGAAAGCACCAAAAGACCCACAATTTCCATGGTGCTCAGCGTGTGCTCGCCGAACACTTCGAGCACATACGAGAGCAGCGCCACTCCCGCGCCGAACAAAATCAACCCGACGATGTCAAGCGGATCGGTATGTTCGCGGTAGTCCGGCAAATGCTTGTACACTAGATATAGCCCGATCAAACCAATCGGAATATTCACGAAGAAAATCAGCCGCCAGTGAAAATATCCGACAATCAAACCTCCGGCGATCGGCCCGAGCATCGGCCCGATCAAACCTGGAATCGCCACAAAACTCATGGCGCGAACCAGTTCGGACTTGGCGAAAGACCGCACCATCGTCAACCGCCCGACGGGCACCATCATGGCTCCGCCGAAGCCCTGCAAAATGCGGAAAGCCACCAGCAGGTGAATATTTGTCGATATGCCGCAGAGAAATGATCCCAGCGTGAAGACGCCGATGGCCGAAGCAAAAACGGCGCGCGTTCCGAAGCGGTCGGCCATCCACCCGCTGATGGGAATGAAAACGGCCAGGCTGAGCGTGTAACTCGCCAATACCGATTTCATGCTGAGTGGAGCAACGTGCAGAGCCGCGGCGATCGCCGGCACCGCCGTGTTTAAAATCGTGGTATCGAGCGATTCCATGAAGAATGCCACCGCAATTATCCAGGGCAGCAATCGTTGCGCGGCATCGGACAGTACCGGCGGCGAGAGAGCCTGAACCGGGCTTGCGGAATTTCCGTTCATGGGATCAGCGTGCACAGGCCTCCAGCAGCTATCTCACCAATCGTCCTTCCATCTTAGAAATCAAACCTGTAACCCAGAATCATCTTGGTGATCAGGTGGTCGGTTGATCGTGTCACACCGACTCCCACTCCGAAGTTGATTTCCCACTTCGGAGAAACATTCAGATCGATAGCGGGAAAAATCTGCTGTTGCTGTTGCCACACCGGATAGAACCCCGTTACCGGTCCGTCCGACCCGTAGTACTCAAAGCCACCGGTAATTTTTGGCGTAAAGTCATAGCTCACTTTCACTGCAGGCGAAAATATAAACCCCTGATTTGCCGTCAATCCATGGAGAGACTTATCGAACGCCGGATTGAACGCGAAATACCACCGTCCTAGTTGCTTGTCGATAATTGGGCGCAACTCGTAGGTCCATGTGTCCGTGGAGAACTGCCGCCTTTGGTAACCAATTTCCTGAGAAAGGCTCAAGCCCACGGGCCAATTCCATTTTTTCGGAATGCTGAATCGCGGCCGGATATGATCGCCCACCCAATCCCATCCCAATCCGTTTTGTGCTGCGGTAAAAATGTAAAATCCGGTCTCGAACCAGTCCGTGAAGCCGTGTGTGATTTCCACCGTCTCGTGCAACTGGTGATTGGTGGGATATACGCCGTCAACACTGGTCTTGAATCCCTGAAACGTGAAATTGCTGTGCAGTTCCACCATGGTCTTACCGGGATCGACCAGCTCCGAACCGTAAACCTGAATTTCGTAATTGTCTTGCGCGTGCGCTCCGACGGCGCCCACAAAGAAAACAACGAGAGCCACCACGCAAACAATAGAACAACGGCTCAATCGAGTCGGCAATTGGCAACCACCCCGTGCTTACACCGCGCTCCAGTAAGATGCTTCAGAAAAACACTACGTGTCCAGAGTTCTTTGCCGCACCACTTCCACTGAATCTATGCGTGCGGGTGAGACTTGTCGTAAATATCCATTAATTGGCGTATGGAAGCGTGTGTATATTTCTGCGTTGTCGACAGCGACTGGTGGCCAAGCAATTCCTGAATAGCGCGAAGATCGGCCCCATCCGCCAGCAAGTGCGTCGCGAACGCGTGCCGCAGGGAGTGCGGATGCAGATCCCAGTTGATATTCACCAGCCGAACATATTTCTTCACGATGCGGCCCACGCTGCGCTGCGTCAGTCTTCTGCCCATGTAGTTCAGGAATATCGCGTCGGGATTCGTGCCCCCTTCCCGGCCATAATTCGCGCGTAACAGTTTTTCGCGCTCCGGCCAATACAACGCCAGAGCTTCCGCCGCCTTGACGCCATAAGGCACGATGCGCTCTTTCCGCCCTTTGCCGATGACGCGCACAACTCGATCCTTCTGATCCATGTCCACAAGGTTCAGCCCTGTTAGCTCGCTGACGCGCAACCCGGCGGCATAAAGAAGTTCCAGAATCGCGCGGTCCCGCCGCAGCAGCAGACCATCCTCCAGCTTGATTACTGCCGTTGTGGCCATCAGCGCCGCGACGTCCCCACCCTTCTTCTGCCTTCGGCCCGAGCCTGGATTTTGTATGGTCGCCAACTGGTCCAGAAATCCGCTCATCTCCTCCGCCGACAGTACGGATGGTATGCGTTTCGGCAGTTTGGGAGTGGGCACAAGGCGCGCCGGATTGTCTTTCAGTGCGCCTTCCCTAACACAGTATTTGAAGAATGAACGCAAAGCTGCCAGTTTTCGCGCAATGGAACTTTTTTCCAGGCCGGCTTCGTGTAAATGTCCGATGTATTCGCGAATGAACTGATGCTTGATCTTGGCGATGGGCGGGGTGCTCGTCCCCGGCGGAGTCAGAAAGGTCTGGAATTGCTCCAGGTCCTTGCCGTAATTCGCGATGGTGTGCGGCGAGGCATTGCGCACCGACCGGAGATATTCCATGAATTTGTCAATGAACCTCTTCATCCCACCTCCCCGCTCAATTATAGAAGCAACTTGGGCGGCAGGCGGCACTTTAGAAAGAACAGTTATTTTGTTGAACGAGCTGGCCGGGGCAGCTGGTCCGGCTATGACTTCACCGCCACCGGAACTTCTTCAGGCTGCGGCGCGCTCGCAGGTTTTTCCTCGGGCGCCAACTTTTCCCAATCGCATCCTTCTTTAATGCAGGTGTAAACTGTGCCGATTTTGGATTTCTTCTCAACCACGAACGGCGCTCCGCACTTTGGGCAAGGCTCCGCGATGGGCATGTTCGGCGATGTGAAATCGCAATCGGGATAACGAGAGCAGCCGTAGAATACGCGGAATCTCCCGCGGCCGCCTTTCCCCATGCTGCCGCGCTTCACAAATTCGCCTTCGTTGCACTTCGGGCATTTGATGCCCATAGTGATGGGCCGCGTGTATTTGCATTTCGGATAGCCCGAGCAACCGATAAATTCGCCGAAGCGGCCGTGTTTCTTCACCAGTCCGTTACCGTCGAGCGGGCACTTTTCATCCAGAGGCTCATCCGGTTGGTGCGCAATTCGGGTACCTGCCACCAGGCGCCGGGTCGTCTTGCAATCCGGATAGCCGGTGCAAGCAAGAAATGCGCCAAAACGGCCGCGCTTGAGCGCCATTTCCTTGCCGCAGTTCTCGCAATATTCCACCTTGTTTTCGGCGTCTTCCGGAATCTCCTCGGAAAGATCCTGAATGAAGTCGCAGTCCGGATAACGCGAGCAGCCCAGGAAGAAACCATGGCGGCTGATGCGTTCCAGCAGTTCGCCTTCGCCGCACTTTTCGCACTTTTTCCCGGTCGGGATTCCGGCTTTGTACGAAATCATTTCGTCGCCGGCCTTATCCAGGTCGATGATGAACTTTTCCCAGAATTCCTTCACAGACTCGCGCCAGGGCAGCTTGCCCTCTTCGATTTCGTCGAGTTCTTCTTCCAGCCGCGCCGTGAATTTCACGTCGAACACGTCTTCGAAGCTCTTGATCAACAATCCGCAGACGCGCTCGCCCAGCATGGTTGGCGTAAAGCGGCCCTGATCCTTCTTCACGTATTCGCGCTCCACAATCGTGGAGATAATCGAGGCGTACGTGGAAGGCCGCCCGATGCCATCCTCTTCCAATTCTTTCACCAGCGTCGCTTCCGTGTAGCGCGGCGGAGGTTCCGTAAAGTGTTGGTCTGGCCGGATGGAATCCAGCTTCAGCACCTGGCCTTCGGTTACCCGCGGCAGTGTCTTGCCCTCGCCCTCATCATCCTTTTCGTCGTCTTCGCGATCTGAATGTACCGCCGGGATCTGATATACCTTCAGGTATCCGTCGAACTTCATGATTGATCCGGTAGATCGGAAAGTATAGTCCGCGGCCGAAATGTCGATGGTCGTCTGGTCGTACACCGCCGGCAACATTTGCGATGCCACAAATCGCTGCCAGATCAGCTGGTACAGCTTGAAAACGTCGTCCTCCAGATACTTGCGCACATCTTCCGGCGCGCGCGCCACGTCCGTAGGCCGGATCGCTTCGTGCGCGCCCTGCGCGTCCTTCTTCGATTTATAAAAGTTCGGTTTTTCCGGCAGATAATCACTTCCAAAACGCGCCGGAATCATATCGCGCACCTGCGCCAACGCATCGTTGGACACTTGCACGGAATCGGTACGCATATAGGTGATTAGCGCCACCGAGCCTTCTTCACCGAGTTCAACGCCTTCATAAAGCCGCTGCGCCAGCGCCATAGTCCGCTTGGCGGTATAGCGCAAGCGGTTGTAAGCGGCCTGCTGCAGCTTTGAAGTGGTGAACGGCGGTGCCGGATTGCGCCGTTTTTCCTTCAGCGCCACGCTTTCCACCTGCCACTTGGCCTTGCTCACTGCCGCCACAATCTCGTCAGCGGCGGCTTGATTCGTCACCGCAATGTCTTCGCCGTTTTTCTTGCTCAACTTGGCTTCGAAGATCGGCGGCTCGCCCGCATCCAGCAGGGCATGGATGGACCAGTATTCCTGCGGCACAAACGCGCGAATTTCCTGCTCCCGTTCGACGATCAGCCGCAACGCCACCGTTTGCACCCGCCCGGCGCTCAATCCCCGGCGCACTTTATCCCAGAGCAGCGGCGAAACCTTATATCCCACAATACGGTCAAGCACCCGGCGCGCCTGTTGCGCGTCCACCAACTGCGCATCCACTTGCCGCGGTTTCTCAAACGCCGACCGGATCGCCTTCGGTGTGATCTCGTTGAACGTCACGCGAAAAATCTTCTTCGGATCGATCGGCTCAATCTCGATGCGATCCTTCTCGGCCTTCTTCGGCGTTTTGCCTTTCGCGCCCTTCTTCCCCGTTTGCTCCGCTGCTTTGTCGGCTTCGGCTCCATCCTTCTTCCCATTGATGGCGTTTTCTTCATCCTCGGGAATCAGGAACTTTGCCGGCTTGGAGAGCACCATGGCCAGGTGCGCGGAAATCGCCTCTCCTTCGCGATCCGGGTCGCCGGCCAGGTAAACAGCTTCGGCTGTATTCGCGGCTTTGCGAAGATCGTTGATCACCTTGCCCTTGCCCGGAATAATCTGCAGCGTAGGCTCAAAGATTTTCGGGTCATCCAGCGAAATGGGCTTAAGCGGTGGTTTGGGAGCTGCCGCCTTCCCGCCCTTCTTGCCCTTTTTCTTCTTTTTTTTCTTATTGATTTCGTCTTCACCGATGGGCATGCGGATGCCGATCGTTTTCGTCGGCAAATCCAGTACATGGCCAATCGATGCTTTGACCAGGTAGTTCTTACCCAAATATTTATTTATCGTCTTCGCCTTCGCCGGCGACTCGACGATTACCAGTGATCGTGCCATGTGTTCCTTTGTACCTTAGTTACTTCCGCTGGAAGGGCTGGTAGAGCGGAGCTGTGTCTTTCTCGCTACCTTTATAAGTGCCCCGTCGGGCTGCCTGCGCCCCACTTCTGATGCGCCATGCCTTCCTTCCGATGCATTGGGCGAGTGCGGCGGAGGTCACTTCTTCGCTACTTACAACAATACCTGGGCGAACTGCTTCCCCCGGCAATTGCCGGATGATGCCTTTCATCTCCAAGTCAAACAGGGTAGCGAGAACGTCGCTGGAATTCAATCCGATCGATTCGACGATCTCGTCAATCGGCTTAGCTGCCTCTATGCTCAATAGCTCGTAAGTATTTTTCTCTGTTGGGTTTAGCCCGTCTCCCGCCAGCAGGTTTCGCTGCGCGGATCCCATTGCTTCCGCCTGCACCAGGGCCGCCCGAATCGGGGTTGGCAGATCTTCGATCACGTCTTCGGCACTGGTCACCAGCTTCGCCCCGTGCTTGATCAATTGGTTTGGCGCGAAGCTCATTTCCTGCGTCACATTGCCCGGAACCCCAAACACCTCGCGCCCAAACTCCATCGCCAGCCGTGCCGTGATCAACGAACCGCTATATTGCTTGCCCTCCACGATCACCACCCCCAGCGGCATACCCGCAATGATGCAGTTTCGCACCGGAAAGCTCCCCGGGGCCGGATGAGATCCCGTGGGCAGTTCGCTGATGGTGGCCCCTTTCTCCAGCACCTTCTCGAACAGCTTCTTGTTTTCCTTTGGATAGCAAACATCGATGCCCGTTCCCAGCACTCCAATTGCCCAGCCCCCCCACGGTGGTGCAGCTGTTATGAGCCAAAGCGTCCACCCCTCGCGCCAATCCGCTTACGATAACCGAGTTGTTGGGTTCTCACTGAAGAATTAGGGGTTAGCTTTTGAATTGCAGCCCTAGCTCATACGCAGCAATCCAAAAACGCCAAACCCCCGGAACCATTTGCGTGGCCCCGGAGGTTTGGGAAAGGGAGATTGCTCAGATCAGATTGCGGCGGAAACTACCGTGCACCACCGCACTCATAGCCAAAGTCGAACAAGTCAAACAGATCGCCAAGAGCCGGGCTGTTGACAGGAACATACGGGTTATCTTCCCGCACCCTCGGGTTCGGGAAGTTGTCGCGGCTCCGGTTGGTAACCGGCGGCAGATTCCAGTTCCGCTCGATGAACTTCAGGATGGAGACGTGGTCCGCATACTCATGCGACATGTATCCGGGCTTCACGTAAGGGGACACTGCCAGGAAGATGATTCGCGTGCCGTCGCCGAAGAAGTCCAGGGGCTGCACGTAACCGGAGTCATAGTAACCTCCGCCTTCGTCTTCCGTGATGAAGATGACCGTGTCCTTCCAAAGAGTCGGATTGGCCTTCACCGCGTCCACGATTTTCTTCGAGAAACCTTCGAAGAGGTTGAGTTTCGAAGAGGACGGGTGGCCATCGACGAGCCCGCTGGGCTTAACGATGGAAACCGCCGGGAGAGTACCGTTGGCGATGTCGTTGTACAGATCAATGGTGTCCTTGATATGCGCCGTGCGAACCGCGGCATTGGCCATGATCGAGGTGTCATACTGGAACGGGTTGCAAATGTTGCAGTATTCGTCAGTCAGAGCGCCAATTGCCCCATAGTTGAGCTGGTAGGGGTCAGGCACATAGTTATTCCACTGATCCCCGTAGTACTTCCACGAAACATCGTGAGCGATCATGTCGTCGCCAATGCTCGGAACGGAGGAGGGAGGAATCGTGAACACAGTGTTGTTCGCGTTTGTGTCGATAAAGGCGTTGTTGCCGTTGCCGAAGTAACCCGGATTGTAATTGTTCAGCAGATAGTAATGCCCCGATTGGCATCGCGGATCAATGTGCAACTGCTTGAGGTAGCTGACCACAGGTCCGACGCCAGGCTGTCTGGAATCCGCACATTCGCTATAGGATCCTCCGCCGTAAGAGGGCGAACCGAAGGAACCGCCGCCGTAGCCGTCCTGAACGTACCAATTGTTTGTGCCGGCTTGCGGATTCGGGTTTTCTATTTCCGCCACGACGCCTGCGTTCGGGGTGCCGGGTACCACGGTGACGTTGTTGGGAGGCTGCAGCGGGTGGCCGTTGCCGTCGCTGAACCAGATGGCATCGCCATGGCCGAACATGATGTGGTTGGCGCCGGTTCCGCCGTTCACGGACTGGTGGAAGTTATCGCTCATCGCGTAAGTATCCGCGAGGTTCTTGAAATACGGTGCATCGCCTTGCTGGACATTGTAGAAACCCAGCGCGGTAGAACCTTCACCCGTGGTTGTGCCCGTGGGCGAATAGTAGGTCGTGAAGTCGGACGGCTGCGCGAGACCGTTATTTCCGGCTCCGATCGTTGTCTCAACCCATGAGAATAACGACGCATCGCACCCGGCGGGGTTTTTCCACGTGCTGTGCTCGAGGCTGCAATCCAGTTGCTGCCACATCTGGTAGAAGCGGTGCACTGGGCTGGCGGCATACGAGTTATAAACGAACGCATTGCCGTTGGTCAGCTGGAACGGGCCTGGTTTCAAGTTGGAATAAAATGGCGCGGTGCTGGTTACCCCATTGATGCGGGTGTCCGGCGTCTTGGAGGTAAGTCCGGTCCCGCCGGAGATCAGGTATTGGTAGTAATCCTCAGGCAAGCCATTTTCAGATTCCATGGCCAGTTGCAGGCTGTCGCCCGGAATGTAGGAGTCTTTCGCTCCGCCCACGAGAGGTGGCGGCATAATGTTGCTCGGGAATGGATTCTTCGTCGGGTTCAGCAGGAACGGATCGCTACCGGTGTCCGAAGCAGCGCTTTGCTCGTACTTCATGAAGTTCGGTCCCGGGGTGCCGTTGCTGTTGATGATTCCCTCCGAAAGGAGGTTCCACACCTTTTGTCCGTTTTTGGGTACATACGTGGCGAAGACATGGTCAAAACTGCGGTTTTCCCCGATGATCACGATAACGTGTTTGATTGGCGATCTGGTGTGTCCAGAAGAGCCGTACTCCTGTGCATTCAACACCGGCGTACCGACCGAAAACTGGAAGAGCGCAAGCCCCGTCAAGGCTATGCGCAGACCGTCCAGGCTTCTTTCTGCGAATTTCTTCGGCTTCATTCAAGAACCTCCCCTTTTTCCACGAACGTATCTGACTGGGCGTCAGAGGGTATACCGCCGTTCTTTTCAGTGGGATGTCTCGAATGTTAATGGCCGGAGAAAACCCAATTTCAGGCCGAAGTTAACGGGAAAATACTTCTACAGCTACAGGAATTACGAGCGCAGCTCAGGGATTGAGATTCTGCGCGTCTGGAAAATTATTCCTGGCCGATGTTGCGAGACACGGGAGAGTTCGGAACCCTGGGAATACGTGTCTGCTCCGAGGGCTCGACGCGTACTGTCCCCATCATGCCCCCATCTTCGTGCTCCAGAAGGTGACAGTGGTAGACGAAGGTGCCAATGGTGTTTGGATCGCGGAAGTCCATCCGTAGCCGCACGCTCGGGTATAGCAGGTTCCGGCCGTTATAGTAAGGCACATTCACCGTATCGCGCAGAAATGGTTCATTCACCGGAACTCCGGAATATTCCAGCAATTCAAAGTGGATCTGGTGAATGTGAAAGGCATGCAGCTCCGTGGTGCGGTTCTCAATAATCCAATCCTCCACATCGCCTTGCTTTACCACGATGTTGGGCACGCCCGAAGCAGGATCGAACGCGGTGGGTGTCTGGCCGTCAACAGTGATGAAAAATGTGGTTGCGCTGTTCGGGTTGTTGGGGTCTTCCAGCTTTTCGGAGAAATACAATTTCCGCACGTGCGTTGTTGCGATGCTTCCAAGCCACGGCATAGTAGGGGGAGCAAGCGGCACGGGATTCGACGCCAGCGTGGACCGCGGTTCCGCCGCATCCGAAGCAGCAACTATTGTAGCCAGCGCGCGGTTTGGATCATTTTCGCCGCCCTGCCCGGTATCCACCGTTCGGGTTACCAGTAGGCCCGGAGTACCCGCGGGAGGTCCATCGACGATGAACTCCACGCGAGCGCCCGGCGGCACTCCTAGGTGGTCGTGCCACTCGATAGCGTTTACCGTGCCTGGATTCCAATTGATTGGCACGCCATCCAGTGCGACGATGCCCAGCATTTGCGGCTTATGGTTATCAAACAGCACAGCCAGGTTCAAATAGGTGATGGCGGACGCATTCAGCACTCGCCACAATTGCCGCTCGCCCGGCTTCATCTTGATGACCGCAGGCGGATAGTCCGGATAAGGCACAGGCACAAAGTTGACAGAAAGATCCTTGGCGGGCTTGCCAAAACCCGTGCCGTTGTTCGCGGAGTCTCCGTCGCGGTCGATCAGGAATTTTGGAACAACAGGCTCGGATTTGCTCGGAGGTGCATTCGGATTCACCAGATCCTGATCGCGGATCACCAACACACGTTCCGGTAACCCTGCCACTTTCGAATTCGCCCGCTCAATACCTTCTACCACCAGCGCCCCCGAGGCGCCGCCGAGAACCTGATGCGTGCTGAATCCATGGATGTGCGGGTGGTACCAATACAACCCCGGCGGCTCGTCTTCCGGAATGCGGAAACGATATTCGAATGGCGGATCGTCCGGCTGAATCGACGTTTTTAGTACGTCGTCCTGGTGGCACGCCGGCGGCACCGTCAACCCATGAAAGTGCAAATTCGTCGAGGTCGCGGACATTAACCCACTCTGGCAAGGATCGGAGCTTGCGGCAGAATTGCCGTGGTGATGTGTTTGACCATTTGCAGCGGTAGACGCCGACGAATCGGACTCGGTCAAATCGTTTTTGAGGTTGAGGATAAGCTCATCGCCCGGTTTCACTCGCAATGTCGGGGACTGGCTGCCGTCCGGAAGCAGATAGCAGTAGCGAGTCGTGCCATCGGCTTCCTTCACATTGTGCACCGTAAGATCAACGCGCAGAACGCCGTTCTGGCTGCGCAAATCTTTCGGCTGGGGAACTTCGCTGCCCTGGGCAGGGCGCGAGCACGGATCCTGAGCAACG
>Ga0210383_10000164_pt1 | contig 68047 bp, 61 predicted proteins | sample IncBWC14OmetaG_FD_160072 | JGI IMG/M metagenome (GOLD analysis project Ga0210383, IMG submission 160072) | Forest soil microbial communities from Barre Woods Harvard Forest LTER site, Petersham, Massachusetts, United States - Inc-BW-C-14-O ...
CTATCGCCTGGGACCTCATCTATTTCAAATATTATTTTCTCCGCCTCGCCGGGATTCCCTTCAACGAGCATTCGCTCGAAGACGATTTCAACCGCCTCACCGATTTTCTGCTCAGCGCCCCGCGCGATTATTTCCTCTACCGCGATTTTCAATCCCGCAACATCATGCTCCGCGATGGCCAACCCTACTTCGTCGATTACCAGGGCGGCCGCAAAGGCGCTCTCCAATACGACATCGCCTCGCTCCTTTATGACGCCAAAGCCGATCTCCCTCCCGACCTCCGCGAGCAGCTTCTCTACGACTATCTTCGCGCCCTAGAAAAATTTATCCCCGTCGACCGCCCCGCCTTCATCCGCCATTACTATGCCTACGTCTACGTCCGCATCATGCAAGCCCTCGGTGCCTACGGTTTCCGCGGCTTCTACGAACGCAAAGCCCACTTCCTACAAAGCGTCCCCTACGCCCTAAAAAATCTTCGCTGGCTGTTGCATCACGCCGAACTCCCGATCGCGCTCCCCGCGCTGATGGGTGCGTTCCAAGGCATGCTAGCCTCCGAAAAATTGCAAAGCCTGGCCAGCGACGCCGACAATTTAGTCGTCCGCGTTTTCAGTTTTTCTTTTCACCAAGGCCTCCCCCAAGACGAAACCGGCAACGGCGGCGGCTTTGTCTTCGACGGCCGCAGTCTTCCCAACCCGGGCAGGGAAGAGCGCTTCAAAAAGTTGACGGGCCAAGACACCCCGGTAATCGACTACCTAAACCAACAAGAGAGCGTCCACCAATATTTCGCCAGCGTCCTAAGCCTAGTCGACGCCAGCATCTCCAGTTACCAATCCCGCGGCTTCAAAAATCTAATGGTCAGCTTCGGCTGCACCGGTGGCCAACACCGCTCCGTCTACCTTGCCGAGCAATTAGCCAAACGCCTCCGCCCCAAACCCGGCGTAGAAGTAATCCTCCGCCACCTAGGCCTAGAAAACCTTCGCAAATGACCGCCGCTCCATATCGCAAAACTGTCATTCCGAGCGAAGCAAGCCGACGCCTTTTCTTTCGCGTTCGCTCCTGCGAATGCGTCGGCCTGCGCAGAGAGGAATCTCTCTTCGATCTCCCCCCATGCTCGGCTCTTAAGACCCGCGCTTCGGGTCCGTATTTCTCCGAACTCTGCGCTCTCTGTGTCTCCGCATCCCTCTGCGTTAAATCCTTTTCCGAGTTTTTCCCCACTACTCACTACTCACCATTCACTACTCACTGGCCCCGCCCATGAAAGCCATGATCCTAGCCGCCGGCCTGGGCACCCGCCTCCGCCCGCTCACAAACGATCGCCCCAAAGCCCTGGTCGAACTAAACAGCCGCACCCTCTTAGAAATCACCCTAACCCGCCTCCAATCCTTCGGCGTAACCGAAGCTATCATCAACGTCCACCACCACGCCCAAATGGTCGTCGATTACCTCCACTCCAAAAACAATTTCGGTATGCGCGTCGAAATCTCCCGCGAGGACGACCAACTCCTAGATACCGGCGGCGGTCTAAAAAAAGCCGCCTGGTTTTTCCAAGAAAATTCTGCCACTCCCGACGAACCCTTCTTTTTGCATAACGTGGACGTTATCAGCAGCATTGACCTGGCCGCCATGCTCCAATTTCACAAGGAAAATCAGGCCCTAGCCTCCCTAGCCGTCCAATCCCGCGAATCCTCCCGCCAACTCCTCTTCAACAACGAACTCCAACTCTCCGGCCGCCGCATTTCGGGTCAAGACGCTGTCATTCTGAGAGAAGCGAAGAACCCCGGCACAATCTCAACCCTACCGACCACCGACGAGACCGGCAAGATCCCACCCCACTCGCCACTCGTCACTCGCCCCTCGCCATTTCCTCTGTCCAAACAATCCTCTCCCCTAATACCTCTAGCCTTCTCCGGCATCCACGTAATCTCCCCCCGGCTCCTCCCCATGCTCACCGAATCCACCCCAGTCTTCTCCATCATCGACTCCTACCTCCGCCTCGCCTCCCAATCCGAAAAAATCCTAGCCTTCCGCCACGACCACTCCTACTGGCGCGATCTAGGCAAACCCGCCGACCTAACCCAAGCCGCCCTCGATTTGGAGCAATGAGCCCGCAGCAAGCGCTGCGGCCGATTCTTGTAAGAATGCACCATTCTGGTGCATAATGGTGCCATGGCTTCCACCAACAAAACCGTGCGTCAAAGCGTTAGTCTCCCAGCTGCAACTGCAGCGAAAGTGCGCAACCTTGCGAAGACCCGCAAGCTAAGTTCCAACCGCATGTTAGTGGAATTGATCGAGAACGGCATCGAAGCCGAGAAACGCAAATTGCAGGAGTTTTTCGAACTCGCCGAGCGCTTTCGGAATGCGGACGACCCCGAGGAAGCCAAGCGCCTCGGCGATGAACTCGGCCGCATGGTTTTTGGTGACTAATGCCCAGGATCGAGTCCTGGGACAATCTACCTCAAAACGTCCGCCAGCATCTTATCGATCGCATGCGCGAACGCGCCATCAGCATCGCCGATCTCAATCAGCTTCGTCTCTGGATCGCATCGCAGCCGGAAGTGCCGGAAGGGAATTGGTACAAAGATTTCGGTTCCTTCAAAATCTGTGGCCGCGGGTCGTATCCCCAGACGTTTTTGCTGCGCAGCCAGGTCGCAAAAGGCGAAGCTTTATAGACAGACGCTGCATTGCTCCGGGGATTTTGTGAATGGTTTTGGCGAATAGCTTTCAGGACCAAAAATGAGACGCCGCCGCCGCATCGTCCTAATCCTAATTCTCCTCGCCCTCGCCGCCGGCGCCTACACCTTCTGGTCCATGGGCAACGCCAACTTCTGGGAATCCTCCATCCGCAAATTCGAAGCCCAAGATCGCATCCATCCCCCGCACCAAAACGCCATCCTCTTCGTCGGCAGCTCCAGCATCAACTTTTGGCACACTCTCTCCGCCGACATGGCCCCGCTCGACGTCATCAATCGCGGCTTCGGCGGCTCCCAACTAGCCCACGTCAACTACTACGCCACACGCATCGTCCTTCCATACCACCCGCGCGCCATCGTCCTTTACGCAGGCGATAACGATCTCTCCTGGCCCTGGTCCAAATCCCCGCAAACCGTCCTCGACGACTTCAAACAATTCGTTACCCTCGTCCACGCCTCTCTACCCGACACCTGGATCTACTACGTCTCCATGAAGCCCAGCCCCACGCGCTGGTCCCACTGGCCCACCGAGCACCACGCCAACCAGATGATCGAGGACTATGCCCGCACCCAGGACCACGTCCAATTCATCGACATCACTCCCGTAATGCTCGACGCCCACGGCAAAGTCCGCCGCGACCTCTTCCGCTGGGACGGCCTCCACATGAACCCTCGCGGCTACGCCCTCTGGACCGCCATCATCAAACCCATCCTCCTGCAACGTTTCCCCGTCCAACCGTCCGACGTAGGAAATACCGCGTCCCGCATCATATTGGAATGTGGTCCGATAGCATCTCTCTCTACGAAAAGTGGACCGCCGCCCACAAATGCGCCGAACGGCACATGTCTGCCAAGGGTGGTCACGGCTTCGGCGCGAGCGAACAAAACCTCGCAACCGATCTCGTTCTCCTCGAATTTGCCCCGGGCTACTTGGAGCTGCCTGTCCCCATGAGTGCGCTGAGGTCGTAGCTCACTCCGAACTGCAGCCCCCAAGCGGGATGCGTAATAAGCTCGGTTCGGTTGGAGTAGGTAACAGCAATTGGAAACTTCACGTTTTTGCCCTTCCCAAGCCCCCACTTCAGTTGCCCCACATGAATATCGCCCTTTTGAGTGAAGATCTGCGTCGCGGTGGAAGGCAAACCGGTGATCGTGATTCCGTTAAAGGGCGAACCAGGCGTAACGTTCAGGATCGAAGGGCTGCTCTGATACTGAAAGTAGTAGGTGGCGCTGGCCGTGCTGTCGCCGATTTTCTTAAGAATGCCCGGCCACTTTGACGATGCGATGTTGCGATCGAGCTCCGCGCCGACTTGCACGTCGCGTAGCAAGCTTGAACCCGGAATCGTCGACGCCGGCGTGTAGTTGTAAATGGAAGCGCCGGCGTTATAAGTCAGAGTCCATGGCGGCGTAGGTGCCGGGGAACTCCCCTTGGCGGGTGCTCCGGCGGGTGCGACGGCCTTGCCCCAACTGACGCTTCCAACCAATTTGAACGTTGAATTCGTGGGCTGGTTCTGCGGCGTGTTGTAATCGTATTCGATGCTGAGAATGGGCGCGGCGGCGGCCTTACTGACTGCTTCATCAAACTTTGCTTGAACTAGTTCCGCGGAAGCGATCCACTCTTCCAGATGATCCAAGAACTCTCTTTGTGGGGCGGGCAGCGTAGATGGATTGATTGTTTCCGAAGCCTTCGACACGCGGGGTACGGAACCGCAGTCCATTGGCAGGTTCCAAAGTAAGACGTCAACAATTTGCGAATAATACTTGGCGAATACCTCCGCTCTCTGCTCCGCCGCTGCTCCTCTCAGCTTTGCCAACAAACAGTCCTGCCAGGCCGAATAGTTTTTGTTCTTGCCCAAATCGGACATGAGCGCAGCGGCCGCCGCTCCCTCAGGCCTTGCGACGACCGTTGAGGGGTCCGGCAGTTTTACCTTCGCATTGCTCTTAACCGCAGCGAATTTCACGAAGATCCCAGCCAGTGACGGAACCTTGGTACCCAGGGAAGTAAGCGACACCTGCTGCGTGGTGCCTTGATTCGCACCTGCTGCACTTCCACTCGCGGTTTTGGAAGTCGAACCGGTATTCAGCGAGACTCCCACGCCGATGCGGTCGAGCCTGTTGAGAAGGCTGTTAGAGACGCACTCCCCATCTAGGGTCACAGCCATAACGGGCGTGCTGCAATACGGGACTAGACCTTGGCTCGCGAGGGCTCGCGGTATTCCGTCAAGGGGTGTCTGCAGCGTGATAGTCTGGGCGTTCGTTGAGGCCGTGATTCCCCCGAACTCTGAGGCCGCAGACATCGGAGTACTGGGCTTTGAAACAGCGCTCGTCGTTCCTCCTGATCCAGGCGACGAGCCTGTCTGAGTAGTGTTAACGTTCTTCTGAGTATTGAAGGCCTTTTGAATCGCGGCGCGAACCGTGGCGTTCTTCCTATCCTCGGTTAGCGCGTCCCCTCTGTTGAGGAGCTGCCAGAGGCATTGCTCTTGTTCGGGTATGTTCACGAAGCTCTTTATCTGCACATCTAGGTCCGCCGTGTTTGCTGCCGTCGGCGGTAATAAGTTATCGATCACATATTGGCACGCTTGAGGTGCTTGCGCTTTGCACATGAAAGGACAGAACAACGCAGAAGCGACCGCGGTTAATGCAATTCCCGTCCAAGAAACCGTTCTGATCCTCATCGGCTATGTCACCACTAGAGCGAATTCGCCCGTTGTATTTACAGGCGTTGCGATCCAGTCGAGCTTCGTAGCTCCGGAGCAAGCCTCGGTAACCCATACCGGCTTGGCGCTCGGCAGCGCTCCCAACACCATAACCACGACGTAGCTGTCGCCCGTCAGCGCGGGAAGATCGAGCGTGAATGATGCCGCCGACGGAGTGGGCGGGTTCGGGAGCGGAGTGTTGAGGTCGGAGTGCTTGTAGATGCTCACGCTCAGGAATTCAGATTTCCCGTCGGGCGTTGCTAGGGCAATGGAAATTGGCATAGATGTAGCCGGGACTCGGAACTCATTCCCTGCCCCACCTGTGGGCGTGAGCTTGCACGGTCCGCTCCCTCCACCCGCCGTTCCTCCAGATGTCCCGGCACTCCGAGCCGAAGGCGTAGGTGTTTTCGCCTTACTCTGATTCTTTGGCACGATGTCTCCTCCTCGAAATGGTGATACAAAATCGTTGAATGCCAATCTGCGTTCCTGACGCAGTGAAAAGTGATCGCTAGGGTTGTTTGGCGTTACCGTTGAGAGCGTTGTTGACTCCAGTCGCTCCCTTTAGGACGTCATTCCAGAACGGCGCGCCCAAAGAAACCAGCGCTCCCATAATGAATAGACCGAAAAACAGAAAGCACTTGGGCCAGCCCCAATAGTCTGGTCCGTAGTGAAACGTCCGGAGGAGGATGGGATCGGCGTTAAGGACGTTAGTTATCGCCAGACGGCACCCCTCGTATGCCTTCCCTAGATTGATCTGCTCGCGGCAGTCTTTGTTAGCCTGCTGGTTACTGGAATCGGTATTGAGCGAGAGGATTTTGTCGACGACCTTCTGCTGCGCCGCGGGATCGGATGCGATGTTTTCGTAGAGAATGATAATGTTCGCGTTGAGTGCGAAAACTGCGCTCATGCTGAGCAGCAGTGCGATTTGCTTGTTCTTTTTGGTATAGATCTGGTTAAAGCGAGCGAGGGCTCCCTGGTAGGCGCCGGCGATGTTGTCCTTAATCTGCTCCAGCGATGCATTCGCGTTTTGTACGATTCCCTGGAGTCGTTGCTGGTCAAACGGGATGGCATCGAGAAGATTGCGGAAGTCCGACGTGCTGAACTTCTCCAGAGCCGTCACGTCGAGTCCGCGCACCTTCAACGCGTTCTCAACATCAGCGGACTTCAGCATATCGCCCATGAATTCGTCGAGGGCCTGCATCATAGCCTTTGGTTTTGTTCCAAGAAAATCCTTGATGAATTCCTGGATGGCTTGAACGATGACACTCAAAGCGAAAATAAGCGCGATCACCGCAGTCAGGGACTGAAGAGTACTCACAGGGACACCTCGAAATTAGATTTGCTCTTGGTCTTTGTTGACTCGATTCACCATAACGAACCCGGAAAAGTTTGCACTCGTATATACCGGCGTGTCCCATAAAGTCAACGCTATTCTGGCTTATAACGAGAAGTAGACTGAACGGCAACCTACTTGTCTGGAATGCCCCGTAATCGGAATCGAATCCACTGCCTCAATTAGATTTTCCTTCGATGAGAGCTAATGCCGTGCTATACTCTTCTTGTTCAGAACTACGCCTCGCCATCCGCGAGGCGTTTTCGTTTTTAGGCCATGTCGTAGCGCCGGGCTTCAGCCCGGCACTCTCTGATTTTGGGCAGAACAGGCACTCTTGCCTGTGCTCTTTTCCGTTCCGCATCAGATCGATAGGCACGCGACCGTCGAGCAGTGACTCAGTGTGGGCAATTCCCACTACTCACTGTCTCCGCGGTACGTCGTTTAACAACCTAAATCAAAAATTAAAATAAAGGAGACTCCCATGCCTTCGCTAACCGCCAAGGACCGCGCACCACTCTGTCTATTCAGCTTCGAGGATGGCCGCCGCTGCCGCACGCCACGCACCGCTCGCCATCCCCACTTCTGCTTCTATCACGCCCAAAAAGAATCCCAATCCCAAGCAGCCGGAAAATTAAGCGAAGACCTCGCCTATTTCTTCTCCAGCGATTACATCTCCGCCAACGATCTCAGCACCGCCCTCTCGCGCCTCATCCCCGCCGTAGTCCGCGGCGAAATCAAGCCCCGCCTGGCCCGCACACTAGCCTATATGCTCCAGATCCAACTCCAGGCCATCCACCTTTCCCAACGCGAATACGTCAACGCCTTCGGCGCCGACGGTTGGCGCAAAGCCCTCCGCTCCTCCGTCACCGCCAACCACGACCATCTCTTCCCGCCCGCCGCCGCCGAACCCACTCAACCCGCGCCCACCACACCTGTAGGGGCCGGGCTTACCCGGCCCGCCTCGCCCACCCAATCCGACCACCCAAACCACGCCCCATCACTCTTGCAACAACTCCCCACCGCTACTCCTCAATCGCGACCCACCACAAGTCCCAGTCCCGCCGACATCGAAGCCGCCCTAAACGTAGCCCGCACCCTCTTTCCCCGCCGTCCCAATCCAACCACCACACAACCCAACGCCGCGCCCGTATCAACACCCCCATCGACAGTCTGTCATCCTGAGCGTAGCGAAGGGCCCTGCCCTAATCCCACCCAACCACCAACCGATGAGACCGATCACCCGGTCACCGCCGCATCTCCGCAAGCCGATCTCACACCGAATCCCGCTACTCCACCACAAACCGCGCAGCCCGCCAATCCAGCGCCACCACCTCAACCATCCGCTTCGCGTCGCCAACCCGGCGCCCCAACGCGCAATCCCTATGCCGTCCACTTCGACCACAACTACCGCCTCTACGTCGACGGCAAACCCTGGTAACCAGCCGACGTAGCGCCGGGCTTTAGCCCGGCACTCCAAGTCACACACAACAACAAGTCCTTTATCAGCAACGCTTACAGAATTGAGAGGAGGTACCGCGACCTTAATCAACCTTGTAGAGGCACGATTCATCGTGCCCGTCTGGCGGGACACGGACTACGCGGCTCGGATCACGAGACTTACTTCGTCGTCGCCAAACCCAGCGCCTGCATCACGGCATCATGTACTGCCGGCCGCACCTCGGCGATCTTGTGGTTCTCGCGCGTAGGATTCACCCGATTCGTCAGTAGCACCACAAAAACCTGCCGGTCCGGATCAATCCAAATCGTAGTCCCGGTAAATCCGGTATGCCCGAAACTATGCGCCGAAAAGAAGTGCCCGCTAGAACTGCCTTCGGTCGGCACCACCCAGCCCAGCGTCCGCGTTCCGCCGGAAAGTTGCTGCGGCACGATGAACTGCGCAATCGTTGCGCGGCGCAAGATCCTCTGGTGCGCGTAGACTCCACCATTCAGCAGCATCTGGCAAAACGCCGCCAAATCCGGCACTGTACTGAATACTCCCGCGTGACCCGACACGCCGCCGATGGCAAACGCGTTCTCATCGTGCACTTCGCCTTGGATCAACCGCTTCCGGAAATTCGCATCAAACTCGGTCGGCGCAATCGAAGGCCAAATCTTCTTCGGCGGCTTGTACATCGAATCGCTCATCGCCAGCGGCGAGAAAATGTATTCTTTAGCGAGCTCGTCGAGCGTTCGACCCGTCAAGCGCTGAATGATTTCCGCCATCAATATAATTCCCAGGTCGGAGTACACCATCTTCGTTCCCGGCTCATACTCGAGCGGCTCGGCAAAAATCATTTTCAAAGTATCGGCTTTGCCAGTGGATGTTCGCCAGTACTCCTTGAACGGAGGCAGCCCCGACGTATGCGTCATCAAGTGCCGTACCGTCACCTTGTGCCGCCACTCTGGCTGCGGGCCGCTCGCCCATTCCGGCAAGTAGCGTTCAATCGGCGCATCCAAGTTCAGCGGCGATTTGAAATCGCCTTCGACGAGCTTTTCCACGAGCGTCGTCGTCACAATCACTTTTGTCAGCGATGCAACGTCGTACATCGTGCGCACATTTACCTGCGGCGACTTCGCTTCGTAGCTCAGTTTGCCGAACGCGTGCAGCGAAACTTTTCCCTGGTAACCCACCGCGAGCGTCGCGCCAGGAAATGCCTTGTCAGCAATCGCGTGCTCGATCACATCGAACGCCGGCTGCAATTGCGCTTCCGCGCGCGCATCCATCGGCTGAACCGTCATGGGATTCGCCGCCAGCTCGATGCCGAACCCAGCTTTCATTTCCACGCCCGGCACGGTCACTGGCAAATGCCCGCGCACAGGAATCTGGCCGAAAAGCGCCCGCGCCACGGAAATCTGCGCCACGTCGCTGATACCGAAAGCCGCCAGCCAGGATTCCGCCTGCGGAAAATGTTCGACAAGATATGGGCTGCCGAATCCAATCGTCACAACCGGCTTTCCGTTCTTGTAAACTTTTTCCGCCAGCGTCGCCTGTTCGGCAGGAATGTCCACATTCCCTTTGCGGTCGCTCACGCGCACAAAAAACGCAAGTATTGCCACGTCATATGTGTCCGGCGCGGGCATTTTCAAATTATCTGCCTTCACAAATCGCGTATCCGCGCGCAACGTCGTGAGCGAATCCACGCGCGACCGCAGCTCGCGCTCGAGGTCTTCGCCAGGATACGGTTCCGGATCGGCGTACAGCGCGACGAGCAGCGCCCGCGTTGGTTTCGTCTCATCGAGCGGCAAACGATGCGGCGCGTCTCGCAGCAGCGTCACGCCGCGATCCGAAATCTCCTGCGCTTCGCGCTGCCATTCCGCCTTGCCGAAATGATTGTTCAGCGCGTTCACATCTACCAAACGCTCTTTGTAAAGTCCGATCCGTGCCTTCGCCTCCAGGATGCGCCGCACAGAAGCATCAAGTCGCTCGCGTGAGATTCGGCCAGACTTCACGGCATCTCTCAGCGCATCGATCGCCGCATCCGGAACCGGCGGCATCAGCAGCGCATCCGCGCCCGCCGCAAACGCGCGCACTGCGGCTTCGCCCGGCGCGTAGCGCACCGTGATGCCCCCCATGTCCATCGCGTCAGTGACGACGAGTCCCTGGTAGCCAAGCTCCTTGCGCAGAAGTCCCGTCAAAATATTTGACGAGAGCGTCGCCGGCGTATTTGTGTCCGGCTCGAGCGCAGGAATCGAAAGGTGGCCCGTCATGATGCTGTCGGCGCCTGCGGCGATCGCCGCGCGAAAGGGAACGAGTTCCAGACTTTCGAGTCGCTCGCGGTCCGCGTGAATCACCGGCAGATCGATGTGCGAATCCGCGGCGGTATCGCCATGGCCTGGAAAATGTTTTGCAGTCGCAAGTCCGCCGTTTTCTTGAACGCCGTGCACGAACTGCGTCACGTACTCCGCAACCTTCTGCGGATTCTCGCCAAACGAGCGCGTGTTGATGATCGGATTATTCGGATTATTGTTCACGTCGGAGTCTGGCGCGTAAATCCAGTGAATGCCGACGGCGCGCGCCTCCAGCGCCGTGATTTTTCCCATCGTGTACGCGTCTTTGGGATTCCCTGCGGCGGCGAGCGCCATCGCCGTTGGAAAAGAGGTGCCTTCATCCAAACGCATGGCCGTGCCGCGCTCGAAATCGGCGCCGACCAACAGCGGAAGTTTTGATTTTGCTTGCAGCTGGTTTGTGAGAACCGCCGTGGGGTACGCCTGACTCTTCACGATGCCCAGCGGCGAGCTTTGCGTAATGTTGATAAATCCGCCGACGTGCAGCTCCTCGACGTCGCGCATCATGTCGGCGTAGGCCGGCGCGTCGGTGGCGGTGAAACTGCCGTGGTACGTCGCGAAAATCAATTGCCCGACTTTTTCGTCGAGCGTCATCTTTGCGAGCGTCGATTCGACCCACTGCGCAGCCGCAGGGGATAATTTTTGCGCGGGTTTCGCGGACGCGGCGCTTTTCTTCGCGCCAGAGGCATCTTTTGCGGACGAGGAAGGCTTCGAAGTGACCGAGGGTGCGGAAGAAGTTTTGTTCTGACTGCGCGTCGTGTGGGCCATAAGAAGAAGGAACAAACAAAAAGGAATGAGCAGCAGAACGCCTGTACCGCGTCCTTTCATCAGTAGTGGGTCCCCCGGTGGCCGCCCGGATCCTGCGCCTGTATATAACACACGCACTTCATGCTCACAACGCAGCCCCGAACGAAGCGTTCCAGAATATCATTGGTGACGCACAACCGGAGGGAATGCTTTGCCCCAACTTCGCGGCGGTCTCAAGAAAAAGTTCAGTGTATCGCTCAGCTTCGTTTTTCTGCTCGCCCTCTGTGTTCCCGTCCACTCCGCGACAAAAAAATCGGGTCGCCCCGGCCGCGTGCAAACGGGCCTCGACGTTCTCGAAGCGGAAAAGTTCGCGCCTCTGCGCGGCAAGCACGTTGGATTGATCACCAATCACACCGGCCTCGATGCGCTTGGCCGCTCTTCGATCGAACTGTTTTTCCACGCGCCGGGTATGCAGCTTGTCGCGCTCTTCAGTCCAGAACACGGCATCTCCGGCCGCGCCGACGACAAATACGCGTCTTCCAAGGATCCGACAACCGGCCTCACCACATACAGCCTGTACGGCGAATCCTTGCGGCCGACGGACGAAATGCTCGCGGGGATCGACACGCTTGTTTTCGATATTCAGGACGCCGGCGTGCGCTTCTACACCTATACGGCCACGATGGCGTACTGTATGGAAGAAGCCGCGAAACACAACATCGCGTTCTATGTTCTGGACCGGCCCAATCTACTCGGGGGCGAGGTCATCGAGGGACCCATACTTGATTCCGACAAGACCAATATCGTCGGATACTTTCCGCTCCCCATCCGGTACGGGCTCACCATCGGCGAACTGGCGCAATTCTTCAACGCGGAAAACCACATCGGCTGCGACCTGCACGTCATCGCGATGAAGAACTGGCATCGCAACTATTTTTTCGAGAGCACCGGCATTCGCTGGGTACCGCCATCGCCGAATCTTCGGACGGTGAAAGGATCGATTGTTTATCCGGGCATCGAGATATTGCAAAACGCCGGAGTATCGGTGGGACGCGGAACGGAGACGCCCTTCGAGGAATTTGGCGCGCCGTGGATGGATGGGATGGCCGTCGCAGACAAGTTGAACACAATTCATTTACCTGGCTTGCGTTTTGTCGATCAGCCGTTCATACCCGTCTCCGGTCTTTACGCAGGGCAGCGTTGCGGAGGCGTCGGCATCCGGATCACGGACCGCGCCGCCGTCCGTTCTGTGCGCGTGGGTCTGGAGATCGCCGTCATCTTGCAAAAGCAATATCCCAAGAACTTCGATCCGGCGAAACTGCTCTTTCTCGTCGGCAACTCAGAAACCATCCGCCAGCTCCAAGCCGGCGTCGCCCCAGAGCAAATCGTAGCAAGCTGGTCGACAGACCTCGCGAATTTCGACCAAACGCGCCGCAAATATTTTCTCTATAAATAGCGAACGAGAGATTGGAGCCTGCCTATGAGAATAGGGTGTTTGTTTGTCCTGGGGTTTCTTCTGCTTTCGTGGAACACTTCATCGCGCCCAGTGCAAGAGATCGACGAAGAGAATATCCCCGGTGAAATTGTTCAGACTGTCGGGCTCGGTCCGTTTGCCGAATCCTATAGCATCGACGGATCTGTAAATCCCTTTTACCTGCGGGGCGATTTTGATGGGGATGGTAAGGCAGACTACGCCCTCCGCGTTAAATCAAAGAATCGGGGAGAAGTTGGGATAGCAATCTGGCTGAGCAGCCAGAAGAAGATGATCGTCCTGGGTGCTGGTGTGCCATTCAGCGTCACTGAAAAAACGACAAATCTAAATTTCTTGAATACTTGGCAGGTATATCCAAAGGAAAATGTCGAGCGGGGCGTGGAGGCTGGCACGCCGCCACGTTTGATTGGCGAGGCAATCGCCGCAGGAAAACGCGAGAGTGCCAGCGGCCTGATCTACTGGAACGGAAAATCTTTCGTGTGGTACCAACAAGGCGATTGATACTTGGCGGCACGTGCAAATTGCGGGTGGCTTGCTGATATCTGAGGTCGAGCAATTATGCTAGAGTCTCCGCATGCGCATCGTATCGTTGCTGCCGTCGGCTACGGAAATCCTGTTTGCTTTGGGCTTCGACAAGGAAATTGTCGGTGTGAGCCACGAGTGTGATTTTCCGGCGCGGACGCGCACGAAGCGCGTGGTGATTCATTCGCGGCTGCCGCACGATGCGCCTCCTTTGGAGATCGACCGGTTGGTCCGCGAGTATGTGTCGCGCGGCGAGAGCCTCTATTCGGTAGATGCCGATGCGCTCGCGGAATTGGCGCCGGATTTGATCATTACGCAGGATTTGTGCCAGGTGTGTGCGGCTTCGCCGGATGATTTGGCTACGACGCTCGCGCGTTTTCCAGAGCGGCCGGAAGTTCTTTGTTTGAATCCGCAGGATCTTGGCGATGTGTGGCGCGATATTTTGTGGGTCGGCGAAGCCACTTGCCGTGGGCATGAAGCGGAGGATTTGCTGAAGAAAATCGGCGCGCGGCTCGGCCAACTCGAGTGCCAGCTGGATGGCATCGAGCATCGTCCGCGTGTGGCGATTCTTGAATGGCTTCAGCCGTTTTATGTAGCGGGGCATTGGGTCCCGGAAATGATCGAGATTGCGGGCGGCATGGATGCGCTTGGCAAGAAGCGCATGCCTTCTTTCCGCGTCACCGCAGAAGACGTAATTGATGCCGCGCCGGAAATTCTCTTGATCGCGCAGTGCGGCTACACCGCGCAGCAGGCGCGCGATGAGTACAACGCCATGAAGTTTCCAGAAGAGTGGAACGCGATTCCGGCGGTGCGGAACTCGCGCGTGTATGCGCTGGACGCAAGCGGTTATTTTTCGCGGCCAGGACCGCGGCTGATTACTGGCATCGAAGCGCTGGCAAAGATTCTGCATCCCGAGGTTGTGGTTAATCCGGAAGCGGAGAGCGTTGCAGTGCCTATCGCTGCGTCATCAGTAACTGCGTTTCCATCTTCTTTGAGAGCTGCATCCGCATAGCAGAGCCCGGCGGGGCCCTTCGGGGCTCAGGGTGAACAAGCCCCGCCCCTACAGATTTCCTTCCAACTGTTCCAAAGTACAGTTGACAAGCATGGACTCTATATATAGGATTCTTATGTATAGGAGAACTAATGATCGCACCGGGGATTAAGCGTGGGACGGCGGAACTGGCGGTGTTGAGTGTGCTGGAAGACGGACCGCTGCATGGGTACGAAATGGCGCGGCGCATCGAAGAGCAAACGCACGGCTCGCTGCGGTTCACATTGGCCTCGCTCTATCCGCTGCTCTACAAGCTCGAAAAGCGCGGCTGGGTGCGCGGCGCCTGGGAAACCAGCGGCACGGGACGGCGTCGGCGCTGCTATCGCCTTACCAGCGAAGGGAAGAAAAAAGTTGCACCAATTCGACGCGAATGGGCCGAGTTGTTTCGCGCGTTGAAACAGCTCACGAAGGTGTCCCATGCGTGATTGGAAAGCGCTTGTCGAAGAGCGGCTGGCGAGCCTCGCGCTGGAGCCGCAAGAAAAAGCCGAAGTGATCGCGGAAGTCACTGCACACTTGGAAGAAATGTGCGAGGAGATGCTCAAGCAGGGTCTAACGGAAGAAGAAGCTGTGCGGCGGACTTTATCGAGAGCCGGGGATTGGCAGGTTTTGCGCCGCAGGATTTTCGCGGCAAAAAGGAGAAAACAACCCATGAAGAAACGAGTATGGCAACTCTGGGTTCCCGGGTTCCTCACACTGATAGTTTCCATGCTTTTCTTGACGGTGCTTTACAGGCTCGGATTGCGAGCTCGCCTCGTCTCGAGCGGCCCCAACGCGATCCTCTTGTATACGCCGTGGCTAGCCGGGCTGCCATTTCTCGGAGCTCTGGGTGCTTATCTTTCGTCAAGGGCCGGCGGTTCACGTGCAAACGCGCTATTTGTCAGCGTCTTTCCGGCGCTGGCGCTTACCTTTGCGTTCCTGTTCATGTTTCCCTTCAGCTTGACGGCCGAACTAATAACGGGAAGACCTGTCGACTTTAGCCACGTGGCGACTGTGCTTTTGAAAGATGGGATTGGCTGGATTGTGGCTCCGGGAGCTGCTCTTTTGATAGGCGGTTTACTCGCGCACACTTTGTTGAGCACACGGTCATCGTCGCAGCGCGCGGCGATTGGTTAGCGAGGGGAATCATGCCTGATTGGGAAGCGCTTGTTGGCGAACGGCTGGCTGCTAGTTTTCTCGCACCCGAAGAGCGTCGAGAGGTGATCGCCGAACTTGCCAGCCATCTCGAAGAAACGTTTGAGCACTTACGCCGCCAAGGGCTTTCGGAAGAGGCGGCGGTCGAGCGCGCGCTCTTGCAAGTAAAAAAGTGGCATTCTCTGCGCCGAAAGATTCAGAAGGCGCGGCGCAAGGAGGACGTTATGACAGACCGAGTCAAACAAATATGGCTACCCGGATTTTTGACATTGTTCCTTTCGATGATGCTGCTGATGCTGATCCAATTTATTGGTCCAAAACCTTTGGTTCTGAGTCCTCACGGTTGGCGGGTGATGGCTCCGATGGCGGTGATTTACGTGCCGTGGCTCCTTTGTCTGGTTCCGATCGGAGCGATGGGGGCGTACCTTTCCAGCCGGGCGGGAGCGTCGCAACGTGGGACGTTTGTCTCGATCGCTTTTCCAGTTTTGCCGTTTTTTGTATTTTTCATTGTGGCGTTTCCCGTGTGCGTGATTCTCGACGATCACGTTGCGCACAATGTCGTGTTAAGCGCTTTGTGGGTAGGGTTGGTCGCGTGGGTGGTGTTGCCTGGAGCGGCTTTACTTGCTGGCGGGCTTCCGGTGCAGATTTTCAAATCGCGCCGTGAGGCTTCGGCGTAACGATTTTGCTCGAGAGGGGCGCAGCATTCCTTCGACTCCGCTCAGGATAAAGCTGCGCCCCTACAAATCCAAAATTCATTCCAGCCGAGCAGCCTCCTGAGAACCCGCTGAGGGCGGCGCAAGCCCCGCCCCTACAGATAAGCAAGCTACGCTTGCTGCTGATGTGGCTTGCGGCTCCAATAGCGGTAGAAGGGAAGGCCGGCGAGGATCAGGAGCAGGCCGATGCTGGAGCGGCCGGGGCGGTCGAGCCAAATGTTGACGGTGAGAGCGAGCGCGCCGGCTACGAAGAGGCCGGGGACGATGGGGTAGCCCCAGCAGCGGTAGGGGCGGGGCATGTTGGGTTCGGTGTAACGCAGACGAAATAGCGCTACTACCGCTAGACCGTAGAAAATCCAGCCAGCGAAAATAAACAAATTTGTGAGTTCCTCGAACGTGCCTGTCAGGGCCATCAAGCTGGCTAGCACGCATTGAAAAATCAGAGAGCGGGCGGGCGTGCGGTATTTGGGGTGAACGCCGTCGGCGATTTTGAAGAAGATGCCGTCGCGGGCCATGGCGTAGCCGGGCCGCGCGCCGCTGAGGACGGAAGAGTTCATCGAGCCGAGCGCGCTGATAACCATGGCGACGGTGATCCACGCGGCGGCGACGGGTCCGGCGACTTGTTGAACTACATCGGAGGCGATATGGGGCGAGGCGGCGACTGCGCTAAACGGCAAAACTTTAAGGCAAGCGGCGCTGAAGAGGAAATAGATCAGGGCGACCAGAGCGACTCCACCGACCAGCGCGCGGGGAAAATTCTTTTGCGGATTTTCTACTTCGCTCCCCACCAGATTTAAATCTTCCCAACCATCGTAGGCCCAGAGTGCTGCGGCTAGCGCGGCGAGAAAAGCGCTAAGGACGCTGCCATTCAGCGCGCTCGGCCACATAGGATCGGGCGTGCTGTGGGGAGCGGCGTGCGAAAAAAACGCAACGCCGATCACAATCGCGACGGACGTGATTTTTATGGCGGTGAGAAAAACCTGGACCGCGCCGCCGAGACGGACGCCCAGATAGTTGATGGCGGTCATGCCGACGATCCAGAGGACGGCGAGAGGTTGCGCCCAGGTGAAGACGAAATCGTAAGGCTTGATCCACGCGGTGAGGCCGGGGATCGCGATGTGCAGCGTGAAGATCGGGGCAGCGACGACGGGGATCAGGAAACTTAGGAAACGCATCAGGCCTGCGGCGATTGAGGAGAGCGAGCTGGGGCGGCCGACGATGGAGTGCATCCAGCCAAAGAGGAAGCCCGCGGCGGGGCCGAAGGCACGGCGGAGGTAGGCGTATTCTCCACCAGCTTCGGGTATGGCGGCGCCAAGTTCGGCGAAGGATAGCGCGCCGAAGAGGGAGAGAATCGCGCCGACAATCCATGCGGCGAAGACAACCGAAACGAAGCGGCCTTCGCGTGCCATTTCGGCGGGCTTGAGGAAAATGCCGGTGCCGATCATGGTGCCCACGACGATGGCACCGGAGGCCCACGCGCCGAGGCCGCGGACGAGTTCGAGACGTTTTTCGGTCATGGTCTCCCGCACGGTGGATTCTTCAAGCCAAGTGCAACAAAAAGACGGGCACGGCGTGCTGTGCCCCTACGAGTTCGTCCTCAAGCTTTCGGGTTTGCTGAATCGGCTCACAATGGTTCCCACCGCGAAGGTCGTGACGGTGCCGATTAGCACGTACCATGTATACGCAATGGGGGTGAATTGCCAAATGCAAAGTACGGTGGCTAGGCCCGCAAACATTCCGATGAGGGCGCCGGTCGCGGTGGCGCGGCGGTCGAGGGTGCCTAGGAGGAAGAGGCCCAGGAGGCTGCCGAAGGGAAGGGAGGCGACGGTGAGGCCGGTTTCTAGGAGAGGGCCCCATTTAACGAAGCCGAAGAACATTAGGATGGCGCCCCAGAAGAGAGTCATGCGCCGGGAGAGGCGGAGGAATTTTACGGGGTCGGCGGAGTGGCCGCGGAGTTTGGAGAAGTCGAGCACGCTGCTTGCGGCTAGAGAGTTGAGCGAGCCGCTGGCGTTGGACATAGCGACCGCGACGATGCTGGCGAGGAGGAGGCCGGCTAGGCCCGTGGGCATTTCGCGGACTAGGAATAAAGGGAGGATGCGGTCGGTGCGCTCGCCTGCGGCGAGGAGCGGGGAGTGTTGCGCGAAGACGTAGAGAAGGACGCCGATGAGAAGAAAAATTGTGAATTGAATCAGGACGATGACGCCGCTGGTGAGGAGAGCGCGGCGGCTGTCTTTTTCATCGCGGGCGGCGAGCAGTCTTTGGACGATGGTTTGATCGGTGCCGTGGCTGGCCATGGTGAGGAAGGCGCCGCCGATCAGGCCGGACCAGAAGGTGTATTTCGTGGCGAGGTTGAAGGAGAAATCGAAGACTTGTAGTTCGTGGCCGGCGGCTGCTGCGACCTGAGTGACTTCGGTCCAGCCGCCGGGGATGCGGTGGAGCAAAATCCAAAACGTTACGGCGCTGCCGGTGAGGTAGAGGAGGAGTTGCGCGACGTCTGTCCAGATGACGGCGGTCATGCCACCTTCGAAGGTGTAAAGGATAGTGAGTGCGATGACGATGACGACGGCCAGGCGTTCTGAAGTGCCGAGGACTACGCTTACTACCAGTGCGATCGCTGAGATGCGGACGCCCTCTGCGATGGCGCGCGTGATGAGGAAGGTGCTGGCGGCGACGGCGCGCAATTTTTCGCCGAAGCGCTTTTCGATGAGGGCGTAGGCGGTGAGAAACTGGCCGCGGAAGTAGCCGGGGAGGAGAAGTACGACGATTAGGACGCGGCCGATTAAATAGCCGATCACGAGTTGGATGAAGGTGAGGTTGCCGGCGTAGGCGATGGCGGGTGTGCCGATGATGGTTAGCGTGGAGGTTTCGGTGGCTACGATGGAGAGGGCCAGCGCCCACCAGGGAGCAGTGCGGCCGCCAAGGAAATAGTCCAGGGAGACGGATTCGCGATCACTCTTGCTGGCGATGATGGATTTTTTGGTGCGGCGAAAGCGCATGCCTAGCGCTGTTACGGCGAGAAGGTAGGCGATGACGATGGCCAGGTCAAGTGGGTGGATGCGCATTAGCGGTTGAAAGAGAAGCGAGGATAGTGGGAGGGAGTACGGAGGTCAAGGAATGTGTGGGTGCGTTTGGGAGTTGGGTCTCATCAATGGTCGATGGTGTGGGATCGAGCCAGGGTCCTTCGCTACGCTCAGGATGACAGGACTCCTGGCGTGGGCGTTGTCGGACGAAATTCAAAGCAGATACCGATGACGCATTTGCGCACGAGGTTTTCTTATGCGAATGCGCTGGCTGCGATTCTCGCTTAAACTTTTTGTATGCGCTTTGTATTGGGATTGGATGGCGGCGGGACGAAGACGGATTGTGTGTTGATGGACGAGTCCGGCGCGGTTTTGGCGCGCTCGCTGAGCGGGCCGTCGAATCCGTTGCGCGTGGGGTTTGGCGCGGCGATGGGGGCGATTCGCGAGGCGGCCCGGCAGGCCATCGCACAGGCGAATTTGCCCGCGAGCGCGAAGGCTGCTGCGGTTTGCGCGGGGCTTGCGGGAGCGGGGCCGCCGGAGTCGGCTGAGAAAATTCGCGCGTTGCTTGCCGCGGAATTTCCGGAGTCGAAGGTGCAAGTTTGCACGGATCTCGATATCGCGTTGGCAGCGGCGGGGGAGGGGCCAGCGATTGTTTTGCTGGCGGGGACGGGTTCATTTGCAGTCGGGCGGAACGCGGCGGGCGAGACGGCGCGCGCGGGCGGATACGGTTCGCAGATTGGAGATGAAGGCAGCGCTTATGATATCGGGCGGCGCGTGGTGTTGATGGCGATGCATGAGAATGACCGCACGGGCGCGGATTCGCTGCTGGGGCAGCGCGTTTTGCGGGAGTTGGGCTGCGCGAGTTGGTCGGAAGTGAAAGAGCGGGCGCAATCGGCGTCGGACGAAGTGTTTCCGCGATTGTACGCGGTGGTGGCGACGGTCGCTGAATGGATCGAGAGTCCTACGGAAACACGGGAGCAAACCGCGGCGAGGAGCTCAGCGCAGGGAATTTTGCGGGCAGCGGCGTTTGATCTGGCTTCGTTGGCGGAAAATTTGGCGGAGCGTTTGAAGCTGCGCGCGATGCCGTTTTTATTGGCGAAGACAGGTGGAATGATTGGGCGGAGTAAATTTCTTGAGTCGCAGCTGGACGAGCGGCTACGAGGATTGTTTCCCAAGGCCGAGATTGGGTTCTTGCGAGTTTCTCCGGCGGAAGCGGCGGCACGGCTGGCGTTGCGGCTACTCGGTCCTGCGAGCGCGCCGGGCTTGAATCCGCCGAATGGCAATCCAAGCGGGCATTGAGATGGCAGGCGCGGAGAAAAATCGGGATCGCGCACTCGCTGCGGCAGGTGAGGAGCTGGCGGCTTTACTTCACCACGCCGACGCGGAGGTGCTGCTGGCGCTGCTGGATAATCCCTCGCTAGAGGAAACGCAGCTGTGCATGTTGCTGGAACGGAAAAACCTACCGGCGGAAATTCTCGAAGAAGTGGCGCGGCGCAAGCCGCTCTTGAAGAGCTACCGCGTCAAGAAGGCGCTGGCGTTTCATCCGCGAACGCCGCGGCTCGTCACTTTACGATTGCTGCGCGATCTTTACCTAATGGATCTGGTGCAGATCACACTTTTGCCGGGGATTCCCACGGAGTTGAAACGCAACGCGGAGGATCAGCTGGTTTCGCGGCTGCCACAGTTGCCGCTGGGACAAAAAATCACTTTGGCGCGGCGAGGGCCAGCGCGTCTGGCGGGAGCGCTTCTCGCAGAGGGACACGCACAAATCGTTTCGATCGTTCTGGACAACGCGTATTTGACGGAGGCGCAAGTATTGCGAGTGCTTTCACGCGAGAAACTGCCGCCTGTGGTTGTGCGTTCCATTTCGCTGCACCGAAAGTGGTCGATCAGCTATAACGTGCGGCTTGCGCTGGTGCGGCATCCGCTGTCGCCGCTGGCTACCGTGCTTGCCTATTTGCCGGAGCTTACCGTTTCGGATTTGCGCGAGCTAGCGTCGCCGGGAGTTGTTTCGGAGAGCCTGCGCAAGTATTTGCAGGCGGAAGTGCAGCGGCGGATTCGAGTAGGAGAAAAATCGGCCACGAAAGAAAGTAACCCCGGCGCTCCATCAGCGTCTAATCAAGACTAAGCGGTTTCCTTTTGCGCAAAGGCTGGAACGCAGTTTTGAGAAAGTGTGCCCAGCAATGTCCGGAAGATTGCCGGGAACAAAACATGGGTCTCCGGCGTCGTATGGGAGTGCCCTTAGCAGGCGTAAACTTGATACGAACGAGCGGCGAGATGGCCCTGGCGCCGCACCTTGGGATCCTTGGCAGGGGGGCTTTCCGCGTCAATGGGGAGTGGGGATCAATCGTCCCGGCAGTCAGACCGGCGCTGGGCACCGCGCTACTCGTTTCGCGCCAACCTCGAGATCGAATGGGGTTCGGCGGTCTTGCGCGCCAGCACGCGCGACATCAGCTCGAACGGAATGTTCATCGAATCGGCCGATCCTTTGTGGATTGGAGCTGGTTTTACGGCGCATTTGGTGCTGGACCGGCGCGTAAAAGTGGATTGTTCGGTGAAGCGCATCGAGCCCGGGCTCGGAATGGGCGTGGCTGTGACGCTTTCGGAGCAGCAGCACGAACAGCGATATCAAGATCTTCTGGCTTCTCTCTCCAACACAGGTTCCTAAGCTCGTCTTATACTATGCTTGCGGCGCGGGCTGCTTCGCGCGGTTCGTGCTGTGTGAAAAAGTATTCGCCCCCTTCGTTTGGAATGGCGTTTGAGGTCGCATGAGTTTGACCAGATGCCTGGATTGCGGTTCCCCGCGAACCGCTGACCAATGTCCCTTTTGTGGATTGACGTCAGTTGCCGCCGAGCTGCTGTTCCGGCGGCGGCTGGTGTTGCGAACGGCAATTTTTCTGGTGGGCTCGCTAGTATTTCCTTATGTGAGCCAGGTTTATGCCCCGCTGGATTTGGACTTGATGCTTGTGTTTTTCGGGTTGCTCTTTTTTCTGGCGCTGACGATCGCGGTGATTCTGGAAAGGCGCGCGCGCCAGCACAAAGAGATCGAGGTGCTCAAGCGGATTTACGCCGGATTCATTCCGCTCCCGTGGATTCTGGCGGCTACGCTTTTTGTGAATGGGCGGCTCGATTCGCAGAAAAACTTGGCGTACTATCCGACGGTCGTTGTGAGCAAATTCAATATGAAGGGAATTGTGCGCGGGAGCCGGCGATTGCACGTGCATTCGTGGCGAGTGGGTCAGAAAGTGGAAGGGTTGGCGGTGAACGCCGATGATTTCGACCGGTTTCAAATTGGAGATACCGTGACTGTGGCGGTCGAGCCGGGGGCGTTGGGGATTCCGTGGTATTTCGGGGTTTATCGGCGGTGATGTTCGCTTCGGCGCTTGGGCTAAAAAAACTGCCGGGCTAAAGCCCGGCGCTACGCTGATCTAGTAGTTGGGTTTGCCGTCGGGTTTTAGGGGCAGATTAATGTCCAGGTAGTGGCCATTTTTCCCGAAGCGGAAGCGGACGCGACGGACCATCAGGCCGACGTCGCGCATTTTCCAGTCAGAAATTTCGATGGGGTCGCTGGGGAGGTCGGAGAGCGACCATTCCACATTTTCGCCCTGTGGCTTCACGGTTTGCGGGTCGACCTCGTAAACTTCGGCTTCTTTTAAGTCCAGATAGAGGAAGCGTTTCCACAGTTTTACGAGCAGCGCGTCGCGCTTTTCCGAGTGGTAGATATTCCAGGTTTGCGGCGCTTGGTCGTTGAAACGCACGATGGCGAACTGCACGGGCTTCCACAGAGTTTTATCTCCGGCGGGCCCGGCAGCAGCCATGCAACATCCGAGGATCGTGAGCAATGCCGTTCGAGCTAGGCGAGTGAGCATCATTCACCCATTGCCGCAGCGAACCATAGAATAATCATCAGCGCCGAGAGTCCACACGACGGCCACTTCAGTTTTCCTTTTCCCAGTACGCTTGTGAGGAGCCCGGCCAGACTTGTAAGACCTCCCCAGCGGAAAATCCGTAGGAGAACAGAATCATAGTAGGGGAAACCACCGATAGCCCTCGCCCATAAAATCGACGTGACCCAGAGCAGAGCGGATAGAGCAACAAAAGTTGTCGCGACGATTGCCATGTAGCTTCGCCATGCCGGCGGGCAGATCCTCGGGGTAGAGCGCGCCCATTTCCAGATTGCCCAAAGCAAAACCAGTATGGGCAGCCAAAGGAACACAAACGAAGCAAGCTGGCGCAAGAAAAAGCGGATCATAACTACGCCTCAGACGGTCACCTCGGAAAAGGATTTATCGAGGAGGCGGATGGCTTCGTCGACGTCGGGTTTGGTGGTGTTGAGCATGGGAGCGAGGCGTAAGACGTTTCCCATGAGGCCGCCTTTGCCGATGAGGAGGCCGTTATCGCGAGAGCGCTCCATGACTCGGGTGGTTTGCGCGGGGGCAGGCTCTTTGGTTTTGCGGTCTTTGACGAGTTCGAGGGCTTGCATCAGACCCATGCCGCGGACGTCACCGATGAGCGGGTATTTTTCCTGGAGTTCTTCGAGCTTGGCGCGGAAATAATTGCCGACAGTGTGGGCGTTTTCGAGGAGGTCATCTTCTTCGATGAGTTCGATGGTGGCGCGGGCAGCGACGCTGGTGACGGGATTGCCACCAAACGTTGCGATGTTCAGGCCTTGAAAGCCGGCGGCGATTTCAGGCGTGGTGACGGTGAGGCCTACGGGAACGCCGTTGGCCATGCCTTTGGCGCTGGTGATGATGTCTGGAGTGACTTCCCACTGCTCGATGCCGAACCATTTTTTTCCGGTGCGGCCCCAGCCGGTTTGCACTTCGTCGGAGATGAAGAGGCCGCCGTATTTTTTTACGATATTGAAAACAATTTTGAAATATTCCTTGGGCGGGGTGATGAAGCCGCCGACGCCTTGGATCGGTTCGGCGATGAAGGCGGCGATGCTGCCGCTGGTGCCGGTTTGGATGAGGTTTTCGACGTCCCCGGCGCAGGCGACTTCGCATTCGGGATATTTCAGATGCAGCGGGCAGCGGTAGCAGTAGGGATTGATGGCGTGAGCGATGCCGACGCTGATGACGGCGGCTTTGCGATAGGGCGCGTGGGCCGTGACGGACTTCATGAGAGAAGAGCCGCCGGAATAGGCGTGGCGCAGAGCAACGATGTCGTAACTTCCGGTTGCCATGCGCGCGATGAGGATGGCGGCTTCGTCAGCTTCGCTGCCCGAGCTAGTGAAGAAGCTCGACGACAGATTACCGGGAGTGATCTGCGCGATTTTTTCCGCGAGGGCGACGATTTGCTCGTTGGGATAGAGCGTGGACAAGTGCTGGAGTTTGTTGACCTGGGCGTTGACCTTGCTGGTGACGCGAGGATTGCAGTGGCCTACCGAGACAGTGAGGATGCCACCGAAAAAGTCGAGATATTTGCGGCCTTCGACGTCCCAGACATGTTGCATTTCGGCGTGATCGGCTACGAGCGGCTTCTGGTAGTAGTTGGTGACAGACGGCCAGATGTATTTTTTGTGCTTGGCGACGACTTCTTCGCTACGCGTCATTGTGGATGGTACCGACTTTGCGGGCGTGGTCATGGACGCTTCCTCGGCGTAAGTTTGACGATCTTCGAGTGTACGACGCGGTGAAACGTGCGGCAAGCGCACGCCATACAAGCTAGCGAGTAACCCTGTCGCCTTTCAAGTTTGAGGCCCACTCGATGGCGGCGAGGATGTCTTCCTCGGTAAGTTCCGGATAGTCGCTGACGATTTGGGAGTGTGATGCGCCCGTTGCCAGCCAATTCAAAATGTCTCTGACAGTGATCCGCAAGTTGCGAATGCAGGGCTGCCCGGAACGGAGCTCTGGCGTAACACTGATCCTGGCAAGCAAGTTCTCCACGGCTTTACCTCCGAATTAATAAGCCATTATCGCACGAGCCTAGCCTGTCGCCTGCCGTGTGATTCGCCTCGCCCATAACCGGTAGCATTTGACCTAACTGTCCGAACTCCTGGCGCATCAAAAGCGGGTAGTTTCAGTTCGTCTGAAGGGAATTACGCGCGAAGACTGGGAGAAAAGCGATGGCGAAGATGAAGGCAGCAGTTGCTACGAAGCCAGGGGCCGATTTTGAGATACAGGAGCGGGAGATACCGCAGCCGGGGTTTGGCGAGGTGCGGATCAAGGTGCATGCCTGTGGAATTTGTTTTAGCGACCATCTGGTGAAAGACGGGCACTGGCCCGGGCTGGCGTATCCACGCGTGCCGGGGCACGAAGTTGCTGGCGTGGTGGATGAAATCGGCGCGGGAGTAACCGAATGGAAGAAGGGCGACCGCGTGGGTGCGGGTTGGCATGGAGGGCACGACTTTGTATGCGAGCCCTGCCGGCGAGGAGACTTCATTGCATGCAAGAACGAGGCGATCACCGGGCTAACGCGGGACGGCGGATATCAGGAGTACATGCTGGCAAGGCATGAAGCGCTGGCGCGGATTCCGGATGATCTGGACGCGGCGGAGGCAGGACCGCTGCTGTGCGCGGGCATTACGACGTTTAATTCGCTGCGACATAGCGGAGCCACGATGGGAGATTTGGTTGGCGTCCAGGGAGTCGGCGGGTTGGGGCATCTGGGAATCCAGTTTGCGGCAAAAGCCGGATATCGCGTAGCGGCCATCGGACGCGGTCCGGAGAATGCAGCGTTGGCGAAGAAGCTAGGGGCGTCGGTTTACATTGATACCATTGCGACAAATCCCGCGGACGAACTGCAGAAGCTTGGAGGCGCGAAAGTCATCCTGGCGACGGCGCCCAACGCGAAGTCGATTTCGGCGTTGATCGGCGGGCTTGGCGTTGGCGGGAAACTGCTGGTTGTGGGGGCGCCATTGGAGCCGATGGAAGTGTCAGTGATCTCGCTGATTATGGCTCGGCGGGATATCCAGGGATGGCCGAGCGGATCGGCAATGGATTCGGAGGACACGCTGCGATTTTCTTCACAGTCAGGCGTACGCGCGATGATCGAAAAGTATCCGCTAGAAAAAGTGAACGAAGCGTTTGCGCGGATGGTCAGCGGGAAGGCGCAGTTTCGCGTAGTGCTGACGATGTAGGTAAAATTGCCCGGGCCCGCGCATGAATTTGAGGCGCGGGCCCGGGCAAAACCCAATGCTCATACGGGAAGCCACAGCCGGCGATGCGGACGCAATCTGGAAAATCCTCGAACCGGTGATTCGAGGCGGTGACACATACACACTGCCGGCGGACATGAAGCGCGAGGACGCATTGGCGTATTGGAACTCGCCGGGACACGAAGTATTCGTGGCGGAAGAGAATGGAGAGATCGTCGGGACGTATGTAATGCGCGCAAATCAGAAGGGCGGGGGAGCGCACGTCGCCAACTGCGGGTATATGACGGCTCCGTGGGCGAGCGGGCGGGGGGTGGCGCGGACGATGTGCCAGCATTCGCTGGAGCATGCCAGAGCGCGGGGCTTTCGCGCGATGCAATTTAATTTTGTGGTGAGCAGCAACGAGCGCGCGGTTCGGCTATGGCAAAGCATGGGTTTTGAGATTGTAGGGCGGCTTCCCGGAGCGTTCGTGCATCCAGCGCTTGGCGCCGTCGATGCGTTGGTGATGTACCGGCATTTGTAATTCGCTGGCCCGAGAACGTCTCCGAATCAAGCCGGAAACGAAAAGCGCAGCAGCGGCAGGCGGAGAGTGATCGTAACCCTCCACCTGCCCGCCTTGTAAGTGTCTTCAGCCAACCAAGCGAATCGTCCAGAAATCGTCGGAGAGATTGTTGTCGGTTAGATAGGCATAGGGAATCGTGAAGTAGCCCTTCATGCCCCAAGCGGGTCCCCAGGAATTTCTGACATAAAACCGCTGGAGTGAGTCGTCGTAGCCGACAGCCACGACGGCGTGTCCGCCGATTTGCTTATCCGAGGGGGAGGGCATAGGAACGACACCGGTCTTGGTGACCTGTGGAGATTCAAAGCTGGAGTAAACCGAAAACCCGAAAACAAACGGGTAACCGGAAGCCAGACAGCCTTTCATCTGATTCAGGACTTGCGGGACGCGCTGATAAGAGGTCGCGAGGTCCTTGGAAGCGTCGGTGTAGGCATTTGGCGGTGGCTTCACGGCGAACTTCGAGATGACGTAAGGCCAGTCAGTTTCCGGGCAAAAGCCTGTGGTGGAAATGCTCTTGATGCCATCGCGAATTTGCGCGCCGCTGTCACTAGCGACGGTGCCTTCCATGACGCGCTCGTTGTAGTAAATGAAAAGTCGTGAAGGGACGAAGTTGGGAATGTTCTGCTTCATCTGCTCGAATTGAATGGCACCGGCGATGGAATTGCCGGTGCAACTACCGAGCTGGCCTTGATTGTAGACGGGCGGACATTTGGGACGCAGATCAACACTTACCGGGAGGTTTTCGCCCAGAAATCTCTGAGGTGCGGAGTAGAGAAAGTCGCGGTGATCGGGAACATCGGGTTGCCAACCGTACCTCTGAATCTTGTGGGGCCTGGGCAGTCTTGTGACAGAGGGCATACAGGAGACTCCTTTCGTAGTTGAAGCGCGCGAGGTCCGAGGCTGCTGACGATTCACCGGTGGGCGGCAAGCGGGATTTTTTCACTATGGAGAGAACCCAACTTTGCGCCCTAACTGTGCTGCGACTGCGGGCAGTAGCCGTATAACAGACGGAGCAGCTCGCGACTGGAGAATAGTGAAAGCGAACAACGAATCGTTTCACACGAAATTACTTTTTGTGGAAGAACCGCGGAGGGCACCAAGATGGGGACCGCTTGGCGAGTCTTCCGGCGCGACGAAGGGGCCTGCGATGCGTATAATGGCGCGCTATGCCTTCGAGCACTTCCCTCCTCGGGCGAACGTTCCGGATGCTTGGGCGGGTATTTCCGCGCTGCGCCATGATTTCGCAGGCGATCGCTTTCAATTTATTTTTGGCATTTTTCCCGGCGCTGCTCATCATGGTGGGGTTCGCCACCAGCCGCATCGGCGGACGAACGAGCCTCTTTGATCTAATCAGGGACCTAACGGAATTCATGCCGCCGGGAAGCCAGAGCATTGTTTCCGAGTTTTTGGTGAAGCGCGGCCCGGAAGCGTGGAAACTGGCGCTGGTGGGATGGACGGGAACGCTGCTGGCGGGTTCGCAAGTGATGCGGCTGCTAATGGAAGGAATTCACAGAATTTACGGGGACCAGGAGCAACCGGGATTCTGGAACCGGCAACTTCGGGGGTTGGCGCTGCTGCTGGTGACGATTGCGCCGCTGCTGGTAGCGGCGATACTCGGCGTTCTCGGACGGCCGATCCGGCATTGGATTTCCGACGAATTTGGAAAGCCACATATTCTGCAGGGTTGGTGGACATTTTTCTTTCCCGCGATGGCGATTGTGCTGGCTCTGGCGGCGTTGACGGTGATTTATCGAGTCGCGCGTCCGGGAGAGGAACGGATGAGGAACGTCCTGCCGGGGGCGCTGGTGGCGACGTCGCTGTGGTGGCTGGTGAACGTGCTCTTCGGAGTTTATGTGCGCCGCGTGCCGTACAGTATCGTTTACGGAGGGTTGGCGGCGGTCATCGGATTGATGGTGTGGATGCAGCTTTCGGCAGTGATTGTATTCATGGGGGCGGCGTGGAATGCGGAGCTGGCGGAAAACCGGCGGGGGGCACGCAACCATGGCTGAACAGTTCGTGCGTGTGGAATGCTACTCCGGCTATAAGGCGGAAGAACGCCCCGTGCGGATCTTATTCACTGGGCACACATTAGCGGTCGCAGAGGTGGAGGACCGTTGGTATTCGCCGGGCGCGACGTACTTCCGCGTGCTAGCGGAGGATGGAGACCACTATGTCTTGCGGCACGACGATGCGCAGGATGTGTGGAGCTTGGCGGCGTACCGCCAACTGTCAAAAGTGCCGGCTGGCAAACGCGTTGACACAAAAATTAACCAGAGCGTATAGTCATTTCGCGAGTGTGGTCCCAAGGTTCCCCCGTAGTGCCGGCCTCCCAGAGGGCCGGCGGTGCCTGCGGATGCGGATCAGAGAAGGAAAGGAATGTCCTACCTACCGCAGTTTCCGTTCGCGAGGCGCTGGAAGTGTGTTTTGCTGCTGCTGGTGCTCGCGGCAGCGGGTGCTTCCGCTCGTGCGCAGACGCCGACTCCGCCGCCAGACGCTCCCTCCGCTACCGTAACAGTGCAAGTGCCTGCAGAGCCAGCTAAGCCGCAGGCGCCGGCTTCCAACGAGAATGCCGAAGTCTCGAGCCGCGATACGGCGCCGACCTTCAAGGTTCGCGTAAATCTCGTACTGGTGCGCGTGGTGGTGCGCGATCAGCAGGGGCACGTGGTGCCCAATCTGAAGAAGGAAGACTTTCAGCTAACGGACAATCGCAAGCCGCAAACGATTTCGACGTTCAGCGTGGAGACGCCGGAATCGCACGTAGTTGCCACCACCGTCGGCACGGACCCAAACGCCCCCGTAGATCCAGCCGTGGAGAAGGCGGTAGCTGCGCTGCCGCAGCGCTTTGTGTCTGTCGTATTCGATGATCAGCACCTCAATATGCAGGACGCGATGTTTGTGCGGAATGCGGCCGGCAAATTTTTGGATTCGGTGGCGGCTTCCGATCGAGTTGGTATTTATTCGACGTCCGGACAATTCACGGAGGAATTTACCGACGATCACGAGGCGCTACGAAAATCGCTTTTGAAGATCATCCCGCATTCGCCCACCGTGGGAATTCACGATTGTCCGGACATGAGCTATTACGAAGCGGATCTAATCCAGAACAAGAACGACCCGCAAGCATTGACTCTCGCAACGGAAGATACCGTGCAGTGTGCGTTTGGCGGCGACGAAACGCAGGCTGCCGTCGCGCGGAGCATGGCACAGGCGGAGACGAGTCTCGTTCTCGGCAGGGAAGATTCTTCGACGGAATATGCACTTCGCCATATGGAAGACGTGTTGCGCAGGCTCTCGTCGATGCCGGGGCAGCGCATCATGGTATTCGTTTCTCCGGGATTTATAACCTCGACGCTGCAACTGGAGTTCAACGAAGTAGTGGATCGCGCGACCAAGGGGAACGTCGTGATCAACACGATCGACGCGCGTGGGCTGTACACGCCGGATATGGGAGACATCTCCGAGCCATTTACGGGTTCGCCGAAAACGGCAGGGTTCAAACTCTCCTTTCAGATAGCGGCGCAGTTGGCGCAAGAGGATGTGCTGGCGCAGCTCGCGGATGGAACGGGCGGAACATTCTTTCACAATCGCAACGATGTGGATCAGGGTTTACGGGAGGCGGGAGCCGCGCCGGCAATGACGTATCTCCTGGGGTTTTCGCCGCAAAACTTGAAGCTCGACGGAAGTTTGCACACGCTCAAGGTTTCCTTCGCGCACAAAACCAATTACAAGATCCAGGCACGGCACGGCTACTTCGCGCCGCGGCACGTGACCGACCCGATACAGGCGGCCAAAGAGGAGATACAGGAAGCACTTTTCTCGCAGGACGAGATTCGCGATTTGCCCGTGGATTTGCACACGCAATTCTTCAAGACGGACAACTATCAGGCGAAGCTGGCGGTGCTCACGCATGTGGATATTAAAGGCGTGCACTTCCGCAAGGCCGATGGACGCACGCGGGACGATTTGACGGTGGCGACGGCGATCTTCGATGAGAACGGGAATTACGTGACCGGCGGAGAGAAGATCGTGGAGATGAAGCTTCTGGACCCGACGTACGACCGGCTAATGCGGTCGGGCCTCAATCTGAAGTCGAGTTTCGACGTGAAGCCGGGCACGTATCTGGTAAGACAGGTCGTGCGTGACTCGGAGGGATCGCAGCTTGCGGCGCGCAACGGCGCCGTAGTTATACCGAATTGATGGGGGAGCACATGAACACACAAAAGAATCGGGGAACAGGTCATTGGGGCTGGCTTGCCGGATTTGCGGCGGCCACATCTTGTGTATTTTTCGCGCAGCTTGCCGGGCAAACGCCGGCGGGGCAAGCGCCAGCTGCGCCGGCCCAGGAGGCTGTGCAGCAGAGCGGGCCAACTATCAAGGCGGAGTCACGCCTCGTGCTGGTAGATGCGGTGGTGACCGACAAGAAGGGGAACTACGTTCACGACCTGACGCAGAATGATTTCAAAGTCTACGAAGACAACAAGGAACAGAGCGTGGCGAGTTTTTCGTTTGGAGCGGACACGGCCATTCAGGCGCAAGGGCAGAAGAGGTATCTCATCCTCTTTTTCGATAACTCGACGATGGCTATGCCCGACCAGATTCAAGCGCGAGATGCGGCGAAAAAATTCATCGATGCCAATGCGGGGCCTGACCGGTTGATGGCGGTGGTGGAATTCGGCGGGACCTTGCAGATCGTGCAAAATTTTACGGCAAACGCAGACCGCTTGCGCGCCGCGGTTTCCGGAGCGAAGGGGTCTGCTGTGGATCCCAATGCCCAGTCCCCCGTCGAAGTGGCCTCAGCAGGCCTTTCGCCTTCGGCCAGTCCATTTGGCGGAACATCTGGAACTTCCTCGCCATTTTCCGGGATGAGCAACGCAGAAGCAGACTTTGGAGCGAGGAGCATGCTGCTGTCCGTGCGCAGTCTGGCGAAGAATCTGCGCGGAGTTCCGGGGCGAAAGATGGTTGTGTTGTTTTCCTCGGGGTTCCCATTGACGAACGAGAGCCAGTCCGAGCTCACCGCCACGATTGACGCTTGCAACAAAGCGAATGTGGCGATTTACGCGCTCGATGCGCGCGGTTTGCTAGCCACGCCTCCTGGTGGACATTCGCAACTACTGCGGCAAGAAGATGGGAAGAGCGCGGTGGCAGAGCGGTCCGAGGGAAAGGAACTTTACGGTGGAGGACGAGTTGTGCTGGCTTCGTACTCCTTCGGGTTGCTTGAGCCGCAAAGGCCGGGCGGCGGAGGCGGGGGGACTGGCGGAACGGGCGGAGGCGGAACAGGTGGGACCGGAGGTGGTGGAACAGGCGGCCGTGGCGGAACCGGAGGCACGGGAGGAACCGGCGGGACGGGGGGCACTGGCGGCACTGGAGGAACAGGAGGCAAAGGCGGTACGGGAGGCACGGGAGGCACGGGAGGCACCGGAGGAACTGGCGGAGGAACCACAGGGCGGGCCGGCGGCGGGGTCCCAATGAATCCCAACACAAACAACCCGAATTCGATCTACACGCAGCCGAGGACCATCGTTCCGCAATTCCCGCCCTCGGCGTCAACAAACCAGCAGATTCTCGCGGCTCTGGCGGATGGAACGGGCGGATTCACGATCTTCAACACCAACGATTTGCTGGGTGGGCTTGAGAAGATTGGGCGCGAGCAGAATGAGTTTTACATCTTGGGTTATGTGCCGCAGGCTTCGGCGGAGGGAAGTTGCCACACGCTGAAAGTGAAGATGAACCACGGCGGAATGAACGTAAGGTCGCGGAGCGGGTACTGCAACACGAAGTCGGCAAACATTCTGGAAGGCACGCCAGTAGAGAAGCAGCTCGAGGCACGGGCAACCGGAACGCAGGGCGGAACGATGCATGGCTCTTTCGAAGTGCCCTATTTTTATACCGCGCCAAATGTCGCGCGGGTCAACCTGGCAATGGAAATACCTTCGAGTACGGTGCAGTTCAACAAGGACAAGGGAAAATATCACGCCAGCCTGAACGTGCTGGGCATCGCTTACAAGCCGGACGGAAGCATTGGGGCGAAGTTTAGCGACACAGTCAATCTAGATTTGGAAAAAGACGAAGTGAAGGAGTTCACGAAGCAGCCGTATTTCTACCAGAACCAGTTCGACGCCGGCGCGGGCACTTACAAGCTGACCGTCGTGGTGAGTTCGGGGAGCGACGCGTTCGGGAAATATGAGGCGCCGCTGGAAATCGATGCTTACGACGGGAAGAAGTTCAGCTTGGGAGGAGTAGTGCTCTCGAACTCGATGCAAAAATTGGCGGATATTCCGACGAGCCTCGACGCCACGTTGCTCGAGGATCGCACGCCTCTGGTGGTGCAAGGGATGCAGATTAATCCGTCCCCAAGCAACCGGTTCAAAAAGACAGACAGCGTGGCGGTTTATACGGAGGTCTACGAGCCGCTGCTAACTTCGGCGAATCCGCCGGAGATTGCGGCTGGTTACGCGATCCTTGATCGAGCGAGCGGGAAAGTACTGGTTAAGACTGGTGCGGTCAAGCTGGACGGCTACATTCGAAAAGGCAGTCCGACGGTGCCCGTGGGGCTGGATATTAAAGTGAAAGACCTCGCTCCCGGGGGCTATCGCCTGGTGATGATGGCGACGGATGGAGCGGGGAACCGCGCGACGAACCGCGTCGTTGATTTCGATATTACAGAATGATGCGGCGCATGAAGGGTTGGCCGGAGATCTTCAAGGCCGCCTAAACAGCTGGCTGGCGCGACGCGCTTCCGGATTCCGCGAATAGACTTCGCAGTACGAACCAGCAATTCGCTGGGCGCTCGGAGAGCCGCCGCATAAAGTACGGGCACCAGTCGGTGCCGAAGGGGACATAGACTTGGAGAGTGTCTCCCGCGGCGCGGACCTGGGCTTGCAAGTCGCGTCGAATTCCATAGATCATCTGAAACTCGTAACGAGATTTGTCCAGCTTGAGCCTGGCGGCTTCGGCTTGGGCGTGGGCGACCATGTTCCAGTCGTGGGAAGCGATGGCGGGTAAGAACGTCCCTTGCGTGGCGCCTTCGAGAAGCACGGTTGTTAATTTCTGGTAGTTGGTGTCGACTTCGCCCTTTTTTTGGTAGGCAATATTTTTGGGCTCGCGATAGGCGCCTTTGACGAGGCGGATCTTGGGTTTGACGGGCGCGAGCCGTTCCAGGTCTTTTTCGGTGCGGTAAAGGTAGGCTTGCACGGCCAGGCCGCAATTGCCGAGTTCGCGTTGCACGCTCTCAAAAATATCTAGAGTGGTGTCCGTGTAAACGCTGCCTTCCATGTCCATCTCAATTGTTCGGCCAAGGGCGGCCGCGCGTGCGGCGATTTCACGGGCCATCGAGCGGCAGAGCTCTTTGTCGATATCGAGACCGAGTTGCGTGAGCTTGATGGAAATGTTGCCAGAGAGATTCTTGGCGTGGAGCTGTTCGACCATTTGGAGATAGCTGGCGCGGACTTCGCGCGCGGCGGCTTCGCTGGTGACATTTTCACCGAGATGATTGAGGCTGACGTTTCGGCCCTGGGAGCAGAGTTCCTGGCTTGCGGTCAGAGCTTCTTCGAGGGATTCGCCGGCGACGAAACGCCGCGCGAATCCATTCTTCATGCCGTGGCGCGCGATGCGATTCGTGACGCCGCGCTTGGTGGAAAGCCAGAAGATGAAATTGCGAATCAGCACGAACCCTCCCGGGGAAGCAGACCGAGAATAAGGGCAGCGCCGCGGGGCGTCAATACCGACAGACTTAGATCATGCGCGGCATAGGCCCAATCAGGATGAGGTGGTTAGGGGCGGAACTGTACGAACGGCCAAAGTAGGGATTCGACACTGGACTTTGTGGCATGCAACTTCCTGGCAACGGTAGGGTTATTCTAGGAAGCGACAAGTGTTTGCGAACCATTCCGCCCGGCAGGAGAGTGTCATGAGCGTGCAGCAAGGCCTCGCCTCGCAGTCGTCTTCGATTTCGACGGCCCCCCGGTCTTTTCTAGCAGCCATTCTTTCTGTGGCATGCGTGTTCTCCGTGGGTGTCGATCTGCCCTCGCTGGGGGCAATGCCCGCAGCCGCGAAAGACAAGAAACAAAAACAAGATCCCGCCCTAAAAAATCTACCGATTACAGAGTTGAGCGCCGATGAGGCGATCCTCCATGCACTGAACCGTTTGGCGTACGGCCCGCGGCCCGGCGATCTGGAACGGGTGCGCCAGATGGGGCTGGCGAAATGGATCGACCAGCAACTGAATCCCAATTCGATCGACGACAAGGCTCTGGTGGCGCGACTGGAGAGCTATCCGACGCTGAGTATGTCCTCCGCGAAGCTGATTGCAGAGTATCCGCAGCCGAAGCAGGCGGAAAAGCAGGCGGCGAAGCGCGCGCAGGCGCAGTTGGAGCAGCAGCAACAAACACGCTCGGATGCGGCCGCGGCGGTTGTCTCGAAAGATATGTTGCCGGCGCCGGCCCCTATGGAAACTGCGGCGGACGCAAATCAGGCTCCTGCGGCGCAATCCGAAGGCGGCGATGCGAATGCTCCCGCGCCAATGAAAAACAACCCGGCACAAGAGAATCCAGCAGCGCACAGTAAAGGGAAACGGGACGCGCTGGGAAGTGATCCCAATAATGTGCCGCGAGCCATCGCGGAGGACAGTAAGAGGCCGCAGCGAGTGGTGGCGGAATTGGCGATGGCGAAAGTGACGCGCGCCATCTACAGCGAGCGCCAGCTTCAGCAGGTGATGGACGATTTCTGGTTCAATCATTTGAATGTGTTTGCGGGCAAAGGTGAAGACCGCTACTACCTGACCGCCTACGAGCGCGACGTTATCCAGCCGCACACCCTCGGGAAATTCAAGGATCTTTTGACGGCTTCGGCGAAGAGCCCGGCGATGCTGTTTTACCTGGATAATTTTTTGAGCGCCGATCCGCGCGCGGCGCAGCGCGAAGCGCAGGAACGCTACGCGCGTCAGATGGCGCGCTATCGCGGCTGGGGTCCGCCGCCAGTGCCACCGTCCGAGCAAAAAAAGAAAAACGATCGCGGGCTGAATGAAAACTACGGCCGCGAATTGATGGAATTGCACACGCTGGGCGTCGACGGCGGCTACACGCAGAAGGATGTGACGGAAGTCGCGCGGTGCTTCACGGGCTGGACGATCGAGAAGCCGCGAGAGCATCCGGAATTTAAGTTTGACGACCGTTTGCACGATCCAGATCCGAAATATGTGCTCGGGAAAAAGATTCACGCCGGCGGAATGAAGGACGGCGAGGAAGTGATCGACCTGCTGGTGCATGACCCAAGCACGGCACGTTTTATTTCGACGAAATTGGCGCGGCGATTTGTTTCGGATACTCCGCCGCCGACGCTGGTTGATCGCATGGCGCAAGCGTTTCAGGAAAGCGACGGCGATATTAAGACGTTGATGCACACGATGATTTATTCGCCGGAGTTTTGGTCGAGAGAGACCTATCGCGCGAAGATCAAGACGCCGTTCGAGTTGGTGGTTTCCGCGGCGCGTGCTTTGGGAACGGATGTGGACATGCCGCAGCCGCTGGTTGGCTGGGTGGGGCGCATCGGCGAGCCGCTCTACCAGTGCCAGCCGCCTACGGGCTACGCGGACAAAGCGGATACTTGGGTGAATACGGGCGCGCTGCTTAACCGGCTGAATTATTCGCTGGCTCTGGCGGGGAACAAGATGCGCGGGTCGCGCACGGATGTTGCGGCACTGCTTGGCGCGGAAGCGTCTGGGGATGCGAAGGGCGCACTGGAGCGAGCTGTTCAAGTTTTTCTGGGTGGCCAGGTTGCGCCGACGACTGTGGAGACACTGCAGAAGCAATTGGATAGCCCGCAGGTGGTGCAGGCGAAATTGGACGATCCTGTTAAGCAGGTGGATTTGGGAGTTGTAGCGGGGTTGGTTTTGGGAGCGCCGGAGTTTCAGCGGCGATAGAGCTCCGTTCGAACGGTTGAAATCGAGGTTGAAGCGGAAGGTGGTTTTTAACACAGAGTTCACAGAGGACGCGGAGAAGAGAACGAACGAGAAGAAACGCGAGTGGTTGAGAGGTTCACATGAGCCATGAATGTTGCGAAGGTGTAAGAGGCTTGAGATTTTCGCGCCGGTATTTTTTGAAGCAGGGCGGCGTGGCGATGGTTGGGTTAAGCGCAATGCCGGCGTTTTTGCAGCGTGCGGTGGGGGCGACACCGATGACCGGCAAGAAGCAGCTTGTCGTGCTGTTTCAGCGCGGGGCTGCGGACGGTTTGAACATTGTGGTTCCCTTTGGCGAACCGAACTATTACCGGATGCGGCCGAGCATTGCGATTCCTCAACCCAAGCGCGGCGGCGCCGATGCAGCCGTTGATCTGGACGGATTTTTCGGGTTGCATCCGAGCCTCGCGCCGCTGGAGCCTTTGTTCCATCAGAACCAGCTGGCGATTGTGCATGCAGCAGGATCGCCCGACCCGACGCGCTCGCATTTCGACGCGCAGGATTTTATGGAGTCGGGAACGCCGGGCGTGAAGGCTACCGACGACGGCTGGCTGAACCGCGCGCTGGGGATTGTGCCGGAGGAAGATGCTTCGCCGTTCCGCGCCGTGGCGATGGGACCGAATTTGCCGCGAATGCTTCGCGGAAGCGCCCCAGCGATCGCTCTGCCGGATTTGAAGCAGTTTAAAGTGATGGCGCAGGCGCCGGGATCCGGGCAAATGGTGGAGGGCGGGTTCGAGGCGATGTACGCGCAGACTGTCGACCACGCGCTGCACGGCACTGGCGCGGAAACTTTTGAAGCCATCGATCTCTTGCGCAAAGCCGATCCGGCGAAGTATCAGCCGGAGAATGGCGCGCAATATCCCACGAACAAGCTAGGGCAGAGCCTGCAACAAATCGGGCAGCTGCTGAAGGCAAACATCGGCGTGGAAGTCTTGTTCGTCGATTGCGGCGGCTGGGACAACCATGTGAATGAAGGTGGCGTGCAGGGTCAGCTGTCCAATTTGCTTAGGGATTTGGGACAGGGGCTGGCTGCGTTTCATCAAGATTTGGGCGACCGCATGCAGGACATCGTCTTCGTGACGATGAGCGAATTTGGCCGTACCGCGAAAGAAAACGGCAACCGCGGCACGGACCACGGGCACGCGAACTGCATGTTTATTATGGGTGGCGATGTGAAGGGCGGCCGCGTCTATGGCAAGTGGCCGGGGCTGGATGATCACCAGTTGAACGAAGGACGCGATCTGGCGTTGACGACGGACTTCCGCAGCGTGATTGGTGAAATTCTGACGAAGCACATCGGCATCAAGGACCTTACGCCGGTGTTTCCAGGCTTCGACAACAATCCGCGAAAGTTTACAGGGCTAATTCGAGCGTAGGCATTCCGCAGAGCGGGCACGGCCCTTCGAGGCTCCCTTCGTTCCTCAGGGCAAGCGGGGTAAACGTGCCGTGTTCCCACGAGAGCAGCGGCGTTGCTCTCGCCTCTATGTGCTCAGAGATCGCAGGCTAGTGCGCATCGGTGTGAAGGGCAGCGGTGCCGTCCGACCAGTGGCCTACTGGGACCAGAAAAACGGTAAGCCGCTCCTCCGGGTTCTGAAGCGCGATAATCGGCGATCCCGGCATATCCGCGCCCCAGGCTTTGGACTCGGTCTGGGGAGTGAAAAACATCAGATGCGGAAGCCAGGGTCCGCCAGCCTGATCGCCCAAATAGCCTTGCTTTGACAACATGTAGGACATTGCGCCAGGCTCGGGCGCCGGGAGTTCCTTCTTGTCGATGGCCGCGGCGAGAGCCTCGAAGATCTGTGCTTTCGTCCGCCCCGCTATGACCAGTTCGGTCTTTTTGATCGTGCGCGGAAGGTAGGACCGTACTGCCGGAGCATTCAGGCAGAGAGGGCCGCGCAGTTTAGGATTCCAAAAGTTCGAATCGTTTATTCCGGCAGTCCACGATCGTTCTACCAGGCATACGAAACCGTTCTTTCCCTTAACGGCAGTTTCATAGCCAGTCTTGGTGAGAACCAGAACTTCGGCGTCGGCGGAGATGGAGTCCGGCGCAGCGCTGCGCGCCATTTTGATTTCCTCATTGCGATCCGGCATCAGGTATTGTTCGAAGGGCGCCATGGCTGGGTAGGGCGTCTTGGTGTCCTGAGCTTTTGCAGGCCAAGGCGCGGCGAACATGGCCGCCAATGCGATGATGCGCATTGCGTTTGTTGCGAGTCTAATTCGAGTCATGGTTGCTCCCGATTTGGAGGAATGAACACCGCACCAGGGCACAGCGATATAAGATTGATATCAACGTATCACTTGCTGTGCCTCTTGGCAAGATACGTTGATATCCATATTATTTGTTTATGGCTGCCGCTCCGACTACGACCTTAAAGACCACGCACCTGATCCGCGATTGCTGTCTCTGCCTGCATGTACAGCGAACGGCACGGGCGCTGGCACGGCGTTTCGACGAGGCGCTGCGCCCCATCGGCCTGACCAACGGGCAGTTCTCGCTCATGGTTTCTCTGAACCGGCCGGAACCGCCAGGAATGAAAGCAGTGGCGTCGCTGCTGGCGATGGATCGGACTACGTTAACGGCGGCCCTCAAGCCCTTGCGGCGCCGAGGGCTAGTGCGGATCATGGCGGACCCGGCGGACCGCCGCGGGCGACGGATGACGCTCACGGCAAAAGGACGAAGAGCGCTGGCCCGCGCGGTTCCGATTTGGAAAAAGACACACGCGGCAGTCGAACGGCTTCTGCGCGAGGGCCAAGGCGATCGGCTGCGGAGCGATTTACGCGCGCTCTCATGACCATGTGCGGGCCCTTAAAATAAAAAAATCGGGAGCAGGTTCTTCCGCTGTCAAAGCAATTCTATGGCGCACTTGGTTGGGAGCCGCGGGACGTAGTTCTCTTTCGTCGGAAGATCGAGTGAGATACAAGAAACTGACGTTTCCGTAGCAGACGGAGACGGACGCGAGGGATTCAGGAGATGTCTGTGGTCGCACAAGTGGAATTGCGGGCACTTGTCCGGTAACGGCTGCCAGGACTTAGGCTATTAGTTCCGAACGGCTGGCCACTCTTCTTGAATAAAAAAAGAGGCGCGAAAGGACGATTTCCTAAGTCAGACGTACATCAAATAGTGACACCCAATACTGAAGCGATTGCAGAGTAAAACCACAAAGAATGAGCCCAATGCCGAATGCGCCTAGTCGTCGCTCCGGGAGATTGTCGGCGTAATATTCGATGTAAGGATTCACCGTGATTCCCACGCCGGTGACAATGCCTGTAACCACGCCCACGCGAATCGCAAAAAGCCAGGCGTGGTCCAGGTGATGGATGAACGCGCTACAGATTAACGCTGTGGCTGTGTAGCCAACGGTACGTAGCACCGTTCCCCAAAACTGACGACGCGTGAGCCGTGGACGCCGAGACGCTTCATATTCGGCTGCAGGACGCATTCCGCGAGAGTAGGCAAAGATTTGGCCGGCGGTGACGAGAATGGCAAACGCAATGGCGAATCCGAAGCCCACCATCGGATAAAGTCCGGCTCCGAAAGCAAATCCTCGAACAGCGGCAAACAGTCCTTCCCAAGGCAATGAGTAATGATCCAGCCCACGAGATGCCCGGCTGAATTCAATCGACAAGGTAATACCGCTGGCCAAACCGGAAGCCAGCCCAAAGAAGAGACCCAGGCCAAGTCCATAGCCGATGCCGAAGACAACGGCGTACGTTACGGCACGGGTAAGTAGGCGCAACGGACCGTGTTGTCCACCCAACAGGTCGTAGGCCAGATAGAGACTACCCAGCACATCAAGACAGGTACCCGCGATACTGACGACCGCGACAGTGTGGTGGTCCACGCAATGATTGTAGACCTAAAATCTCGGCGACCGGCACTTGTACGGTAACCGCGTTTATCAGGGATGTGGGAGCTGGCATTCTCGTGTAGCATAGCCGTAATGAATAGATTCTGGCGCCCAGCGGCGGAGTGTTTAGTTGCCAGCCTTGCCCTGGCATCACTCACAGTTTGCTGCTCTCGACTGCATTTCAATCTCGCAACGACCAGCCTCCTCTACGTGATTGTCGTCGTGTTAATAGCCCGCGTGGGAAGCTTTGTTTCGTCCATCGTTGCCTCCATCATCGCGGCTCTGTGCCTCGCACTCCTTGCTCCCCCCGTTTACTCTTTTCAAGTTGACGATCCGCTCGATTTTGTGGCCATCGCTGCCTTCTTAGTCGCTTCGCTGACTATCGCTGGCCTTGTGGCCAGAGTGCACAAGCAGGCCGAAGCCGCGCTTTCCAGCGTTAGTTGCAAGGTGATTGAAGCAGAAGAATTAGAGCGTCACCGTATTGCGGACGAACTTCATGAAGACATTGGTCAGCGCCTGGCTTTGTTGGTGTTGGAGATCGAACGAGCCAAGACGGCCACCTCCAATTCTATGGAGATGTCCAGCAGCATGGATGCAGTATTAAAGCAAACCTTGGAGATAATGACCGATGTAAAAACCTTGGCACATGAGTTGTACTCCCCAAGACTGGAATATCTTCGTATAGATGCGGTCATGCGCAGCTTCTGCAAAGACTACGGCAAACGGAGAGGGGTGCAGATTGACTTCAGGACCGAGGGCGTACTCAGCCTCGTACCGCCAGACGTTACTCTTTGTCTCTTCCGCGTACTACAGGAAGCCCTGCACAACGCCGTCAAGTATAGCGGGACGCAGCGTATCGACGGGCGATTGTCGGGCACGTCAGATGAGATTCATCTTACGGTCAGCGATTGCGGCGTAGGCTTCAACCTCGAAACGGTAAAGAATGCCGGAGGGCTTGGCTTTAACCGGATGCAAGAGCGACTGAAACTCGTGAACGGAACGCTTTCCATCAAATCGCAACCCCGGCTGGGTACCACGATTCACGCTCGCGTCCCCGTCAGTTCGGAATACGCTTCCATCCGCGAGGTTAGGGTAGAAGCACCTGAATCGCAGGCCGCTGCTGAAAAATCACCATAGCACTCAAAACCCAGAATCGGCTCGTCACCGGGCGGTTGGTCGACTCCTGTCGTCAGATCACGCGGGTAAGTCCTGGTAAGTCGGGTCACCGGACATTGAGATTTTAGGCCGTTTCACTTGGACGGTAACCGCGTTAATCGTCCATGTGAATCGTGGCCGGGCACAAATTATCCAGGCAGATTCCGATTAGCCGAATCTTTCGGCAGCAATCGAAATCTATTCAGACTGTTGGCAGGGCCAAAATAACTCTGCTCTGCTCATGGGACGCCTGCTTGAGCTTCAAACCTTGATATTTTGGTTTATGCGGAAGAAATTGGTGGAGTCGTACTTCTGTTTGACGGCGACTAAGCGCGCCAAGTTGGGACCGAATGCCGACTTGACGACGTCGTCCGCTTCGACATCAAGCGCCGAAAGCAGGTGTGCATTCTGCGAAAACGGCCGCAGCATCTCCTCGCCAGATCGGGCCCAGTCGCGGTGCACATTTGTCTGCGTCGGATCGGTCCACTGAGCAAGAAACAATATGTCCCACGGCAGATCGCGGTGTGGGAATGCGGTGGCATCTTTCGAAACCCGGCCCGCGGCTCCGCCATAATATTCCAGCACCACAAACGAAAGCGGCGAACTCAACCGATTTGCATGCTCCACAATCGCGGAAATCGCCTCGTCCGGCAATTCCCTCTGCAGCGTGGACTTCCAGTAATTGACATTGCCATCCGGGAAGGACGGAGCCAGCAACGACTGCATCACGGGAAATGGCATAGCCTGAATACCGTCAACGATCGGTCCGCCAAACTTTCGTAGCGGTTCAAGCACGCGTTCACCCTCGGCAACGCTGCCGCAATAACACGCAATCACTCCAACCAGCGCCGAACCATCCGGCCCGTGAAGCAGAGCCGCGTACGCGGTGAGCTCGTCCGGAGCGGACGCCATAAAATCGCGGAAGTGTCGGATTACCTCAACGCCCTTTGCGCGAGGATAGAGTAGAAGCCCGCCTAAAACCGACGCCACCGGATACGCTTGGAACTCAAAAGAAGTAACAACCCCGAAATTTCCGCCCCCGCCCCGTAGCGCCCAGAACAAATCGCCATTCTCAGTAGCACTGGCCGTCAGCACTTTTCCATCGGCCGTCACAACCTGCGCAGACAACAAATTATCGATCGTCATCCCATATTTCCGGATAAGCCACCCAACTCCGCCTCCCAGCGTCAGCCCACCAATCCCCGTCTTGGGCACAATCCCGCACGGCACCGCGAGCCCGAACGCATGCGTCTCTCGATCGAGGTGGCCAAGCGTTGCTCCGCCATGCACGCGAACTCTGCGCGCCTTATCGTCTACAAAAACGGCCTTCATTCGCGAAAGATCAATCACCAATCCGTTGTCACACAACGCACGACCGCCCACGTTATGTCCGCCACCACGAATCGCCGTTACCAGATTGTTCGTGCGCCCGAAATGCACCGCCGCAATCACGTCTGCAACGCCCGAGCACCGTGCGATTACCCTTGGATGCTTGCTGAAACTTGCATTCCAAATTTGACGCGCTTCGTCGTAGCCCGCGTCCGCCGGCTCAAAAATCTGCCCGGAAAAGGAAGACCTGAATGTTCTGATGTCCATAACGCCCCGAGTTGCCGGGATTGTACCCGAATTCTCCGGCAGTGTCGTTATCGGCGATTTGGCCTCGCCAGAATTCCATTGCGGGACTTGCGATGCCTCAGCCTATTTCACAGCCCGCTAAGTTTCGTCACCGAACAAGTACCTCGGTTGACTCCAGTTTCCGATGACCGCATTGATGAGGAGCTGGCCGCGGATTCATTGGGAGTGCCCATCACCTGCCCTATAAACTGGGAGCCTTCTCGAGGATCTCAAGCTGCTCTCGCACGATAGGTAATGTAGGGTTCAGCTCTACATGTTTTCCGGAAAGAGTTTATCCCGGGAGCGCCGAGGGCCGTTCCCGGGATGTCCAGGGCTAGTCGGCGTCGGCGAAACACGCCTCGCCGGAGTAGCGGAACGCCGTACCATTCACAGTATCGGCTTCCCCGATGATGTTCAGCTCGCCCGTAGCTCCAGCAAACTTTCCCGTGCCGCCGTTGATTGTGGCTTTGTACGTGATCACCGCGAACAAGGTTTGCGAAATAGGTTGCGTTGTGGCAATCGCCGGATCAAAGAGAATGTTGTCGCCCGAGTTGGTAACCCAGTGATGCTGGATATGGAAAACCACCGTGCCCCCCGGACCGGGTGCCGGCGGCACCGTCAATGTAGCGGCGACCGCGCCACCCAGATCTCCCGTAGCCGGGCCCAAAGTGGTGTATTGATCGACCGCGCCAAAATTGGTGATGATACTGCCGCCAACGGATTTGCAGTGGCGGTCCGAATTCATATGAGGATTCTTAGGAGGCTGGGCTTTCGCCGCTGGATGCGCGCCACTGCTGGCAAACAGAGCGGAAACCAAGACCGCGACCGAAGCTAATAACGCGATGCGAGTGATTCTTCCAATCATGACGATCTCCTTTGTCAGTGTGAGAACGCCGGCTAACGCGGATCGCTTGGCCGTTCTCTTTTGCCGCTGGTCGCGCACACTCGCTCAAGTGCGAAACGAGATCAAGAACCCTCTGAGTGGTTTGTTGGTTCCTTCGGAAGTTATTGAATCTGCAAGTCTAATGGTCGCGGGTTCTTCCTGCGGAGAAGCTTCATGTAAGGTAAGTTGTGATAAACTTCGCGCACGGAATCCCCACCCGTAAGCGGAGTCAGCCATTTCCACCAACTCCAGCCCGCCTCGGCTAGTCCGTTTCGGTGTTTTTGAAATGGATTTGGTCGCTGGAGAGATCCGCAAGGCGGGAATGCGGCTAAAGCTCCCCGGCCAACCCTTCCAGGTTTTGCAGGCCTTGCTGGAACGTCCCCAGGAAATCGTTACGCGAGAGGAACTACGACAGCGCCTCTGGCCTGATAACACGTTTGTCGATTACGACCTGGCGCTGAAGAAAGCGGTGAATCGCCTCAGGGAAGTTTTGGGGGATTCCGCCGAGAGCCCGCATTTTATCGAAACGATTCCCCGGCGTGGGTATCGCTTCATTGGGAATGTGGAGATGTCAGCCTCCGCCCCGTCAACTTCCAGTGCGCAACCCCCGGTTAGCTCCGTCGAGGCCGTCGAGGAACGTAGCGCCAAAACGCGAAAGTCATGGAAGGTCATCGGTGCTCTGGGTTTGGCTGGCATCGCGGCCGTGTTGCTCGGGCTTAACGCTGGCAAGCTTCGCACCCGCATCTTTGCCCGGTCCCCTTCCGTGGAGATTCATGCGATCGCGGTTCTCCCGCTCGAGAACCTGTCCAAGGACCCCGACCAGGAATACTTCGTGGATGGCATGACGGACCAGCTCATCACCGAATTGGCCCGAGCCGGCGAACTTCGCGTTATTTCCCACACTTCCGTCACGCCCTACAAAGGAGCACATAAACCCCTCGGCGTGATTGCGAAAGAGCTCAACGTGGATGCGATCGTCGAAGGAACGGTCCTACGATCCGGCAATCGCGTGCGGGTCACCGCGCAGTTGGTTAGCGCTTCTCCGGAGCGGCATCTCTGGGCGGACAGCTACCAGGGAGACCTAACCGACATTTTCTCGTTGCAAGACCGGGTTGCGCGCTCCATCGCGCGGGAGATCCGAGTTTCTCTCACGCCGGAAGAGCAAGCTCGTTTGACGAGCACTCCGCCCTTCGAGCCCGAAGCCTACGACGCCTATGTCCGGGGCCGCTACTACGCATCGCAAATAACTGCCGATGGCTTCGAAAAGGCCGTCGTGAGTTTCCGCCGCGCCATCGAATTGCAGCCGCTATACGCCCAGGCTTACGCGGATTTGGCGGAGACGTACTGCTGGGCCTCCGCTACAAACGTAATTCCCGGCCAGGAAGGACTGCCCAAGGCCCGCCAGGCAGCGATGAAAGCCCTCGAAATAGACGACGGTCTTAGCCAGGCGCATAGTTCCTTGGCCTGGGTTAAATATGCTTATGAGTGGAATTTTCCGGAAGCGGAAACGGAATTTCGTCGCTCTCTGCAGCTGCACCCCAGCACTTCGTGGCCTCCTCTCTGGTACGGCATGTACCTAGCGCAGGGGAATCGCATCGAGGAATCCATCGCCGAAATGAAGAAGGTCCAGCAAATGGACCCGCTCTCTCCGGTTGCCAACGCGCTTGCGCTCGTTCCCCTGCTCACGGGGCGCAAGTACGACGCTGCAATCGAAGATGCGCGGAAACTGCTGGACATGGATCGCCAGAACGGCCTCGCAAGATGGATCTTGAACATGGCCTACGAACGGAAAGGTGATTTCTCTAACGCGATTGCGTTGCAGGAGGAGACGGCTCTTCTCTACGGAGCACCCAAAGAGACCGCCGCGCAAAGCGCCGAGGGTCTTCGGAGCGCCTACAAGAGTCTCGGTCCTCCGGGCTATTGGCGCGTGAATCTCGAGCGGCAACGCTTGGAATGGAAGAAGAAGCCCGGTGAGCCCTACGATCTTGCCGCGCTCTATGCGCGCGTGGGCGACAGGGAACATGCCTTCGTTTGGCTGGATAAGGCGTTTCGGGCCCACTCGCAGGCACTCATCTATTGGCTAAGAACCGACCCCGCTTTCGATTCCTTTCGTTCCGACGCGAAATACGAGGAATTGGTTCGGCGTATAGGCTTCCCTCGATAGTCTGCCAGACTCGTGACGTCATTCTGTACAGGAACCCTCATAACCCAAGTCAACCGCGACATTGGTATTAATAAGTTTCAAGATTGGCAGGAGATTACAAACTCAATCTTCCGTGCAAGACCACTCGCGGGTCTGAGACAGCAAATGGAAGTCTGGTTCTATCTGAAATAGGAACCACGGCTGAGAGGCCAACGCACGCGGCGAAGAATCAGAAAGGATTTACACCCGCGCTCCTCCGTAGCGCGTCGGGAGAGCTCTTGCCCTCTTGACAAAGACCCATCATGGAAGTCGCGCGACCGGACATGTGATTTTGGCCAAATTTCACTTGTACGATAACGGCGTAATCAAGAAGTCGGTTTAATTTGGCCTATTTTTTACTGAACCGCGTAAGCTGAGAAAACACGATCTGCCAACGGCCATCCTTTTTCAACAGGACATCTGTTGCGCGCTCCTGGGTAGTGAAATCCTGCCCCATGAATTTACCTTTTGTCCTAGTCAGTGCCGTTGCGATGGCTGTATCTCCATAGACGCGGATTCGGACGTCATCCGAGTCCATCTGTTCGTGTGTCAGAGCGCCTGATTTAATTACGCCCAGAAAGCGAGCCTTATCGATTACACCTCCATCGGGATCGATGATAATCCAATCGTCAGTCAAAAATTTTCCGACAGCACCTGCATCATTGTTGATAACCGCCTGCCCGAAATCTTTTTCCATTTTTGATATTTCTTCTTGCACCTGGGCGCTCCTCTCCTGGCCAAGGAAACTTCCCGCCACCGTCAAAATGAAACATAGCGTCAGCATGCTTCCAAATGCTTTACGATTCATGCCACTCCTCTGGAGCCTCATGTTTCCCCCGTGGGGAATATTGTAGCCCCCTACACAAAGAGACCGCCAACTCCTGATAGGTTGCGCTGGCTTGTTAAGGCCGGTCTTCTGGGCTGGACAGAGACTTAATAACGGTGGAGAGTTCGAGGAATTCGAGGTGGGCGGGGCAGTCCTCCCAATTGTGCCGCCAACACACAATTACATCAGAACCGCTGGCAGGATGCCCGTGGTCGCGGAAATTGCGGCTCTCGAATTCAAATTCGATGGAGGCGCGCTGCCAGCGGCCGGGTGCGATCAGGCGCATGGCTTTGCAATCGGGGAAGCCGGTTTGCACGTTTTCAACAAGGTAGCCGAGCTTTTTCGCCAACATGCCAAACAAGAGAACCACGCCTTGTTCGTTGATGGGTTCGTGCGGCAATCCAGGGAATCGAGTGGGATTGCCATAGGTTGGGCGACCTTCCGCCGTTTGCCAAATTGATTCGGGGTAGTTGGTTTGCTAAGGTCGTCGTCATGCCCGAGTGTTCCACCGAGCAGATACGCGAATTGCTCGACTCCCTTTACCGCGCAGATTCGGGACGAATCCTGGCGACTCTGATCCGCTTGCTCGGTGATTTCGATCTTGCCGAGGAGGCGATGCACGAGGCCTTTGCGGCTGCGCTGAGCCTGTGGCCGAGGAGTGGAGCACCCGATAACCCGCGGCCATGGTTGATTTCGACGGCCCGATTCAAAGCCATTGATACTCTGCGTCGGCGGGCAAGATTTGATGCGTCTCAAGACGAGCTTGTGCGATATCTCGAAGCGCAATCGAGTTCGGCGGAAGGCTCCAATGAAGAGGACAGCCTTGAGGATGATCGGCTACGCCTGATTTTTACCTGCTGTCATCCATCTCTGGCGCCCGAAGCGCACGTTGCGCTCACCTTACGTGAGGTGTGCGGGCTGACAACCGAGGAGATAGCAAAGGCCTTCCTCACCACTCCGCGTGCACTGGCCCAGCGCATTGTGCGCGCAAAGGCAAAGATTCGAGAGGCACGGATTCCGTACGAGGTGCCGGCGCCGCAGGAATTGCCGGAGCGGCTGGGCGCGGTGCTTCAGGTCATCTATCTCGTCTTTAACGAGGGCTACTCGGCCGCGGCGGGAGCGCAGGTAACGCGGGCCGAGCTGACCGGCGAGGCGATCCGACTGGGCCGGTTGCTGGCCGAGCTACAGCCGGAGCCGGAAGTCATTGGTCTGCTTTCCCTGATGTTGCTACAGGAATCGCGCCGCGCCGCGAGAACCTCGCCGACCGGGGAGCTGATTTTGCTGGAGAACCAGGACCGCTCGCTCTGGAACCGGCGGCAGATCGCTGAGGGAGTGGCCTTGCTGGAGAAAGCCCTGCAGTCCCGCCGCTTCGGCTCCTACACACTGCAAGCTGCGATTGCGGCGGTTCATGCAGAGGCGAAATCGGTCGCTGTGACCGACTGGCGGCAGATTGTCGCGCTCTACGACCAATTGTTGCGAATTCATCCTTCGGCGGTGGTACAGCTCAATCGCGCCGTGGCCATTGCCATGCGGGATGGTCCGGAGGCCGGTCTGGCACATATCGACGCGGTGATGGAACGGGGCGAATTGGCAAATTATTATCTGGCACATTCAGCCCGTGCCGACATGTACCGCAGGCTCGGCAGGACCGCTGAAGCTCAATCATCTTATGAGAAGGCTCTGGCCCTGACCCAACAGGAACCAGAGCGGCAATTCCTGCAAGAGCGGATCCGGCAGTTGAAATAAAAAAGTTCGTCTCTGCTGTCGATTTTTTCCCTGCATGACGACTATAGAATGAACAATGTAGCGCGAGTGGCTGTGCTGCTGGCCCGAAGACTATCAAAGGAGAAGACAATGCCCCAATATTTGGTTGCTGGTTACATGCCCGACGACTTTGACCCGTCCAGCGTGACGGAAGCGATGGGCCAGGCGATCCACGCGTTCAACAAAGAGATGGAGGACGCCGGCGTCTTGAAACTCGCTGGCGGCCTGGGGGCTACGAAGTCGCTGCGAGCGCAGAGCGATGGCAAGGTGCTCGTCACCGACGGGCCGTACCTTGAGACCAAGGAACACATCGGCGGTTTATATATATTGGAATGCGCTGACATGGACGAGGCGGTGGCATGGGCGCGCAAAGGCGTCGCCGCCACTCGTGGGCAGGTCGAGGTGCGAGAGATCTTCTTCATGCCGTCAACCGACTGAAACAACTGAGGGATAGTGGCAAGACTGCCGACGATGACGGGAAGCACAGTCACCTCGAAAGGCGTCATTATCGTGAATTACGAGCGTGCAGGCGCAGTCCAACCCAAGGTCTGTGAACATTCGGCCGGGTGACCCGGGCTTTTGATCTCGCAGGCATCCCGGGAGAAGCAAAATCTCCAGGTCGATTTGTCGAATTCCAGCCCGGGCGTTCGACTAGTAAGTGGGGCCGCACCGCGCACCCGGCGCCTTGCAACTTTCCGGACCCAGCGCGGTCCAAGCTCCAATATAAAAGTAGCGGCCCTGATACGGCGTCCGCTCAACGCTCAAGGAGAAGAAAATGCGCTTCATGATGATCATGTTTCCGAAAAGCTACCAAAACGCAAAACCCGGATGGGTACCCGACTTCAAAAGCATGGAGGCAATGGGCAAATACAACGAGGAACTAGGGAAAGCCGGCGTGCTGCTCGCGCTCGACGGGCTGACTCCGCCCGCCACGATGAGCGCACGTGTCACCTTCAAAGCCGGAAAGTCGAAAGTCACCGACGGACCGTTTCCCGAAACGAAGGAAGTGGTCGGCGGCTTCTGGATCATTCAGGTTAAGTCGCGCGAAGAGGCGCTCGAATGGGCCTCCCGCATCCCCGGGTCGGATAACGAAATGGTCGAGGTCCGCCGGTTGTTCGATATAACCGACTTCGATCCCGAGACCCAAAAGGAGATCCAAAAGAAGTTCGGCGACGCCGGCGCTGACCCGGGACAGCAATAGCTTTGTAACTCGCTGAGACTGGCCCGCGAATACTTGGCGAGGATGAAGGCAGGGCAACGGCCCGGCCCGAACGCCGTTACTGGAAAAGGAGAAATCATGCCGCAGTATTTGGTTGCTATTCACCACCCCGACGGTTACGACGGGTCCCTCGAGGGTGAAGCGATGGAGCGCGATATCGACGTGCTCAACGAAGAGATGGAGGCCGCCGGTGCCAGGATTTTCGCTGGTGGCCTCTCCGGGGATAGTAGCGCGAGGTCCCTTCGGGCGCAGCCCGATGGCAAGGTGCTCATTACCGACGGGCCGTACCTGGAGACCAAGGAGCACGTAGGCGGTTTTTGGATTCTGAAAGCCGCGAACATGGACGAGGCACTGGAGTGGGGGCGCAAGGCCGTCGTCGCCTGCCGGGCGCCCGTCGAGGTGCGCCCGTTCCTCTGACGAGGCAAAAAAATGGGCAGCTGTCGATTTTCGGTCTCCCGAACGACTATCTGATAACAGAACGATGAGCTACGGCTCATTGAGCCACTGGAAACAAGGAGGAATGCATGAAATACATCTGTTTGGGCTATCTCGAGCCCGGCAAGTTCGAAAACATGTCGAAGAGCGAGCTAAACACCGTGCTGGACGAGTGTTTTAGCTACAACGACGAACTGCGAAAGAACGGACATTTGGTCGCTGAGGAACCTCTTCAGCCCGCCAACACGGCGGTGACCGTGTATTGGAAGGACGGAAAGGTTGCAGTGACAGACGGTCCGTACGCGGAAACGAAGGAGCAGTTGGGTGGAATTCAGGTGCTTGAAGCGCGAGATCTGAATCACGCAATTCAGCTCATTTCCCAAAGTCCAGGAGTGAAGTTGAAGTGCGGAACAATCGAGATACGTCCAGCGGCGGATATAAGCGAAATCATGAGAGAGAGCGAGCGGCGACGGGGAAAGGACACCTTGCGATGAGGGCGGCATCCCATTGAATCTGTTCCAGCGAATTCGTTCCTTCTTCTGTTATCGCGGGCATTCACTAACAAGCCGCGGATAGGGCGATTCTGTCCGGCTTGTCGGCAAACCGGAAGTAGCCGTCGCAGCCGGCTTATTCGGTGCTCACACTGTCAGCGCCTTTTGCACGCTGTCGGATTATCAGAAACTGATTCACCGCCTCCGAGGCAAATCCTGAGGAGGACAGCTCGAGCGTAGAACATACGTTCGCAGCGAAATTGGGCTCACGCAGCTAGACCTTTGACGCATAGGCGATCACTCGGCCGTTTTCAGTTCGCGAATCCAGATGTTGCGGTAGCGGACCGGGTGATTGTGATCCTGTAGCGCGAGCGGCAGCTTGTCAGGGCCTGCTTCGTACGGCGGACGGACATGGTGGCCGGTTGGTCCGGTGGGCTCGACGTTGTCCTGCGTGAGAACGCCGTTGTGAAAAACGGTGACGTGCGCGGGCCGAGTCAGTTTTCCGGATGCGTCGAAGCGCGGGCCGTGCCAGATGATGTCGTAGGCCTGCCATTGGCCGGGTGCGCGCGAAGCATTCACCAGCGGCGGATACTGGCCGTACACGGCGGACGCCTGCCCGTCCGCGTAAGTCTTGCTGTTGTAAGAATCGAGCACCTGGATTTCGTAGAGGCCCATCAGGAAAACGCCGCTGTTGCCGCGATCCTGATCTTCACCCTTCGGCGGGTCTGGTTCTCTGAACTCGACATGGAGTTGGCAATCGCCAAACGATTCCTTGGTACGAATGTCGCCTGATTTCGCAGCGACCTCAAAGTAGCCGTACTCGACTTTCCATTTGGCAGGGCTGCCGTCTTTTTTCACGACCCACTGCGACAAATCTTTGCCGTCGAAGAGCACGGTGGCGTCAGAAGGCGGCTTGCCTGGCGTGTCCTGCGTGCTGGCCGTGCCGGGTGTGACCACCGGCGGATTTGGACGGTTGCGATCGTGGATTTCCCACTTGGGATCGACTTGAGCCAGCAAGAGGCTGGGGCTTGCGGCAAACACAGCAGCAGCGAACAGAATCATACGGCTTGTTTTCATGGTTCGGACCTCGGCTCCGATGCGCGAGGATTCTAACGCTGATTCGCCGGCAAATACAAAAGTGTGTGGAGTGCGGGAGCTCTGCTCCCGCTTTTTTGTTGCGCACTCCATATTGCTCAAGCGGCGGAGCCGCGGATGCGCATGCCGTAGAACGAACGGTAGACAAAGACGAAGGAGACGACGAAGAAGGCTGCGGCAAGGATGTGCGTTAGGCCGTTGCCGCCCTGGCTGGCGGTGAGTTGGACCGCTAGCTCGACGGCGAGCAGGCCGAAGAGCGTTGTGAACTTGATGACTGGGTTGAGGGCGACGGAAGAGGTGTCCTTGAAGGGATCGCCGACCGTGTCGCCGATGACCGTGGCGTCATGAAGTGGCGTACCTTTTTGCTTGAGTTCGACTTCGACGATTTTCTTGGCATTATCCCACGCGCCGCCGGCGTTGGCCATGAAGATGGCTTGATACAGGCCGAAGATGGCGATGGAGAAAAGATAGCCGATGAAGAAGAAGGGTTCGACGAAGGCGAAGGAGAGCGTGGCGAAGAAAACGGCGATGAAAATGTTGAGCATGCCCTTCTGCGCGTACTTGGTGCAGATCTCGACGACTTTTTTACTGTCGGCGATGCTGGCGGCGGCTGCACCTTCCAGGTGAATGTTCGCTTTGATGAATTCGACGGCGCGGTAAGCGCCGGTGGTGACGGCTTGCGTGCTGGCGCCGGTGAACCAGTAGATCATCGCGCCGCCGGTGATAAGGCCGAGAACGAAAGGCGCGTGAAGGAGCGAAAGATTGTTCACGTTTTCGGTGAGGCCGTGCGTGAGCGCCATGATGATCGAGAAAATCATCGTGGTGGCGCCGACGACCGCCGTGCCGATGAGCACGGGCTTGGCGGTGGCCTTAAACGTGTTACCAGCGCCGTCATTGGCTTCGAGCATTTCCTTTGCGCGCTCGAAGTTTACGTCAATGTTGTAGTCTTTTTTCAGTTCGCCCTGGATGCCAGGAATTTGCTCGATCAGCGAGAGTTCGTAGACGGATTGCGCGTTGTCAGTGACCGGGCCGTAAGAATCGACGGCAATCGTCACCGGGCCCATGCCGAGGAAGCCGAAGGCGACCAGTCCGAAAGCGAATACGGCCGGTGCGAGCATGAGCAGCCCGAGGTCGAGAGTGCTGATGAGATAGCCAAGAGACATCAGGACGACCATTGCAAGGCCGATGTAATAAGCCGAGAAATTTCCCGCGACGAAGCCGGAGAGAATCCCCAGCGATGCGCCGCCCTCTTCCGCTGAAGCGACGACTTCCTTAACGTGGCGCGATTCCGTGGAAGTAAATGCTTTCACCAACTCCGGAATGACCGCGCCTGCGAGCGTGCCGCAAGAGATGATCGTTGCAAGTTTCCACCACTGCGAGGCGTCGCCGCCGAGCGTGGGAATAATTTCGTAAGAGATCACATAGGTAAGGGCAATGGAAACGATGGAAGTGATCCAGACCAGCGAAGTCAGCGGTGCTTCGTAATTCATTTTGTCGGCGTTGCCGTACTTCGCTTTAGCGATGATGTCGTTGATGAAATAGGCCCCGGCGCTGGAGACCAGCATCATGATGCGCATGACGAAGATCCACACGAGCAATTGGACCTGGACCCTGGGGTCTTTCACAGCGAGAAGAATAAAAGTGATCAGCGCAACGCCAGTCACGCCATAGGTCTCAAAGCCATCGGCGCTCGGGCCAACCGAATCGCCCGCGTTATCGCCCGTGCAATCTGCGATCACGCCAGGATTGCGCGCGTCGTCTTCCTTGATTTTGAAGACGATCTTCATCAGGTCCGAGCCGATATCGGCGATTTTCGTGAAGATGCCGCCGGCGATACGCAGCACGGCCGCGCCAAGCGATTCGCCGATGGCGAAGCCGATGAAGCAGGGGCCCGCGTAATCGCCGGGGATAAACAGCAGGATGAAGAGCATCATCAGCAGCTCCACGCTGATGAGCATCATGCCGATGCTCATGCCAGCTTCGAGCGGCGTGTGGTAGATGGGATAAGGCTTACCACGGAGCGCAGCAAAAGCTGTGCGCGAGTTGGCGAAGGTATTTACGCGAATGCCAAACCAGGCTACGCCGTAGCTTCCGGCCATGCCGACGACGCTAAAAATGAGAATGATCGGCAAAGTCACGGCCGTCGGATGCACGGGAGCGAGAACGCCGAAGTAAAGAACGATAACGACGGCGATGAAGAGCCACAAGAAGACGAGGAATTTGCCCTGCGTGAGAAGGTAGGTTTTGCAGGTTTCGTAAATGAGCTCGGAGATGTCGAGCATGGATTTGTGGACGGGCATGCCCTTCAGGCGGCTGTAGATCGCCAGTCCAAAAATGAGCCCGAATACGCAAAAGACGATGCCGAAGAGAAGCAGCTTATGGCCATCGATTCCGAGAAAGGTGACTTGCGAAAGATCGGGTACCTTCAAGCCAGCTTCACCGCCGGCTTCTTGAGCCAGGGTTGAGGCACCGCTGCAAAGAGTGAGAAAAGCGGCCACGGCACTGCCTTTGGCGAATCTACGTCCCAGGGACCAGGCACTTGCTAGCCAGGTGCGCATTAAAAATCCTCCATGAAGAAAAATCGGATTCAGGGTCAACCGCTGCCCTGCACACTCGTCTCCGGCACACTATTTCAACCGAACACGTCTCAATTAGCGTCGGGGGATGGCCTTGCCGGATTTCTACAGGCACCCACCTCGGACGGGATAGGAACTTCGCTTCTGTGCTCCCCGGCCGGACCGGAGATGCCAGAGTTCGTACCCAACCTCTCTGCAACGCCAAAACACAGCGAAGCAGCCCCTGTTGGGCCCGGACACGGGCGTACACAAAACGTTGATTTATAACATTTAGCAGAGTGGCGGGTCAAACTGGGTGAGGGCTTCTTGAGGGCGGTTCAGGAGACGATAAGTGGCTCGCGGATGGGACTCAGAGGGGGGAGGATTGGGAGGTTTATAGGACGGTACCGCGACAAATATGCGGGCGAAAAACATTTGCAAAGCGATGGTAACATGCCTTCATTGCAAGTGCAGGAAATAGCCCGGGTTAGACGGGAGCCCATGAGAGCCGATTTTTCGCAGGTAGCAGCGAGCCGCGCGGCTGCCATTGATGCAGTTCGCCACAATGGAAAACGATTTGAAGCCCGAGCGGTCCGCCATGCGCCGTTCGCGCTGCTTAGCGTTTGCGAACAAAACCACAACAATCAAGCCGCGGGACGCGCGTGAGAAATCATTTCTTTATTACTGGGACGGATGCCGGCGTCGGGAAGACGACGCTTGCGGCGCTGCTCTGCGCGGCGCTGGATGCGGTTTATTGGAAGCCGATCCAGACGGGAACGCTCGAAGGTTCGGATCGCGTAACGGTGATGCGGCTGGCGGGGATTGGGACGGACCGTACACTCGATGAAGTCTACAAATTTGTGCCGCCCGTTTCGCCGGATTTGGCAGCGCGCTGGGCCGGCGTGGAAATCGATCTGGGACGCATAAATTTGCCGACCAGCTTGCTGAATGATTGGCTGATCGTTGAAGGGTTGGGCGGTGTTCTGGTTCCCATCAACCAGAAGCAGTTCATGCTGGATATGATGGTCAAATTCAAACTGCCGGTGATTCTTGCGGCGCGCAGCGGTGCTGGGACGATCAATCACACGTTGCTGACGCTGGCGGCTTTGCATGCGGCCGAGCTACCGGTGCATGGGGTGGTTTTGATCGGCGACCAGAACCGCGAAAACCGCGAGACGATCGAGAAGTTTGGACATGTCCGGGTGATCGGCGAAATACCGCGCCTTCCGAATCTCCATCGCACCGCGTTGATGCAGATCTTCATGAACCACTTCGACCGGGCGGCATTCTCGCAATAATTGCGTGCCGTGGCCCTGCGGTTGCTCCAGAACACAATGAGCTGTCTGCTAGACTGATCGTCCGGAAAGCGGCGGAGGTATTAGCTTGCACGTGTGGCGGGATTAGGTGGCAGCCGGTCGAACGGAAAATGGGTGAAGGCAGAGGATGCGATTGTTCGTAAATCTGAACGGATGGAAGCAAAAAATTGTGGCATTCGCTGGAGGGCTGGGAGCGCCCGGACTTTTTCTCATTTCCTTTTTGGATTCCTCGGTGCTGTCGTTTCCCATCATCAACGATCTTTTGCTCATTCAGCTCTCCATGCAGAACCATGCCCGTATGCCGCTTTACGCTTTGATGGCGGCGACCGGCTCGGTATTGGGATGCGTTGCGCTTTACTTTCTGGCGCGCATGGGCGGGGAAGCCTATTTCCATCGGAAGGCAGGGGCGCGCGCGCATGCGATTCGGCATTGGGTCGAGCGCAACGGGTTCGGCGGAATGTTGATTGCCGCGCTGCTGCCGCCGCCGACGCCCTTCAAAATATTTGTGTTTGCTGCTGGCGTTTTTGAGGCGCCGCTGTTTGGATTTGCCTCAGCGATCACGCTGGCCCGTCTATTTCGCTATTTCGGCGTGGGTTATCTCGCCGTGCGCTATGGCGCGGACGCGATGCCATATCTCGCCGCTCACATGCTGCAAGTGGCAGCCCTCGTGATTGCGCTTGTTGTCGTTAGTTATGGACTTTCGCGATGGATATTGCGGCATAGGCCGCATCATGATTTGCAAAAGTAGCGCGAGAAAAAATCAACGGCGCAGATCGCGCGCCCAAACCAATTCCTGTGATGTGACTTTGTTGTTTTGATCGAGTTCGATGACAGCGGCAATCTCGTGTTGCGTGTCGCTGGCCGCGACATAGCGCAGATCACGCAAAACGACAACGTAGCCCGCCTCGGTTTTTTCCAAGCTGGCCTTGGGAATCTGCGCCATCGCGAGAAATCGCCTGGCTACGGCTGTGTTTCTAGCGGCGTCAAGAGCGGGAGAAGGATCGGGTTTGAATAGCCGTACACTGGAGTCGGCGTCGAACGTGTCAGGGGCGAAGGCGCTGACTTCGATTTCGTTCAGCGCGCTTTCTGTTTCCACCACTCCATTCCAGGTGAGGATCGAAAGAGACTCCGGGAAAGCGCTCGCACGACGTGGAGTTTCTGCGTGAAACGTGCGCGATTCCATTGTAGCCAGCACATTCGAGTGCAGAATGGCGCGCGCGCCTATATAAACAAAGACCAGAGCCAGGCCGATGAGGGCGCCGGTTTGTCCACGCGGCTTTTTCGACTTGGCGCCAATTTCGGAGCTGACGAGGCGCAGCAATTCAGGCATCGCGATGCACGCGATAAGTATTGTGAGAATCCACGGATCGATGCTGGGGAGCCAATCTGCCGCGAATCGTCTGGAACTGAAGGGCCAAAGGAGCATCACGCCGCCTGACTGGCAGGCATCCATGCCGAGGTGGAGCACTCCAGCACAAAGCGACGCTCCGAATGTGCCGGCCCAAAGAGTGCTAGGCAATCGCGGAGAGGCAACGATAGCTTGCCCTGCGCGCAAGTAAAGCCGGACGATCGGAATCGAAGGAATTGCCGCCAAGAAGAAAAATATGGCGACGATCGAATGAGAATACGTGCCGTGCCAGGCAAGAAAGGTTGAAGGGCTCCAGTATTGGCTAAACCAATCGACATCTGCGACGCAGCCCACAATCACGGCGCTGATAACAGCCGCTTTACCTGCGCGGGGAAAAAAACCTCGCGATACGGCAAGCGATGCCAGTCCATGAGTGACGATGTCCACGGTTACGTCTTCGCGGCTTCTTTCGACTGCGTGGAATGGCCGTTGCGCGGAACGAGTAGTTTCAGAGCGCGCGGGATAATTTTGAATTCGACAGGAAGGCGCGCGAGCGCCTCGCCGTCCACCTGCGCGTAAATTGGGTCTGCACCAAGCGGCTCGCAGACGATTTTGTCGGCTTTCCAGAAGTGGACGCCTTCCGTGCCGCGGAGTTTTCCGAGCCACAGCGACGGCAGGTAGCTCAGATAACGCAAGCCGCTCTGTGAGGTGAGAGCCAGCAGCTCGAACTGATCCTCGTACAAATCCGCCTCAGTGGTGATTTTGAATGGCCCGCCGTAATGTTTGGTGCGGCCCACCACAACGAGCGACGCGTCAACTTCCTTGCCTGCCGCGGTGACGCGAAAATGTTTGAATTTGTAGCGGAAGGCCTCGTAAGCGCCCTGCCACCAGTAGGCCAGTATGCCTACGCGCGCTTTGAGATCGAGATCGATGGAATAGACGATCATGCCGTCGGGCCCGGCGCCGGCGACGCTGAGAAAATATTTTGTTTTGGCGGGTTCGTTGAGTGGCGTGGCGAGGCCCAGGGGAATTTCGCGTACTACGCCATGAACGAGCATTTCTGCCGCGCTGGGAATGTCCCAGGGCAGCTTTAGTTCCTTGGCAAGCACGTTAGCGGTCCCGCCGGGCAGAAGGGCGAGTGGGACGCGGTGGCCATTTTTTTGCCCTGCGAGGCCGTTCACGACTTCGTTCAGCGTGCCATCGCCTCCGCAGGCGATGACCAGATGGCGGCCTTCGTCATTCGCGCGTTGCGCGATTTCGGTGGCGTCGCCAGCTTTGGTGGTTTCGGCGAGATCGGTGTGGATGCCACCTGCAGCGAAAATGCGGCGGGCTTCATCGAGCAAGGCTCGCCGGCCATTTCCGCCGTTGCCGGCGTTGGGATTGTGAATCAGCAGCGCGTTTTGGATTTCTGTGGTCATCCTGGGCTCGGGCCGGAGTTAGGGAGCTTCTCCGAACATATATTGGTGCGCGTTGCTGAGAAAAGCGGCAGCAGAGCTGCCGCACTCCACGGGCCGCACTCCAGAGGGCGCGCTCCTTGCTCGTTTCTTGCCGTACTCATTCTATATAATGTCAGGCGAAATTGAGCTATCCCTTCTGCAGAGGGTTTCATGGCCAAAGCCGCGCCTGCCTCGGTGAAAAAAGAGATCGAAAAGCTTCGCGAGAAGCTTCGGCACCACGAATATCAGTATTACGTGCTTGATGAGCCGGAAATATCGGATGCGGCTTACGACGGCCTGATGGAGAAGCTGAAGGCGCTGGAGGCGGCGTATCCGGGGCTGATCACGCCGGACTCGCCGACGGTGCGCGTGGGTGGCACGCCGCGGGAAGGCTTTCAAAAGGTGCAGCACGCGCGAGCGATGCTGAGCCTGGACAACGCGTTTTCGTACGACGCGCTGCGGGAGTTCGACCGGCGCGTGCGCGAGGGCAGCGGCAAGGAAAAAATCGAGTATATCGCTGAGCATAAGTTCGATGGGCTGAGCATTTCCTTGCAATATGAAGATGGCGTGCTGGTGCGGGGTGTGACGCGGGGCGATGGAACGACCGGCGAGGACGTGACGCCCAACGTGAAGACGATCCGCTCCATTCCGTTGCAAGTGGATGCGGCTGTTTTGAAAAAGGCCAAGCTGCCGTCGGATTTTGAAGTGCGCGGCGAAGTGTTGATGACGCGCAAGGCGTTTGAAGAGCTGAACCGGCAGCAAGAGCTGTCTGGCGGAAAGATTTTTGTGAATGCGCGCAATTCCGCCGCTGGGGCGGTGCGCGTGCTTGACCCTTCGATCACTGCGGCGCGGCGGCTGGACTTTTTCGCGTACTACCTTTTTGTGGATGGCAAAGTGCCTTTTCCGAAGCACTCGGATAGCCTCGGCGCACTAAAGCAATTGCGTTTCCGCGCTTCAGACGATTGGAAGTTGTGCAATGGAATCGATGCGGTGATCGCGTATTGCGACGATTGGGACGAGAAGCGCGAAAAGCTACCTTACGAGATTGATGGCGTGGTGATCAAGGTCAACTCCACTGGGATTCAGAATGAATTGGGATTTACTTCAAAGGCGCCGCGCTGGGCGATCGCGTTCAAATATCCTGCGCGCCAGGAGACTACCGTCGTCAACGACATCATCGTGCAGGTCGGTCGGACTGGTGCGCTGACGCCGGTCGCTGTGCTTGAACCGGTGCAAGTGGGAGGCGTCACTGTCAGCCGTTCCACGCTCCACAATATGGATGAGGTTGAGCGGCTGGGTGTGCAGATTGGCGACACGGTGTTGATTGAGCGCGCGGGCGAAGTGATTCCGCACGTCCTGAAAGTGGTCAAGCCCGGGAAGAATCGCAAGCCGTTTCGTATGCCGAAGCATTGTCCGGAATGCCACAGCACGATTCATCACGTGGAAGGGGAAGTGGCTTACCGGTGCGTGAACGCCGCGTGCCCGGCAAAGCGCAAAGAGTCCTTGCTGCACTATGCGAGCCGGCATGCGATGAATATCGATGGGCTCGGTGACAAAATCGTCGATCAGTTGGTGGACAAAGGGCTGGTGAAGGATGTCGCCGATCTGTATGCGTTGAAAGAGGATGACGTAGCGGCGCTCGACCGCATGGCGGAAAAATCGGCGCAGAATTTGCTCGAGGAGATCGAAGGCAGCAAGAAAAACAGTTTGGCGCGGCTGATTTATGCCTTGGGGATTTTTTCCGTGGGCGAAAGAACGGGGCAGTTGCTTGCGGAACATTTTTCCTCGCTAGAGGAATTGGCCGCCGCGAAGGAAGAGCAGCTTGAGGCTGTGCATGAAGTTGGGCCGAAGGTTGCGGCTTCGATTGTTGAATTTTTCTCCGAGCCTGCGAATCGTCAGTTGATTAAGCGGTTGAACAAGGCAGGCGTGCATCCCACAGCGGAAAAACGCGAAGTCAAAAGCCAGAAGCTTGCAGGCAAGTCGTTTGTGTTCACAGGCGGCCTCGCCAATCGTTCGCGCGAGGAGGCTGGGGAATTGGTGCAGCAGCACGGTGGGAAAGTATCGGGCTCAGTGAGCAAGAAAACGGACTACGTGGTGGTCGGCACCGATCCCGGATCGAAATACGACAAAGCCAAGGAACTTGGCGTCACGATACTAACTGAAACCGAATATGAAAAATTTCTTGGGCTCAAGTAGTCGGCCGCCTACTTTCTTGGATCGAGATTCTTCTTCGGCGTTTTCCAAAAGGTCTTGAAAGCTAGTTTGCCCATTCCCATTGGCGGCCTGCCCAGAATCAGGGGAAGGATTCCGCCGTAGAGGTATAGGGCAGCCATCGCGCCAATGAGAACACGTTGCATCCACACTGGAACTGACACATGCGCGTGCCATCCGCTGCTTCGTGAGATACCGTAGCGGTCGGCCACAAGGCTGTAGCCGTAAATCAAGGGCATCAAGAGCGCGATTACAAGAATCGCGGTTCCCAGGAGCTTTAGCGTGTCATAAGGCGGGCGCGGCGTAGATGAATTCAAAGAACTTTCGCCCCACAGAACCAGAATGTAGTGATCGCCGTCCTGCAAACAACGAAGGGCATCGTTCCAGAGGTGCGCTCTTTCCGGATTCTCTTTTTTCACTCTCGCGTGGGCGTGGTGAAGAAGTTTTGCAATCTTGGGTTCGTACTCTTCCGAATCGTATTGAGCTTCGAATTCTTCGTTGAGTTTGACCGGGTCCTCCACCGCATCCGGGCTTTCGGTGAAATACATCATTCGTTTTTCGAGGTCAGAGAGAGGCACCGCTTCGAGCGCGGCTTGCTCCGCGGTTTGCGCGACGAGAAAATCTTTGGCTTCACGGACTCGCATTGCGCGGATTGTAGGTTTCATTTCTGTTGGGAACAAGAGCAAATCTCACAGCCGCCTGCGTAGTGAGCCAGCGGCCTTCCTGAGCTGGCGCTAGCATTTCACTATCTAACTAAGCCATAATCCGCCCGCGATAGCTCATCCATGAAGCGTTTTGCCCAATTTCTGCGCTCGGTCATTCCTGCGGATCCATGGCAACTAGTATTCTTGGTTGGAGTTGTTCTCTTATTCATCTCGCCCCGTTTGTTGTGGGGGCCGGATGCGGGAATTCTGGGAGCCAGATACAACTTGCTCCATTCGAATCCCGCTGCCGCAGCGAGGAATACCGGGCTGCTGGCTCCTAGCCTTCTTGTTCTCACCCTCGCCACTTTGCTTCTCTATTTCACGTGTTTCTACCCCGGACGCAAGCCTGTCCGTCGAATAATGTGGTTTGTATTGTTGCCCAGCGTATTCAGTCTGCTTTCCGTTCTCTTCCTCTTTTACCGCATCTCCGCGCCCGTCACTTCCGTACTTCAGTCCCGCTCAGCCCCATCGCCGCTTTTGGTGTGGCTCCGCTCGGATATCTGGGGTTTTCTTCCCACGGGCCTATATTTCTCTGTCTTTTCCCTTCTATTGATTCTCATTTTCTTGGTCCGGCTTCACCTTGGAAAATCTTCGCTACCCCTTGTCCTGCCCGGCACACCGGTCGCGGCGGATGACGCGACTGAGTCGTGGGACAAGATCCAGGTATTAGTCTTCATCCTGCTTTGCCCGTTGTTTCTATTTCAAGCTCTGGCTGGCTTTCTTCTGAACATTTTTAATCTATTTTCAAGCCAGCCCCTTCCACCTCTCGGCCACAACCTAATTAGAATCATTGCGACACTGCTCAACTCGGCGGTTCTAGTTGGGCTGGCTCTCTGGATTCTTAACCCATCCGGCAGAAGAGCGGTGCGAACACTATTTCGGTTGCCCGAACTGCATGATGCGTTTTTTGCTTTCGTGCTTCCCATCTGCCTTGCCGGATTGCTCTCAGCCCCGGGATATCTCATTGCTCGCACCAATTGGGCCATTTATGCGTTCCACCAGTCTTTTGCTCCTCAATTCGCTGACTACTTCGACCTGGCTCGCGTGAAGGACCCTTGGCTTCTTCTGATGACTGTGGGCGCTTTCGCCGAGGAAGTCGTCTTTCGAGGTGTGCTGCTTCGGAGATTGATGTCTCGCTACGGTTTCGATCGTGGAATCTTTCTGACCGGAATCATTTGGGCCGCCTACCATTTTCGAGGTGACTCCTACTACGCTCTTTCTCCCGGCGGCGTAATCCTCCATCTTGTCAATCGAATTCTCATTTGCCTGGCAATGAACTACGCCCTGTCGCGGATGACGCTCCGCTGGAAATCCATTATTCCCGCCGGAATCGCCCATACCGTATCCAACATGCTTGTGGTTGCCGGCGTCAGTAATGCAATTCCATGGCATGGTGAACTCCGCATACTCGAGTGGGCGCTTATCGCATTTGTGCTATTTCGGTATTGGCCCTTCGTGTCAGCCGAAATCGCGGAAGCAGCTCCTCCAACCGCTCCTCTCGAACCTTCCGTCTGATATTCGTTGGTCTCCCGGTATGATGTCGATTGGCGGGCGAGCCGGGTGATCGCTGGCTTGGTCATCGCAAGATGGTTGGGCGGGAGGAAAGTCCGGGCTCCGTATTCGGTACAGATTTCCGCTGAAAATACGACAGAGAATTCCGCTTCATCGGTTTGTCCGAAGACGATTTGAAATGTAATTTGGACAAAAATAAGCCACGGCCAATCTTTCATGGTTTTCCCTGAACGAAGAAATACAATGAGCGCTGTTTAGCGGGGTTGGGAGACGGGGAAGCGGCTTGCCAGATCGCTGAAGAGATACTCGTGTTCGCTTTGCACTCCCCAGCTTTCAAAGCGTGACCAATACCAGGCAGGACTTAGATTGGAGCGAATGGTCGTCACTCGGGTGAGCGTGGCGCCGGTGGCGTCACCTTTCAAATCGTATTCTGCTCCATCAAATTCCAGCCAATGCCGTCCGGGCATATTTGTACGGTCAATCGCCAGGCGCATCCTTTGCGGCGGATTCCATTCGAGGACGGACTCTTCGATGGAGCCTTGATCGAAATAGCAGATTCGTTTGCTGCCGACGGAGGTGCCTTGCAGCACGCACTTCTGCGGTATGGGCAACCCGAGGTGCATCAACAGTGGCTTTCTGCCGGCAAGTTTGTCCAACGACTGAATATTCGCCCAAACCTCTTCGGGCGTCGCGGCAAGATGCATCGTCGTTGTGACGCTCTGCGTTCGCGCCTGCGGGAATGTCTTCACTTCCAGGCGATGCCCGCCAAAAAGCAGGACGGGCGCGGCCAGCAGAATGAGGCAATTCGTTTTGACACTCTCGAAAGGGCGAATCATCTTGCGCAGCAATGTGCCGATCGCGACACCGACGGCAAGCGGAACAAAAATCAGCGGAAACGCGAGGACCGCGCAAAGAATTCCTTCGGCTTTCATGGCAATCAGAGAGGCGAGGCAAATCATGAGTGAAATCGTGACAGACAACAACGCCACACTGGAAAATCCGCGCGGCGTAACCATGGCAATCGTCGCGCCAACCAGAAGCGGCAGCATGATAAAGATAACTTGGCCCATGCGCGGGCCCATCGACAGCCTCAATAGGAAGAAACCCGCGAGTCCATAGACGGTTCCCGCAAAGACGCCCACGATTGCGCCGAGCCATGCGGGAAAGCCTTTTTGCAGGTCAAATGGATTTTGGTCGGGCAACGCGTTCCTCCCTATGCATTTGATGGAACGAGGGTTTTCTCGACGGTAGCTGGCTACCCTGGGCTGAGCAAGCGTTTTGTTCCTTTGAAGTTACTGAAATGGAACAGATTTTTGTTTTCCCCGGAGAATTCGACTTGTTCGCAGATTTCATCTGACGGTTGAATGCGTCTTGGGTGATCCATATGCGTTTGGCAACTTCTAGATTGTCCGCGTCATACCGCGATACAATAATGGTGGCGGGTGAGCCGGGTGATCGCTGGCTTGGTCATCGCAAGATGACTGGGCGGGAGGAAAGTCCGGACACCGTCGTCGTAGGCTCGCGAGAGCCGGTGACGAAATAGGGCAACGCGCCTGGTAACGCCAGGGGGCGAAGTTGCGGATGCCGGGCTCAAGCCCGGCGCTACGGAAAGTGCCACAGAAAATATACCGCCGGCTGGGAGAAGCACGGTGGCATCGCGCAGGAAAACCTGCGAGACGTCTTCGAAACGCTCGCTCAGTTTGGCAAGGGTGAAAAGGTGGGGTAAGAGCCCACCGCTCCGGTGGCAACATCGGAGGCACGGAAAACCCCGCGTGGTGCAAGGCCAAATAGGAGGGGAGAGCCGGCCCGGCTCGCCGAGAACGCTTGCGAAAGCAGCGCGCTCCCTCGAAGGTGGCGCAAGCCATCATCGAGAGCAACCCTCGGGTAGGCTGCTGGAGTCACGGCGCGAGCCGTGACCTAGAGGAATGATCGCCGCTGCACGCCGTCCTTCACAGGAAGGCGTGCCGCACAGAATCCGGCTTACAGGCTCATCCGCCATAAAGTATTTGAAATAAAAGAAGTTAAGTTTTGACCACCAGTCATTGTGGCAAGGTGGTGGCATAACTTTTTGCTGAAATCACGCCACTTATTCAAGCCAAATCTCAAACACACCCCGGCCTTGGGGTGTTTTCTTTTGATTTTCAAGTTTTGCAGCTATTGAGGCTTTCTATGGACGATTTGGCCTGCTTCTGAGGGCATTCTTGCAGCTTCTTCGATACCAGTACCAGTCTCAAGAATGTTGCGCACGCGATCACGAAGTTCTTTCACGAATGGTGGGTAGCGACACCTGAGGCCAGCAACGTGCGGCAACGCTACGCGGACTTTGGGCCCACGCTGGCGCGGAGCACTTGGCCAAGGAGGATCTGCTGGTGAGCCGCGAGACGTTGCGGAAGTGGATGGTCAAGGCCGTTTTGTGGCGGCCACGGCGGCAGCGCGTCAAGAAGGTGCATGTGTGGCGAGAGCGGCGAGCCAGTTTTGGAGAACTGGTGATGCAGGACAGTTCTCCGTTCCGGTGGTTTGAGGAGCGCGGTCCGGCTTGTCAGCTGATCGCGCTGATCGACGACGCCACCAGCCGCGTGTGGGCGCGTTTTGTCGAGCACGACACGACCGAAGAGAACCTGCGAACTTTGGGAGGATGGTTGCAACGCTACGGACGTCCAATGGCGCATTACACTGATAAAAACAGCATTTTTCGCAACGCAGGCCCAGCGGCGCTGGGCGAACAACTCCAGGGAGAAGCGGCGCGTTCGCAGTTCGGCAGAGCGCTGAAAGAGTTGGGCATCGAATGGATCGCGGCGCACAGTCCACAAGCCAAAGGCCACATCGAGCGACTGTTCGAGACGCTGCAGGATCGTTTGGTGAAGGAGATGCGTTTGGCGGGAATCGACACCATCGAGGCGGGGAATTATTTTCTGGAGAGGCATTTTCTTCCAGAGTGGGAACAGCGCTTCACAGTAGCACCGCGCCATCCACGCAATGCCCATCGACGACTGGGAAGAGAACAGCGTCTGGAAGAAATTCTGAGCGTGCGGGTGGCGCGCAAGGTGGGCCAGGATCACACGGTCAGCTGGGAGGGGAACCGCTGGGGTGTGCCCCGCGCCGAAGTGTGTGCCGGACTTCGCGGAGCGCAAGTAGAGATCGAACGACGGTTGGATGGCACACACTGGCTGCGCTTCCGTGGCCGCTATCTCCGGTTGCGCCACTGCCCGGAACCGGCGCCGCGCGCGGCAAGCCCTTCCGGCCTACGGCCTACAGGGCTTGCCGCAAATCCCCTTTCAAGAAAGAACCAAAGTGCACCCCCAAACCATCCCTGGCGGACATTTCAATATGGCAGAAAACCGGACATTTCTACTTTGCGTTGACCCTTCGAAGCCAAACACTTGACGAAAAGTGCCAATGGGGGGAAACTTACTGCCACGCAAAGGCCGGGTGTTCCTTTTTCCTTCCTCGTGAACCACCAGGTGCCTGAAACGTTCGACGTGATGCGAAGCAATCCTATGTCCCGGATTGCACAAGGGCCCTTCGTAAAAAACAGTTTGAGGTATCTATGTGTGCATCCCACCCTGCACTCGGTTCACCTTGCACTCCCGCCAAGGAAACCTTTTACCAACTCGGCTTCTAGTTCCCCTCCTGCTGTTCGCATTTGTGTATGCGGCGGTGACGAGCGGGCCCGCGAGTGCCCAGTCGGCCGGACAAAACGTAAACATGGTTTCCGGCACGGGCTGGACCAACGGGGATCCGTTTCTCGAGCGGCAGAATGAACCTTCGCTCGCGGTTTCCACGCGCAACAGTTCACACCTTTTTGGCGCCTCGAATGATTATCGAAGTGTCGATCTTCCCGGGCTTTTAGGTATAGATGAACGTGGGGACGCTTGGCTTGGCATTTATAAATCGTTCGACGGCGGTCGGACGTGGCAAAGCACTCTACTGCCAGGTTTTCCTCTGGATGGTTCTCCTGAAGGACTCGCGTCTCCCATCCATGGCCGCCAAGCTGCGGCCGACCCGCTCGTTCGAGCAGGCTCCAACGGACTCTTCTTTCTCACAGGAATTGCGTTTGACCGCGGTTCCAGCCCACTGAGCAAAGTCTTCATTTCGCGATTCATCGACCTCAACAACAAAGAGAACGGAGACGCTGCAAACGAGAATGGCGCGCTCACGAATCTAGCGCCACGCGACCCGGTAAAGTACATCGACACCCGTGTCATAGATGCGGGCTCGTCGACTCGATTTCTGGACAAGCCTTGGGTGGCCGTTGACATTCCACGAAGCCACGCGACATGCACCATCAATGCGAATGAAGACGGCACGACCGTCACGCAAAAGATTGCAGCCGGCGCGATTTACGTTACCTATACGGCTTTCACAACCGTTGGCACCGTGCAGAACTCGCAAATTCTATTCCGAAGATCTATGGATTGCGGGGTGACGTGGAGCAAACCGATCGTTTTGAGCCAGAATGACGATCTCGCCAATAAGCCTGACGCGGAGGGCCAGGGCACAGTCATCGCCATCGATCCCAGCGTGCCTGCCAACCAGCCGGCAAAAATCTACGTCGCTTGGCGCGTCTTCGCCGAGCCTGGAGATCCGGACGACGCGAACCAGATCAGAATTGCCCGGTCAAGCGATGGCGGCCTCAGCTTCGACGAGCAAGAACCTGCGGTGACTTTC
>Ga0210383_10000165_pt1 | contig 67744 bp, 64 predicted proteins | sample IncBWC14OmetaG_FD_160072 | JGI IMG/M metagenome (GOLD analysis project Ga0210383, IMG submission 160072) | Forest soil microbial communities from Barre Woods Harvard Forest LTER site, Petersham, Massachusetts, United States - Inc-BW-C-14-O ...
TTGACCTTGCTCTTCGATCCGGCGTGCCAAGTTCTTGCGGCGGGCAATCCATGCATTCTCAAACTCTCCGAAGGTTTGCCGGCTACCAGCAAGGTCTTACTGGATCTCATTCCGAAATACTTCGATCCTCGGGCCGTTACTGCCGTCACGGGAAGTAAGGACGAGGTGACGGAACTGCTCAAGCTGCCCTTCGACTTCATTTTCTTCACCGGCAGCGTCAAGGTTGGCAAGATCGTCATGGAAGCGGCCGCAAAAAATCTGACTCCGGTTCTTCTCGAACTCGGGGGCCAGAACCCAGCCTTTGTTGATGCGACCGCCAATATCCCCGACGCAGCCAAAAAGATTGTCTGGGGGGCTACGGCCTGGGGCGGCCAATGGTGCACTTCGCCCGGATACGCCTACGTGCACGAATCGATTGCTGAGGCGTTTGTAAGAGAATCCAAGAAGGCCGTGATCGAGTTGTACGGAACCGACCCGAAGAGCAGGTCCGACGACTACTCGCGCATCATCAGCCCGAAAGCCGTTGACCGGTTCGTATCTCTAATTGACCAGAGCAAGGTTGTGGCCGGAGGTTCTGCCGACCGCGAAGCGCGCTACCTCGATCCCACGATTCTGTATCCGGTCACGTGGGATGACCCGATCATGGAGGACGAAATCTTCGGGCCGATACTCCCAATCCTTACGTATAAAGACATGGATGCGGCCATTCGTGAGGTGAAGAAGCATCCAAAACCCCTTTCCGGTTTCCTTTTCAGCCGTGACCAGAAGGCAATCGATCACTTCCTCGCGAGCTTGTCCTTTGGTGGCGGTGCGATCAATCAGGTGAACATTCATCTGTTTATCGAAACCATGCCCTTTGGAGGGGTCGGATATTCCGGCATTGGTCACTACTACGGCAAGGCCGGGTTTGACGCCCTCACCCATGCGAAATCGGTTCTCATTTCGCCGCCCGACGTGGCCATCCAGCACCTGTTCCCGCCGTATACGGAGGAAAAGGTCAAAGCGCTCAGCCATTGGTTTGAATACTAGGCCACAAAGATCTCCAACAAAGCGACCTCCGCGGAGCACAGAGATGAAGACGAATGCGAAAGACTACGTATCGATTGCCCAACAGTTCTTCACGGCCTACGATGCGCACGACGTTGATGGCATGCTCGCTCTTTGCGCGGATGGCGCACTTGGACGATATGCTCCGTACGGCCGCGAGAGCGTGGTGCCAATTCGTGGTGGCATCGATGTTCTTTGGCGAGCGTTTCCGAATGCCGTTCCAAACTTCCGAGTCAAAGTGATCGAGCTGATCCCTGCCGAGGGGAACAAAGTGGTGATCCAAGCCGAGATGAGCGGGCCTATACCTGCCGAAGTGCCTGGAGTTGCAAAGAAGGGCCAGGACGTACACATCCCTCACTGCTACATTCTGCGTTTCGACGCGGACGGCAAAATTACGCGCCTTGACGCGTACTGGGACAACACCGTCCTCAACAGTATCAAGGCGAGCGGTGTGTGACTGGGCGAGCCAATTGCAAGATCCCTGATTTGCGGCGGCATTGCTCCTCGGACTAGATGAAAGCGAGAGAGGTAGGGAATGGTTCTAGCAGGAATCAAAGTACCGGACACACTTCTGGTTCGCGATGCGATTGATTTGTCACGGAGCGCGTCAGAGCCATTTCTCTTCAACCATGTGATGCGCTCCTGGCTATTCAGCGTATTGCTGTCAGAAAGCGCTGAACGTGCTCCGGATGCCGAGTTGTTGGCAGTAGCCACGATTCTGCATGATCTGGGCTTGACTGACCGGTATACGGCGGAAAATCGTTTCGAGGTGGATGGCGCCAATGCGGCGCTCTCGTTTCTGAAGGGGCGAGGCATCTCGACGCTGCAGATGCAAGTTGTTTGGGATGCCATCGCGCTTCATACCACACGATCTATCGCTCTTTACAAAGAGCCCGAAGTGGCTATGACCCATTCGGGAATAGCGGCGGACGTTCTGGGGGCAGGTCTTGATCGAATTCCGCAGGAAAAACAAGGCGCGATCCTGGCCGAATTTCCGCGCCTGGCACTTAAAAACGGATTCAAAGAGTGCCTTTGCAACATCGCTCGTCGGAAGCCGGAGTCCACCTTTGACAACATCGTTCGGGATTTCGGCGTTCGATATGTCGAGGGGTACGCATCCCCCAACTTTGCTGATGTCGTCGCGAATGCACCGTTTTCCGAATAGACGACCTAGGGATGTGGTTCGTAGCAGGGACCGAGACTAGTTTTTGGCTTTGGTCGGAATTGGGCGTTTCAAGAACTGAAAAATCTTGTATCCATTGCTAAACACTTCTGTCGCGAACCGCCATTTTTCTTTGTCTTCTGTCTCAATGACCAATTCTTTTTCAGCGATCTTGCCGACACTCCAGATTTGGTTTGGGCTATAAATCTCTGCGGCCTTACACTTTTCGTCTGTCATCTGAACCGAGGCAAAGTATAGTTTTCGGAAGGGAGCCGAGCTGATTGTGTAGTGAAGATGGTAGTCGTCATCCTCAACGAAACTGTGGTCAGATTTGGCGACCTTGTCATACACGAGCAGAGCACATGGCATCACGTGGGTCTCAGTGTATCGTCGCAATGCGGCCTCGTACGATGCGCCGTACTGAGGAGCAAGTTCAATGACCGTCCCGATTGATGTATCGAGGCTGAGGGCCTGTTCCGAAAAGAGATTGCCCTGAAAGAGAAGGTCCGCCGCAAACTTATTTGCTTCACGCTCGAGTCGTGCTCTAGTCCACCAGCTGAGAGTTTGATCGTCGTCCACGAAAATCTTGTGATTGTGTTCAGGGAGGACGCAGTGGGCAATCTCGTGGAAAACACAAAAGCGTTCGCGCTTGTCATTCATCCCGCTCTGCGTTGCGATGGCTCTCTTTGCCAAATGCAGCGCAGCCCTGATTTCTCCAGTCGGTTTGTTTGAAGGGTCAAGGAACTCTACTTCCTTCATGAAATCGAAACTCAACTGCTCTAGGCCGAGAAAATCAAGGAGCTTTCTCTGATTTGTAGGTAATTGCCCAGCAGCCCCGGCCTCAACGAGGAGCGTTTCTAGGATTTCATCAGCAGCGAGGTCTTGCTCAGGTCTTGCTGCTGTTCGAAGTTTTGTTGCCACGCTTCTTTTCGCTCACTCTCTCCGCGATCTTTTCCGCGATCTTGTCCTTCATTTCTTCGGAATAGTCTGGTGGTGCATGCGTTGCGATAGTTTCCTTTACGTTCGCGTTTCTGCGTACCGTCTGCAACCAGGCACTCGCCGCACTAGTGGGCCTCATTTCCGATGCGGACGAAGAATAAAAATAGCTGACTGATACGCCGAAATAGGCAGCCAGCTTCTTTAGAACGTGTCCCCTAGGAACTGCTTGTTGATTTTCCAGCGTGGAAAGAGTGGTCACGGGCATCTCTAACTCTGTCGCGACTACCCTCTGAGAACGGTCTCCTCGCAAGCGGCGGAGGAGCTGGCCGAAGTCCGGCATGTTCACCTCCTGGTTCGAATTCTTCAACGTGGGTCTAATTCTGCCACAAGTTGCCTGTCTTCTGACGATGAACTGATGTACCAAAACGAATCCAGTGTATCCGAAAAATTCGTTGTCATTGATGGTCCGTCCGTAGTATACCGGAATGGACGCTTGGCGCCAGCTGGGATGTGCTGGCGGCGTCCAAATGCATAAGGCTGGGAGTGGAATCGGGCGGGGCCGAGGAGCCATCTATGAGCAAAAACTGCAATACCGGACTTGATGAGCGTTGCCGCGACGAGGACGGAAGTATCCGAAGGAAGCGAGGCGACACCCTGGTCGGCACTCTCCGCCAGGAATATGGTGAAGATTTTGCACCAGGCGTAAGAAGTGACAAGAGGCTTGACTCTCTCTTGGAGGAGGCTGATATCAACTCCTTGAGCGAGTATCTGCGGCGACGCAGGTAGGAGGAGGAACTTTCGTGGCAACAGCCAAGGTTCAATTTACTGCCGACAGAAACACCCAGATTGATGACCTGCTCAAACATGTCACCGAGGGACTCCAACTAAATCCCACAAGGTACCAGCAGGCTGTTGACCGCTATGAGTCCGTTTGTCGCTGGCTGGATGATGAAGGCAGTGCTGTCGTAACCTTTTCCCCTACGATTTATCCGCAAGGCTCGATGCGCATAGGGACTACAGTCAAACCCTTCGGGCGGGACGAATACGATCTAGACTTTGTCTGCGAGTTCCAGTTCCACGTAAACATGCTCCAATCCCCATTACAACTTCTCGGGCTGCTTGAATCGCGTCTGCGAGAGCACGAAGTCTATCGCTCAATCCTAGAGGTCAAGAATCGCTGCGTTCGCCTGAATTACGCGAACGAATTTCACATGGACATCCTCCCGGCCTGTCCCGACGTCAGCGTCGGGGGGACATGTCTCTTCGTACCCGACCGTAAGTCACAATCCTGGAGGCATTCGAATCCCCAGGGATACGCTAAGTGGTTCGAATCGCGGTGCGAGTTAGCTTTGAAGCGACTCCTCGAACGCAGGGGCATGATGGATAAGGCAGCACCCATCCCTCCTCAAGAAGCGGCGGAAGAGAAAGCAATCCTCAAGCGGGTTGTTCAGCTAATAAAGCGGTGGCGTGACGTGCACTATCAGCGACAGCCAGACCTTGCCCCAATTTCGATGGTACTCACAACAATGGCCGCCCAAGCATACGGCGGGGAGTTGACTGTCACAGAGGCACTCACTTCCGTGCTGAACAACTTTGCCTCCTGGGTCGATTCCAGTGCGCCGCGTGTTTATGTATTCAACCCGGCCAACCACAAAGAAGATCTCAGCGAACGATGGGACGACACCAAGCAATACCGGGCCTACGTGGATGGAATTAGAAAGTTTCGTGAGCGATGGAATAAAGCCGTGGCAGCCAATGGGATTCACAAAATTGCCGACGAATTAGAAGTTTTATTCGGGGAACCTGTAAAAGCAGAAATCACCAGGCAGGCGCGGGCAGTGCAGGAGTTGCGCGAAAAATCAGCACTCCGCGTTGCTTCAAGCGGGATGCTGACCTCCGCTGCTATCCGTACTGTGCCTATGAGGGCGAATACCTTTCATGGCAAAAGGTAGAGGATTTGTTCGCCAGCGAGGGCCTAGCTTCGACCAGCAAGTTTACAGAATGCGTCTTTTGTGGCCGGAGTTTTCTTTATCGAGAACAAGGCGGCAAGTCAAAGCAGTTTGGAAGGGAATTGTTCAGCCCATGCCGCTCAGCGAAGAGTACGTCGTCAGCCTTGTTTATTGTCCTGGATTGAATCCTGAAACGCGGGTGCTCGCCCCCGAACTCAAAGTCCGAGAAGGATTCAAAGACCTCCCGCACATAAACCCGGATGGGAGCCTCTGTCTCAATGTACTTGGAGATTGGCAGTCCTGGATGTATCTCGCGGATTACGTTGTGCCATGGATCAGCGCATGGCTTTACTTTTACGAGGTTTGGCATGCCACAGGTTTTTGGCACGGGGGCGGGACTCACCCTGATAAGCCTGAGCACAGGTGTGAATAGCCCAGTGCAGGGAGTGATTGCTGAAAAATCTCGCGTGCCGCCCGCCAATCCAGCCGAGGAACAAGCGGTGACGGAAACATGACAAGACGTATTTTGTGCATCGATGGCGGCGGTATTAAGGGAGTGTTCCCGGCCTCATTTCTCTCCACGATTGAGACCACAATATGTACTCCCGTGGCCGAGTATTTTGACCTGATTGTTGGCACGTCAACTGGGGGAATAATTGCTCTCGGGCTTGGACTTGGCCTGAGTGCTACTGACCTATTGCGCTTCTATCAAGAACGCGGCCCTGCAATATTCAATGGCAACGGGAAATTACGATTCCTTCGTAGGTTCATGCGGGCAAAGTATGATCCTGAACCACTGAGGCAATGTTTGTCTGAGGTTTTTGGGTCTCAGCGATTAGGCGAGAGTCGCAAGCGCCTCGTGATCCCATCCTTCAACGTGGAGACTGGAGAGGTCCATGTTTGGAAGACAGCACACCATCCACGTCTCGAACGAGACTACCTTCATTCAGTGGTGGATGTTGCGCTTTCGACGGGAGCCGCGCCCACTTACTTTCCGACTTACAAGGCCCAATCAGGCACGCCTTTGATCGACGGCGGGGTATGGGCGAATAACCCTGTCGCGATCGCTACCATTGAGGCTATCGGCGTTTTGGGCTGGCAGGCGTCGGACCTTCGGATTCTGAGCTTGGGGTGTACCACCACACCGCTTGGAATTGATTGGGGCCGCAAACACTCACTGGGGGTGTTGGGATGGGCGACAAAAATCACCGACGTCTTCATGAGGGCGCAATCAATGTCTGCGACAGGTATGGCGCAACACTTACTTCCTGAGCGCAGCAATCTCGTTAGGATAAGCCCGACTGTCGCGACAAATCGCTTCGAGCTTGACGGGGTCAGCGAAATTCCTTCTCTCCGAGGGTTGGGCGATTTTGAAGCGCGGAAAGCTCTTCCAGAGCTGCACTCCAAGTTTTTCTCTATCCCGGTGCAGGAAGATTTCGTTCCATACCACAAACTTGATGGGATCAATTAGAGTCTGGGGACAACGTTATCAATTCGCCGCGCCAATTCATTAATCTCCATCATGGGTGTTTCCAATCGCGAGGAATTCGCAAGGATGCTGAAGCGCCTCATTGTATTGCACCACTAGTTCGGAGCCGGACGCACCAGTAGGAAACCGCGACCACCACTGCGTAAAGATCGCTCATCAGTGTTGCTTATTAGGGGCTGTCCTGCGGCTTCTCCCTGCCTTGATCCGCCCCTCCCGAGTCCTGCCCAGCACGGAATCGCTCCCGTCCTTTCGTACAGCTAACCGCTGAAGCAACCTACGCCCGCAAATTTTTGCCGGGACTCGCTCGCTAACCGCATTCTGAAGGCAGAGCACGTCATCAAAACAACTCGGGCGCGCCACCACGGAGATAGCATTCAAATATCTGAGTTTTTTACTTTGGATTTGAACATCTCGACAGTTTCTTCAGGCACTGCTGTCGCTGGGAGGTTATTCTCATGAACGCTTGGCGTCCTATCCGGGCAGGAATCACAGCAATCCTTTTCACCTGCGCATGCGGGTATTTCACAGTCGTGTCTGGTCAGGTGACTGCTCAGCAGGCTGTTTCAGTTCTGACTCCACAACTGGATCAGGACAACAAGGGACTCTCAGCGGCGCTTATTACTTTTGAAAAGAACTACGGAGGCAAAGGGAGCTTTTTGCGCAGCCCGCAGACGGCTGAACCGCCGGTCGTCCATGTCATCGACGATCTACAAAAGCGCCTTGGTAAGGACATGACCGCGAGAGAACCTGCCGATGTCAGGGAAATTGCGGCCGCCGTTGAAAGTTGCATTAGCTATCTGTCGAGTCCATATCTGGTCAGCTATTCAGAACCCACGGTTGCGCAACAGATTCGCAGCCATGCCACCAGCACTCTCAAGAATATGAATGAGGTTTCGAGTGGCACAACGGGACTGGAGTTAAATGGACTGCTCGCACGAGTGAAGGAGGACTTGTTGCACCCGGTTGCTTCTAAGACTACAGGCGACCAAGGTTCGAGCGGAAATGCTAAGAGCGGAACCGTTTCCCCCATTTCGCTCGCCCAAGTAATTCCAACGGACCATCCGAACGCGTCCCCTTCAAATACAGCCGCGATTCCCGGTCGTCTTTCCAGTGATCAGATGAAAGCAATACTTGCAGCGGCGGATGAAGAGAATCGTCGGACATTCTCTGATTTGGTTCAGCAAACTTCTGGTCTTTCCAGCACACTACTTTCGATGCAGAAGATAGGATCGCAATACGTCGAGAAGGGCTTCTGTGATCGGAAGATTTCTGAACTCCAACATCGACTGGGCATCTCGCTAGATCCTAAGCAAGTCGACGACATTGTTGAAATGAATGACCTGGTCAGGAGTTGTGCGGGAAGCTATGGCATGTTTCGGGAAACTGAGCAGATTCGTGTATCTGCATTTCAAGCTGTTCAAGTTGCTTCTCCGCGGCTACAGCAGATTGAGAGCGCTAGGACTGCGATCCTTCAGGTGGAAGGTGCATTGGACAAACTCGATTTGGTCACCGCGATCCAGCTTTTTCAAAGACTGACCGAAGCTTCTTCGCTGCCGCCCTTTGCCCAGTCTTACGTCCAACAGACCAAAAGCTTGCGCCAAGAGTTAGAGAAGCAAGAAGCGGCGGCGGCAGAGGTACAAAGGAACACGCCACCGCAGTCAATGATTGATTTCGTCCGAGTAGGCGTGGAAGGTCTTTGTCAAAAAGCCCCCGACAAATCTGGGTGTGTTGCTGAGCGAGTGAACTCTGAGAAGTTCAAGCGGTTCCAGTTCAACATTCTGGATGGTTCACAGAAACTAACTGACGCTGATTACGGGTGGCTCACCGAATTCAACCTGAATGACTGCGAAACCAAGGCCAAAGCGGATTGCTTAGTTGTGTTTACAGTCTTTGTGAAGGGTGGGGCGACTTCCACTTGGTGGTTTGCCCTTCAGTACACAGGAAACTTTCACTCTATTTCCTACGCCTCCATGCTGAACCCGTGGGGCACTGCCGCCTGTCTGAAAATAAGCGGACATGGCACCGACGATCATATTTGGTTATTCGACCCCAAGAGCCTCGTCTACTATGACTATAGTGCGGTTCAAGAACAAGCGGCCAAAAAAGAAAAGCAGCGAGAGGCAGAAGAGGAAGCCCAAGCCAAGGCAGAAGTTCAGAAAGCGCGGGCGGCATTCCGTGCTGCCCCGCTACCCGCTCAGAACACAAATCCGATTACTGTGGTGGTAGAAAAAACGTACCTCAACACCAATATTGCTTCGGGTTCTCCCTTGGGCTTGTGGGCGGAGGTTCGCATCAGTTCTGAGGATGCCAAGAGGTTGCACGATCCCGTCGGCGTCCCGAAAAACCTAGCTTGGCATCTCGTTCCCGAACAGGCTGACGGTCGCCTGCGGTTTGCCATTATATGCAACCCCAACCGTAAAGATTGCTTCAAACTCAATCCAGGCAAGACCTACACCCTTGAACTGATGCGCCAAGATGACAGTGACGGAGCACGAGGTAATCTGAACCTTCGCTTCGTCCGAGTTGACGGTGTTGGCTCGTATTTGGTGTCCGACTTTAGTTCGGAAGTGAACTAGATTTCATCGCACCTTGACCTTCTGAACCTCGCACCGAAAATGCTCATCTCGGGTCCTGCATCAACCCTCTCGTGTGTGAGAGCGGCAATTCGAGGGTTGCTACGGGAACGATCACCCTCGTCTGGTGTGAATCCACCTTTCATGCGCCGGACTCCTCCACGGGAGCCGAGGGACGGAGACTGGCCCAATATCCTTTGGCCTTGGCCGCATTCTCGGCCTCTTGCTGAACCATGACCACAGAGGGCACAGAGAAATTCTTCCTAGCAGTAGCCACCAGGATCAGCCGATTGGCCTCGACGCGGGCCGCATCGAAATCTCTCTCATACATTTCGGGCCGCTTACTCACGAGTTGCTGCATGAGTCTCCCCACGGGAGATTCAGGAGCGGGCGTGGATGGGTCGGCGAAGTATTCAGTCAGAGGCATGCTTCTCCTCGGCGTTGGTCGCTCTGCTACGACAGTTGGCAATACAGTAGGTGCTGAGCAGTCTGAGCTTTTCCTCTGCCACAATCTTTAGCCAGTCGGCTGGCAGGACGGGGCGCAGGCGGCGGAAGCACGACAATCTGTCATCGTCATACTGAGGATCAGGTTTCCAGCCGAGCGAGCAGTGACGCTCGATTTGCTCAACTGTGGCTTTGGGTTCGATGATGAGGAGATGACGAATTTTGGAGCGGAAGATTTGTTCGTCATTCATGCGCAGCTTCCCCCTCTGGAGCGATTTCATCGTCGGGAAAAACTGGTGGACGCCCAGCGAGGGTGCAAGCCTTTACAGTCGCATCCAGGGCCTTTTGAATCTCGTCCTGACACATGGGTGGCAGATTCTGGTAGATGGGACAGACGCCGAGATGCGCGGCCTCGCGCTCGTGCGTCATGACAAATCTCTTGCCGCACCAAATGCACGGAGTCTTGCGATGCTTGCCCACTAGATGTCCTCCCCGAGAGAATCAGAAGAGATCACGTCCAGCAAAGTTGGGTCGGGCGCTGGAATGTTGGAGAGGGGAGCGGGCAGTTCCTGCTCAACGTCCTCACTGGAAATATCTTGGGTGGCGGAAGATTGTTCGAGTTGAGCCTGCTCCTCGACGCTGACGGGGAGCTGGGGAGTCTCTTCGATATGGGAATCTTCGTCCACGCGAGATTGGAAATCTTCATGGGCCACGGACTCCTGCACGGGGAGATTTATCTCGGCGGGATAAGAGGTGTTCGTATGGCGCATGGACAGAACATCCTCGGGGGTGAGGCGCTTGACCATGCGGCGGAAGAACTCTGTCTGGGAGAGGTCAACACTCGAAGCAAGGGCAATGAACTTGTCGTTGAGGTCGGCAGGGAGAGTGAAGATCTTCTGAATAGTTGGTGTTGGTTTCGGCATATGGGATGGAGCGGGGAATTAAGAATGTCTGCTCATTAGTGATTACAGTCATTGGTGAGCGCATAGAAAATTTTTGGGTGCTCGTAATAACGGCGGCACAAGACACACCCACCACGGGGTGGTGTCACCCATCCATCGGGAACATCTGCACCTCTCTGCAAAACCTCAATCCCACAGACTCTCTCCCTCTCTCCGTTCAACAAACACGTCCGGCTACGGGGTACGGCTACTGAAAATCTGCTAAGTCCACTATTTCCACCGTGTGCGGGGAGGACTGAGCTTAAACCGGGAAAATCGTTACGTCGCAGGGTGGAGTTCGGAGGGAACCACCACTCTCTCTAGTGGTGGCGATGAATGGCCCACTGTCTGGAGTGGCGCCGCGTCGCTCCGAATAGTGGTGCGGCAGATGTGAGCCACTACTCGGAGTGGTTGCTCAGTTCTGGGGCGAGCACCTCTGGTTCCTATAGCCTGTGACGATTTGTGCGCAAGCCCGAGCAGAGACTGGGATTAGCTCATTGACCGACATCGACGTCAGTCCGAGGTGCCCCCAAGAGAATCCGCAACATCTTTATAGAGCGTTGCCTCGAAATGCTGCAACTAATATGCTCTATAACAGGACAGTAAATACTTTACCGTTTCCGGGTAGTTTTGTACCCCTCCGGCGGTGGATTCCCGGTCGCAGGAATAACCTATATACGTGCTTGCGCTGCCCCTTGGAAGTCCATTTGCTCCTCGCCTTACCTTAATGTACTAAGTAGTAACAAAACGGCCCGCGACGCGCTCTGGGTATTTGCGTCGGGCAGGGCAGCCAAGCTAACCCGGCATACTGGAGACAGTTATGACCCCGAAGAAACTTTTCAAGCCCGCAGAGGCTCAGGTTACACCGAAGGCCACACCGACTTCGGTGGTAGCGAACAATGAGTTGGACGAGGCGAAGCGTCGCGTGAAGGAGCTGGAGGCGAAACAGAAGGAGGAAAAGGCACAGGCGCTGGCGCCACTGCGCGAAGAGTACAACCAAGCGGTCGCTCTGGCGAAGAAGAGCTTCGCCGAGCAGATGGCACAGCTGCGCGAGCAGTTCAAAGCGAGAGGATTATCCTCCGGCGCTCGGTCTGGCTCTGGCGTTATGTCAGAGTCGGGCAAGGCGGCAATCGGCGAAGGGACTAAGTTGTTCCTTCTCGCTGGTAAACCGACTAAAGCCCAGCTGATCCGCGTGTATGGCGAGAAAGGCCCAAAGATGACCTGGGCGCAAAGGGCGAAAGCTGGAGTTAGCGCGGAGCAGTTTCAGGCCGCTCTCAAAGCGAAGTCGTAACCGAGTGTGGTGCTTAGGGGATTCGTTTAGAGTCCCCCTAGTTCTGCATTCAGTCACCGCATAGAAGACAGTGTGCGGGCTAAAGTAAGGAGCGCTACCTCTTTTCCTGCCAGCACTTTTCCGAGCAGTACCCTGGCTTGAACGCCGCGTGCTTGAAGTAGATGAGACATGTCCGGCAAAGCACGCGCTTGAACCATGTCTTTCCTGTCACGCTCGGCGGATTAGAATTCTCGCTTCTCAAGTAATCGGCCCTCCGATGATCCAAAACAAACTCTTGTCATTGAGGAAAGGTCGCGCTTTGCGGAAATCAGGATGAGTGCGCATGTAACACCAGACCTTGCTTTCATAGCGCGGGTGGAACTGGATTCCGCTGAGATCAAACTTCATCTGCTTGCGGTAGTTCGTCCAGCCATCTTTGAAGCAGTCGAACGTCCGAATTTCGTACGGGAGTGCACTGACGCCGCAAACCTTGAGACGATCCCACATCCATTTCTCGTTCCTCGCTAGATTTGGATGGATGTTCATGAAGATGATCCGCTTGAGGCGTTTTGGTGGGAACAGTTTCAGGCCGTACAGAATGGACGTCGCGCTGTTGCGGCTACCAGCCGGCAGGATAAGCGTTTCCACGGTGTCTGGTATGTTCTGCACTTGCTGCGCTCCGACGCGATGGAACGGTTCAATGTCTTTACTCTCCGTGATGTTCGTCTCGATGTGGAGGAATCCGCGCTCTCGGGCGTAATCAGAGGCTCTCTTATTGAGAAGGGGTCCGTAGCCGGGATTCACTAGAACGGTCTGCGCTCCCAGTCTCTCTCCCGCTGCCGCCATATTCTTGCGGCTACCTGCGAACTGGACACACTTCATTCCATAATGAGCGGCGCAGGCCGCCACCATCGGTAATTGCGGTGATCCTGTTACGGCCCCCGACGCAACGCCGGGATAGGGTTTGCGACTGAACAGCCAAACTAGTTGGCGGAACTTGCTGCCGCTATGAACTCTGTCGGGAGAAAATAAATCATCTCGCTTGAAAAATATCCCGCTCGTGTTCTGAACGGGTGTCAGATCGTAAATGGAGTCGTGCCACATCATGTCAGGTCATCTACCGAGATGTTCTCCGTGAGGGGGACGGCTGAACTGGGGGAGTCTGCTTGAGCGGCCCCCTCAGCAATCTGACGACGAACGCGGTCCTGCGCTTCAAACTGATGCCGGAGGCCGTCTTCGTGTCCACTGCGGTTTTCCCAATGGAAGAAGAAATCGTCCACCTTCACGAACTTAGCTGCAAGCTTCGGTTTGGATTTGAGCCACACTGTGAAACGGGTGATGTGATTGGCTTTGATCAAGCAAGACTCCTCGTCTTCTAGGACAACGGGGAACAGAGGGAGAAACTTAGGAAGAGTCTTCTCCTCATGGTAACGGGTCCAAGGTTCGCCATAGAGAGTTTCTACTACCGTGGCGGCTATTGCTCTGGCGTACTGAGTTTGGATAGAGGATTCTTCTTTATTCAGTTTGTAAACATCCAATTCCTGGGCCTTTTCTGTCTCCGCAGATTTCTCTGGATGGAGAGAGGGAGAGAGAGAATCTTTTTCGGAAGGCTTTGAGGACGTTGGAGGCTTTGAAGATTCTTGTACGCTTTGATGAGTCGCCGCGACACAACCCTCTTCAGCGTACCCTTCAGCGTAGCGTTCACCGCCCTGTCTGCCCGTATCTAGATCTTCGTTCGTTCGCCAACACCTTATCTGACAAGGATTTAACACCACGCCCTTCTGAGGTCCCGTCAGCGCCTCATAGTTATTTAGGGTCACGGGGTAATTCAGCTTGCTTCCGTGAACGTGATGGGACATCAGAAACCCAGCCTTCTCCAGATTGTTGAGGGCCTTCTGGATTGTTCGTTCGGCATACTCGCCGCTGAGCTTATCTACCAGAGTGCGGGCGCAGGTGAACTTCACAACTCCCGTTGACCAATCTGCTTGTTTATGGAGAATGCATAGGACCACGAACATGGTTAGTGTGATCTCTCCGTGCTCCAAAGCGTAGTAGACTTCGTTGGGAACCGCCGCGAACTTACCCATGGCTGGCCATGAAATCCTTTCCTCCGACAGGAGCACCCGCAACGTAGATTTCTGATTGTTCGCGGGGTACTTTTTAGAGCGCGAGTGGTGGCTGGAGCACCCCGCGAAGAGTAAAACCAGCACGCCCACTCGCAAACTCTGTTGGTTTAATACAGCGCCGCCCAATGCGACGGCGTGATCCTAGTTCTTCGCCGTTTCCGTCGACCCCATAGCGCGTTTCTTAATGCGCGGGAAGTGCTTGCCAAGTCGTGCTTCGCGCAACTTCTGTTTGGTTGCTTCTGTATGGTGCCAACCCTTTTGCCAGTCCGTTCGTTCCTTTTGTGCCTTGCTCATGTTCTCCCTGCATTCGGCGGACATCGTCATGTTTTTGTTCCAGGGAACCGCTCCAGTTGGCACAGAGGTTTGAACAGATACCGCTCCGGCTTCTTGACTGTTCTTCCAAGCGATTGCGTCGGATACAGCGGATTGAGAGACTTCGAACAATGCGGCAATCTGCGTTTGGCTCAGGTGTGGTGAATTAGCGGCAAATTGAGCAATCTTTTCCCAACGCTCCTGAACTTTCTTTCTCTTCGCGTCCCAAAAGGCTCTACGGCCAGCGGCAATCTTTTCAAGGGCCTCTGGTGTGTGCTTCCGCCCATATCGTTTTTGCAACGCCGCATTGCTGATTTTCCACCCGCGTTTTCGTGGCATCGCCAATTTAACCCTGGTTTCAAGCGGATGCTTCTTACCAAACATCCGATGTTCGGGTCCGCGGGGCCTTCTAGCATTAGGGCAACCGACGCTATCTGCTACACGGAAAACGATGTCCCGGCCTACACCGAGCCTCTTGGCGAGCTTCTCCCTGCTCTGCTTGGGATCTGCTTTCAATTCAGCCTTGATGATGTTGTGCCTTCGTTGTGGGCCGGAAGGAATGTTATTGTCTCGCCAGATCTTATAAACCAACGAATAACTTACGTTGAGTTCCTTTGCAATGCTGGCGATGCTCTTCCAAGTTTTTTGCAGCTGTTCCAGAATCAGTTGCTCAATTGTGACGTCGTGGCCTTTGTCAATCTTCTTTTGTACCAACTCAGGCTGTGCCCTGGTTACGATTTGTTTCCCGCGATAAATCGGGCGGTCCGAGGCCCTGCCGCCGCCAACGTGTAAGCTCCCGCAATCGGGGCAAATATAGATATTCGGAAGATGACCATCTTTCTGCCGAATACTCTCGGCGTGTCTCTCCGCGGAAGTTCGGGAAAAGTGCTCAATCTTACCGGATGGGCAACTCATATTTTTCCTTCACAATCGTTCTACTGTCCTCAGCCTAAAAGGGTTAAATCGCACATACCCGTCAGTCGGCTTTGCCGCGACCCCGTTGGCGGCTTCCGCTCTGCGACTACCGACCACTTTCGCCAAACATTGACGCGGGCAGATCACCATCTGTCGCTTGGTACCCGTCGCACTCGTCAATGTGCTCTCGAGCATAGAGAACAGCGGTCAGGCGCTCCCCGGTGAATGGGAGGTTGCCGTGCATTTCGTGAACGTTCATTAAGAGCACGTCAGTAGGTCGTGGAAGGAACGCGGCACGGAACTTTGGCATCACGAGGGCCGCCCCCTCCTTACAGGAAAGGACGACTAGGTTGCCCATCCCACCTGAAAAATCGTCGCGGTCAGTGTGGTACGTAGTGCGTAGGTTCCGATTAACAGTGCAAGTGGAGAACGTCGTGTCGGCAAACTTGAAACCCGGCGACACGCGACTCATAAATTCCATCTGCCTAGCGTGGTGTTCTGGCAGTTCCTGTGCGTATACGGTGTCAACGGCCCGAATGAAGGGCACCGCCGCGCCATGAATCTCGGGACTCTTCGTGGACCAAGCCGTTTGGCGACATTCCGGGAAGCGGTCTCCGAACTTTGACTTGTCCATCCAGCCTAGAAAGTCCGAGTATGTGCGGTTTGCCTGCATTTTCCTGATGATGGAAAGGGGAACTGCCTTGGTATGCGAAAGCGTGCCGTCCTTGCGCTCGCGGTCCATCATTGAGCCGTCACCCAATACGGACCCACGATTAGTCAAATCGCCCTTCACCTTAGTGAAGTGCTCACGCGTGTTGGCAACGAGGCGCTCGTCCAGGCAATTGGTGACGAGACGAGCGATGATCCCGTCCGGTCCAATCACGATCGCATCTTCCTCAATGAGATATTCGAAGTGAGATGGGTTAGCGAAAGTGTTGCGCATTGCCTCTACTTCTTCGTCCGTCCGGCAGGTCTGTGGTGTGATTAGGAGGCGGAGCATTGACCCTCCTCGAGCACAACGGTCTCACCCGTGAGCTCACCCTGCTCGTCCTCGGTTGATTGAGGTGGATAGATTTCCTGGGAACGGATGATGGCGAGGAAAGCTTGATACCAGAGTCCATTAACGCGCTTTGGGGCCTCTTTGTACTCTTCCCAGTAGCGAGTGGTCTGGTCTGGACGCAGATCCTTGATCGTCGGACGAACCTGCGACTGGTGGTGAGTGCGCGGCTTGCCCTTACGTTTGTTCTGTTCTTCTTCAATGTCCTCTTCGCGCTTGTCGGATTCGGGGTCCGGCGCAGGCGCGGGGTGCGGCTCTTCAAATTGCCGAGACTCGGTAACTTGAAGAGCCTCTTCTTTGTACCGGCGGATGTAATCGTCTGCCGTGCTGCGAGCGATGGCGTATTCTTCAAGAAAAACTCCCCACCCTCCGTGTTCGCATTTCTCTTTTATCTTGTGAAGCAATTCTCCTACTTCGAACAGCCATTCCGTGCCGCGGAGCCAGCACGCGCTGAACTTGTTACGCAACTGCTCAAGCGATTCGGTTAGTGGAAGAACTTCTGTCTGGGTCTTTCGATCTTCCGCGTCCGCAAATTGTATCGAGACCACGTGGCCATCAGCCTCGGCAGCTGTACGCTCGCCGAAGGCTCGATTGCTGGTGGTTCGGCCCTCCGTGATTTCATTTTCAGACTGCATTTTTGTTGTTTCCATTTTTCGTTGCTCCTTTCTATGTGGCTATGGCCTTGGAGCGGATTGGCTGGCGAGCTCAGCGAGTCAACCCGCTTTAGAGTCGAGGCGAAATGTACCGCGAAAACTGAAATCTAAGGTTGTGGGCTAAGAATTGGTGTTACTATGTATGATATTGATAATACTAGCTTTAGAGGTATGTTATGGTGGGTGCTAGTGGGTGAATTTTGTGATTTTGGAGTAGCCGCGTGAGTAAGAAAAATACGAAGTCCCGAGAACTTGACTGGCGGAAGAGGCTTGAACTATTTCAACGGCCTCCCGAAGCCAATGAAATCCTTCTTCGGAGAATGGAGGAAGACGACAAGCGCCTTTTCAATTTTCTCCTAGTGGGCCTGGAGGGTTCGGAGTTGGTCACTGTTTGCCGTCGACTCTTGGCGGACTCAAGTGCATTGGCGTTTCGTCGGGGATTAGAACGCGGCCACCAGTCAGGATTCAGGAATGGCTTCTGGACAGCGCAGAAACTCGAAAAGCTGACGAAAAAAAAGATTAGAGGCTATAAGGCCGAAATCGTGAAAATCATTCTGCGACACCCAGGCTGGACGGCGCAGGAAATCTACACAGAGTTGGATTTTCGAAAAGTCAAATTTGAGCGCCTCGGCAATGCACCCCGGCACGCTGAATATTGGTCTGACGTTGTCAAAGAGCCTTCGTACAAGATGCTAGTCACTCGCGCTCGGCAGCAAGTCATTCGGCTGATGCGCGGTCAGGCTTGGGGCAAGATTTTGGAGCTTGAAGCGAAAGTTGGCGAGGACTAGTTCGCGGTGCTCGCGCCCTACTTTCAACGTGGTCGAGCGATATCATGTCGAAAATCCCATTCATCAGCCGTTACTAGCATGCCGCTTCTTGATGCATAAGAGCAGTTCGTCCGTCTCCACTTCCCATGATTTCAAAAGGGAGTCGGATCTGCCGAGAACTGGCAATGGCTAATAATTCCGATGCTCGTAGATGTACTCAAGCAGGTCGCTTGGGTTGATCCGCCACTCGCCAGCGAGACGGAATCCCCTGAGACGCCCCGAGGACAGGAGCTTGCGCAAGTGCGCTGGCCTGCAGTCCAAGAACGGGGCGGCCTTCGCCACGCTCATGTAGCCGCTCCACTCCAGCAATGTTTGAATAGCATCCACATATCTTTATCTACTGGCAAAAGCGAGATTGTGGCTAATTCGTGGCAAAACATGTCGCCGTTCTCGCGTATGCTCCGCTGATGCAAACCGAAACACGACCCTACACCGGGGACCCGTTCACAATCAGCGCGGACGGACATTACATTGGGCAAGATGGCTACGTCGTACCTAGGGACTTTGCGGAGTTCTATGAGCAACAGCCATACTACGTTCGCCGCTGGGCCAGCAAATGGCTGCATATGTCGGAAGATGATGATGCTGTACGCGATTGGGAGCAGGACTTGTTGCTCTACCTGCATCACTTGCCAGAAGTTTCCAAGTCCCGCAAGCCGACCGAACATCACCCGGCAGGCCGCACTGATGTCATCCAGTGTTTCGACCCTTATCGCCAATACGGCGCAGGCATAGTTCGCTTCCGCAATTTTCTAAACATCTGTCTGCACAATCGCTCTCTTACCTTTGTGAAGCGGATAAGTAGGAACCCGGATTGTCGGAAAGACAATCTGTCGTTTGGTACGACGAGTTATTTCGGAGACGAAGTCGTAATCGCTGACGAGGAGTATATCCACAGCCACTCGGAAATTCTTAAACGCCGGAGCGATGATCAGGCCTCCATGGTTGAGAAATATTTCTTGGTCAAACGATTCATGGAGTATGTTCAGGACCATCAGCCCGAAGTCATTGACACACTGCTTGCAATAGCCGAGACGAAAACGCTACAGGAAGCACAGGAGGTCTTGCAGATTGGCGAGGACGCCTTTACCCGCGATCGTAGGCGGATTCTACAATTGAAGGAAGCTTTTGAGGACGGCGGTCCAGTCCGAAAGCAAAGGAAGGTCTACAAGCGGCGAGTCCCCAAGCTCCTGACTAGAACTGCAGCCGCATGAAATGCAAGACGGCTACGAAAAAAGTTTAACGCGGCTACGTTTTTGGTTTACTTCTAGAAAAATCCGCGTATGGTACCGGGTTAGCGGGCTACGGTTAGGCGCGTTTTAAGCTGTACGCGCTCATTAATCCGTAGCCGCGAAAACTGACTTATAGGGATTAAAGGATTGATTTTAGAGGGTTTCTGAAATTTGGGCTTTTTATCCAGGTCTCCCAGCCAAAAATTTTCGCGCTGATTATGCAAATTTCCCCATCATGAGGCAGCCATGATCGTGATCGTTATGGGCACGACGGGCTCCGGCAAGACTACCATCGGCAAGTTGCTCGCGAAGAGCCTGGGATGGGAATTTGTGGACGCGGACGATTTTCATCCGCCTGCGAATGTCGAAAAGATGAAACACGGCATTCCGTTGACCGATGCCGATCGCATGCCCTGGTTGCAAGCACTCCACGGCAAAATCGTCGAGTGGACTGCTGGGAGACAGAATGTCGTACTGGCTTGTTCAGCACTGAAACAGAGTTACCGCGACGAGTTACGCGCGAGCTCCGAAGTGAGATTCGTTTATTTGAAGGGCAGTTATGAGCTGTTTTCGCGGAGAGTGCTAACGAGAAAGGGGCATTTTGCCAAGCAGGATCTGATCGCCAGCCAGTTCGCGGCTCTCGAAGAGCCGACGGATGCGATCGTCGCAGATGCCGCCCATTCACCGGAGGAGATTGTTTCTGACGTGCGCAAGCAGCTCGGCACCTCTTGAGTCTTGAAACCGTTCCGCCATCACACCGCGTTTAGTCCAAAGTGAACGCCACATACATCAGCTTTTGATCGCGCTGAATTTGCAATGCGACCGCGGCGCCCGGCGGCAAGGCTTTCAGTGCATTTCGCAGACGGTCGAGAGTGGTCATTGGTTCGCCGTTCAGCGTGCGGATAACGTCGCCCGCGGTAAGCGGTACTTCGGCCGCCGCTCCCGCCGCGCGCGCGGCTACGATGATGCCGAAGGGATCGCGTAGATCTGGCGCCATTGCTGCGACTTTCTCGTCGATTTCTATGGCTAGAATTCCGAGCGCGGGGACTAGATTTTTTTCCGGATCGGCCAACGCCGCGATCTGGTCCATGTCCTTTGGCGGTTCCATAAGAGCCACATCAAAGCTGAGCTTCAGTTGGCCCCGCAGCACATCCAGATGAACTTTGTCTCCGCTCTCGCGCGACATCAGATGAAAAGCCACATACGGAACGCTGCCCGCCGATTTCCCGTCGATAGCCAGCAGAACGTCTCCGATGCGTAGGCCGGCGGCCTCGGAAGGCCCGCCCGGCAGAACGTCGGAGATCACAACGCCGAAGTTGCGTGGAAGCTTCAAGCCATCCGCCAGCGGCTGAGTGATGGATTGGACGCTAATCCCGATCTCCGGGCGATGCAAATGGCCGAATTTGCGCAGCTGCTGATAAGCGAGGCTCACAACGCTGCACGGGATTGCAAAGCCGAGCCCTTCGTTTCCGCCAGACTGGGAAAGGATGAAGGTATCCACACCGACGACCTCGCCGTCCACATTCACGAGTGGCCCGCCGGAATTGCCCGGGTTGATAGGCGCATCTGTTTGGATATAAACCATTGTTGAGTCCGGATCGGTTTGCCGCGCCACCGCAGAAATGATTCCGTGCGTGACCGTATTGCGCAGTCCTTCGGGGCTGCCGAAGGCAAACACGGATTCGCCCTGCCGCAGGTTCCGGTAATTTGCAAGCTTCAGTGCTCGAAGGCCGGTAGCGTCCACTTTGAGGAGCGCAATATCGATTTCGCTGGTGACACCGACGATTTGCGCCGGGACAAGATTCGTTTTCGCAGCAAGTACCCCGTCCGAGGAGTCGTCCAAATTCGCGCTCGATAGCACCACTTGGACGCGCTGGGCTCCCTTCACCACGTGCGCGTTCGTAATGATATAGCCGCCTGGATCGATGATGAATCCGGAACCAATAGCCCGCTGCCGGCCAATCACCACTCCCGTACTGCCGTGATCGTCTTCCTCAAGCGTGCCGTAACCTGATACCAGAATCTGCACCACGCTCGGAGACACCTTGCGGATCAGTTCGCCCACGGATTGATCCATTTTGCGCAGTTCATCTGTCGTACGCATCTGTGCCTGGGCCCGGCTCGTCAGAGTGGAAAGGCTGAGCAACGCGGCCATCGCAGAAAGTATCTTGGGTAAACGCCGCTGTGTCGCTCTTCGCACTCGTACTTGGGGCTCGAACATATGCTCGATCTCCTCGAAAACTCTCTTTGTAAACGGACGCTCTCGCGCACCTTTAGGGTACATCGGATTAACCGGGCCGAGGCTTCCGGGGGCGAAGGGAAATCGCATGTGTGTAAGAAATATTCTCCCCCGGATGGTGTGCGGCAATATTTTGCAATTTCCTCGCGACTTCGTGCCTCGCTGAAGCATCCCATCTTTCGCGGCTCGTCAGATCCCTGCAAGCGTGTCGGAACAAGCACGTTTGCGATACCCACTGCCGCTGTGATTCGCAAAAGATGCGACCATAAACCATAATTTAAGGGCGACTACTGAGGGGTTCCCAAACCATGGCCAGACTGCAATCCAAGGAAGACCAGCGGCTCGACGAAGATCGCACTCGCAAAAAATATTGGAAGCGCTGGGGACCGTATCTTTCCGAGCGACAGTGGGGCACGGTGCGCGAAGATTATAGCCTTGGCGGCACAGCCTGGGAATTCTTCCCGCACGATCATGCGCGGTCTCGTGCTTACCGCTGGGGGGAAGACGGCATCGGCGGGATCTCTGACCGCCACCAGATGATTTGTTTCGGCCTCGCGTTGTGGAATGGCCGCGATCCCATCCTAAAAGAGAGATTGTTCGGCCTCACGGGGAACCAAGGTAATCACGGCGAGGACGTAAAAGAATGTTACTTCTATCAGGACTCGACGCCTACGCACAGCTACATGCGAATGCTCTACAAATACCCGCAGGCGGAGTTTCCCTATTCCCGGCTGGTGGAAGAAAATGGCAGAAGGAACCGCGAGCAACCCGAATTCGAGCTTCTCGACACCGGAGTGTTTGCCGATGATCGTTATTTCGATGTCTTCATCGAGTACGCCAAAGCCGACGTGGAAGATATCCTCATCAAGATCACCGCTGTAAATCGCGGGCCGGAAGCGGCTTTGCTGCATGTTCTACCTTCCTTGTGGTTCCGCAACACATGGTCCTGGGGCAGGGATTTGCGCAGACCGCGCGCACAAAAAGCCACCAGCGTTCCCGGATGCTTGTGTGCAGAAGTCGAGCATTGGAAGTATGGAAAGCGATGGCTTGTTTGTGCCGGGCAGCCCGAACTGCTCTTCACCGAAAATGAAACGAACTTCCGCAAACTTTTCAACGGCAAGAATCGTTCGCCGTATGTGAAGGATGCTTTCCACGAGTATTTGATTCGTGGAAACAAATCGGCCGTAAACCCTCAGCAAACGGGAACGAAGATGGCCGTGTACTATCCGCTGCAGCTTGGCCCCGGCCAAAGCGAAACAATCAAGCTGCGTCTTACCGACATGGAGCCCCTCGCCTCGATGGAGCGAGTTTTGGGCGTCGTTGGCACGATTACGTCACCAGGGCACGACGATCGCCCCGAAGGCGTGCCGCCGACGAATGATTTTGGCGCGGGCTTCGACAACGTGTTTTCTCTTCGCCAGAAAGACGCCGACGAATTCTACGCTTCTCGCGTTACCTCGGAACTATCCGACGATGCAAAAAGCGTGATGCGCCAAGCGTTCGGCGGCATGCTGTGGTCCAAGCAGTTCTATCACTACGATGTTCGCAACTGGCTGGATGGTGACCCCGCCGGGCCTCCCCCTCCTCCCGAACGCTTGAAAGGCCGCAACAAGGACTGGACTCATCTCTACAACGACGATGTAATGTCCATGCCGGACAAATGGGAGTATCCCTGGTACGCGGCGTGGGATCTGGGATTCCACTGCATCGCTCTCGCGCTTGTCGATCCTGACTTTGCGAAGGAGCAGCTGGTCCTCCTCCTCCGCGAATGGTACATGCATCCAAATGGGCAGCTGCCCGCCTATGAATGGGCTTTCGGTGACGTGAATCCCCCCGTACACGCTTGGGCCGCCTGGCGCGTTTACAAGATCGAGCGTCGCGTCCGCGGTGTGGCAGACCGTGGCTTCCTCGAAAAGGTCTTTCACAAGCTGCTTCTCAACTTCACCTGGTGGGTCAATCGCAAGGACCCCGACGGCATGAACATCTTCCAGGGCGGTTTTCTAGGTCTCGATAACATCGGAGTCTTCGACCGCTCCGCGCCGCTCCCCACCGGCGGCCACCTCGAACAATCCGATGGTACCAGTTGGATGGGCATGTACTGCCTCAATATGCTGGCCATCGCTCTCGAGCTGGCCAAGGAAGATCCTGCGTACGAAGACGTCGCCAGCAAATTTTTCGAGCACTTCGTAAACATCGCACACGCGATGAACGACATGGGCACGGAAGGTATATCGCTGTGGGACGACGAGGACGGCTTCTACTATGACGTTCTTCACCTCCCGAATGGCGAAGACCATTTTCTGAAGATCCGCTCGATGGTTGGCCTGATTCCTCTCTTTGCTGTGGAGACTCTGGAACCGGAAATTGTCGACCGCTTGCCCGGTTTCAAGCGCCGCATGCAATGGTTCATTGACAATCATCCGGACGTCCCCGAACACATTGAAATGACGCAACGCTCCGCGCGCGGCGTTCGACGCTTGCTTTCGCTTGCCAACCGCAAACAACTGAAGCGCATTCTCAGTCGTGCGCTCGATGAAACGGAATTTCTATCTCCCTACGGTCTTCGTTCACTCTCCCGCTATCACCTCGATCATCCTTATGAAGTCCAGGTGAATGACCACATCAGCCGCGTCGATTACGAGCCCGCCGAATCCACCAGCGGCCTTTTTGGAGGCAACTCCAACTGGCGCGGCCCTATTTGGTTTCCCTTGAACTATCTACTCGTGGAATCCTTGCAGAAATATCACCACTATTACGGCGAGGACTTCAAAGTCGAATTCCCGTCTCGCTCAGGGAGCGAAGCGGATCTTTGGGAAGTGGCTGCCGAAGTCTCCCGCCGCCTCGTTCACATTTTCGTTCGCGGCAAGGACGGCCGTCGTCCCGTCGCGGGCGGCACTGAAGTTTTCCAGAACGATCCTCACTGGAAAGACCTGCTCCTCTTCTACGAATATTTTCATGGGGATAACGGCGCCGGTCTCGGCGCGAGCCACCAAACAGGTTGGAGCGGTCTGGTGGCCAAATTGATCGAGCAGAGCGGAGAATAGCGTGTCGGAAGTTATCTTTCGTCCCGCGGCGCCGCGGGACGAACAAGTACTGCTGCGCATGATGCGCAATCTGGCAGAGCAGGAACCGGGTGCGTATTATTTCGATGAACCGGTGGTTCGGGACGCGCTACGCAAGTTCCTTGCAAGTCCGGAGCTGGGGCAGGCTTGGGTTTTCTTTGAAGCAGAGACTCCGGTTGGCTACATTGTTCTCACGTTCGGCTTCAGTTTCGAATATCACGGGCGCGATTCCTTCATTGATGAGTTGTACATCGAGCCGCAATACCGGCGGCAGGGAATTGGCCGCCGCGCCATGCAGTTCGTCGAAGAGCGTGCCCGCGAGCTGGGTGTAAGCGCCATCCATCTCGAAGTCGATCAAGGTAACGACCCGGCGGCCGAGCTTTATCGCCGCGCAGGTTACGACGATCATTCGCGTTTTCTTATGACAAAGTGGCTCAAACCTGGCAAACACTGAGCGGCAACTCATCGGAAAGATGGGTGCGGAGAAAAGGAGAGCGGTGGCGCCTCAACGAAGCGAAGGTCAACCCGAAGCTCTCTCCCAAGTGCAGTTTGGCCGCGAAGTTTGCGGCAATCTAGGCGCGGCCGAGTCCCGCGAGTGGCTGGTCACCAACGGCATCGGCGGTTTTGCCTCTGGAACCATTGCCACAGGCATGACGCGCCGCTATCATGGCCTTCTTACCGCAGCACTTCAGCCGCCGCTCGGCCGTAACCAGCTCATCGCGGTACTTGAGGAAATCGTGCGTTACGGCGGCGCGACGTATGCACTCGCAACCCACCGCTGGGCCAGCGGCGCGGTTGATCCGCAGGGCTTTCTCTATCTCGAAGGTTTCCGCCTCGAAGGAACCACTCCCGTTTGGACCTACTCCCTGGCCGATGCCTTGCTTGAAAAGCGTGTGTGGATGGTTCAGGGAGAAAACACCACGTTCATTAACTACACTCTTGTCGGCGCAAGCGGCACACTCGAGATCGATTTGAAAGCCCTCGTCAACTACCGCGACTTTCATTCTCTGACTCACGCCGGCGACTGGCACATGAAAATCGTACCTGTGGAACACGGCGTGATGGTCCTGCCCTTCGACGGCGCCACGCCATTCTATTTGAGAAGTGCCCGAGCCTCCTGCGAACCGCGCCACGAGTGGTATCGCGATTGTTATCTACCGAGGGAATCGGAACGCGGCCTTGATGATCGCGAAGATCATCTCTTTGCCGCTCTCTTTCACGCCGAGCTGAACCCCGGCGAGAGTTTTTGCATCGTCGCAACCACGGAAGCCACTACGTCGCTCGATGGCGAAGCCTCTCGTGCCCAACGCGCGGAACACGAAGCGGGCCTGCTCAGCGACTGGCAATCTCAAAACGAAAAATCCGCAGCCGGCGTCCCCGGATGGCTCCGCCAACTCGTGCTTGCCGCGGATCAATTCATTGTCAAGCGCAGCCTTCCCGAAGAGCCAGACGGCCGCAGCGTAATTGCCGGCTATCACTGGTTCGGCGATTGGGGACGCGACACTATGATCGCTCTGCCGGGCCTCGCGCTCGCGACGGGCCGTGCCGAGGTAGCGAAGCAAATCCTCCTAGCCTTCGCGCGCTACGTTGACGGTGGCATGCTTCCCAATAATTTCCCGGATGCCGGCGGCAAGCCCGAATACAACACTGTCGATGCCGCGCTTTGGTACTTCGAAGCGGTGCGCCAGTATTTCGACGCGACGAAAGACACCGTGACTCTGCAAAAATTGTTTCCCGTTCTCGCAAACATGATTGACGCTCACGTTGCGGGCACGCGCTACAACATTCACGTCGATTCGGCTGATGGTCTGCTTTACGCGGGCGGCCCCGGCGCTCAGCTCACCTGGATGGACGCCAAGATCGGCGATTGGGTCGTCACACCACGCACCGGCAAGCCGGTCGAGATTAACGCTCTCTGGATTAACGCGCTCGAAACGATGGCGCAGTTCGCCACTCTTCTGAACAAATCCGCGGACCACTACGAACGCCTTTCCGCACAGGCCAAAAACAGCTTCCAGAAATTCTGGAACGCGGAGCGAAATTGTTGTTTTGATGTGATCGATGTTCCGGGTTCCGCGAAGAACGGCGGCAAGGACGCCGCGTTGCGTCCGAATCAGATTCTCGCAGTGTCATTGCCATCGAGCCCCCTGGGCGAAGACCAGCAAAAAGCTGTCGTGGATATCTGCGCGCAACGCCTGCTTACTTGCTATGGACTGCGCAGTCTGGCGGTTGGTGAGCCAGGTTACCAGGGCCACTACGGCGGCGACCAACGTACGCGCGATGCCGCCTATCATCAGGGGACCGTTTGGGGCTGGCTGCTTGGACCATTCTCGGCTGCGCATCATCGCGTGTACGGAGATCGTTCAGCGGCGCTCCGACACCTTGAGCCACTCGGATCAAATATCGCCGCGTATGGGCTTGGCACCCTAGCCGAGATCTTTGATGGCGACCCGCCGCACGCGGCGCGCGGCTGCATAGCTCAAGCCTGGACCGTCGCAGAGATCCTCCGCGCCTGGAACGAAATCATCAAAGGTACGTGAGTTATTTTTGGTGAGGTTTTGCTGCGGATTCGTACAGCTCGATCAAGACTTTGCCGCCGCCCGGAACGGGCATAAGAAAGAAATTCACACGCGTTCCATCTGCTCCCGGTCTTGATTCAGGATAAACGGCCGCCACTCCAAACTTCTCCTTTAGAATCTGAGTAGCCTGATCCACATTGGAACACCGAAACTCCACCTGCTGCACACCTTCTCCAAATTTCTCCAAATACCGCGCAATCGCCCCATCACCACCCGGTGCCCTGGACGTTAGAATGTCCAATGAAACCCCATTGGCAAAGTGCAGCTCAAACTCTTCCGCATCCTGATCTGACGGCACCTCTGCCAAACGCGACACTCCATGAGCCGCCCGAATCTTCGAAAAGGTTTCCCGTTGTACCGCCAGCCCGACCGTAGCTTCAGGTTTCGGCCCGAACAGCAATGCAGATAGCTCCTTGTCGCCCATCCAGGACTTTACGGAGTGTTCGGCAGACGCTCGGCCTGCCGCGAAAATCTCTTTGGCGGCAGACTCGCGCGCGGAGGCCTCTCCGGAGCAGATCCCTGCAATTGCCGTAGTGAGTGGACTGGACATACTCGACCCAAAGATTGTAGCGTGACCTCCCACCCAGGATCAGACTAAGCTCTTCCGCTGGCGCGAAAGTTGCAACGATTCCTGCTTCCAAATCATCTGAGGGGTATGCCGAAACCTGTTCTATTTACTGTCGACGACGACCCGGAGGTCCTGCGCGCCATCGAGCGCGACCTTCGCAGCCACTATTCCGACAAATATCGCGTCATGCGCGCCAGCTCCGGCGGCGCGGCTCTTTCGACCCTTCGCGAACTCAAAGCTCGCAACAATCCCGTAGCGCTGCTCCTCGCCGACCAACGCATGCCCCAAATGAACGGCGTCGGCTTCCTTTCCGAGGCCATGGAAATCCACCCCCAGGCCAAGCGCGCACTGCTTACCGCCTACGCCGACACGACCGCCGCGATCGATGCTATCAACGAAGCTCGCATCCACTATTACTTGATGAAACCCTGGGATCCGCCCGAGGAAAAGCTCTATCCCGCGATCGATGAACTGCTTACGGATTGGAACTCCACCTTCCGCCCGCTCTACGAGGGCATTCGAGTTCTGGGCACACGCTGGTCGAACCGTTCTTACGAACTGCGCGATTTTCTGGCACGCAATCAGGTTCCTTATCAATGGATTGACGTTGAGCTCGCTCAAACCGATCCTGAAGTCCGAAGCCTCATCGCTTCTCTCGGACCGGAGGCGGAAACTCTTCCTCTGGTCTTGTTTCCGGATGGCACTCGTCTCGCCGAGCCGCCGCTTCCGACAGTTGCCGACAAAGTTGGTCTTCGCACCCATGCGCTCACCAATTTCTACGATCTCGCCATCGTCGGTGGTGGGCCCGCGGGCCTTGCCGCAGCCGTCTATGGCGCATCGGAGGGCCTGCGCACAGTCATGATCGAGCGCGAAGCTCCCGGCGGCCAGGCTGGCCTAAGCTCCCGAATCGAAAACTATCTCGGCTTTCCGGCCGGACTGTCCGGCGCGGATTTGGCCTTCCGCGCCGTCGCGCAAGCCCGCCGCTTCGGCGTGGAAATTCTCTCGCCGCAAGATGTGGTCGGCCTGCGCGTCGACGGTCCCTATCGTCTCATCAAACTCGCCGATGGAGCGGAGATTTCCTGCAACGCTCTCCTCCTCGCGATGGGCGTTCAGTGGCGAACGCTTGACGTTCCCGGCATCGATCGCCTTCAAGGTGCCGGCGTCTACTACGGCGGCGGCACTTCGGAAGCCATCTCTTGTCGCGGTGAAACCGTGTATATCATCGGCGGCGCTAATTCCGCTGGCCAAGCCGCCATGTATTTTTCCAAATATGCGGAAAAGGTCGTCATGCTCGTTCGCGGCACATCGCTGGCCAGCACCATGTCGCACTACCTTATCGAACAAATCGAGAAAACCGCCAATATCGAAGTCTGGGGACAAACCAGCGTCGTCGAAGTCAAGGGCGAAACCCGCCTCACGGGCATCACCGTGCAATGCGAGCTTAGCGGCACGCGCAAGGAACTTCCCGCTTCGAGCCTCTTCATTTTCATCGGGGCACAGCCGCGCACTCAATGGCTGGGAGACCTGATCGAACGAGACGAGCGCGGTTTCATCCTCTCCGGCCCCGACCTCCTTCGCGATGGCAAGCGCCCCGCTTCCTGGACGCTTGAGCGCGATCCCAGCTTGCTCGAAACGAATATCCCGGGCATTTTCGTTGTCGGCGATGTACGGCACGTCTCCGTAAAACGCGTAGCCTCCGGCGTCGGCGAAGGCGCCGTCGTCGTCCAATTCATGCATCAATATTTGGCCAAGGTACAATGAGCCTGCCAATCGGGAGAGCAGGACTCGCATGACCGAAAACGCCGCGCCATTGTCCGCCGAAGAACTCGTCGCAAAGTTGCGCAATATAAGTGTCTTCGCGGACCTGCCGCAACAAGAACTCCTTTGGTTTGTCTCCGTATCCGAAGAACGCCGCTCTGCTCCCGGCGAAATCATCATGCGCGAAGGCGACCCGCCCGTGTACATGTTGGTGATGCTCGAAGGCGAGATGCGCGCCCGGGCCGAGCATGGAAGTGCCGACGGCCCCGTATTTACCATCACGACCGGCGATGTTACCGGTATGCTACCTTTCTCCCGGCTGAAAGTGATCTCGGTAACTGGCCGCGCCGTTATTCCTTCGCATTACCTCGGTTTTCCGGTTGGCCAATTCACGGAACTTTACCGGAGAATGCCGGAGCTTACGGTCCGTCTCGTCGGTTTGCTCGCGGACCGCGTTCGCAGCGTCACGCGTACGGAGCAGCAGCACGAGAAACTCGCTGCCCTTGGCAAACTTTCCGCGGGTCTCGCTCATGAGCTCAATAATCCATCCGCAGCCGCTCGCCGTTCAGCGGCGGCTTTGCGTGATTGTTTGGTTCGTCTGCGCGAAGCCGCTCGCAACACAGATATCGGGCCAGAAGACTGTGGCCTGCTGGCTGAGCGCGAAGAGGAAATTCGCGCCACGCTCAAGCCCGCGCAATTCAAGGATGAGTTCGCCCGCGTCGAGCGCGAAGAAGCCATTCAGGCGTGGCTCGAAGCCCACAACGTCGAGGATGCCTGGAAGCTCTCGCCATCCCTCGCGGACGCTGGTCTCACCGATGCTCATCTGGCCACCTTTGCCGCGGCTGCAGGCGCATCTGTCGGCCCTGAACTCACTCGCTTTGCCACGCTCCTAGAGATGGAGCGCATCGCCGAAGAACTCGATCACAGCTCCGCCCGCATCTCCGAGCTCATCAAGGCCATCAAGGAGTATTCCTACATGGATCAAGGCCCCATGCAGGAAGTCGATATTGAACGCGGACTCGAAACCACTCTCACCATCATGAACCACAAGCTCAAACGCGGCATCACCGTCGTCCGCGACTACGCCCCAAATCTTCCGAAAGTCATGGCTAGCGGAAGCGAGCTCAATCAAGTGTGGACCAATCTCATCGACAACGCCGCTGACGCCATGAAAGACAGCGGCAAACTCACCGTCCGCACGGCGCGCGAAAACGATTTTGTTCTCGTGGAGATTGCCGACAACGGATCCGGCATTCCGCCTGACAAGATCTCCCGCATCTTCGATCCGTTTTTCACAACAAAGGGTGTTGGCGAGGGCACTGGTTTGGGTCTTGATGTCGTCAGCCGAATCATCAAAAACGTTGGCGGCCAAATTAGCGTCACCTCTGTTCCTGGCGACACCCGCTTTCAAGTTCGCATCCCTGTTCAGGCTAAGAAGTAATCGTCCCAGGAGAGAAACATGGCCGAAGTCTGCACTCACATCCAGCACATACATCCTGCAAAACCTAAATCCAAGGGCTGCGAAGAATGCATCAAGATGGGCGATACCTGGGTGCACCTGCGGCTCTGCCTAACGTGCGGTAACGTCGGTTGCTGCGATTCCTCGAAAAACAAACATGCCACCAAGCACTTTCACGCCACTAAACACCCCGTCATTCGCTCGTTGGAACCCGGCGAAAACTGGATGTGGTGCTATGTAGACGAATTAATGTTTGAAGAGGACTAACCCGAGACCGACCGCAGGCGGATTTCCTTCAAGAGTTACGCTGGGAACGCGTCTCCGGGAGCCAATGGCGCTGACGGTGGCAATGGCGATATCGGCGGCGCCGCAGGGCTCGGCGGAAACATTTTGTTCCTCAGCGGCCCATACCGCGGCGCGAAAAACTCCAGCGTGTACGACTGGAAGAACACCAGCCCCGGCGCATACACAAATCCTACAACGTAGAGTATCCCTGCGATCGCCAGCAGCCCTACCGCCCCCAAAAGCAATTCGGTCGAAAGGTCCCACGTAATCCCAAGCCCGCTGCCGATGAAGTACCCCGCCAGCCCCAGCAGCCCTAGCGGGATCAACAAAACCAAAATCACGATCAGGTTGATGATCGTGAAAATAATCCCGCTCCCTATTGCCAGCACAATCTTCATCAACACATACACGGCGTACGCCGATTTCTCTGCTCCCATTATTGCGAGCAGCCGTTCCCAACCGTCCATTGCCCCCACATCTTCGAACGCCATCACCGGGATCAGAAAATCCCTCGCTAGCATGTCGATGATCGCGAGAACCGCCACTATCGCTATCACCAACAGCCCCAGCAAAATCCCTCCACCGATCAACACCCCGAGATTCTCCTCCGGCTTCTCAAACCACCCCGCGCGATACGCCAGCCAAGCCGGAATTCCTGCAACCACTCCCACCGTGGCGAACGACCCGAATCCGAACGCAACTACCCAGACAAAATACCGCCGCCCTGCTTCTCTCCTCTGCCGCCACCCTTCGCGCAACCGGCACTGCCCGCTGACCACCGCGTCCAAAAGAATAAATCGATAAACGCAGTCGCTGTAAATCCACAAGAGAAGCACCGCTAGCCCCACCGCCAAGCCCAGCGCGATCCAGCCCGCGTAAGGCTGTATCTGCTCCCAGGCCGGTTCACTGAACAGACGCGCCGCTCCAGCGAACTGATCCCCGCCACCTCGATTGTTGTTGAGATTCGGAATGCTACTCCCGCCGCCGACTCCTCCGGCTTCCCCGGTAATCAAAGCCACCACGGCAAGCCGTGCCCACAAACCAAAACGAAACGGCCGGAAGAGCATCTGTTTCGTCCGGGCAAAAGCTGGCGAGATGGATTCCACCGCTGAAGCGCGGTTTGGCACGCAGCACCTTCCAGGGAAGCGACCCTATGGCTCGCGTTCCGGCACAAACAACAATGGTTTAGAAAATATCGTTCAGTGGAAGGATTCTGGCAACAACCATCTCGGCGCGGGTGCCCAACAAGATCTCCTTTTCCTGGAGCAGTACGCTCGTCTCGCTGCTTCCTCTAAGAATTGTCCGCCCTGCCATTCTCTCTCGACCTGTTCGAGAAGTGCGACCCGCGGCGCATATGCCGAGCCATCGCCCTGATCTGCCTGTACTGCCCATAAAGGATCCACATCGAAGCCAGCCCCAGCGCCGTGAGTGTCGCTCCCAGAAGGACATATTCCTCAGCGTACGGCCCCGCATGGCGAATCGAATCGAGCAATACGCCGGTGCCGAGCAAGCAAAACAAAATGGACAACGTGGTCCACATGTAGCGTTCGGCCTTCATGGATATCACTCCGGTTCGGTCGCCTTGCGATCAGCGCCGTACCCCCACCAGTTTGACCCTTTTCCCTGTCCTGGAAAGCCCGTGTCCTCCACTAGGTAATAATCGGTGGCTGCAGCCAGCCATGAGCCGGCCAAGCGCCACGCCAAGTCTAGCTCTCACTCCCTCCGTCCCGTGGCTCGCGAATCGCAATTAGAATCAATCCATCGGCAGTCAGCAGCGGATGAAACCAACTCCGTGAACGAGTTGCGCCGCTTGCAAGCAAAAGGATGCGGTCTGCCCACCTCGCCACTACCTCGTACGAATCATAAACACTGTACGAGTAGAACAGTCCGTCTCCTTCCGAGATCTGATAACGCTTGCCCCGAGTTCTCACGAAGTTGAACGCATGCCACAAGCCGATCTTGTACAAAAACAACTTAAAGAGTCTCGCCGGCCACGAGCCTTGTGCGAATCGGTTGCAGTCTACGATAACCACCGCTCTCCGCGCTACTCGAAGCATTTCCTTAACAACCGCTGAGGGATGCGGAACATGATGCAGAATGCTGAACTCGCTCACCGCATCGAAGCTGCCGTTAGCAAACGGCAGCGCTTCTCCCGAAGCCTGCAGCAGCGAAATCGTCTCCGTGTTGCCTGCCGCCACGCCCTCTTGCACGAGCGCCTTCACCGGTTCTGCCCCGCAGACCAATGCTCCGGGAAGCGCCGCCGCAAAATCCTTTAAACCGCGGCCGGTCGCGGAACCCACATCCAAAAGACTCCGAATTTCCAGGGTCTGCAAAACCGAAAGGATGAGTCGCCGGCCTTCGGCATCATCGACACCCTCATGCTTGTGCATCGTGTCATAGCGCGATGCGGTCTCCGTGTAATATTCACGCTGAATCTCGATGGCCCGGTCCGTTCGCGTCAAATCGACACCCACACGTGTTTTGTATTACACGCCAACCCGGTTTGCAACATAACTCGCAGTCTGTGGAAGGCCAATCAGGCCAGACTAGCAATCAATGGGGCATTCTCTTCGATGTAGGCGCGGCCAGCGGACTCCCAGCGCGGCGCTATACTCTTTCCGGAACTTCCAGCTTCTCCACTTTCTCCTGCGCGGCCATCACTCGCGCAATCTCCATCTCAATCGATTTGGAACTGACGGGTTTCGCAATATAACCATCCATCCCGGCTTGCCGGCATCTCTCCCGGTCCTCCTCGAACGCATTTGCCGTCATCGCCACGATGGCCACATGTCTTCCTGTTTTCTTCTCGCTGGCGCGGATCTTTTCCGTGGCTTCCAAGCCGTCCATGATCGGCATTTGCATATCCATAGCCACCAAGTCGAAATCCTCTTTGGCCAGGAGCTGTAGCGCGATCTGCCCGTTGCCTGCAATCGTCACCGTGTGTCCCATTTTCTCCAGCAGCCGCGAAGTCAATCGCTGATTCACGATGTTGTCTTCCGCAAGCAAGATCCGCAACTTTGCTCGCGCCCCTTCCTCGGGCGCCACTTCCTCCTCCGCCTGAGTTTCTTTCGCTTCCCCGAAGCATTCCTGCAGCGCCTCATACACCGTGGAGCGCCGGAACGGTTTGAGGATCGTTCGAGTCACGCCCGCCTGCTCGCACTGTTTTCGCTCCGCCGCGTCCAATGCCCGCGAGTGGACCAATATCGCCGGCACATCCGGTGCTGCGGAAGTCCTCAAAGCTGCGAGCAACGCAAGTCCTCCCGGCCGTCTCATGTCCTTGTCGATCATGATCGCCGAGAACCTCTCACCCGCGAGCTGCGCTCTCTTCAGCAAAACCAACACGTCTTTTGCGCTCGCCGCCTCCACCGCTTTCATATTCCAGCGCGGCAGCAATCGCTCCAAAAGCTCCCGGTTTACGGGATTCTGGCCAACCAAAAGAACGCTCCGCCCCTCCGGCTGTGTCTTCGGTTGCGCTCTTCCATCCGGTGTCACTCTGAGCTTCTCCTTTGCCGCATCGCAGAACACCTTCATCGTGAAATGGAACTCGCTTCCGCGCCCGACTTCGCTCTCCACCCAGATGCGGCCGCCCATCAAGTTCACCAACCGCTCGCATATCGAAAGCCCAAGGCCCGTGCCCCCGTAGCGCCGCGATGTGGACATATCCGCCTGCGCAAACGCTTCAAAAATCTTGATGCGCTTCTCCTCTGCTATTCCGATGCCCGTATCGGAGACCGTGAATTCCAGCATCAATCCGCCCTCGGTGATCCCGGCGTGCCTCCCGTAAATGGCCACTTGTCCTGCGTTCGTGAATTTCAGCGCGTTCCCCACCAAATTGATGAACACCTGCCGCAACCTCGTAGAGTCGCCCCGCACCACCTTCGGAATATCTCTGCCTACATTCCACACCAGTTCGATGCCCTTCTGCTGCGCCTTCAGCGCCAGCGGCTCCAGCGCCTCCTCAATGCAGTCTTCCACCGACATGTCCGCGATCTCCAGGTCCAGCTTCCCCGCCTCAATCTTCGAAAGGTCCAGAATGTCGTTCAGCAGCGTGAGCAGCGATTCGCCCGAGCTTTTTACCATACTCAAGTAGTCTCGCTGCTCCGCGTCCAAGTTCGTTTCCAGCGCCAGCGTCGTCATCCCCAATATCCCGTTCATCGGCGTTCGAATTTCGTGACTCATGTTCGCCAGAAAGTCGCTCTTTGCCCGGTTCGCCGCTTCCGCATCTTCTTTCGCCTGTCGCAGAGCCTGTTGTGCCTTTTTCCGCGCAGTAATGTCAACGAACGCCACGACCGCTCCACGCCTCTCGCCGTCTTCCACCAAGGGGTGGCTCCATATCTCAGCCTCGAAACTGCTCCCGTCCGCACGCCACAGCAACTCCTCCTCTACGTGAATTTTTCTGCCGGCTGCGAGTTCGCTCAGCTGCGAACATTCCTCTCGCGGATACGGCGTCCCGTCCCGCTTCGTATGGTGCATCACGTCATGAATGTTTCGCCCCAGTAACTCCTGCTGCGACCCGTAGCCCAACATTCGAAGCAACGCATGGTTGCAGAAGGTCCATTCCCCTTTGTTGTTCACTCCATAAATCGCCTCCCCCGTCGATTCCAGTAGCAGCCGCATCCGCGCTTCTTCTTCCGACAATTTTTGCTCGCTCTCGTCCCGTTCAGTGATTAAAGCTCCCAGCACCAGCCCCGCGAGCGATAAAATCAACATCAGAAATTGCAGCAGCGTCAGTTCGTGATAAGTCCGCGGATATACTCGCAGCGCCAGGATGATTCCCGTATCCAGCGCCAGAATCGCTGCCGTCGCTCCTCGCAAGCCCCGCCGTACGGCCACCAGAATCAGCGGGAGAAAAAGCAGGTAGAACATCTCACTCCCGCTGGAGAACTTCCCGCTGAGCGCCGCCCACAGCACCGCCGCGATGCTCGCCGCGAACAGACCTGTTTCGAGCGCGCGCCCGTATCCCCGCAGTTCATGTCTGCCCACTCTGCGAGTTTCCTCGTCCGCAGTCGCGCCACTTTCCGAGTAGCCCAGGTATCGCCGCAACCCCGGAAAAATATAAATCAGAGAAAATGGCGCGATCGATCCGATCGCTACCGCGTCCCCAACCCACCAATTCATGGTTGCTAGCAAATATCCTTTCGCGGGAATCAAGCCGTCCGCCTGCAGAAACCTCGTCCCCACGAACGCCACGATGCACGCCGAGCAAGTTGCGATCAGCAGCAACCATGTCACATCCCTCATGGATCGCAGGCGCCAATCGATCTTTACCACTCGCCGCAATACCACTGCTGCTATCGTATACACCAAGATGAATTCCACATTCCCGACGAGGAATGAATACGAACGCACCGGCAGGTGATAGTTCACGATTGACGCGATGCACTCCGCCAGTAGGATCACCGGCGCGTAACGCCACCCGAGTCCAATCAGCGCCGCGAGTGCCAGCCCCGTGGGCGGGTACCACGCGCTGATCTCCGTCCAAATCTGAAAGGCTACCGTCGTTCGATCCACCAGTACGTACACCACGACAAAACACACGGCGACCAGCAACTGTCTCAGCTTCCAAGATTTCTCTGAAGCCAATCATCCCTCCCGTCGGCTTTGCATTTCTGGCTTCGCGGGTCCGGGCTTTGCGGTGTTATTCCCGGCCACCCTCATTCGATTTCGAATCGTCAGGCCTAATCGTGTTCCGAATTGAAAATTCAGCCTAAAAAAGCTCCGCAAACTCTCTTCGCCTACCCCAATCTACGCTCTACAAAATGAGTCCTAATCTCTGTCGCATCAGCGAGTTCGCGGCGGATGGCAGCTTGCGCATCTGGCCCTTGCGCGCGCACACCCCTGTGATTTCCTAGCGCTCGGAGGGCCAAATCGGCAGACTCGTCGTGCAGGCCAAGATTAGAAAACTCTAAATGAGTTCAGTTGTAGTTCGAGGTTTCCAAAGAGCTATCTTTTGTGCCGGTCTTGCTAAACGCTCGCTCCGTTACTTTCCCTGGAGCCGCGAAACAAACATCTCCAAAAACTTGTCTGCCTTCACATCGATGCAAACCTTGGCGTTGGGCGTGACTTTGTCGAGGCCCTCGATCACGTAACGGTCCCCGTCCGGAAAATGCCGCAACACGTTTCTTTCGATTTCATTCCGCCGGTTCGCCACCGTTTCTCCGCGCGTAAACTCTCCTCGCGTTTCGACATCGACATGCATCGCCGGCGCCGTCACCAACTCCACGTCGATCGCCACTCCTACAGCCAGCGGATCGTACATCGGCGTCCCGCTATCTCCGAATTTTTCCGACAACTCCACAAGGAATTTCGTCACGCCATAAATGAAATCGTTCACCGGGCCGTGCGTCTTCCCGAGTTGCTCCAATTGTTTGCGGCTGAAGAGCGTTTTATCTCCTACGTCGAGCCCCACCATCGTCAGCGGCCAGCCCGCCTGAAAGACCATCTGCGCCGCTTCTGGATCGTTGTAAATATTCGCTTCCGCCGCAGCGTTCACATTTCCGCCCTTGATCGATCCACCCATCAGAATCACCTCTTTCACCAGAGGCACAATCCCCGGATCTTTTTCAATCGCCAACGCGATGTTGGTCAGCGGACCAACCGGCACCAGCGTGATTTCGTGAGGATAGGCGTGGACCAATTCGATGATCAGATCCGGCGCAAACCGCGCGTCCGCTTTGCACTTGCTTGCCGGCAACTCGATGTTTGCCAGCCCATTCTTGCCATGCCAGAACTCCGCTGTGATCAGTTTCTGAAAGAGCGGATGCTCCGCCCCTCCAGCGACCGGAATGTCGCACCGGTTCGCCAGCGAAACCATCCGCAGGGCGTTTTCGAGACCCTGCTTCGCCGTCACATTTCCCGGCACAACCGTCACCGCCCGCACGTCCAGCTCCGGAGAATTCAGCGCCAGCATAAGCGCCATCGCGTCATCCGTCCCCGGATCGGTGTCCAAGATAATCTTCTTTGCTCCCGCAGCTCCCCATGCCGGTGAGCAGACAACCCCAAGCACAACAACTGCGCCGCAAATCGTACGCGAGAACCAGCCCATCCCATCAGCCATATTGATCTTCTCCGCCTATCTCGTAGGGGCACGGCACGCCGTGCCCGCTCTTGCTTCATGCACCTCGGCTGCCATTGTAGGGGCGGGGCTTGCCCCGCCCGCCGCGCCCAGGCCAGACGAGATCGCCGTCCCGAGCGGGCCATCTCATCCTTTTGTTTTTGCACTTACCAGCAGGGAAGCCGCCAGCGCCACCAACAAAATCCCCCCCACGACCGCCAAAGAGATCTCCACCGAGATATGTACCCACGGCTCAACAATCATCTTCGCCCCGATAAACGTCAGAACACACGAAAGACCGGCCGTCAAATACCGCAACCGCCCCAATACACCTGCCAGCAGAAAATACATGGCCCGCAAACCCAATATCGCGAACACGTTCGACGTGTAAACGATGAACGGGTCATGCGTAATTCCAAAAATGGCCGGAATCGAATCCACCGCCAGCGTGATATCCGTAATCTCCACGATGATCAGCACGACAAACAAAGGCGTTGCGTACCAGGTTTCGCCTTCCCGCACAAAAAACTTGCTCCCCTGATATTCCTGCGTGACTCGCAGGTGCCTCCTCGCAAAACGTGAAATCCGGTTCTCCTCCGGATGCATCTCCTCTTTCTTCACAAAGAGCATGTGCAATCCCGCGTACACCAAAAACGCTCCGAACACATAGAGCACCCAGCTGAACCGCTCAATCAGCCCTGCTCCTGCCGCGATCATCACGCCGCGCATCACCAGCGCGCCCAAAATCCCCCATTCCAGAATGCGGTGCTGGATCTTTTCGTCCACAGCAAACGCCCGGAAAATCACCAAGAACAAAAAGAGATTGTCGACGCTGAGAGCCTTTTCGATGACATACCCGGTGAAGAATTCCAGCCCGCGCTGCTCGCCGGCGAAATGCATCACGCTGAGCCCAAACGCAACGGAAAGTCCCACCCAGACGAGCGTCCAGGTGACCGCTTCCCGCGTTTCCATTTTATGTGGTCGCCGGTGGAAAACACCCAGGTCCAATACAATCGCGGCCAATACGAAAAGATTGAAGACCAGCCAAAGCAGAGGTGTGCCCATGGCTCCGGCGGCCGGCGCGCCTTACGGCGCCGACGATGCCATTGTGTCCGTGGCGTTCAGGTTGGTAAGTTCGATGCGAAAAGCTTGCCCTGCCTGAATCGTGACCGGCACATCCCAGCGGACCCGCGCGTCGCCGGCGTTTGCGTCCAGGTTCAGCGAGCTGATCCAGTAATTGCCCGGAGCCAGCTCGCGAAGATAGGCGTGCCCTTCCAGGTCCGTTTGCACTTTGGCCGCCAGATATTTCGTTTGTGCCACTTCCGGCGCCAGTTTCTGCACGCGCTTCTTCTGATTGTTCAGCACCTGCGCCCACTTCCGTTGCGGATTCAGCGTGTCCAGCTCTAGCTCCATTCCGGAAACCGTTCCAGGGTTCGCAATGATAAATTTCTTCAGCGTGGCGTAGTACGCCTGCTTGTCCTTTTCATACTTGTCCGGATGGTCGGTCTTATCAGATTCCTTGAACTTCGGCCTCGGAAAGCCGTTGGTTACGCCGCCACTGTTCGAGTGCTCGTAAGCCATTAATAATTCCGGGGTGTGGATGATATCGTCGGCCTTCATCTGTTTATCCACATCGGGAGCGGTCAGGTCGAGCGTATCGTGGTCCTTCAGCCATTTCTTCAGCTCCGGCGAAACTTTCAATCCCTCAATGAACTCATCGCGCGACGGGACCGGGTCCACATCTTCGACATCCTTGGCGATCTCCGCGTAGCTCTTTGTCAGTATGTAAAGCATGAACTGCCGCACAGGTTCCGGCTGCGCTGCTGTCGGCGTGACGCGTGCCGTAATATCCACGCTGGCCGGGGAGTTCTGCGCTCGCGCCGTGAGCGCGAAGCACACCATTCCGGCCAAAATGGCCAATGAAACAACGATTGCTCTTCTCATGCCGGAATCCTAACAGATTGTCCGCAGCCCAGATAGAAGAAGCGTCTCATGTGTTGCTTCAATCACTCTCTAGCGCGCAAATAGCTCGAAGAAGACAAACAACCCCAAACCAGCCAGAATTAACGCTGCGAGGAATCTTGTCAAAAACCATGCCGGCAGGGCGGCCAGCGGTCCCGGCGGCCTCTTCGGCGGCCCGGGTGGATCGAGCACCCCTATCCCCGTGGATTTGCGCGGCGGCCCGCCCAAACGCGCCGAGGACGGCGCTGTCTCCATCCCTTCTTCCCACCGCCGAAATTCGTACGGCATACGGAAATGCTACGCCCCTCCGCGGCACACGTCCAGAAGTTCAGCGGGCCTCCGCTAGGCTGCTCTCCTCGCCGAACTTGTACTTGCCATCGCTCGCGACAGTGATTTTCAGCGCGCGATGATCCTTCTCGAAGAGGTCGAAGCCTTCCTGGAGATTGTTCCAAAACGCCAGCAACTCCGGCTGATTCGAATGACTCTGCGCGAGCGTCTTGAATCCGTTTTCCGTCAACCGTGCGGGAAATATCTCGATGGGAATGTGCCGCTGGCCCCCGGCATGCACCTGCACCGCCAACCAGTAGACCTCTTTAATCCCTTCGTCCGTAATGGGAATGCAGCCTATCGTCACGCAATTCCCGTGAAGGAAAATATTTCCGCCGGGATTCGTGTGCGATCCGAGGATTCTGTCCGCGCTATTTGGATAGCTGATGTGCATGCTCAAGAAAAAATTGCTCTGAGGGTTAAACCAATCAAGTTCGTAGAAGCCTTCGGGGACTTGCACGTCGCCGAACTTCCTTTTCGGTCCTAGCACGCCGGAGGTCGCACAAATTCCGTAGGTATGAATGAGAGTAAGAGCACCTCCCGATTTGTCCGAAGCCCAGAGTTCGAGCTGCGCTTCTTTCTTAAAAGCGCGAAAAAGGATAGCGCGCGGCGGATACGAAATCTTCTTTTCTTCAAACATCCGCCGCAGAACTTCGTCCTTCTCCTTCGCGGCGGTGCGAACGCGGGAATATTGAAATTGTTCGTCGCGGAACGACTTGACCTGTTGCGAGGCGGCAACCGACCCCAGCAATAGCACGGCCAGAGGCAGGAGAGTGACGGGCTTCATGGGCAAAGTCTATTAGTCACGGCCAGAAATTTGCCTTCTGCAGCATCCTTCTCGCGGACCAATCACCTCCGCGCGAGGGCCTCCGGAGAGGCGTCAGAACAGCCGAAAGACGGCTTCGACAGTAACCCATGCTGCGAGCGCGTGCTTCGCGCCGTCGCGCGCCGGAATAAATTTCCAGCCCCGCACCGTTTCCACCGCTCGCTCGTCCAGCCCAAATCCGATTCCTTTGATGATGCGGACATCTTGCGCCCGCCCGTCCGCGCCCACTAACACCGCCAGCGTCACTGACCCCTGCACCTTCCCATGCCGCGCCTCGTCCGTATACGTCGGATATGGACAATACGCGCATGCCGGCTGAGTGCCCCCTGCCCTAAACGGAGAGTTTTGGTTGCCATAGCCAGCCGGACCATCCCCACTATCGCCAAGATGATCGCCATCTTTGGATCCGATGCCTTGCCCTTTCCCAGGCCCCGAAGATCGCGTATCGTCCGCCATCCAAGGCAGTCCCATGTTGTCGATGGGGGTAAGAATGGGCGCTGCATTCGGATCAAAAATCGTCGGCGGCTCAGGCAGTTGCGCGCGGTCGTTTTGCGGCAGTGTCGGTCTCACGAGCACGATGGAAGAGATCTGTGGGAGATTCCCATGCGTCGCGGGAATCGGGTTTTGGCCGCCCCCGCGGCCACTGCCGTCGGAGGGCTCCCTCGTGAGGCTGCGGAGGAGTTGTGGTGAAAGGTGGAATGGATCCAGCGGCGTTCTCTCGCCAGGGGCTGGCGGCTTAGGCGCCACATTGGTGTTTGTCAGTAGAAGGATGACCGCCACGAAGATGGCAGCATGCGTAATCAGGGAAGCGCCCTGTGCCCTCGCCGGTCGCAGCGATTTATCGAACTTCAAAAGGTGAATCGGCGCCCCGTTTGCCGATGAAGGTTTGAAATGCGAAGGAATCAGAAGCTGTCCCAGATTTTCTCGAACACGGTTCAGCCAGGATTCGGTTGTGGAATCGTTGCCAGAAAATGGGCGCAGAAATGGATCGCGCATGCGCAGGCCTCCGTCTCCGCCTCAAGTTTCGGCCCGACAACATCTGGAGGCGGGCACCAGTCGGCTAGTCAGAAGTCTCGGAACGAAGTTTGGTTGCCTGCTCGAGAAACTCTTGAGCAATTTTTGAAGATGGAAATAGAAAATGAGAACTAAGTTGGAAGAGAGAAAATTAATACAGCCGGAACGTCACTTCGATGGGCACGCTAACGGGCACAATCTTCCCGTTCGGTCCTGCCGCAGGCCGGAACTTCCACGTGCGGACGGACTCAACCGCCTTTTCCCCGAGGCCCATTCCGGGATCCTTCAGGATGGAAATGTTGACCGCCCGGCCATCCGGAGTAATGGTCACCTGCAACACCACGGTTCCCATGTACTTCGCCTTGCGTGCGTCATCCGAGTAGAGCGGTGGCGGGCAATAGATGCACTCCGGTACGCCAACTCCATTTACGCCCGCGCGGAACGCACCGCCGCCCGTGCCCCCGCCTTCGCCAGGGCCTAGACCGCCGCCAGTGCCGCTTCCAATGCCTGTGCCATTGCCATGCCCCAGAGAATCGCTCACGCCGTTGGCCAGCGGATCGCCAAAGTTCGCCGCATTAATATTCGGCACCTTCAAATCCGGTGGACCGAGCAGAGAAGGATCCATAGCCAGCTTTGGATCTGGATTCTGAATCTTCACCTGCGGTGGAGTGAACTGCGTCCACTGGAACTTCGGAAGCTTGCCTTTGTTCACCGGAGTCAGCGTGTGGTCGTTGGCACCGCCACCGCCGCCGGCCTTCTTCGCACCCGCTGGAAGTTTCGCCATGTAGGGCGAAATATCGATCGCTGTCATATCGACGTTTTTGTTTTTCGCTTCGGTCTTAGTCCCAAAATGCCAAAACAAAGGAATCAGAATGACCAGCGCGAACACGCTGCCATGAATCGCGAAGGAAATCACCTGCGTCCAGCCGAAGTTTTCGTCCTTCGTCCAGATGTCCTTCACTTTCACAGGCTTGCTGGTGAAGTTCGCAGGTGGAAGCTTTGCCGGAAAGAAAACCTCTTTGATGCGCGAGCCAAATCCGCCGAAATTCGTGCCCCAGGAGACTGCCAGCCGGCTGTTCACGGCGCCTTTCGGCATCGGGCGCGAACTCAAGAAGTCTTTGAAATTATCAACAACGCCCGTGCCAAAGCCAGGCTTTACAAAGGGCGCATCGGCGCGCTCCCGTACATTGACAGGACGCTCCGTAAGAAACTGCTTGAGGTTTGACCAAAAATTCGTGGGAATTAGGATTGAGGGAGGGCCAAACTTGGGAACCGCCGCGGCAGGTACTGGAACGACTTGCTGACTGCCCGAAGCAGACACGCTGGGCTTTGTTGCTTCAGGTGGAACGAGATTGACGATTAGGTCCGGCACCATCTTCCCCCTGATTTAGACGCACCTGGGCTGCGTAGGGTGTCCCTAATCGATAAGATTCGAGCGAACCAGGAAAGGTTGCGCGACCCCCGACCGCTGACACCGCCTGTCAATCATTGTAACATACGCAATTACACCGCTTTGCGATGTTTCTGCCTGAATACCTGAACCCAGGTACGGCAATCAAGGAACGGCATTCGCATCAAACAAGCGTAGCTGCGGGCGCACCTACCCGTTGCGGGTACACACATTCATGGCCGAACCTCTGGAACTCAAGAAAACACTGAACCTGCCTAAGACCGACTTTCCTATGAAGGCCGGTCTTCCGCAATATGAGCCCAAACAGCTTGCGGCTTGGCAGGAATCACGTCTCTACGAGCGCATCCTCGCCGCGCGTAAGGGCCAACCGCTGTTCGTTTTGCACGATGGGCCTCCTTATCCCACTGGCACAATCCACCTAGGCACGGGACTGAACAAGATCTTGAAAGACGCGATCGTCAAATCCAAAAGCATGGCGGGGCATTACGCGCCGTACGTGCCCGGATGGGATTGCCATGGCCTGCCGATCGAGACCCAGGTAGAAAAAGAGCTGGGAGGCAAGGGAAAAGTTTCACCCGCGAAGTTTCGCACGCTCTGCCGCGAATTTGCCACCCGCTACGTCGAGCAGCATAAGCGCGATTTCCAGCGCTTGGGAGTACTGGGCCGGTGGGATGATCCCTACCTGACCATGAACCACGAGTATGAGGCGACAGTCGCTGGCGCGCTTCTCGATTTCATGGAAAAAGGATTCGTCTATCGCGGTCGTAAACCGGTTTATTGGTGCATCTACGACACGACCGCCCTGGCTGAAGCGGAAGTCGAGTACGAAGATCACACCAGTCCCTCAGTCTGGGTGAAATTTGCTGTCGTGGGCGGCGGGAAAAGCGAGCACGTAGGAATGAGTGACGTCAGCGCGGTCATCTGGACGACTACGCCGTGGACGCTTCCGCACAACCGCGCATTGGCTTTTCATCCCGATTTCGAATACGTGGTGGCTGAAACCGAGAAGGGCGCGCTGCTTCTTGCTGCGGACCGCGTGGTCGCGCTGCAATCAGAGTGCGGGATCAAAGAAGTTCGCGTACGTTCACATGCGAAAGGGAGGGATTTTGAGGGCGTAAAATTCCAGCACCCGTTCCTGCCAATACAAGTACCGGGAATTCTAGCGGATTATGTGACGCTGGATCAGGGCAGCGGCATTGTCCACACCGCGCCCGGCCACGGTTCGGACGATTTTCTTTCCGCGCAAAGATATGGTCTCGAAATTTACGCGCCCATCGACGACAAGGGCGTCTATCTCGAAGGCTTGCCGGAATACAAAGGCAAGAACGTGTTTGAAGCCAATCCGGTCATCGTCCAGCTGCTCGAAGATCGCCGCGCGCTCCTGGGAAATCACAGCTACACGCACAGCTATCCGCATTGCTGGCGCTGCCACAATCCGGTCATCTTCCGTGCCACCGAACAGTGGTTCATCAAAATGGATCAAGCCGCTCACGGCAGAGAAAAAACTCTGCGTACGGAAGCGCTCGAAGAAATCCACGGCGTAAAGTGGATTCCAGCCTGGGGTGAAGAGCGTATCTACGAAATGATCGAAAAGCGCCCGGACTGGTGCGTCTCGCGCCAGCGATTCTGGGGCGTACCAATCATTGTTTTTTACTGCGAAGGCTGCGGCGCGCGGCTGGAAGATTACGCGGCGCTTCGAAACGTAGTGAAGTGGTTCGAACGCGAAGGCGCCGACGCTTGGTACAAGCACACAGCGGAAGAGTTGTTGCCCCCGGGAACGAAATGTTCGTGCGGCGCAAGGAAATGGCGCAAAGAGAACGACATTTTGGATGTATGGTTCGACGCAGGCTCTTCGAATCTCGCGGTCCTGAAGGGCGATGAATGGCCCGCGGATGTTTATCTCGAAGGTCCCGACCAATACCGCGGCTGGTTCCAGAGCTCTCTCCTGATTGCCACGGGATTGCGCGATCGCGCGCCCTACCGCAGCGTCGTGACCCATGGCTGGACGCTCGATGAGCAGGGCCGCCCGATGTCCAAGTCGCTAGGAAATGTCGTCTTGCCCAACGACATCTGCGAAAAATGGGGAGCCGACCTCCTGCGCCTGTGGGTCGCGTCGCAGGAGTACCAGGCCGACGTGAAAATGAGCGAGCGCGTAATGACTCAGCTCAGCGAGGCGTACCGCAAGATTCGCAACACGTTCCGCTTTGCTCTCGGCAATTTGTTTGATTTCGAGCCAGAGCGCGACGCTCTTGCCAACGAAGAACTCGACGAACTGGACCGCTGGACGCTCGAGCGCACCGCCGACCTCGCGAAAAAATGCCGCGAGTGGTACGCCGCCTACGATTTCCACCGCGTCTATCACGCGCTTCACGATTATTGCGTCGTGGATTTAAGCGCATTTTATTTCGACGTCCTAAAGGATCGCCTCTACACGAGAGCCGCGAAAAACCGATCCCGCCGCTCGGCGCAAACCGCAATCTGGAAGATCACCAGCGTTCTCGTCCGTCTCGCCGCGCCAATCCTGGTTTTTACTTCGGAAGAAATTTGGAAGCACATGCCCAAGTTGCCCGGCGAATTGGAGAGCGTTCATATCGCCGTTTTTCCCGAAGAAGCCGGGCTGCGTTCGAACCTCGATGCCAAAGCCAAGTCGGAATGGGAAGAGCTTCATGCGCTGAGGGCGAATGTCCTGCAATATCTCGAACGATCTCGCACCCAGAAATTCATTAACGCTTCGCTCGAAGCCAAAGTTCGCCTTCGTTCAGATGGCTCATACATGGAGCTCTTGCAAAAACACGCGAAGGACTTGCCGGCACTATTCATCGTTTCGCAAGTGGAAGTCCTCCCGTTTGACGGTCCGCCGCAGAGCGATCATCCAGAACCGTTCCGCGTCGAAATCTTGCGCGCCGATGGCGCAAAGTGCGAACGCTGCTGGAATTACTCAACGCGCGTCGGCGAGAATACGCGCTACCCTGGCGTCTGCGAGCGGTGCACCGCAGCCCTCGCCGAAATCGAAGGACTGGAGCCCCCACGTTCATGAAATTACCTTCGCGCCTGAAGTGGCTTTGGCTAACGCTGGGAATTGTGCTTTTCGATCGCGCCACCAAAGCGTGGTTCGAAACCCAAACCGACGATACCTGGCGCCACGAAGTGGTCCGCCACTTCATTTACCTGGTTCACAGCCGCAATCCGGGCATAGCGTTCAGCCTGTTCGCCGATTCACATTCGCCCTGGCTGCGCGTCCTTCTGATCGGCGGCTCTCTTGTGGTCATCTGCGCGCTCGCGTGGCTGCTGGTTGCAGGCCAAGGTGGAGCCGCTGCCTGCGCTGGCCTCGCGCTTCTGCTCGGCGGGGCCACGGGAAATCTCACCGACCGCATCCTCCATGGCGCAGTGACGGATTTTTTTGAAGTCTGGCTCGGCAGCTACCGCTGGCCAGCCTTCAACGTCGCCGATTCCGCCATAACCATCGGCGCCATTCTTTTAATCCTGGATCTCCTCTTCAGCCGCAAGGAACCCGGGTCTTCGATCGAAAAGAGCCGCTCATCCGACTAACCGTTCAGAGATCGTCACGCTTTGCGCCGGTTTGGTCCGCGCCGTGTGCAAGCTGCTAGAATCTTTCCGTGCCTTCTCCCCATACACACCAGCTTTCGGTGGAAGCGGGCGAGGCCGGTGAGCGGCTGGACCGCTATCTGGCCGCGCAACTCCCCGAACTGAGCCGCACACGCATTCAGGAATTAATCGAAAGCGGACTAGTCCTCCTTGACGGCAAACCATCAAAGGGTGCTCATAAATTGCGTGCGGGCGAAAAAATCGCCGTGGAGGCGCAGGCTCGGCCGCCCATGCGCGCCGAAGCCGAATCCATTCCTTTGGACATTTTGTATGAAGACGATGACGTCATTGTCGTCAACAAAGCTGCGGGGATGACGGTGCACGCCGGAGCTGGCAACACGCGCGGAACTCTGGTCAATGCCTTGCTTGGGCGAGGGCAATCGCTTTCGCAAGGTGGAGACGGCTTGCGGCCGGGAATTGTACACCGCTTGGACAAGGAAACTTCCGGCGTCATCATCGTGGCCAAGAACGATTTCGCTCACGCAAAGATCGCGGAGGCCTTTCAAAAACGTTTGGTAAAAAAAATATATATCGCGCTGGTTGAAGGCCTTCTGAAGGAAAAGCAGGGGCGAATTGAGTTTGCGATCGGCAGGGATTTGCACCGCCGCACCCGCATGACGGCTTTCAAGGAAAAGCCAGGCAGCGCTCTGCGAGAGAGTTTGCTTCGCAGTGGCGCACGCGAAGCTCGCACGGATTGGCGAACACTCGCCGAAGTGGACGGTACGACGCTGGTCGAAGTCCAGTTGCATACCGGCCGGACGCACCAGATTCGCGTGCATTTTTCGGCGATTGCCCATCCTGTGGTTGGAGACACGCTTTACGGAGCCGCTTCGCGCCTCCGTGTAGGCACCGGAACCGGGCGCGGCGCGTCTAAAGACCGGGAGGCCGTCACCATGCCCGAGCTTGGGCGCAATTTCTTGCACGCCGCTCGGCTGGGTTTTTCGCAGCCGCGAACCGGGGCATTGATCGATGTGCGGGCGCCGCTCCCCCCGGAACTGCGCGAATTCGTGAAAAAACTTTCTGCGGCTGCCGGAGAGGATTTGGAGCGAATTGACGCTGCGCTCGCTCCTTACCTATAATCAACTGACATGTCTAGGGCACTGATTTCTATTTTTCTCGTAGCGATTTTGCTGACCGCGGCTGTCAGCGACCGCGCACAGCAGGCGCCAGTGAAGCCCGCCGCGCCGGCGCAATCCGCGCCACCCCCTCAGGCACCCCCAGCGGCCCCGCAGCAAGGCCAACAGGGCGAAAAGGCGGCCGCGCCGCAGACTCCGCATATCGTCCAGGTTGTAAACCTCGTGGACGTGCTGTTCACCGTGCTCAACCGCCGCAACAAGCTTGTGCCCGATCTGCAAAAAGAAGACTTCCAGGTTTATGACGAAAAATTTCCGCAAGACATTCGTTACTTCAGCAAACAGACCGATCTGCCCCTGCGCATCGGAATGCTCGTGGACACCTCGAACAGCATCCGTGACCGCATCAAATTCGAGCAGGATGCTTCGATCAATTTTCTTTTCAGCGTATTAAGGCGTGGAAGAGACGAAGCATTCGTGATGACCTTCGACGACGAGCCGCAAGTCGTGCAAGCGTTCACCAGCGACGCGGGCCTGCTCCGCGACCAGATCATGCAGACGCGCGCGGGCGGCGGCACCGCGATTTACGATGCGATCTACGAGGCCTGCCAGAGCCAGTTGAGCCATCCGCCGCGTCCGCCTGGGGACCAGCCGGACGTCGTCCGTCGCGTCATGATTCTGATCAGCGACGGCGACGACAATCTATCGACGCACACCCGCGGCGAAGCCATCGAGATGGCCCAGCGCACCAGCGTCGTGATCTATACGATCAGCACGAGCACCCAGTGGATTCAGCTCTCGCAAACGGATCCCGACAAGCTTGCCAGCCGCAAGACGCACCTCACGGAAGGCGACAAAATTCTGCAAGCTCTGGCCGACGAAACCGGTGGCCGCGCGTTCTTTCCGTACCACGTAGACGATCTGGATCAGTCTTTCCAGGACATCGGCGACGAGCTGCGCAATCAGTATTCGATTGCCTATATGCCGACGAACTACGTGCTAGATGGCCGTTACCACCGGATTCGCATCGAAGTCCCTGACCACAAGGGATACCAGGTGAATGCGCGCCGCGGCTATTTTGCCCGCGCGAATCGCGAAGGCGCAGCGCCATCAACTCCGTCCGGGCCTGGGCCAGCGACGCCCTGAGTCTTGTAACTTCCAAGTTCCTGCCACGCAGCATTCCCACATAAACCGTCTTTTGGTATGAACTAAGCGCGACGAATCCCTTGTAGGGGCGCAGCACCGCTGCGCCCTATTCGCAGGGAATGCTCATCAAGCCGAAAGGGCTTCTCTCTAATGTGAGGTGTCGCGGAGGAGCACGGCGTCGGATTCGTTATGCCCGCGTTGCAAGGTGATTTTTGTGCCGTCCCTTGAGAAGAGGAACTTTTCGATTCTTTCCGAAGCGAAGTGAGTGAGTTGGTGCGGTGCGGTGCCGTCAAGCGGCTGCGACCACAGGTTGCTGACGCCTTTTTCCCGTACTGCAAAAACTACGGACTTGCCGTCGGGAGCAAACGCAAACGGCCACGAAGCGCGCGGATCGATGTCATGAAAGTCGCTTTTTTTGTCTTCGATGGAATGGATGTTAAGGACGAGTCTGTGGTCCAGCTCACGAACTTCCAGGTTAGCCACGGTCTTGCCGTCGGGCGAGATTTCGGCAGCACCCTGAGCCGTGGCCAGGATCGTTTCCGGCGTGCCGCCATCGATGGAAACCCGCTTGAGGGCTTGGCTGTCGGCATAATCGACGTAATACACCCATTTGCCGTCTGGCGAACAAAGAGGATCGGCTTCGGCAGAGCCAAACGTTAGCTGTTTGAAGTCCGTTCCCGACGTGCTCATCCTCCAAAGATTGAAAGAAACCTTCCCCGCTCGGCCCGCGGAACGAATCACAAAGTAGCGCCCTCCGCCGCAGGAAATAACCTGATCCGACACATGTGCGGCGTCCGAGTAGATTAATGTTTCGCCACCGTCGGGTTTCACGACGCGAATGTCGGGAATTTGCGCAAACACGATCCGGCCGTCGCTCGTCCAGTCCCAATTCCAAACCGAACTGCTGGACGACAAATTGATAGGGTGAACGTCATCCGGCTGCGCAAAGTTGGCCACTTCCAGTTCATACTTCGATTGCGACTGGTTCGCCACAATAGAATGCCCGTCTGACGAGATCGTGGGGTAAAGATAGGAGTTGGTGTCCGTCGTCAGCCGCCGGTAATCCCCGCCGGGATAGTTGACGATGCCCAGCTGAGGGTTTAACACGCCGCCCTCGCCAAGCCCCGAAACGAGCAGGCCAGAACCGTCGGGCATCCACACTGGATTGATGAAAATCTCTTTGCTCGAAAGCGCCTTGATCTGCTGTTTGCCTGTAGCCACATCCACGGTGAGAACTGCGGCCGTGACACCCTGGGCCATTTGGGTTTCTGTGATTGCGATAGTTTTGCCGTCGGGGGACCATGCGGGGCTGTAATTCCCCTCGCTGCCGGCCAAAGGAACATCCTTGAAAAGTGTGCGGTCGGGCGAACCGTCGCTGTGCGCGACGATCAATTCGTAAGTGGGAGAATCGTGATCCTCGCGCAAGAAAGCAAAGCGGCTGCTGTCGGGCGAGAACGTCACGCGGCTGTCGACGTCCTTGATCAGCAAACGGGGTGTACCGCCGAGAATCGGTGCTGAATAGAGTGAAGCGAGTGTATGTTCCGCCTCGTCTCGGCGCACGCAGTAGATATTGTTGTTGTCCGGGGAAAACGTGAGCCCAGCATAGCGAGTCGCAGCGGGCGCCAAAAGCTGTGTGTTACTGCCAGTGGCAATATGCCGCAGCCACAGGGATTGCAATCCGTTTTCATCGCGGACATGCAGCAGATATTTTCCGTCAGGAGAAATCGCGGCAAGGACCACGTGCCCGTTATTGGTAAGGTTTTCGATGGAGAAAGTATCAAAGGGTACGTGACGGGAGCGAACCACGATCGAGTAAATGCCGTACATCGCCGCCGCGACAACAACGAGGAGGCCAAGAAGCGTGACGCCTGTGCCGATCTTATGCTTTCTGGCCGCGTCGACGATCGCGGAGCTGCCCGAAGGCGTCACTCTCGGTGCGGACAATAACGGTTCGGAAATCGTTGAGACGCGCGCGGCGGATCGTTGTGTGCTTGCCGGCCGGCTGCCGGAATCGATTTCCCGCTGCAGCCGCTTGAGGTCCGCGCGCAACTCGGCGGCCACCTGATACCGCAAATCGCGATCCTTTTCGAGCGCTTTGTTGAGGATGCGCTCCAGCTCTGGCGGAACATCTGGATTTACGGTCACCGGCGCTGCGGGTGTGTTGTGCAGGATGTTGTCGAAAACAACGGCGCTCGTCGACCCCGGAAAAGCCTGTTTGCCGGTCAACATTTGATAGAGCACAGCGCCGAGCGAGAACAAGTCGCTACGAGCGTCTATCTCTTCCCCGCGCGCCTGCTCGGGAGACATGTACTGGATCGTTCCGACAGCCATGCCGGGGCTGGTCAGAAGGGTTTGCTGGTGGTTGTCGAGCGTGTGGCCGGCAAGATCCTCGGAATGCCTGGGCAGTAGCTTGGCCAATCCAAAATCGAGCACTTTGATCGCGCCCGATTCCACAACGAAAATATTTGCCGGCTTGATGTCTCGATGCACGATCCCTTTTTTGTGCGCTGCATCCAGGGCGTCGGCGAGCTGAATCCCCATTTCCACCGTCCGGCTGATCGAGAGCGGCCCCGCAGCGAGCACTTTGTCGAGTGACTCGCCTACCAGCAGCTCCATGGCAATGAATGTGCGGCTGTCGTGCTCTTCAATCGCATGGATGGTGCAGATCGCCGAATGATTCAGCGCGGAAGCCGCGCGCGCCTCGCGCAAAAATCTTTCCAGTGTCTGCGAGTCGCGCTGGTTTTCTTCAGGGATGAATTTCAGCGCGACGCGACGCGCCAGCTTGGTATCTTCGGCCTCATAGACAACACCCATTCCTCCGGAGCCGAGTTTTCGGAGAATCCTATAGTGGGCAACAGTTTCGTTGATCATGGTTTGGGTGCAAGAGGGATGTTAGACGCTCAGCGATTTTCGGTCAATGCGAAGTGACAGCGGAATTGCTCTCGCGCTAGCTGGACGTCAACCTTCAGCGACGGCGCAAGACAAATGTGTAGTCTTCTGAAAAACTATGGATGCTGGATAACTCCAAATGCGGCCCATGCCGAAGCGCGGTCCCTGGAAGTAAACGACGTTGCAGCCCAGCCTCAGCTCTTAGGGGCGTAGTACCCTTTGCGTGCCAGCACTTTCAAGTCTTTGCCAGCCACATCGATCTTAATTTTCCGGAATTTCCCGTCGCGCGCCGAATTTGATGGGTAGTAGCCCAGCGTGTACTGGCTGCGCAGCTCTTCTGAGATTTGGTCGAACGCTTCCTGAAGATGTTTCTCGTTGTTCACTACGATCATGCGCCCGCCGGTCTCGTCCGTGATTTTGCGCGCGATGCTAGCGTTAGCGCCATAGTGCGGGTCGTAAACCAGTAAAATGTGCACCACCGTATCCGTCCGCTGCGCCGCTTCGATCGCTTCTTCCACGCGCACTTTGCTCCCATTATCCTCGGCGTCGGTCAACACCACTACGGCTTTCCGGCCAGCTTCCGTGGAAAGCTTCTCGTTGCACGCAAGATATAGCGCGTCATAAAAATTCGTGCCCTTGGATCCCGATTGCGGGATGGTTCCCGGCGTAATGGGACCTCCTCCTCCACCCGTATTGATTTGCGCCTTGCGAATCGCCCGGTTCAGCTCCGAACGGTCGTCCGTGAAATCCGCCAGCAGGTCCACGTCCAGGTCAAACGACATGATCATTGCCTCGTCGCCCTTGCGCATCACCCGATTCAGGAAGCTGCTTGCCCCGTCCTGAATCGCGCCCAGCATGTATTGTTCGCTTCCAGAAGTATCCATGAGCAACCCCAGCGTGATTGGCTGCGTCACTTCTTTAGAGAAGAAAGCGATCTTCTGGTCCTGCCCGTCTTCGGCAACCTTGAAATCGTCTTGCTTCAGGTCGGTTACAATGCGTTTGTTCTTGTCGCGCACGGTGACAAAGAGGTTCACCAGGTTGACGCTGGTCTTGATCGTGGGGCCCTGGACCACCGGCTCCTGCGGCAGCGCAGGCAGGGCGATGGCCGCGGCCAGAACGGGCGTCGCGCACAGCGCTGCGAATTTCTTGAGAGAAGGCATGTATACTTTCCTTGACGAGAGATTCCCGGCTGGAAGTTGCCCGCTGGGGTTCTTCGCCACGTTAGGATGCTAGCAAGAGGTTCGATGGATGCGTCGCCAGAAGAGCCGGCGGCGGTGCCAACGCTGACTCCGAGAAGAAGTTTGGCCTGAGGAATATGAAAAGTCTACGAAAAATCGCGGGTATCACGGGCATTCTAACCTTCGCAGCGCCAGCTTTGTGGCTGGAGCTTGCGGCGCGTACCCCGCAGGAAGCTGCACCGGCCGCTCAGCAATCTTCCCCGCCGCCCCCGGACTTGCCGCGGCTTAGCGAGGCGCGCGCCAAGATTACCGTAAACGCCAACCTGGTAATCCTGCCAGTGACCGTAAAGGACGGCTCCGGCCGGCTGGTGCCCGATCTGGGCAAAGACGAATTTCGCATTCTGGAAGACGGCGTGGAACAAAGAATCGATGTGTTCACAAACGAGGGCTTTCCCCTTTCCATGGTCATTCTGATCGACAACGATCTAAAAACAAAAGATGCCAAAGAAGTCCAAGACAGCCTCGATGCCATTGTCGGCGGCATGAGCGACCTCGACGAAGCTTTCGTTTGCCGCTTCGACCAGTTTTTTCATCCCGGCAAGGGATTCACGAGCAATCAGGACATCCTGCTTACCGAGCTTCGTCGCACCAAGCTCGACAGCCAAACCAGCGTCCTGTCTCCGGGCGGACCTTTTTATGGGCCAAGCGTCAATGGCCACGCTCCGGATGGCTCGCCATCTGTTCCTCCGTCCACGCGCACGATCCTTGCCGCGCCTACCAAGGCCCTGGATGATGCGGTTTTCGGGGCTGCGGAACTTCTGAAAGATCGCCCTCGCAATCGCCGAAAGATCATCTTCATCATCAGCGATGGCGTCAACGGCGGAAAGAAGTACAACACCAATACCTACGACAATACCGTGAAGGAAGTGCTGGCCCATAACATCTCCGTCTTCGCGGTTGGCGTGGGCAGCGCGTTCTACGACCGCAGGTTCGAGCGCCTCTCCGAATACGCGCATAGCACCGGCGGTGACGTTTATTACGCCGCGAAAAAGGAATCGCTTCAGGATCTGTACTCGCGAGTCACCGAAGAAGCCCGCAACCAGTACACCCTTGCCTATATCCCTCGCGACATCAAAGGCAGCAAGGAATACCACGAGGTCGAAGTGCGCGTGAAACGCGAAGGGCTAAGCATTCTCACGCGCAACCGCTACTACACCGGCCCTGTCACTCAATAAAAAACTCATAGCTTGAACTGAGAAGGTCAGATAAACGCACGCAAAGTCCGTGGCCTGAGTTGCTCATGTCAGTTGCACGTCGGCTTGGCTGACGGGGAGATTTGCTGCTGTGCAGGCGGCTCCCTAGAAAGTTGCCGAAGCCCGCCTCTCTAATTCTAGTTCTCGAAGATACAGGAATAGCGGGAGTCCAAGGGAAACTCCTACGAGAAGGGTAGAGACGATGGGGAGCCAGAGACTGCGCATCTTGAGCCGCGTTCCTTCGTTGCGAATGAAGCCAATTACAACTACCGCGGTTATGAGCAGGTCCAGTCCGAAGAATCCGGCAATACGATTGGCGAAGAGCTGTTGGACGAAGAGACGCATGTTGAGGCCGTGCTCGATGACCCAGGGAACGAATTGAGCGTAGGGAAGGGCGAGGCCTGGAACACAGAGAATCAGATACATCATCTTTCGGTTCATGTGGGCGCCTCGCTTTGGGGGGATCCGGAGTAGTCCTACTCTACTGCGAATTGGGCGAAACGGTAGTTAATTAACTACTGAGTGCTTCTTCATGAGCTGGACAAATCGGTTTGTAAGCGCAGCTCCTGCAAACAAAGCCTGGATTCGGCGGAAACTCGCCGGCGCGAATGTCGGCGGCTGCTTCGAGAACGATCTTCTGCGCTTCGTCGAGTTGCTTGGCGTCTCGCGTGGTCACCTGAATCTGGTTGTTTTGCAGATAGTGAAAGACCAATCGGACAGGATTCCATTCGAAGATTTCTTTGGCAGCCAGCGCGTACAGGCTGAGCTGCAAATCCTTTTTGGCGTCCGCGTCTTTTTTTGGCTTACCGGTTTTGTAGTCGATGATTTCCACGTCTTTGCGCCCGAGGGAGTTTACCTGGTCCATCCGGCCTATGATGGTGACGTTGTTTTCCAGCGGAAGCTCGAAAGATTTTTCTTGTTCGAGCACTTGCGGCGGCGTTTCGAGCATGGAGGCATGGAAAGCGCGCAACTGTTCTAAACCGTCCTGCTTGTATCCTTTTTCCTGATAATCGTCTTCAAATCCTGCCGAGCTCCACTCTGTTTCGAAAATGCGCGCAACTTCTTCGAAAGGAAGTTTTGTGCCCTTGCGGAGTTGGTCCACGAACCGTTTTATCGTGGTGTGCATCACACTTCCAAAACTGAGCACGGCTTTAGGGCCTTCCTTCAGAGACCACCCGCGGCTGAAGAGATATTGTTGCGGGCAACTGCGGTAGCCGCTCACCGCCGAGGGGCTTAATGTCAGCGGTTCGGGCGTGGGCGGATGGAACTCGAGAGCCCAATCCGCGATGCGCGAAAAAATCTTTGAAGGTTCGGCGGAAACAGGGAAGAGCTGCGGATCGGCGGCCTTTTGCCCGTCCTTATTTGTGACGGCAGAGGCTTCCGGCAATTTCGGGCTAAGTTGGTGAACGTCCCGCCGCTTAATGGTGGGCTCCATCAAAATGTCTTCCACGAAAACCGGAATCTTTCCCTTTTTTTCGGTCAGCGTCGTGAGCGTGAGGCGGTTTTCCGCGCGCGTCAGAGCCACATAGAAAAGTCGCCGTTCTTCTTGAATGTGAAACTGTTCCGCAGGTTCGCCTTCCTTCATCAGAGCGGCGGGGAATTCGAACACGCGAGAGCGCTCCGTCGCTGGGAATTTCTTGCTGTTGATGCGCAGCAGAAAGACCTGCGGAAATTCGAGGCCTTTGGCTCCGTGGACGGTCATCAGCTGGACGGCGTCGCCGGGAAAATCGTCTTCGAGACTGATCGTTCCGCCGGCTTGCGAATAGTAGCCGAGATACTCCACGAATTCGGCGAGCCCACGCGTCTCGCTTTTCGGTTCCCATTCTTTGACGAATTCCGAGAGGCGTGTGACGTATTTGCGGTCCTGCGTACTCGCGCGTTGCGCCACTTCCAGCCACTCCAGGAGATCGCCGAGAATTTCGCGGGCGGAGCGGCGGCGCAGAGTTTTGCGCTGCTCGGAAAGAAATTCCACGAGGCGGCCGAGCGCGGCGTGCGAAGAATCGAACGCTAGCTGCCCTTGTGTTCCTTGCAGCATGTCGTAGAGTGCTTTTTTTTCTTTTCTAGCGCGTTCGGCTAGGCGTACTAAATCGCCGGGTTCGAGCGACCACGCAGGAGCGCCAAGAACACGCGCGCAGGCGATGTCGTCAAACGGCGTGGCAATCAGCCGCAGGTACGCGAGGACGTCTTTGACCAGTGGATGATCGAGAATCGAAAGCTTGCTGATGACAAACGGAATCTTGCTGCGCGAAAGCTCTTCGACAAGTTCGTCACGATGCGCATGCTGGCGGTAGAGCACAGCAAAATCGCGCCATTTGCGTCCAGCCCCATGCAGGCGCTGCAGCTCGCTGACGATCCAGCGCGCCTCATCCTCTTCGGTCTCCAGCTCGACGATGCGAATCTTTTCGCCTTCCTCTTTGTTCGCGCTCAAAATCTTTTTCGGGAAGTCCGCGCTCACCGTGTTTTGCGCGATCACTTGTGTCGCCACCCGAAGGATATTCGGCGTGGAACGGTAATTTTCGACCAGCGAAACGCGGAATGGTGTCGAGTCCGCACCTTCGCGCCATCCGGCAAAGCGCTCCAGAAAAAGTTTGAAGCTCCCAAACGAAGCGCCCCGAAAGCGATAGATAGCTTGGTCGTTGTCGCCGACTGCGACGATGTTTTTTTGATCGCCGGCAAGGAGTTCCAGAAGCCGAAGTTGCGCGATATTCGTATCTTGAAATTCGTCGACAAGGATATAGCGGTATTTTTCCTGAAGCGTCCGGCGAACCTCGCTGTTCGTTTCCAGAAGCTCGACGGCTCCCGTGATGAGCGAACCGAAAGAAACGCGCTTCTTCTCGCGCAACAAATCTTCGCTGGCGCGATAAGCGCGCGCGATTTCCTGCTGGAGCGCGACTTCCTCCGCGCGCTCCTTGAAGGTATCTTCGTCCAGCGCGCCCCGTTCTGTTTCGAGCTGCTCCGCCAGCCCATCGGCGTAGCGCTGGTAGTCTTCGCTGGAAACAAGTTCATCCTGGCAGCGCGAGAAAAATTCCACAAAGTCGTTAAGGAATTGTCCGGGATCGGCGAGCCGCCGATACTTGTCGAGCTTCAGCCGCTCCAAATTGCGCCGCAGCAAAATCCAGTGATCGACCTTGTCGATCATCAACCGCTCCGGCGTGGCTTCTTTCAAAAGGCCTTCGCAGAACGCATGAAACGTAGCCAGCGTCACATCTTTCCCGCGCTCGCCTGTAGCGCGCACCACGCGAGCTTTCATCTCCCCCGCCGCTTTGTTCGTGAACGTCAGACCAAGAATATTTTCTCCAGAAAGAGAATCATCCGATTGCAGCAGGTGACGTATGCGCTCAGTGATGACACGGGTTTTGCCAGTGCCAGCTCCCGCGATGACGAGCAGCGGCCCTTCGCCATGCGTAATGGCGCGCCTCTGCGCCTCATTCAGTTTCAGCCCGCTCTCCGCAGGCGGATCAAGATCGAACAGCGTTGCCATGACTTAAGAAGGGTAACGGAATTTCGGGCGCAGAGGAAACCGGGATAGTCTTCAGGTTTTCTTTGACGAGAAGAGAGTTTCTTGCGCTGAGAGTTTTCCTGCGGCGACCTTTGCGTTTATTTCCGCGGATTTGCCGCGTGGAACGCTGAGTGATTCCCACTTTCCAGTTTTGGCGAACGTCAGATGCTTGGCGAGGAACAAAATTTGGCCGACGTGATGCGCGTAATGAGCGACCTGTCGATTTATGGCTTGCATGACGGAGTGCGGCTCCGTGCGAATCGTCACGGTTCGCCCGAGGTCGGCCTCCGTGAGCGGTTCGAGCGCATCGAAAACATATTTCCAGCCGCGCTCCCACTGCTCGATCAATTCGGTGCGCGTGCTAGCTGGGGTCTCGAATTCGGTGTCGCGGTTGCGATCTGGTTTCTCGCCATCGGTCGTCAGAAAGTTGAGCCAGCGCGAACGCATATTGCCCGAAAGATGCTTCACGATGATCGCGATGGAATTGGATTCCGCGTCCAGCGTAATGAAGAGGGCTTCGTCCGAGCATTGCGCCATCGCGCGCTCGCCCAGCTTCTTGTAGTAGTGAAAAAGCCCGATGGAATCCTGCAAATACGACGTGCTGAGTTGGTGCGGCATGCGAATATTTTCTCCCGAGCGTCGCGGATGTCAACAGCCAATCACCTTGAATTCCTCGCGCACGGCGGATATTGAGCGGAGGATTTTGAAGAGGAGTGCGGCGAAAAATAAAGCTTGACATTTCGCTTTTCTTTCGCCTATGATTTTTGGCGCCGAGTGGAGACTTTTCATTGGAGGCCGACATGACTATTGGACAATCGATGCTGCCTGAATTTGACCAGGAGATGGCGAGCACACGCAAAGTGCTCGAGCGCGTGCCCGACGACAAGTGGGGCTGGAAGCCACACGAGAAATCCGGCACCGTGGGCTGGCTTTCTTCGCACATTGGCACAGTCCCGGGATGGATCACCATGACCATCAACACCGACGAACTGGATTATGCGCCTGTTGACGGACCGGGCTACGAGCCGCCGAAGATCACGAACCGGAAAGAGCTCCTTTCGGCGTTTGACAAAGAGAGCGCCGAAGCGCGGACTGCACTCGCCAGCGTAAGCGACGCCGACATGATGAAGGGCTGGAAGCTCCTCGCCGGCGGCAAGGAGATCTTTACCTTGCCGAAAATTGCCTGTATTCGGGGCATGTGCATGAATCACATGATTCATCACCGCGCACAACTGACGGTCTATTTCCGTTTGATAGGTGTGCCCGTTCCGGGCCTGTACGGCCCCAGCGCCGACGAAGGCATGCCGGATTCCGCTGCAGCCGCAAACTAAAATTGCAAGCTTACTGATAGTTGTGCGGGAAAGGCGGACTGTCGTCCGCTTTTCCTGCTTCTCCAGCCACGCCTTCCGCTTTTTGCCTTTACAATTTCTCATTTCCAGTTTCGTGTTTCGCTTTTCCGATTTTCCCCACCCGTTCACGCGCCGAAGCGGCCCCGTTCGCAACGCTGTATAATGGTTGGCGTTGCATCTTCGGAGGCTTACCTGCAAATGGATACTCCCGTAATTCTTTCCGCTGTTCGCACGCCCATCGGAAAATTTCAAGGCGGTCTTGCCGGGTTTTCGGCCGTCGAGCTTGGCGGAAAAATCGTCGCCGAAGCCATTCGCCGCGCCTATGTGGATGCCAACGAAGTTGACGAAGCCATCTTGGGCAATGTGGTGCAAGCGGGACTCGGACAAAATCCAGCGAGGCAAGCTGCGTTGAAGGGCGGCTGTGAGCCGCGCGTTGCAGCGATGACGATCAATAAAGTCTGCGGCTCCGGTTTAAAGGCAGTGGCTCTGGCTGCGCAAGCTGTTCAGCTCGGCGAATCGGAAATGGTTGTTGCGGGCGGGATGGAGTCCATGTCCAACTGCCCGTATCTGCTGCCGCAAGCGCGAACCGGTTACCGGCTCGGCGATGGCAAGCTCGTCGATTCGATGATCCACGATGGTTTGTGGGATGCGTACGAAGATTTTCATATGGGCATGACGGGCGAGCTGGTCGCCGAAAAATACGGCATCACGCGCGAAGAACAGGATCGGTTTTCCGTCGAGAGCCACCAGAAAGCCGTCCTCGCGCGCAAATCTTGTTTCTTCGAGCGACAGATTTTGCCGATCGAAGTGCCGCAGAAAAAGGGCGACCCGATCGTCATCAAGTACGACGAATCGCCCCGCGAAGATACTTCCATGGAAGCGCTGGCAAAATTGAAGCCCGCATTCAAAAAAGACGGGACGGTAACCGCCGGAAACGCTCCCGGCACGAACGATGGCGCGGCCGCGCTCATCATCACCAGCGAACGCAACGCGTTGCGGCTTGGCAAGCAGCCCTTCGCTCGGATTGTTGCGCAAGCGGTCAGCGGCGTCGAACCCAAGTGGGTGATGATGGCGCCAGTCGAAGCTGTCGAAAAGCTGCTCACCAAAACCGGCTGGGACCGCGACAAAGACGTAGACCTCGTTGAACTAAACGAAGCGTTCGCTGTCGCCGCAATCGCCGTGACGCGCCAGCTCCGTCTCAATCCAGAAAAAGTAAACGTGAACGGCGGCGCTGTTGCACTTGGCCATCCAATCGGCGCGAGCGGCGCGCGCATTCTGGTCACTCTTCTCTATGAATTGCAGCGCCGCAACCTGAAGCGCGGCATCGCCGCCCTCTGCCTCGGCGGCGGCAACGCTGTGGCCCTCGCCGTGGAACGCTACTAGCTCTTCCACCGACGCGAGTAGGACAGCAGTTCGACCTTCTCGGACACGGTCGAATCAAGCCCGACTGTGACCTACCGACTCTCGGTCTGTGGGTCAGGGGAGGGTGAAGAGACTTCCTCTTTCCAACTGTGGCCGCATGAATGGCACTTCCAGCCTTTGTTGGTAAACGGGATGGGCAAACCCACGAATAAGCCGGCGTAGGTGGTTTGCCTGTCCAAACCGTCTAGCGAGACATCGAAGGACTGGCATTTTGGGCAGCGCGGCTGCTCATAATGTTCGGCATTGTCGGTATCAAATTTCTCGGGGACACCTTGTTCCAAAAGCATGTCCGCTTCCTCCGCATCTTGTGGGCGGACGAAGAGCTTAATGCCCCCAATTAGATTCGAGTAAAACCAATCCAGCCGAACTAGATTGTCATCCGCGAGGTAGTTCTCGATACCTGCGGAGTCCAGGATGCTTTTCGCGACAGAAGCTACTGGGAGATCTCGGTAGCGCCGGATCATCACTGGTTCTGGAGGGATGGTTTCCCGTGTAGCTGTTGCTTCGTGTGCCGTGAACTCCGGAAGAGGCTGCATGCCACGCTTGGCTATCTCGGCACTCAGAACTTGGTGAGCGATTTCGGTCAACGAGGATGCATCCGCGACGATTTCAGCAAGCTCGGTGTCTTCCATCCCAGCGTAGAGAGCTGTGAGTCGCTCCATTTCCTTAGCGGGATCGATTTTTGCCATGTATCGCGAATCATACGCCCCAAAAACAGCAGTGTGCGAAGTTTGCGCGGCGCATCCGTTCCTATCTTAATCTCGGTTCGAGATTGGCATCACCTGAAGTGGTAACCGCTCCAGTCGGCTGAGCGAGTTCATTTGCGCAGTAGGGGCAGAATTTGTCGGTTTCGACGACTTCGCGTTTGCAGTTGGGGCAGCTGGGGTGCAGGTTGCATTTGCAGTTGGGGCAGAAGTTGAAGCGCGCGCCGACTGCTTTTCCGCATTGCGGGCAAGGATATGGCAGCGGCTCGCGCATCAGAAAATAGATGACGAAGCCGACGAAGCCCCACGCGGGCAAAAGGAGAATCACGAGTAGCGTCCACATGGCGGCATTCATTTCGCGGCGTTTCGAGTCGCGGTTTACGTAGGCGATCAAAAAAATGACACTCGCCATAAAAACGGAAACCACAGTAATAATTCCGGCTAGTGCCAGAGAAGCGAGCACGGGGTCATATTTCAGGTCGGGTGGAAAAATGTCGTCATGGCTAGGAAGCCCGTGCAGATTCACGAGCAAAGCGGCGGCCTGAGCCACAACGAAGAGTAAAGCGACCGTCCAGCGAAGCCATGTGGGGACAAGCTTGAACTCGCTCCAGAAATGGAGGTTTTCTTTTTTGCGGCGCAAGCGGATAAGCCGCATTCTTTCGTTGAACGAGCCGCTTACTTTTTGTTGATAGTCCGACATGTACGTTCCTCTCTCAAATCTTGCAGACCCTAATTTTTCAAGCTCTCTAAAGCTTTTGATTCGACGTACTCCATTCACCTTGCTTGATCGCGCTCATTCGCCTGCCTGAGGTTTTCCATCAATACGACGGCGGCTGCGACCAGCGCGGGGATCGTCCACCAAAGGCCGAAGCCCATTTCCCAAATCAGCCGAGGCAGCCCCATGCGGTCGCCGATCCACTCGAAGGCGCGCCAGACATAGGGCGCGGTGGCGATGCCGAGCGCCCAGGACATGACGCACATGATCCAGAGGAGGCGGCGCTTGGGTTCGCGCTCGCGCATTTCCTGGGCGCGAAGCTGCAAGCGGAATCGGGTGCGCTCGGCAAGCCCGCGAGGGAGGGAAACGTGCACGGCGCGCAGGACGCGAACTGCGTCATTTGTTTGCTGTGCGACTTGCGCGCAGGCTTGGCACTCGCGAAGATGCGCGGCGAGCCAGTCGCGCTCCGATTGCGCGATTCCTTCGATGCGCTCTTGCGCGATTAACTTTTCCGCGCGGGCGTGGAGATTTTCGTTCATGCTGCACTTCCTTGCATCGCGCCGCGAAGCGCTTCGAGCCCGCGATAGAGGCGCGATTTCACAGTGGAAAGCGGCGCGGCGAGAACGCCGGCGATTTCTTCGAGGCCGAGCTCTTCGTGAAACCGGAGCACGAGAACTTCGCGATAGACCGTGGGAATTTTATCGAGCGACGCGTGGACGCCGGTTTTTTCTTCCGCGGTTAAAACTAGATTCAGCGGCGACGGTTGGTTCTCGGCGGCGAGCTCCATCGGCGCGCCTTCTTCCGGATCGAGCAGCGCGTCGAGGCTTTGCATTTTTTTCTGTCGCTGCCAGTCGATCACCAGATTGCGCGCGATGCGAAAGAGCCAAGCCTCGAATTTGTATTTGCCGTCGTACTGGTGGCCGCGTTCGAGGACGCGAATCCAGGTTTCCTGAAAAAAATCTTCGGCGCGCTCGCGGCTCGAGGTCAGGTAGAGCAGATAGCGGAAGAGCCGGTATTGATACTGCTCGATCAGCTGATCGAGGAGATCGGGGTCGCGGCGCTTGAGCCCCTGGGCGAGGGCTTTGTTGTCGTCGGCCATCTGGGCGGAGAAGAGAAGAATCGACCTCAGTGGTGCCGGGGTCAGAGTTGTAAATGTCGCGCTCATTCTACAGGGTATACGAGGGGGCGCGGCAAAAAGACGCAGGGCGCTGGCTCTGGCCAAGTCGCTGGAATCTCAGCGGTTACGAGTTGTGTTTGGGGCTATGGGCGATGCGAGCCTCCTTTGGCGGGTGTCTCTCGGTCTCTCTACCCCCCCACCCGGGGGTGTGCGCGAGTTATGAAGTAAGTGCATGAGAGGAAGAGAGTTGCGGGCATTCCTGCGTGTACACACGCTTGCTTCTCGGGACGGAAGTCCTTCGTTGGAAAGAGAGATCCCTCGCTCCCGATGGTCGCTCGTGACAGAGATCCTTCGTCGGGCGGAGAGGTCCCTCGTCGCGATGCTCCTCGGGATGCAAATCCTTCTTGGGATTTGTAGTTAACGATAACGCGCCCCTCCCCCCTGGTTTTTTTGTAAGTGTTGATTTTAAAGGATTGGGCTCGCCTGTAAGTGGCCTGGGATGTGCACTTGCGAGAGGACTTGGAAGTGCTCATTCCAAGGGGGTTACGGGAGATATTATCGGACGCGTTTTTGTGGTGCTGAAGACCGTTGCAGGAGGGCACGAGCGCGGACAGAGCTGGCGAAAGTAACATGAAAGAGGGTAGCATGGCTTTTGATTACTGTCAATTATTATTATTAGTGAGTACTGTTCGAATGAGACGGGCGGAAGTGGAGTGTATGGAAGGGGTTGGCGGGACTTTGCTGGTTTGGTGAGACGGTTTTGGGCGAAGTGAGTAGTGAACAGGGAGTGGTGAGTAGTGGGAGGCGCGGAAGTCCGGTGAGGGCAGCAGCAGATGCGACGCGCCGACGCGAATCTGTGCCGCACCTACGGTGCTCGGGATTGGAGTTCGGTGCTTCCCAGCCTTTGCGGGCTGGGTTAACTTGTGGCGCACCTACGGCGCTCCGGAATAATGGGCGTGACCAACCGGCCCCAGAACCGGATTCTCGCGAAGGAGACGCGGTGGCGGAGGGAAGCGTTTCAGATTAGGGGAGGCGGCATGTCGCATAGCTATGTGCAGAATGTGGTGCATGTGGTGTTTGGTACTAAGGGGCGGCGGCCGGAGATTCCGGCGGAGTTTCGGGCGCGGCTTTGGGCTTATGCCGCGGGGATTTGCAAAAACGAAGGGATTTTTGTGCATGCGATTGGAGGAGTGGCGGATCATGCGCATTTTTTGGTGCGGATTCCAGCCACTTTGACGTTGGCTAAGGCGGTGGCTACGATCAAGGCGAATTCGTCGCGATGGGCGCACGAGCAGGGTCATAGATTCTCGTGGCAGCAGGGGTATGGGGCGTTTAGCGTGAGTGCGTCGGTGGTGCCGACAGTGGTGCGGTATATAGAGAACCAAGAGGCGCATCACCGGAAGATGAGTTTTGAGGAGGAGTTTGTCGCGCTGCTGAAGAAGCATGGAGTGGAGTTTGATCCGAAGTTTGTTTTTGGGTGAAGGGCGTGGTTGGAGTTGAGGTGCGAGGCGATTCGAAGACTGAGGATTTGTGTCGCACCTACGGTGCTCAGCGGGGCTTGGCAGCGTACCCAGCCCTTGCGGGCTGGGTTAACGTGTGACGCGCCTTCGGCGCTCACAAGAAGATGGGTAGGCACGGAAGTCGTCCCGGCTGTTCCAGTCGCCCGAGGCAACGCGAATGCGCGCCTGACCACAGATCTGCTCTAAAATGGGGCACAAGATGCCGATCATCCAACATCCTGCCTGTACCGAACCGACACCTGAAACGCCTATTTGTCGCTTCCTGGATTTCGACAAGTTCAGGGATCTGTTCGCAAACGAAGAGCTCTATTTCCGTCGAGTCGACCTTTTCAAGGAGACTGATCCGAGCGAAGCGCTGCCTTCCGATGAATATGTAAGGGCAGCGTGCGGACTTATAAAATACGATCTGGACGATGAGCGGGCGTTGAACAACAACCAGGCGTTCGCACGGCAGAACAGCGAAGCGTATTTCATCAATTGCTGGCAGCTATTCGAGGGCGAGACGCTGGACATGTGGAAAACTTACGGCAATGGTGTCGCGATCTTCTCCCGATTCGATTTTCTCAAGTCTGCTGTGGGCTCCATGCTTGACGACATTTTTCTTGGTATTGTTCACTACGGCGAGAAAGATATGATTGGGTACAACCTCATCCGCTTTCTCTACACCAAGCGTCGCTGCTTTTTAAAAGAGCGAGAACTTCGCGTTGTGTTGCAATGCTACGATCCGGTAGCCGGAGGCAATCGCCACTACGACCAAAACAATTTTGCTCACCGTGAGCCGTTGGACGAATTAAATCCCCTCCACGCGTGGGTTCACGACTCCAAGCGACGACGCATTGATCTGAAAGCGCTGGTAACTGAGGTTCGATTGTTGCCCTGGACGACAAATCAAGATCTTGATGAAGTGGAAGTTTGGGTGAAGACCAAAAATCTTCCCTGCGTCGTAAGACGCTCCGATCTGACGAGTCCTCTTACTCCCACGGTCGACGAATTGGGGAAAATCGATATTTGACGAGATTGGACGAGGGACGAAGCGCTTCTAACAACTGCGCTAACTTCGAGATGTCGCGATCGTTTTTTTCAGGAAACGACAACACTAGATCCATATGCAGTTTTCATTCGCCAATTTTTGGATATCGCGAAATTTCCATCGCGTAGGACGCCAGCGTCTCTTGAGACGTGGAAGAGGACAGCCAGGTTCCATCGCGCGAAAACCGCGCGATGGAAAGGAGTAGGCTGTCGCACTTCTGCGGATTTGGGCGGGCCGGATCATGGAATATCGACGGCATGTTATCTTTGCGACGGCGGGGAGTTGTGGAAGGAGATTGGAATGATTGAAGGATTGAAATTGGACTTCAGCGGTAAGGAGTTGCGAGAGCATCTGAAGAAGAAGAGTAGTCATCACCAGGAGCGAAACGAGTTTTATTCCAGGCAGGCGGATGCGTTGGTGGCGGGAAATGCGGAGGCTATGCAGTATAGCGGCGGCGATCCTGTGAAAACGTTGCGCGACAAGGCGATGGAGCACAAGAGAAGGTCGGAGATGTTCACGCTGCTCCAGACGCATATTACGGAGAGCGAGACGTATCGGCTGGAGGATAAGGATTTGATTCGATTGGAATTTATTTCGGCGGCGAGGTTCTGAAGCTCTTGAGACGTTGAAGAAGCCGGGGTTAACTGTCTTACCGGCGTTGATTTTTGCAATGGCCGCGCTGCCTAGTCGTTTAGGAGAGTTCTTAGGACTTCTGGGGCGACATAGAAGCTGGTGGATTGTAGGCGTTCCACAACTTCTCGCAGATTCAGCAACCCAAGCGCGGCAGCTTCCTTTAATACTCCGAGCGTTCCGATAACGGGGATGCGCCGTTCCTCGGCGTGTTTTCGTCCTTCACGGTCGTCGACAATCAATTGGTCAGCGCGTAATTCCACGGCCAGGAGAATGGCGTCGCGTTCGCCAGCATCGAGCTTCGCCAAAGAAGAGTCGGGTGCATCGGTGGGGGTACGAATTTCGAGCCAGGAAGGGGCTTTGCTAATCCAGGCCCGAACGCTCTCTGGCGCAGCCGGCCGCAGAAGTTCTTCTTGGACGGCTCGCGGGATCACAACCTTGCCATACATCTTGGGGAGGATATTAATTTCCTGGACGAGAAGGAGATAGTTGATGGGAGATGTGTCGGCGACGACGATCATCGCGAATGGCGCCCACCAGGAGGCTCCGAGACGTGGAGCTTCGAACGGACTTGCTGGGCTGTGGCTTGATCTTGCTGCAGGTCGGAAACGTCGTAGTGAAGGTAAACGCCGTGTTGCTTCAAAAAGGCGTGCACTTCCATCCTGGTTTGGAAGCCCAGCATCTGGCGCAGCGCGGATTCGGAAAGCCGTTCTGTGCGATAGCCTTCGAGGGCCAAGGCCTCAAGAGCTACGCGAGATGGGTCCGTACCTTCTGGAGCCACTCGACTGGCAAGCTCATCCGGAATATTGAGCGTGATCCGCATGGGCTGAGAATAGCATATCGAGTTGTGTGGTAGAGAGTGGTGAGCAGACAGTAGTGGGTGACAGGGAAAAAGCGGATCCCTCGCTTGGCTCGGGATGACACGTTTTCGATGCTGGTGGTGGTGTGTGCCGGGCTGAAGCCCGGCGCTACATTTCATTGTTGGAAGGCGGTTAGGGGGATGGAGTCGGCCATGGCTTTGTAGCCGGCGGGGGAGGGGTGGAGGTGGTCGCCGGAGTCGTAGGTTGGGAGGAGTTGGTCGGGGTGGGCGGGATCGCGGACGATGGCGTCGAAGTCGAGGACCGAGTCGAAAT
>Ga0210383_10000166_pt1 | contig 67560 bp, 48 predicted proteins | sample IncBWC14OmetaG_FD_160072 | JGI IMG/M metagenome (GOLD analysis project Ga0210383, IMG submission 160072) | Forest soil microbial communities from Barre Woods Harvard Forest LTER site, Petersham, Massachusetts, United States - Inc-BW-C-14-O ...
TTCCTCTACAAACCTGGCTTGGAACGCGGTCAGTCCTCCGAGTGGATGCACGATCAGCTATTCAATCACGGGAGGGCCTTCGACTCTCACCACCAGCTCAACATCCGACACCGAGGGCGGACTGACGCCTTCGACCAGTTACACCTTCTCGCTCACGGCAACTGACTTCGCCGGTTCATCGTCTGCAACGACAGTGACTGTGAAGACGTCTGCCCTCAGCAATCTCTTCGTAGGCGGATGGTATGAAGAATGGGGCACTTACTATGCCAATGCAAACGTTGCGGATCTGCAAAGCAATGGCGTAGCCGGCGTCCTCACGCACCTCATTTACGCCTTTGCCAAGCCAATCGCGAACGGCAGCAATGTGAATTGCGCGCTCTCTGACACGTATGCCGACTACCAGAAGGTCGTCCCGCAGGTGCCAGGCGCTACTCCGGCCGTAGCTCCGCTGCAAGGCAACTTCGGCGCTCTCGTGCAACTCAAACAACTCCACCCCAACCTGAAAGTGTTGATCTCAATCGGCGGTTGGAATCCACCAACCTTCAACACGCTCTTCGACCAGGCGGCCAGCACTGAGGCGCAACGCCAGGCGTTCGTCAGTTCGTGCATCAGCACCTTCATCCAGGGCAATATCGCCTCGGGTGTTTCTACCGGCACTCTCTTCGATGGCTTCGACATCGACTGGGAGTTCCCCAACGCAAACGATACGGCTAACTTCACGGCGTTGATGACGGAGTTCCGCAACGAACTGACCACGTTGTCTGGAACGACCGGCAAGACGTATCAGGTAGTGGCCGATCTAGCTGCGGGTCCGTCAACTCCGGGCGCGGCTCCGGACTCGGGCAATGATGGTGGGTATGACACCATCAACATCTCGGGCCTGAATGCGGTGTTGGACTACATGAATATCGATGGCTACAACTACGCCGGAGATTGGTCCAATGCCACCAATGACGCGTCTCCGCTGTTCGACGAAAGTGCCAGTCCGCTGTTCGGGAAAGGTGACACCATCGATGCGACGGTACAGTACTATCTGTCGCACGGCGCAACACCGGCCAAGTACACCATGGGCTTCCCGCTCTATGGTGCGGGTTGGGCCGGAGGTCTGACCTCGAGCAACAGCGGCATGTACCAGAACGCAACCGGAGTTTTGGATGGATCGGGAACTGAAACCCCGAACGGAACCGCTCCGGTTCCTAACATCAACGGCGTCGGGAATTGCCCGACCGGTCAGAACCAGGGCAGTCCGGCAGCAGGTTGTGACTTCCTGCTGGTGGATGGCCTGGCGACCTACCGCTCCCTCGTCAATATGTTGAACAACGGGTTCACCCCCAGCTACGACGCTACTCGCTGCGTAGCCCGTATGTTCAACCCAACCACCCTCACTGCATTCAGCTATGACAATGCGGAGTCGGTGCAGTGTAAGGTGAATTACATCAAACAAAATGGATTGGGCGGTGGCTACGTTTGGGCGGTCAAAGACGACGACCCGAACGGAGACCTGACCAAAGCCATCGCAGGCGATCTGAATCCATAGACGCTGTCGTTAGAAATGACGCAAAGGCAGGCCGGCTTTTTAGTCGGCCTGCCTTTCGTTTTCATCCGGGGGCCTCTCGAACATCTGGACCCAGCCGTTGACTGGAGGTCCGCCGCAGCCAGTCGCGACGTTCCCTTCAGAGCGCATTCTTTCCTACTCGTGGTCGCGGGAAGGAAAGGAGCTTGCAGTAGTTCGAGGCGACAGGCTATTGGATGTGGTTCTTATAGGTGGAGTGCACTAGAATCCGATCCATCGGTTAGTGCCTGTGAAATATCGTAAGAAATGAAACGGCCCTATCGTGCTCGTCGAACTGCGCCTGAACCGATCTCTGAACCTCTTCGCGGTCAGGTCGATGGCCTGAACCCTACGCCCTGAGGACGACACCGACCGGCTTCCGCGCGATATATCGCCAAGCCATTTCGTTACGGACGGAGTTGGTTTCTTCATCGGTCTCCAAAACCCTCGCAGTTTAGTCGATGGCCTGAACCCCTCTCGCCACGCGCGTCTCTTATGAGTAGGATCGACAGCGAATTCACCCGAACGGCCCACCATGCAAGGAGCACACTCCGGCGCTCCAGCTCCGCCATTCCTTGCACCTAACATAAATGTTACTCATCAACGCTTTTGTTTGTGGTTGCACTCTGGCCAGACCGCAATCAGGTCGCATTCTGGACGGAGAGACCAGTTTTGGGGCAAGCTCCTGCGAACTGGACCTGGTCTCTAGTTTGGCACGCCGCTTGCACCAATTAAGGCAGTCGTGACGGATGCGCAGAACAAGATGTCCCTTGTTGCGTCATCGACAACGCGACGGGCACACCAGAAAGGGGCCGAAAGACTTCCTATCGACAATGTCTGGGACAGCGTGAAGATGACGTTTCGAACCGACTGACAGCACTTCGAGCTAACTTCTCGGTTTCGCCTGCGCGCGCGGCCAGTGTACCGAACACTCGTTCCAGAACTCACAACCGCCGATGTCGAGGGAGAACTCCTTAATGGATCCGCGTGTTGAACTCATAGTTAGAGCGATTGCCGGGCAAGGGAAGGGAAGCAAAATGTCAGCGACGGAGGCTGGCTCCCTTTTGGGAATTTGCGAAGGGCACTTCTTACGCCTCTTCAAACGAGAAGTGGGCACCACATTCAGACGATACAAGCGTGAGGCTAGAATTACTGGAATAGTTAATCTCTTGACCGACACCGTCGTAGCAGTAAAACAAGTCGCCAGTGCCGCTGGATACGACGATGTGAGCAATTTCCATCGGGATTTCAAACAGGTGCACGGCATGAGCCCTCGGCAGTGGAAGATGAACGAGCTAAGCAAACGACATCAAGCATCGAACGCTTGACGGTCCTGAGGGCAGTGCGCGCGGGATTCCTTGCTCCTTCCCTTCGCGGCTTCTTTTCCACAGTGCTTGTCATATTCTGACCAAAAAAAGCATGTCCTGACAATTGATTTCCCTTGGCAACTGCCCGACATTAGTCCCTCTAAAACGGCCCCAGGTAAACGAGAAGCCAATGACACTTCAGCCTCGTACTCTCAGCGCTGCGAGCGTGGTTTGCAGCAGTGTGCGAGTCAACCGGGAGTTGGTTTTTGCCGGAGCTAAGCGAAGTGCGCCAGCTAGTGAGTGCCAAATTCGAAACGAAACGCTCTAGAGAACGGAGAAACGCCATGCCTTGTTTCGCCCAACCGAAAACCACGATTGCAATGAACTTTTCTTCAAAAGCCGTGTGGTCGTTTGCGTTCGGCCTGATCTTCTTGTGTTTCGTGAGTTCGTCATCGAACACTGCTTATGCACAATCGGCGCAACCGATTTTCCCTAAGTACATCGTGATGGGCGTGGTGTACGCGCCTCCGGGATCGGCAAGTTCGGTTACATACGGAAATACAGAGTTCGTCGGATCCAGCGACTCTTTTTCGACAACCACCAGCAACGAGACAATTAACACCACGTCGTTCTCAGCTGGTGCGACGCTTGGCTTGTTCGGAGCGTCAATCACTTACAACAATACCAATCAATGGACCACCTCCAGTCAACACACCTCTTCTGTTGCGCTTCAGTCGACCGACGGAAATGCCATCTCCACCATGGGACCGATTAGCTCCGCATTGGGCGTCAACCACGACAACGACATTGTCTATATTTGGCTGAATCCGGTCGCGTCCATGGTCGTAACAGGAGCATCGAGCCTCAATTGGACGAACCTTTCATCGAACTCGTGCGATCCCACGGATACGGCCGACAATTTAACGTTTTACCAGCAGATGAGCGGGTGCGATCCCAATCAGTACCCATACCCTGACATTGTCGGAATCCCTGTTTGGTGCCTCAAGAATCCCTACTATCCAGGTCAAGGGTGCGCTCAATGGCTTCCCTACACATCAAGGTCCTGGGACACCTCGCCTTGGGGAACCGATTCGAACGGAAACCCCCTCGGTCCGCAATTGACGCTGAAAGACTACGCAGACATTCTCCAGTCGGACCCGTTTGTCGGCTTGAACGGTAACTCAGTGAATGTCTGTCATCCCACGTACAACCCGGACCTAGATCCGAATGACGTAGAGGTTATATCGTCTACCCCCATTACCCTGACGGGATCTCAGGTGAACCCGGCGCGCACTCCCCAAAGCTGCGGTGCCGGCGGCACCCTGACCAGATTTCTACCTTACGGAACGGTTGAATATCCCGAGCCCGGCCCGAATGGACTGCCGTCCACGTATACCGGGAACTTTCAATATTCTCAAACAAATACAACCGGGACGACAGCGACGGATACTCACACGACGGGTACGAGCGTAGACGTGACTGCGTCCTTCGGTCTTTCATTCGGTCCTTTTGGCGGTGATGCTGCGCTTTCGATCAGCAATTCAACTTGGGCCACGTTGCAAAATCAAAGTGCCTTTACAGGCACGACCGGGACGACCCAATATGCCAACTACTCCATCACCGGGCCGCAGCTGAGCGACAACTACACCGGGCCCGCGACGTATAACGTATATCTGGACAATGTGTATGGTACCTACGCATTTTATTCGGACCTTGAAACCAAACCTACCGTAGGTAATATTGGAATCTCGACGACGTCCAGCGGCACTACGGCAATTCCTAACTTCGGGCAAGTCACTGTAGGGGCGACCAGTACCCCACCGAAAGAACTCTGGCTGACAAACAACTCAACGTACCCACTTACGATGGTGTGGCCGGCAGTTACTTTCAGCGATCCGGGGTTTCAGTTAGTAGAGGGCAACAGCAGCTATCCCGACAACTGTTCTAATCAGCTGCTCGCCGCTAGTGCCCAGTGCACGGTGTGGATTGAGTTTGCCCCCGTTGCCTCCGACGTGGCGAACACACCGTTCGGGTCGACTCAACCCATCAATGCGACCATGGTCGCTGCGGGCACGGAGAATGCGTTTTCGTACGAGAATATTCTCGTGACCAACAATGCGGCTGTCGCCGGCACCGCTGCGCCGGTTACCACGCAGGTCGCGACGTTGTTCCCGACTCCAATCCAAAACACAACCGTTGCATGCCCTCCCCCGACCGGCAAATATTGCCAAAGCCAAAATATCTTTGGCTTTGCGCCCTATATAAGCACAGCGGAATCACAGGTGTTCACATTCACCAACTACTTTACGTCAAGTGTGGCGGTCACTGGGTTTACTCTGACGGACACTAAGAATTTCACAGTGACTTCGAATAGCTGCACGACAGTCCCGGCGCCTCCAAGCACATCGAACACTTGTACCATCACACTGCAGTTCAAGCCCGTCACTGCGTTGCCCCCCGGAGGCGTCTATAACACCAAGATAACTGCCATGGGCAACATCGTTGGTGCAACTACTTCTGCAATGCCACTGGCCGTCGCGGGTGCTGCCGGATTCTTGCTGGGGAGCATCTCCATAACCCCCAGCACCATGAATCTTTCCGTTTCGTTGTATCCATCGGGGAGCAGTCTGCCTACCGGTTGGGAACAATCGTTGACCCTAACCAACAATTCCAGTTTTCCGGTGAACTTCACGAATACTGCATTAACCAACAATTTTGGGATCGATGTTGTGTTTTCGTATGCATACTACGGCCTCAACTTTAACTGTCCGACGCTCGGGCCGGGCCAAAGCTGCCAGGTTATGGGGTACTACAGCTGCAGCGACAGTTCGAAAACAGGTACGTTTTCCGCGACAGTTACGCTAACTGGAACAGTACAAACCACCGGCTCTCCGACGCTCTCGGCAACTCTTAACGCAACGGCGACCCTGGTGGATGTGGGCGCAGTTTCCAGGGTTACCCTCTCCGGAGCTGAGCGCAGTAAAACTGAAACGATTCCTGCCACCTATGCCAAAGGGAGCATTACGGTCAACTCGCTCAAAACACCGAGCGCCGGAAAAGGTACGCTCTCTGTGAAAGTCGGCGCGTTCAAGGCAACTGCGTCCTATGCTGCTGGCGCCACTGACGACACCGCTGCGCAGGCCCTGGTGACGGTCTTGAACGGAAAAGGTTCGCCGGTGAAGGCCACACGAAGCGGAGCTGTCATTACGCTCAAGGGTATCGACGCGGGTGCCGCTGGAAATCTTACTCTTCAAACTACAGGGGATACGAACTTCAAGCTTGCCACATCCGGCAAGACCTTGACTGGTGGTAAGAACGCCATCACCACCACAAAATATGATGGTGGAGACGTTGACATCACGACGTACGGCGTAACTGCCTCGGCTGTCTGGGGGAAAGAGAGCACCGCGGTTACGGTTGCCAAGGCGCTCGCGGCGTCCATCAATAAGGTGGCCGGGGCGTACTGGAACGCGACTGCAAGCGGCGATGTAGTTACGCTTACGAGCGTCTCTCACCCATCCTCTTCGACGTCTGGACCAGCTTTCACGGTGGCTGTAACTGACTCGAAAGGCTTCACTCCGCCTTCTTACAAGGCTCAATCAACAAACTGACGCCCTTACGAATGGCGGCTGCATCGGCGGGCGAATTAGGCTCGCCGGTGCATCTGCCGGGTGGCAGTTGGTTTGAAGGCAGTCATTTGAAGGCAGTCATTTGATTCGAGCGACCTTAGAGAGGAAAAGGGGAGTCGCGATGAACTCAACTGTTACGTTTCTGGGGTTGATCCTGCCGGTCTCTCAATTCATTGGCGAGTTGATAGTCGCGTCGTCCCGACTGTCAGTGCCCCGGCTGTGTGACGGCGTGCGGACACGTCGAAGTGTTCTGGCTTCACGCTTCAAAGTGTCTGCGGGTCCACGTGCCGCCGTCGCAATTGCCGCGATGATGCTGGCTTCCAGCGCGGCCCGAGCTCAGGCCGACTTCGAGAAGGGGTTCCAGGCCTACCAGTCGTACCACGGCTCAGATTTCGATACGGTGAATCTGGCCAACGGAAATCTGATTTTGAATATACCGTTGCTGTCCTATGAACAGCGCGGTGGAGTTCCGCCGCTCGTGATTTCGATCCGGAGTAATTCCACAACGTTTCAGTCGACTCCTCCGTTTCAGAACGGACCGCCCGATACCAAGCAGCATGAAGTGGCATCTGGAGTGATCGGCTCGCCCTGGGGGCAGCCTCATGTAGCGATCAGTCCGGGAGGTCTGTATTGGAAAGAGGAGAGAATTACTACGGCGTCAAAAACGGGAGGTGGCGGTCCGGAATACCTGACTCGGTTTGTCGCGACCGATGACAGTGGGGCGACACACTCTCTTGGCGGATCGATTGCAAACTCGACTGCGGGGCTTGTGCCAGGGATCATGTATAGCGTGGACGGCAGCGGCCTGATGTGGCGGCCGGGCAACGGCTCGAGCGTGCCTGTGGTGGTCGACCGCAAAGGAAATGTCGGCGGGCTCAACGATCCGAATGGAAACGCGATCACTCTGCAAGGGACATGCGCGCAGCCCGTCGGAGGCGGGGAGTACTTTAATCCTAGCCTGGCGCCATGGGAGGGAAATGCATATGGAACGGCCTCGGCAACGTCGATTGTAGATACGGTCGGAAGAGTCATTCCAAATCCGAGCTATCTGCCGCCTACCGCGCCCTACAGCTGTGTTGTCGATCTCGACGCTTCGTACCACCCGGCATCATTGACTTCTGGTGCTGGCTGCGAAACCTGGAATTTTCCGGGACAGGAAGGCGGAACTGTTCCACTGATCTTTTGTTACGAACAGATCGCTATAAACGGGTACATTCCGACTCCGGGCCAAGGGGAAAGCAGCCCCGGGAGCGAGCAGATCAATGAAACGTGGTGGGTACTGACCAGCGTCACGCTTCCGAATCAAACGCAATGGATATTTACCTACGATTACTACGGCCAGGTGGCGAGTGTCACCATGCCGACCGGGGCGACGGTGTCTTACACGTACGGGGGAAACATCGGCAGCAACCCTTACGCCACCCGACTAGCTTGCGGCAATCCACCGGGTCAAATTCCAGTTACAGGAACTCCTGTTTGGCCCTACTCAAACCTGATGTCGACGCGAATGGTGACCACTCGGACGCTAAATCTGAATGATGGGTCCCCGCTGCAGGTATGGACCTACTCCAGCACGATCGGGTCCGGATGGGCCAGTAGCCCGAATGCGGGCAAGGTCACGGTCACCGATCCCACCCCTTTTAACGACGTTACTGTGCATACGTTCAAGCTTGTTGGGGCTTCCGGTCCCGCACCCGTCTGCGGGCCCTACGAGACACAGACGCAGTACTATCAGGGCTCGAACACTTCGGTGGCGCCACTGAAGTCAGTAACAACAACTTATTCTGTTTCGGGTTCGGACTATGCCAACCCTACGAACTTTTCGAACTACATTTCGGTCGGAGTGTTCCCACAAACCGTTACCACTACACTTGGATCTGGGGCCAATGCCGTAACCAGCCAAGACGTTAACACCTACGACTCGAGTCCGCCTCACTCTTTTGGCACGTATCAGGACTATCTTGGAAATACACATCCGTTCAGCTTCGGACAATTGCTCAAGTTCACTGAATCGGACTGGGGCGCTGCGGGGAGCTCAACGCCTGGACCGATTCTGCGCACTACATTTCACACGAAGCTTTGGCAATCGAATTGGAATTACTATGCGGCAAATCTGATTGATCTGGCGTGCCTGGACACCGTCTTCTCCGGAAGCTATGCGCCTTTGCAGCCCAGCTGTACCGCGCCTGCACCGCCGGCCGCTCAGGTCTCACAATCCACTTATGCGTACGACCAGAGCCCAAGCCCCACAAGCGCGCGGGGCAATCTCACGTCCGTGACTCGCTGGCTGAGTGGCGGCCCATCGCCGGTATATAAAACAGTCTACAACACGAGCGGCATGAAAACCCAGAAGATTGACCCGCTCGGGAACACTACAACGACTACGTATGACGGCACAGGGCTGTATCCACAGGAAATCCAGTACCCAAGCACAACTTATGGAACGACCACGACCACCCATATCGAATATCCAGCCTATGATTCCAATACCGGAGAGTTGTTAACACACACCGACGAAAACGGGAATATAACAACGTTCACTTACGACAACATGCGCCGCCGGATTGAGCTCGTCCCACCTACAACCGGCGGGACGGTTTGGTACTGCTATACGGATGAGGGCTATGTCCTTCCCGCCGGGTCGGGAGGCACATCATGTGCGCAAGCCGCTGGGCCACCTTACGAAGTGGTGGTCACAGAGCAAATCACATCCAGCTTGAACAAAGAGTTGACATATGTGGTGGATAACCTCGGACGACTGGCCCAGACACAATTGAATACCGACCCTTCCGGCACGACTTATTCGGTTATCACCTATGACGCTCTCGGGCGAAAGGCATCTGAGTACAACCCGACCCGCTGTAGTACCCCAACGACGAACTGCGGTGAGGCGACATGGGGCGTAACCAGCTACGCCTACGACGCCATAAACCGCATGGTGAGCGCAGCCGAGCCGGACAATTCGATCGTCTCGACGAGCTATTCTGGCAACAACACCACGGTTACGGATGAGGTCGGCAACCAGCGCACAACAACAACCGACGGTCTGGGTCGCCTTACAGTTGTCGTCGAAGCGCCCAACAACACTTCATACGACTACGTCACCGACTATGGCTATGACGCGCTGGGCGATCTGCTCAGTGTCAACCAGAAGGGCGGCAGCACAAATTCTGCGAACTGGCGCACCCGCGCATTCGTGTACGATTCGTTATCGCGTCTCACCAGCGCCACGAATCCGGAATCGGGGACGATCGGATACTCCTATCTGAACTCCGGCGGCGCGCTGTGTGCCGGCGACGTCAGTGCGGTTTGCACGAAAACAGCTCCCTCGCCAAACCAGATCTCGACCGGCACGAAGACCGTTGCCACAACCTATGCGTACGACGCGTTGAACCGGCTGACCGGAAAGAGCTACAGCGACGCTTACACTGTCAATCCAGTGACCTCGAGCGCGGCTTACGGCTACGATGGCGTGGCTCTCACAGGCTGCATGATTGCGCCGCCGGCAGATACCGACAAGTACCCTAAACCGCTACGCACTTCAATGTGCGATGGATCGGGTGGGACGTCATTCACGCACAATCAAATGGGCTGGAACCTGCAAGCGAGACGTGCTATTGGCACCGTGAGCGAGTACCAGACGAACGCGTACGATCTGGCTGGCTTGCCGACAAGTGTTGCCAGCGCCGGTTACACCATCGGATACACCTACAGCGGCGCGGGACGGCCGCTCACCGCTGAGAATTTCGTCAGCCCGGACACGACCTTCGTGAAAGCGGCGACCTACGCCCCACCTGGGGGCTTGGCTGGTATGACGATGGGTTACACTTCCACGTTTGCCGGCATCAGCACCAGCAATGCCTATAACAACCGCTTGCAGCCCATCCTGCTTTCAGCGACAAGTCCCACAGGAACGGTGTTCAGCTTGTGCTTCGACTACCACCTTGGGGTCGCGGTCAATACGGCGCCGTGCAGTTTCGCGGCCAGCAGTTTAGGAGATAACGGAAACGTCTACCAGGTCGTAAATAATCTGAACGCGACACGAACCCGGCAGTATACCTACGATGCGCTGAATCGAATCGCCACTGGACAGTCCAGCGGAACGCACTGGGGTGAAGCCTACACCACCGACGCGTGGGGGAACCTGACGACCATCAGCGCCTACAACAGCAAGCCTGGTGAAAATCTTAATACTTCGGCAAGCACGATTAATCAACTCGCCGCCTTCGTTTACGATGCGGCGGGAAATCTGATCGGAAACGGCTCGACCACTTACACCTACGATGCCGAGAATCGCTTGATCGGTAGTTCGCTGGGATATTCTTACATCTACGACGGTGATGGCCAGCGAGTGGAAAAGTGTGCGCCCGCAGGCACGATTCCAGGCACCTGCGCCAGCGGGGCCACGGGAACCCTTTACTGGCGGGGAATTGGGAGTGGCGAAACCCTCACTGAGACCGATTTGGCTGGGAACACGCAAAACAACTATGCATTCTTTGATGGGAAGCGGGTGGCGCGAGTCGACAGCTCGGGAGGGGTGCACTACTATTTTTCCGATCAACTCGGAACCCACGCGGTGATCGAAAATGCGACCGGCACGGCGTGCGAGCAGGATGCAGATTACTACCCTTACGGCGGCGAGCAGAGCGACTACTGCACTACCCAGGTGCCGCAGAACTACAAGTTCACCGGCAAAGAACGGGACGCCGAGTCCGGCCTCGATATGTTCGGTGCCAGGTACTACGGCAGTAGTCTAGGCAGGTTCATGACGCCCGACGCGCCCAAGTTCTCTGAAAAGTCAGACCCTCAGAGCTGGAACCTCTATTCTTATGTATCCAACAATCCGATGTCGCGCGAGGACCCGACCGGAAACAACTGGTTTAATGTGAACAAACAATGGGAATGGCACGATGGGAACCGGTGGAAAGACGAAAACGGAAAGGAGCATAAGAGCGACTATACGGTCCTTCTTAGAATTGAGAAGACCGGAAAATACTCGCAGGACGGGGCGGAAATCGAAAAGCTCACTTTGCTGGGGCGCGGCAATAACGATGTTTTGGCAACCGGCACAGGTTACACTGGAAGCGCGAAATTTCATTTGATGACCACACCGAACGGCAACTATGAAATCAATTTGAGCAAACGCGGAGGGTTTTCTGACGAACACATGCTGGCGGATGGCGGGCTGTCCGCGTTTTCCGGAATACAACAGATTGGAAGAACATTCACTGTAAACGGACAGGCTGCGTCCTATCAGGGCGAGTGGGGCAACCTCCGTGCTAACCTGAACGCAACGAATGGCAGTCCGACACATTTTTACCTGCATGGTAAGAATCTTTTCTTTACCGAGGGGAGAACGTACACTCACGGGTGCACTACGGAGCCCTACGAGGTCGTTCTCAAGAGCCTGTTCAAACTCGATCCAAGTGGCGTTGGCGAAGGTGCCAAGAACGGCCGCGTATTGGTCAATGTGAGTGGCAAATAGATGAACAGCATCGCGGCGGCATTGCGCATTTCTCTGGTATTTGTGCTGTTCGTTCCAGGTGTGGCACAAACTCTTAACGGTGGAGAGCATGCTGTTTCGATCTATGAGCCATTGCCAGAAGTTGAGAGGCGTCCGTTTATTGACGGTCTCCGCAAGATCATCGCGTTACGCAAGTCTGGAAAGTGGTCGGAACTGTATGATTATGTCGATGCAGATGTCCCTATCAGCAAGCAACAATTCATCGAGCGAATGAAAATTGCGGACTCTCTGGTCGGTTTTGAGCCCGCAGCCGTGACATACATCCCACCATCCGATTCTTGGCTCGTGACCGGGTGCGCAGAATTCAAGAAACCGTCTGAAACTGTGCTCCTTGCATTTTCTTCGGTTCGGGGGCGGCATACTGATCAAGGATGGCGGTTCACGGACGTTGCGATTGAAAGGATAAAGGGAGAACCGGGGGGCATTAGATCTTGCCGAATGTGAGTGTATCCGTCGGCTTTCTCACGCCATTCGAGGCAATAGGCGCCTTCAGGACGGCGTTCGAGCCGCCCGTTTACCAGGACTCGGTCGGGCTTGACCCTCCCATTTGCGGACAGGGCGACGGGGCCATATCGCAGCCCGTTGCTGGTTCGGACTCGCTTGGTGAGGTTTACTTGTTTGGATTGCGTGTTGGGCACCGGTGCCGCCTCCGCTTCAACTCGCAATCAGTGAAGGTATCACCAGCGTATAACTTGCCGAAAAAAGTTATGGCGGAGAGGGAGGGATTCGAACCCCCGGTACCCTTTCGGGTACGCCGGTTTTCAAGACCGGAGCCATCAACCACTCGGCCACCTCTCCGACGGCTACAACTCTTTCTGAAGCACGACCAACCTTCAGCCGCATTTCGTTAGTTTACAACACGTGCTGCGAATCTCAGTGTTGGGGCAAAGGACCGAACGCTCTGGAATGAAATTCCATGACCTCGGCAAAGTGCGACATAAAGTACGGCAGCGAGTGGTCGCCCGGATAGGGATGATACTCGTGCTTCACACTTTCCTTTTGTAGCCCGTCGTGCAGGGCCGCCGCTCCTTTTTCAAAACCGTAGTTGTCATCCTGACCGCAGTTGAAATAAATCGCCATCTTTCGCAGGGCTGCGGTGTTTCTTTTTGCCAAGACGAATGGATTATTCTCATTCCAGTGCGGCACGTTGATCGGCTTCCCGAATACAGCTCCGAGGATTCCGACCAAGGGCGATCCCGTTTGCGAGACGGCATCCAATTCTCGTGGGGACTCGGTGATCAGCGCCGCGCTCTGCGCACTCACCGCTGAGAAGAGCTCCGGATGCGCGAACCCAAAGCGCAACGCCCCGTAACCGCCCATGGAAATTCCGCTGATGGCGCGTCCCGTGCGACCGGCACGAACCCGGTATTTACTCTCGATGTGCGGCAGAAATTCCTGTAGGAAAAAGTCGCTATACAACACCGAACCATCGGCCGAGTTGATGTAGAAACTGCGCCGGCCCTCGGGTGCGGCGATGAGGAAGTCGCCCATCTTGTGCTGGTTGCGCAGATCGTCGAGCAAAGTCCAACCGCCGCTGTTGAACAGGGTTTGCTCGTTATCGCCCAGGCCATGCAGGAAGTAGAGCACCGGATAGCGCTGCGGAGGATGCTGCGCCGCGCCCGCATCGTATCCCGAGGGCAAATAGACGCAATAGTGAACCACTTGCTTGAGAATGCGGCTGTTCATCGCGCTGCAATCGATGCGGCTCTGTGCGGCCGCGGAAGCGACCGCCATCAAAAGAAACAAACAGCTAAGCCTGAGGGCGCGAATTATTTTCGGTCGGCTCACTCGAGTCCGATTATTCGTAGCGCAGCGCCTGCACAGGATCGAGCCGGGCGGCGCGTCCGGCTGGATACAAGCCTGAAACCAGGCTGACGAGAAATGAGAATCCAATGGCCAGTGCAACCAGCCACCACGGCACTGCCCAGAAATGTTCGGGAGGAAACGATTGGCTCTTGAGATAGATGTTGGTGCCGAAGTTGATCAGCTGGCCGATGGCCCATCCCAAAACGACTCCCACGACGCCGCCCAGAATTCCCATGGCGCCGGCCTCGGCGAAGAAAAGCTTCTGCACATCTCTGTCGCTGGCGCCGATGGCCTTCATGATGCCGATCTCGCGCCGCCGCTCCAGAATCGCCATCACGAGGGTATTCACGATTCCGATGGAGGAAACGATCAACGCCAGGCTGCCGAAAATGCCGAGGAATGCGTATAACACGCGGAACACCTGTTGCAACCCACGGCTGGCATCGAGAATCGAGAATGTCCCGAACCCCATTTTCTTGACGGCGTCCTCCACTAGTTGAACCTGCGCCGGATTCTTCACGCGCACACTGACGGAGGAATACACCGGCTGATCGCTCGCTGCTCGTGAAACTTCACGCAAGTCGACGGGCTGTATTACCTTAAGACTTTCAGCGAGTTTGAGCGGCAGGAACACCCTGGCGCGGGTCGGACCTCGCATGCTTTCGGGATCTTGATCCGAGATGCCAACAATCTTGAGTTTCAGTTCGCGCGAAATGACGGAGTATGTAGATCCTATGAGATCTCCATCTCCGGTGGTGGCCGTGCCTGTGGCCGGGGCCAACGGCGGCGTCGAACCGGGCACACGTTGCGAATAAAGCATCGTCAGTTCCTGGCCCAGCAGCGGCTTCGCCAGATCGGCGACATTGGTCTCATCGACTCCGCGAACCGGAGCTCTGCCGAGCAATTCCTCCGCAAAGGTCTTTTGCAGAATCACCTCCGCTGCCGTGTCCGAAGAAAAAAAACTGCCCTGCATCCCTTCAAAGGCGTCATTGGATTTCGCCGAGGAAGGCAACGCAGAAATGATGGTCGAATGTAGTTTGTCTTCGAAACGCAGTGGGGTTTGAAAGCGAATATCAGGATACGCCTCCAATACGTTGGGCAGTCGTTCGATTTCCTGTCGCGCGGATTCGTCGAGCACGCGGCTCTCGGCGGGGTTGGGTCCTCCGGACTCGTCGCGATCGCGCCCCATGCCGCGCACATCGCGCCGCGATGTGACCAGCACCGTATCAAACAAGCCTGATTTCGCCAGGCGCCGCGAGAATAGTTGCTGCAAGCCAATACCCAGCGAAAGCATAGCCACCAGCGACGCCACGCCCACCGAAATGCCAACTGTCGTCAGCGAATTTCGCAGCAACGACTCGCGCAAATTCCGCAAAGCGAGTTCGGTCAAATCTGGAATCTTCACGGCCGTCCTCCTCGCTCGTGTGAATCAACTACAGACGCGTTCGTTCGATCGTCAATCAACTTCCCGTCTGCCAAAAAAATCATGCGCTGCGCGTAGCGTTCGGCCAGAGCGCGCTCGTGGGTAACCATCACGACGGTCATCCCCAATTCGCGGTTGAATTTCTGAACCATGTCCATGATTTCGGTTCCGGTGTGGCTGTCGAGATTCCCCGTAGGTTCGTCGGCCAGCAGAAGCTGCGGACGATTGATCAAAGCACGCGCCAGCGCAGCCCTCTGCTGTTCCCCGCCGGAAAGCTCGCTCGGCCGGTGGTGCATGCGCGCCCGCAATCCCACGCGCTCCAGGGCTTCCCGCGCCAGGTTTGCGCGCTGGCCCCGATCGACCTCGGCAAAACGCAGCGGAAGTTCCACATTCTCGGCGAGCGTCATGCTGGCGATCAGGTTGAAAGACTGAAATACCATCCCCACAACATGCAGCCGGTACTTGGCCAGCTCTTCGCGCGAAAGCTTCGCCAGATCACGATCCTGCACCACCACACTTCCTGACGTCGGACGGTCGAGGCCAGCAATCAGATTCAGCACCGAAGACTTGCCGGAGCCGGAACTCCCTAGCAGCGCAACGAATTCTCCCGCGCCAATCGCGACCGATACCCCGTCGACCGCGCGGATCAGAGTCTCACCCATCTGGTACTGACGGCAAAGATTTTCAATGCGGACGGCGGCAGTGCCGCGCGCCGAGGACACTACAGGGGCTGTCGTCATAGGCGCTAGCGCATCTCTCCCCGCAGCACGCGCAGAGCGTCCGCTGCTTTCACATCGCCATTCTTGGCGTCAGCGCCGTTTCCTGGCACCGCGACCGCGTCTCCTTCGCCCGGAGCCAAAAATAAATTCTCCTCGACGCCGTGTTGTCGCGTGTACAAGTCGTAGTAACGGCCGCGCGCCGCATAAAGCTGCGCGTGCGTTCCACGCTCGACGATCCGCCCTTGTTCCATCACCATAATCTGGTCGGCCCGGCGAATCGTGGAGAGCCGGTGCGCGATGACGAACGTGGTGCGTCCCTGCATTAGATAAGAGAGCCCCTGCTGAATCATCTGTTCCGATTCCGAGTCGAGGCTCGAGGTTGCTTCATCCAGAATCAGGATGCGCGGCTCCGCGAGAATAGCGCGGGCAATCGAAATCCGCTGGCGCTGGCCACCCGACAACTTCACGCCGCGCTCGCCCACCACCGTATCGTATTTTTCAGCAAACGATTCGGCGAACTCGTCGACGCGCGCAATGCGGCAGGCGCGCGTGATTTCTTCTTCGCTGGCGCCGGGTCTCGAGAAGGCCACGTTATCGCGAATCGTCCCGTCGAACAGAAACGATTCTTGCAATACGACCCCCAGGCGAGTGCGGTAGGAATCCAGCCGCACGGTACTCAAATCGATCCCGTCGACGCGGACGGTGCCCTTTGAAGGAGTATAGAAGGCCGAAACCAGGCCGATCGTCGTCGATTTTCCCGAGCCCGACGAACCAACCAGCGCGGTAACCGTCCCCGGCTCCGAGCGGAAAGAAATATTGTGCAGAACTTCGTGCGTCCCGTCGTAGCTGAAGCTCACATCGTCAAACTCAACCTTGCCCACGATGTCGCCCAGCACCACGGTACGCTTCGGGTCCCGATCCTCCGGTCGCTCGCCCATGATCTCCTGCGTCCGCTCTAAACCAGCCAGCGCTTCCGTGATCTGAGTGCCAATCGAAACCACCTGCATGATGGGCGCGATCAGAAAGACCAGATACAAGTTGTACGAGATGTAACCACCTGGAGTCAGCGTGTGGGCCACCATCTGCTTTCCGCCGATATACATGGTGGCGGCGCCCACCACGCCCAGCATCACGCTGGCGGAAAGCCCCATCAGCGACGTCGCGGTCAGCGTGCGCATGACGTTGTCGAGCAAGCGCTTCACGCCGCCGGCAAAAATCTTCTCTTCGCGCTCTTCCGCGTGATATCCCTTGATCACCCGCACGCCGCCCAGCGATTCGGTCAGGCGTCCGATAACCTCGGCGTTAATCTTGCTGCGTTCGCGGAAAATCGGACGGATGATCGCAAAGGCCTTGTTCAGCGCAAGTGCGAAACAGCCCAGCGCGCCGACGGCGATCAGCGTCAGGGGAACGCTGGTACGAAGCAACAACACGACCGCAATGCCAGCCGCTACTAAACCTCCGGCAAAATCCACCAGGCCCGTTCCAAGGAGATTTCGCACGCCCTCCACATCGCTCATGATGCGAGACACCAGCGCTCCCGTTTTGTTCGCATCGTAGAACGCCACCGGCAGCCGTGAGATGTGGGCTTGCACCTGCTCGCGCAGGTCGGCAATCAAGCGCTGTGCGGCTTTCGACAACAGCTGGGTGAGCGAAAAAGAAGTGACGCCCTGAACGAGCGTCGCCGTCAATACGGAGAAAACCAGAGGCCGCAGAAGCCCCGTTTGGCCCTTCGTCACCACGTTGTCGATCAGAAATTTCGAGGAATACGGCAGTACGAATCCGGCAACCTTGTTGATCACCATCAGAACAAAGCCCAGCGCGAGCAGTCCGCGGCGCGGCCGCATCAACTTCCAGACTTCCGGCCAAACGGCCTTCAGTCGCTCCATCTTCGGGGTCTTGGCGGCTTCTTTGGTAGAAATATTCAATCTACTGTTTGACTCCGTTGAGTCCGGCTTCGCTTCATTATTACTGCATTGTCACACATCCGGCGGTCGACCGTCTGTGACAGGCGGCCTGCCGCCGTTGTATGCTCGGGGCGTGTCCCGCCTGTCTCCGCCGGACCGTTCACCGACTCTAGGCCTGTTGCTGGGCCTGCTGATTACCCTGTCTGCTGTCGTGGCATATTCCGCGTACATCACCTGGCAGGTACCCGTTCTGCGCAAATTGCAGACCGAACAGGTCGATCGCAACCGCAAGGATTCGCTGCAGTTGCTGCGAATCCAAAATGATCTCAATCTCCTCGCCGTGGCCATGCGCGACATGGTGAGCGGCGATGAGCCTTATCCCCTCACCGCCTGGTCAGCCCAGTTTCAGCGGATTCGCACCGATCTGGACGACGCGATGCGCCTGGAAGCAGGATTCGCCGCGTCCAGCCGGACTCCCGAACAGAGTGCGTTTCTCACCGGAAACTTCAGTCAGTTCTGGGATGCCGTCGACCGCGTCTTCACCCTCGCGAAAAACGGCAAAGAAAAAGAAGCGCGCGAGCAGATCCAGCTTTCTCTGCAGGAGCGGCAGGCGGCTCTGAGCACGGCCGTAGCCCGCCTGCTGGTGCAAAACAGCGAGAATGAGGAACAGGCCGGGCAGCGCATCGTTCAGATCTATGATCGGGTGCAGAGCCGGGTTTACGTGTTTCTGGCGGCCACGCTGCTCGCGATCCTGCTGAATGGACTCTCGGTAATTCGCTGGAACCGGCGCTTGTTCGCGCGCCTGGCCGAGGTCTCCGAGCGCCGCAGCGAACTGGCGCAGAAACTGATTGCCACTCAGGAATCCACGCTGCGTTATATTTCGCGCGAGCTGCACGATGAGTTTGGTCAGATTCTCACCGCCGTCGGATCGATGTTGCGCCGCGCCGGAACGCATGCGCCAGAGGGTTCGTCGTTGCGCGCAGATTTGCAGGAAGTGCTGGAAATTGTGCAGACTACCTTAGAGAGCGTCCGCAGCCTCTCGCAGGCGCTGCATCCGGTCATGCTCGACGAGGCTGGACTCGAGAGCACGCTCGACTGGTATATTCCCACCATAGAAAGACAAACCGGAATTGCCATATCCTATGAGAAGCAGGGCTCGCCGTTTCCCGTGGATGGCGGTGCTGGAGTGCATGTCTACCGTGTGCTGCAGGAAGCGCTAAACAATGTGGCGCGGCACTCTGGCGCCAAGGCGGCGTGGGTGCGCCTGCGTTTCTTGCCCGCAGCTCTTGAGTTGGAAGTGGAAGACCATGGAGTCGGGATCGCACAGCGTCCCGATAATCACGGGATCGGCTTGGTAGCCATGCGCGAGCGTTCTGAGTTGATGGGCGGGCAAATTATTTTTTCGCGTCCGCCCGAAGGTGGAACCCGGGTGCATTTGGCCGTTCCCAGGGAGAAAGCGGAGTCTTATGGAAAAGAAGATCACAGTGTTGCTGGTGGATGATCACAGCCTGGTGCGTCGCGGATTCCGTCGCATGCTGGAAGATGAGTCCGACATGGAAGTAGTCGGCGAAGCGGGCAGCGGCGAAGATTCCATCAAGCTGGCGAAGGAACTCCGTCCCCAGGTGGTGGTGATGGATTGCGCTCTCCCCGGCATGAACGGCCTGCAGGCCACGCGGCAGATCATTGACAACTCTCCGCGCACCGCGGTTCTGATGCTCAGCATGCATACCGAGAGCACGTGGGTGCGTCAGGCGATCGAGGCCGGAGCCAGGGGATACATTCTCAAGAACGCCCTCGACCTAGAACTTGGCGCGGCCATCCGCAAGGTTGCGGCTGGAGAAACCGTGTTCGACCCGCAGGTCGAGCAGAGATCCGCTCTGAAAGGCGAGCGCAACGCCGCGCTCACGCAGCGCGAACTGCAAGTGTTGCAGATGATCGTCGACGGCAAGTCGAACAAAGAAATTGCGACCGTGCTCGACCTTAGCGCAAACACCGTCGCCGTTCACCGCGCGAACATTATGAACTCGCTCGGAATTCATAAAACTGCCGAACTGGTGGTTTACGCGATTCGCGCCGGGCTGGTGAACGTTCCGTGAGAGGTCCTGTGAATCGCAGGTCTTTCCTCCGGGGAATGGCGGGACTCGCATCGTGGTCACAGTTGTCGCGCTTGCGAGCTCTGACGGCGCCGGAGCAGACCGGCGCTCTGGCTCCTCCGGGTTTCAGATTTACCGATGTGACCAGCCAGGCGGGAATTCACTTTCAGCATAACAGCGGAGCCTTCGGTGGAAAATTCCTGCCCGAAACTCTCGGTTCCGGATGCGCGTTCCTGGATTATGATCGCGACGGCTGGCAGGACATTCTGCTCATTAACGGCGCCGACTGGCCCGGCCACAAGAGAAGCCGATCGACGCTCCGCCTTTATCACAACAACGGCAACGGAACCTTCACCGACGTGACTGCGCGCGCTGGGCTCGATGTCGAAATGTACGGCATGGGTGTGGCCGTCGGCGATTACAACAACGACGGCTTCCCGGATATTCTGATCACCTGCGTGGGACAGAACCGTTTGTTCCGCAACACCGGCAAAGGAACGTTCGTCGATGTCACCGCTACGAGCGGGCTGGGAAAGCGCGAAGGATTCAGCACTTCGGCCTTATGGTTCGACTACGATCGCGACGGCCTGCTCGATCTTTTCGTCTGCAACTACGTGAAATGGTCGCCGGAGCACGACGTATTTTGCAGCCTCGACGGAAAGCATAAGTCGTACTGCACTCCCGAAGCCTATCGCGGCGAAACTTGCTGGCTGTTTCACAACCACGGCGACGGCACATTCGAAGATGTCACCGCGGCCAGTGGAATCTTCGACAGCAGCTCCAAGTCGCTAGGTGTCGCCCTGTTCGACGACAACCACAATGGCTGGCCCGATCTGCTCGTCGCCAATGATACTCAGCCCAACAAGCTGTATCGTAACCAGCGCAACGGCACATTCAAAGACGCCGCGGTCGAGGCCGGGCTGGCTTTCAGCAGCGAAGGCAAGGCCCGCGCTGGCATGGGTGTTGATGTGGCCGACTTCGACAATTCGGGCACGCCCGGCGTCGCCATCACGAACTTCGACAATGAAATGATCGGACTCTACCGCATGAGCGGCAAGAGCTTCGAAGATATCGCGCCGCAGTCTGGAGTGGGCATCGCTTCCAGAAACAGCCTCGGATTCGGGTGCTCGTTTCTCGACGTCAATCTCGACGGCTGGCTCGACTTCGCGGTGGCTAACGGGCACATCGACGAGACCGTGCGCAACATTCGGGGCAACGTCGGATACGCGCAGCCACCACAGCTGTTTCTTAACAACAGCAAGGGAAGCTTCCACGATGTCGCGGCAGAAGTCGGCGGAGGATTCGATCAGCCCAAAGTCGGTCGCGGCCTGGCCTATGCAGACTTTGATCGCGACGGAGACCTTGATCTGCTTCTGACCACGAACAACGGGCCGGCCTATCTCTATCGCAACGATCAACTCAGCGGTAACCACAGCATTCGATTTCGTTTAGTAGGAACGAAGTCGAATCGTGACGGAATCGGCGCCAGCCTGCGCGTTTTCGCCGGCGGCCTCACGCAATCTCGAATCGTGAAGGGCGGCTCCAGCTACTTATCGCAGTCTGAACTTCCGGTGACGTTCGGACTGGAAAAGCGAGATCACATCGAGCGCATAGTGATCGATTGGCCGAGCGGACGAACCGAAGAATACAAAAATCTTTCCTCGGGCCGTTGTTATGAGTGCACCGAAGGCAAAGGCATCGTCCCGCAGGACGGCTACTGAGACGAACTGGCGCCGGAGTTCGCCCCGGTGCTTCCCGAGGCGACCAGATCGATTTCGACGAAATCATTCACTCGCAGAAAGAGCGTGCTCGGATTTTTCATCCCCCACTTCGCATACGGAACCGTAAAGTGAACCGTCGCAGTCCAGTGGTTGGCGGAGATCTCCACTTCCGCCGGCACCATAATCTCGCGGTCGACTCCGTGAATACTGAACATGCCGTGAACTTTCACCGCAGATGTTCCCTGGCTCGAGACGGCGCCTTCAATCCTGTCGGGACGAAACGCAATTTCCGGATAGTGCTCGCTCTCCAGAATTTCCTTGTGCATCTTGCGGTCGCGCATGCCGCTGCCGCTCTCGCCGCTGGTAGCATCGACCACGATCTCACCCGAAAGTTTTCCCGAATCCGGTTCGAACTGCAACCCTCCCCGCTTCAGACGAAAAGTTCCGTGAACAGTGTGGAGAACATCTCCCAACGTGAACTTGACGGTTGTTTGCGAGGGATCCAGTTGGAACGAACGCTGCGCTGCCGCTGAAGCCGCAAGCGCTAGCACAACGAGTACAAGAATCAGTACAACTTCGTGCCAGTGAAAGTTTTCGTGAGACTTCCCACTGGAGACGTTCATGTTAGGCGGTTAACAGCCCCCAACCGAGGGCAAACCCGTCCTTCACAACGTGCAGGGGTGGCAAAGCTCCCACATGCAATTCCAGGAACCTGCGGAAGACTTCCGGGCGCTGCCCGAAGACCTGCAATATCCGCTGTTGCAGCCACGGACGTTGATCGAGAGTGAGCATCAGCCGCGCCATGCAGAGCGGACGCAGGGCCAGCTTCCGATGCTCAGTCTCGTAGACGCTCAAATCGCCAGACTCCAGGCACCGAGCCAGTGCGACCGCCTGACTGAATGCGAGTCCGAGCCCTTCTCCGGTGATTGCGTCCACGGTTCCAGAGGCGTCGCCGATTAGCGCTACATTGCTTCGCCACACGCGCCTGAGCCTGCGATTGCCGGTGAGCGCTCCGCGTTCCGCGGAGACAGTCTCGGCTCCAGCCAGTCGTTCACTCAACCTGGGCAGCGCCCGCAGCCCTTCGTCCAATCGCAGACTGGAATCATGCGAAGCCACCGCCACGCAGACTTCCTCATTGCTCACCCCCGTGGCATAACCCTGACAGCGTTCGCCCCAGTAGACCTCCATGTGGTCGCTCCAGGGCGCCACGCGATAGTGCCGTCGAAACGCATAGCGCATGTTCCGCCGTGAGGCGCGATCGAGACCGGCCCAGCGCCGCACCCGAGAGTTCGACCCATCCGCGCCCACAATCCAGCGCGCGCGAACCAGGCGATCGCCCATTTGATTGCGAAGAAGAACTCCGTCGGATGAAATGCCCGTGACCGCAGTTCGCCACAACAAGCCAACTCCGAGTTGCGATGCCCTCTCGGTCATCAGGCGATGCAGCACAGTGCGGCGCACTGCAACGCCGCAGCCGTCGCCCGGAAATCGAGCCTCAGCCGATAATGCCGCGCCAACAAAACGAATCCCGCGGAAAGGAAATGCGTCGGTGAGCGGCACGTGAATCCCCAGGCGCTCCAAGGCGCGTTGCCCATCCGGCAGCAAACCTTCGCCACAGGCCTTATCGACTGGCGGTTGCGCGCCATCCGCCACCAGAACGCAGAACCCGCGCTCCCGCGCCGCGATCGCAGCCGCCAACCCCGCGGGGCCGCCACCAAGTACAAAAACGTCGGTCGAGTCTGGCACGCCCTGACTCATGCTCTGACCTTAGCGCTTTCCGACTTTACCATCGGAGCAGCAGCAGTTCCGAACAGAATCCCGGACCCATGGCCGCGAGCACACCGAGCGTGCCCGGTTCCGGACGCCGGTTTTTCATCACATCTTCCAGCACCACCAAAACCGACGCCGACGAGAGGTTCCCGACTTTCTTCAGGCAATCCCAGGAAGCGTCGAGTTGGCCGTCGTGCAAATCGAGCGCAGCCGCCGTCGCCTCCAGCACCTTGGGCCCGCCGGTGTGCAGCACCCAGCTTCCAATATCGTTGCGCTTGTGTCCGTGCTCGCCGAGAAATGCGTCCACATCATGCCCCAGGTGCTCGCGAATCAACACCGGGACCTCCGGTGAAAGCGTAATCCGGAATCCCTTCTCGGTAACTTTCCACCCCATCATCCCTTCGGTGTCGGGATAGAAGACAGATCGAGTCGCCAGAATTTCTGGACCGGTGGCATTCATTCCGCTTCCCGTAACGATGACCGCCGCAGAACCATCCGCAAACAATCCCGAGGAAATCAGATTGGCCACCGAAAGATCGTCGCGTTGAATCGTTAGCGAGCACAGCTCCACCGACACGAGCGCGGCAGCCTGCGACGGATAGGCGCGCACATAATCCGCCGCGCGCGCAATTCCCGCGGCTCCCGCCACGCACCCCAATCCAAAAATCGGCACCCGCCGAATGTTGGCCGGCAGTCCCATGCGGTTGATCAGCAGGGCATCGATGGATGGACTGGAGATGCCGGTGACCGAGGTGAAAAACAATGCACCTAACTCGCTTGCGTCGATCCCGGCTTGATGCAAGGCGCGGCAAAGCGCTTGCTCGCCCAGCTCCTGGGCGACCTGAATCCAAATGTCGTTCGCCTGGCCCCAGGTTGTGATCTCATAATATTTTTCCGGAGGCATCGCCAGGTGGCGGCCTTCGACGGCGACGTTGCGGTGCAGCCGCGCCAGCAGTTGCGGATTCTTCAGCTGGTCGCCCCAGTATTCCTGCAATTTCTCCAGCAGGAATTTCTGCGAATAATAGTGTTTGGGAAACGCGCTGGCGGCACTGGCGATTTTCATCTACGGTCCTGATCCTGGCACGAAGCCACTGCCCGCCAGGCGTCGAAGATTGCAACCTCAGGTGCCCTGGCACCCGTGTCTTTCGTGGCGTTCAGCATATTGTCCCAAATGCTAGCGGGGCGAATTGTCACCCGTTTGTTAAATCAAAATTGCCGTCGAAACGGCGAAGCCAAATTCTCGAACCCAAATTTCCTCACCCGAGTGGCAACCCTTTAGAACGTCGTCGCGATCGAAGTCGGCGCGTTCGGAACCGGAAAGGGGCTGACGGAAGTTAGCGCGCCGCTGCTGGTGTTGAGATTGAAGGATTGAATCGTAAAAGGGCTCTTCTGCGTCCCCACAAACAGGTACTTGCCGGCCGGGTCGCTGGCAATCACGCCAGGCTGTGCCCCGGTGACAAACGGAGAAGTCGTCATCAGAGAAATGCCGCCGCTGGTCTTGTCGATCAAGTACCCCGTGATATTGGGCGAGCCTTGATTCGCTACGTACAGAAAAGCACCCGTCTTATCGATCAGAAGGGCAACCGGCGTCGTTGTTCCCGATTGCTGGCCGATCGGCGAATTGGGGAGCTGAGTGAGAGCCCCTGCGCTAATCGTGAATTCCGAAATTGAGTTGTCGATGTTGTTGGCGGTGTAGAGGAAATTGCCGTCAGGAGATACTGCGAGTCCGTAAGGATTTGTTCCCGCGAAAAACAGCGGAGTGGGACTCAGCGGCGTAAGGACACCTTGACTCAGACTGAACACTTCGACAAAGCCGGGCTGTCCCGCACCCGTGACGTAGAGAAAATCTCCTGCCGGCGACACTTGCATGTTGATCGGAGTGATCCCGAGCGGAACCGTCGGACCCGAAGCCTGGGCGATGGGACTCAAAGTGCCATGCGTCGGGTCAATGGAAAGCACCGAGACGCTGTTACTTCCGGAATTGGCGACGTACAGATAGTTCCCCTTTGGGTCCATGGCAAGCACCGTGGGGTCGGCACCCACAACCGTGCGCGGAATCGATTCGGTCAGCGCGCCCGATGGCGAAATCGTGTACAGAGAAACGTCGGCCTCACCCGCATTCGCCGCGTACAAAAATTTGCTGGAAGGATGGACCACAAGCGACTGAACCGAAGGGCCGGCGGTGATGGGACTGACCGCCAGCTGCGTCAGGATGCCCGAGTTGGGGTCCTCGCGAAAAGCAACGATCTCGTCAGACGTGGGAATTGCCGCATACAAGAATCGGCTGGTGGTAGGACCGCAACTCACACATAGGGCCGTGCCTGCGCAAACAAGAAACAAAGCCGCTGCTTTCTGTAGCATCCGTAACTCCTGAGGAAATTGTCGAAAACGAAAAATCGCAGGCTCGCTGGTCCCGGCAACCCGAGATGAAAAGTACCTCTCGAGCAGTACTATTGCGAATCCCCTATCATACGGGACAAGATGTCCCTCGCGCACCCTGCACGCCTGCTCCTGGCTGCTGCGATGCAGGATTTCTCCGGACAGGTTGCATAAGCTTCTTAGTGTAGACGACTTATCCCTTCGGAATGAAGGATTTGTCCGATCCGGTGTGAGCACCCTCGACGTTTCATCCCCGCAAACCGCTCAGTGGGCGGGACTGGGGTTTGGCGTAACCGGCGATGAGGCTGCCGGCGGAGCTTCTTCCTCGCCGCCGCGCAAAGCCAATCGCAACCGGTCAAGGTACACATAAACCACGGGCGTGGTGAACAGAGTCAGCATCTGGCTCACGATCAACCCGCCGACAATTGTGATTCCGAGTGGCCGGTGCAGCTCCGACCCGGTTCCCGTGCCCAAAGCCAGCGGAAGCCCGCCCAGCAAGGCTGCCATGGTCGTCATCATGATGGGCCTGAACCGCAGGATGCAGGCTTCGTAAATCGCATCTGCCGGCTTCTTTCCGTGATTTCGTTCAACGTCGAGAGCCACATCGATCATCATGATGGCGTTCTTCTTCACCAGCCCAATCAGCAGGATGATTCCAATCGTGCCAATCACGTTCAGTTCATTGTGCGTCAAAAGCAGCGCCAGAAGCGCGCCCACGCCCGCCGACGGGATCGTAGAAAGAATCGTGATGGGATGAATGTAACTTTCATAGAGCATGCCCAGCACAATGTAGACAGTAACCAGGGCGGTCAGAATCAGGATGGGTTCGCTTGAAAGTGAATCCTGAAAGGCCGCCGCTGTTCCTTGAAAGCTGGCTTGAATGGTCGGCGGAAATCCAATCGTCCGTTGGGCATTCTGAATCGCATCCGTCGCCTGGCCCAGAGAAATACCGGGAGCCAGGTTGAACGAGAACGTCACTGACGGCACCTGGCCCTGGTGATTCACCGCCAGCGGAGTATTCGAGGGCTCGAAGTGCGTGAACGCCGCCAGCGGAACCGGCGTTCCCGTGGTCGATCGTAAGTAAATATTTTGCAGTGCTTCCGGAGTCTGCTGGAATTGGGGCGCAACTTCCATCACCACGTGATACTGGTTGAGCGGCCGGTACATCGTCGAAACCTGCCGTTGTCCAAAGGCATCGTAAAGGGCGTTGTCCAACGTTCCGGCAGTAATTCCCATCCGGCTGGCGGTATCGCGATCCACCACCAATTTGGCCTGCAAGCCTTTATCTTGCTGGTCTGAATTCTGGTCGCGCAATTCCGGCAGGGCTTTCAGTTTCGCCAGCAGACGTGGCGCGAAGTTGTTTAAGTCGTCGAGATTCGCGCTCTGCAGTGTGTATTGATACTGCGCGTTGCCTCCCCGCCCACCGATCGTGAGGTCCTGGGCCGACTGCAAAATCAACGTTGCGCCAGGAACGACGGCCAACTTTCCGCGAAGCCGGTTGATCACATCGTCTGCGGTCACATTGGGGCAGCGTTGCCAGAAATGCAGGTTCTTGCACGTACCCCGCTGCTCCAGCGGCTTCAACATCATGAAGAATCGTCCTTGATTCAACGGCGAACCGCCGCCGGCAAAACCCACCGCCGTATCGACCGCGGGATCTTTCATCACAATGGCGACGTAAAGCCTCATCTTCTCCGCCATAGACTGGAAAGAAATGTCCTGCGCCGCCATCACCTGGCCCTGAATACGCCCCGTATCTTGCTGCGGGAAGAATCCCTTAGGTACCTGGATGTAGAGGTACACGCTTAAGCAGGCAACCAGGATCGTCACCGTCAGCGTGGCCAGCTGGTGCCGCAGCACGAACCGCAATGCGTGATCGTAAGTCTTCAGCAGCCGGTCAAAAACCCACTCGCTCCAGCGGTAGAAAAAATTGTGCTTCTCGTCTTTCTTGGGTGGCCGCAGAAACTTCGCGCACATGGTGGGCGTCGTAGTCAGCGAAACCAGCAGTGACACGCCGATCGCGATACTCAGCGTCACGGCGAATTCACGAAACAATCGGCCCACGATCCCGCCCATCAGCAGCAGCGGAATGAACACGGCGACCAGCGACACGCTCATTGAAACCACGGTAAACCCAATTTCCTGGGCCCCCTTGAACGCCGCCTGCACTGCGCCCATGCCATGCTCAACATAACGCGTGATGTTTTCCAATACCACGATTGCGTCATCGACCACGAACCCCGTTGAAATCGCCAGCGCCATAAGTGACAGGTTGTCCAGGCTGTAGCCGAGCAGATACATGCCACCGAACGTTCCCACCAATGACATGGGCACGGCGATGCTGGGAATGATGGTGGCGCGCACGGTTCGCAAGAACACGAACACAACCATGATCACGAGGAAGATCGAAATCAGCAGCGTCGTTTCAATATCCTTCACCGAAGCGCGCACCGTGACCGTACGATCCATCACAACCGTCAATTTAATGGCGGGCGAAATAGAAGACTGCAGGTACGGCATGAGCGAGCGAACCCTGTCCACCGTGTCGATGATGTTGGCGCCCGGCTGCCGGAAAATCGGCATCAGCACGCCCGGTTTGCCGTTCGCAAGACCAATATTGCGCACATCGGCCACCGAATCAGTCAGGTCGGCCACATCGCCCAGCCGCACCCCAGCTCCATTGTTGTAAGCGACAATCAGAGGCCGGTACTGGTCTGCCGTGAAGAGCTGATCGTTGTCGCTGAAAGTATCATTCCGCGCGTAGCCCGACACCTGCCCTTTCGGAGCGTTCGAATTAGCTGCGTTGAGCGCGTTCCGCACCGTGTCGAGCCCCACGCCCAGCTTGTTCAGCAGCGTGGGATTTACTTCGACTCTCACCGCCGGTTGCGAGGAGCCCCAAACAAACACCTGCCCGACTCCGCTCACCTGCGCCAGCTTCTGCGACAGAATGGAGTCAGCCACGTCGTACATATTCGCCACCGTAGCGGTGTCAGACGACAGCGCCAGAATCAGGATGGGCGAGTCCGCAGGATTTACTTTCCGGTACGTCGGATTGTTCGGCAGGTTCGCGGGGAGTTGGCCGCGCGCGGCATTGATCGCCGCCTGTGTGTCCCGAGCTGCAGCATCAATATTCCGGTTCAGATCGAATTGCATGGTGATGCTGGTCGAGCCCAGCTGACTGGAGGAAGTCATCTGGTTCACGGCCGCGATTCGTCCGAACTGCCGCTCCAGCGGCGTAGCTACCGCCGAAGCCATGGTCTGCGGATCGGCTCCGGGCAAACTCGCGCCCACGCTGATCACCGGAAAATCTACTTGTGGTAGCGAAGCCACTGGCAGGAAGTTAAACGCGAGGATTCCAGACATCAGTAGCGCCGCTGCCAGCAGCGACGTGCCAATCGGGCGCCGGATAAATGGAGACGAAATACTCATACTTCGAAAAATGGTTCAAAAAACTCGTTAAATAAATCTGTTCAACTCCCTGCATCAATCCGCCGGCATGGGCTCGTCCTTCGGTATCGGATTGCCTATGGCGTATCGCGAGAACCTATGCGCCAACCGGTCGAACCACAAGTAGACCACCGGCGTGGTGTAGAGCGTGAGCAACTGGCTCAACAGCAATCCACCGACAATCGTGATGCCCAGGGGCCGGCGCAATTCCGCGCCCGTTCCGGATCCCAGCGCGAGCGGCAGACCGCCCAGCAGTGCCGCCATCGTCGTCATCATGATGGGCCGGAAACGCAACAAGCATGCCTGGTAGATCGCTTCCTCGGGCGGTTTGTGTTCTACGCGTTCCGCCTCTAGCGCGAAGTCAATCATCATGATGGCGTTCTTCTTCACAATGCCGATCAAAAGTATGATGCCGATCAGCGCCACTACAGTCAGATCATTCCCCGTGACCATCAGAGCCAGAATGGCGCCCACACCCGCCGAGGGCAGGGTGGAAAGAATCGTGACCGGATGGATGTAGCTCTCATACAACACTCCGAGCACAATGTAGACCGTGATCACCGCGGCCAGAATCAGATAGGGCTCCGACGCCAGCGAATTCTGAAACGCAGCAGCCGTTCCCTGAAATGACGCATGGATGCTGGGAGGCATCTGGATTTCCGTCTCGGCCTGCTGGATCGCCTTAGTGGCGTCGCCTAGCGAAGCGCCCGGAGCAAGATTGAATGAGAGCGTCACCACCGGGAACTGTCCCTGGTGGTTCACCGCCAGCGACGCGCTGCTTGGTGTCATTTTCGTAAACGTCGAAATCGGAACTGGCGCGCCGCTGGTTGTAATGGATGTGCCGTTGGCCGTGGGCGCCCCTGCATTCGCGGCAGTGGTGCTCGGGCGGATGTAAATGTCTTTCAGAGCCTCAGGAGTCAGCGCAAAACTCGGCAGGACTTCGAGCACCACATGGTACTGGTTCAGCTGCGTGAATATGGTCGAAACCTGCCGCTGGCCGAAGGCGTCGTACAGAGTGTTGTCGATCGCCTGCGGGAAAATTCCCAGTCGCGACGCCGTATCGCGGTCAATCGTCACGTTGGTCTTGAGCCCGTTGTTCAGCTGGTCGGTCGCCACATCGGTCAATGCGGGTAGCGTTTTCAGCTTGGCCACCAGCTTCGGCGTCCACTGCGACAGTTCCTGCGAGTCCGCATCTTCAATCGAATATTGAAACTGGGTGCGGCTCACCCGGTCTTCCACCGTCAGATCCTGCACTGGCTGCATGTAGAGGGTAATGCCGTCCACCTTCTCCAATTGCGGCTGCAGCCGTCGGATGATGGCGGAAGCATCGTCAGCGCGCTCGTCCCGCGGCTTCAAATTGATCTGGATGCGGCCCTCGTTCGGCGTCGTATTCGTTCCATCCACTCCAATGAACGACGACAAACTGTCGACGGCCTTGTCTTGCAAAATGATCTTCGCCAGCTCCTGCTGCCGCTGCGCCATCGCCTCAAACGAAACGAAATCCGGCGCTTCCGATACGCCGAGAATGACTCCCGTATCCTGCACCGGGAAAAATCCCTTGGGAACAATCACGTACAAAAAGAGCGTGAGCACAAGCGTGCCGAAGGTCACCATCAGGGTCACAGTCTGATGCCTCAGCACAATTTTCACGGTGCGTCCGTAAAACGCGATAATGCGGTTGTAATACTCTTCCGTTATCTCGTAAAAGCGTCCTTTCTCGCCTTCCTTACGATGCTTCAGCAGCTTGGCGCACATCATGGGCGTCAGCGTGAGTGAAACTCCCGCCGAGACCAGAATCGTGATCGCCAGCGTGACCGCAAATTCGCGAAACAGCCGTCCGACAATGTCGCCCATGAACAGCAGCGGGATCAGCACCGCGATCAGCGAAACCGTCAGCGAAACAATCGTGAACCCGATCTGCCCCGCGCCTTTCAGTGCGGCGTCGAGCGGCGAATCTCCTGCCTCCAGGAAGCGGTCGATATTCTCGATCATGACGATGGCATCGTCCACCACGAAGCCCGTCGAAATGGTCAGCGCCATCAGAGTCAGATTGTTAAGGCTGTAGCCCAGCAGGTACATCACGCCAAACGTTCCGATCAGCGAGAGCGGCACCGCTACACTCGGAATCACCGTGGCGGCCAGATTCCGCAGAAACAGGAAAACCACCAGCACCACCAACCCGATTGACAGCATCAGCTCAAATTCCACGTCCTTGACGGAAGCGCGGATGGTGGTGGTCCGGTCGGTGAGAATCTGCACCTTGACCGCCGTAGGCAACGATGCCTGCAACTGCGGCAGAAGCTTCTTGATGCGGTCCACCACGCTGATGATGTTCGCGCCCGGCTGCCGCTGAATGTTGACGATCACCGCCGGCGTCAGATTCATCCACGCGGCCAGCCGCGTGTTCTCTGTCCCATCGATGACGGTCGCGATATCGCTGACTCTCACCGGCGCGCCGTTGTGATAGGCGATTACGATCGGTTTGTACTGGTCGCTGGAAAAAAGCTGATCGTTGGCGCCGATCGTGTAAGACTGCCGCTGGCCGTCGATCACACCCTTGGCCTGATCCACGTTGGCCTGGCCCAGCGCCGCTCGCAGGTCCTCCAGGCTAAGCCCGTAAGAAGCCAGAGCGGTTGGATTGGCCTGAATGCGCACTGCAGGCTTCTGCCCACCGCTGATCGAGACCAGGCCCACGCCAGGCAGTTGCGAAATTTTCTGCGCCAACGAAGTATCGGCGAGATCCTCGACCTTCGACAACGGCAGCGAATCCGAACTCAGCGCCAGCGTCAGGATTGGCGCGTCCGCCGGATTCACCTTGTTGTAGATCGGAGGATTCGGCAGGTCCGCTGGCAGATACGTCGATCCGGAGTTAATGGCGGCCTGCACCTGCTGCTCTTCCACATCAATGTTCTGGTCGAGGCCGAACTGCAGCGTGATCACAGAACTGCCGAACGAACTGGTCGAGGTCATCTGGCTCAGGCCCGGCACCTGGCCAAACTGCCGTTCCAGCGGAGACGTGACTGACGAAGCCATCACATCGGGATCGGCTCCCGGATAAAACGTGACGACTTGAATCGTGGGATAGTCGACCTCCGGCAGCGCCGACACGGGAAGCTGCGTGAATGCAACCCAGCCCACCAGCAGCACACCGAACATGAGCAGCGTGGTCGCGACTGGACGAAGAATGAATAATCGCGAGGGACTCATGAACCTGATGTTCCCGAACCGGATGCTTCTGAATCAGCCGCTCCTGCATCCGATGCTCCTGAACCTGGCGCTCCTGAACCGGGCATGTCCGCGCGATGGATCGGCGATACACCCCGGCCGTCGTTCGCGCCGCTGGTCGGAGTTGCGTTGCGCACACTAATCAGGCTGCCTCTTTGCAGCTTGTCCTGGCCGTCGGTGACCACCGTATCCCCCGGATTCAGTCCGTTTGTGATCACGGTGGTGTCTCCCTGCGTCAGCGAAACAGTCACAACTTTGTCCTGCACCGTCTTGTCGGAGTTCACCGCATAAACGAACGTGCCCTGCGGGCCGCGCAGAATCGCTGCAGTCGGAACGACAGTGCTGTTCTTCCGAGTCTCGAGCAGCAGGCTGGCGTTGACGAACTGGTTCGGCCAAAGCTGGCTGTCTTTGTTTTCGAAGACCGCTTTCAGCTTTGCCGTTCCCGTCGTGGGATCAATCTCATTGTCGATGGTCAGCAACTTGCCCGCACCCAGCTTGGTTTGATCGTCGCGGCTGAACGCGTCGACCTCGAGCGTGCCCTGCTTCATATGCCGCGATACGTTCGGCAGCACATCCTCGGTCAGCGTGAAGATCACGGCGATCGGCTGCAACTGCGTCAAAATCAGCATGGGATTGGTATCGGCCGCGTGAATGATGTTGCCTGGATCGACTTGCCTCAGTCCCACGCGACCGCTGAACGGCGCCGTAATGTGGCAATAGACTATGTTCAGTCTCGCGGTTTCGATCTGCGCCTGATCCGTCCGCACGGTGCCATCCAATTGGTCAACCAGCGCCTTCTGCGTGTCCACCTGCTGCTGCGCGATGCTGCCGGAGGGAATCAGGGCCGTGTAGCGGTCCAGATTCAGCTTGGCGTCCCGCAGTTGCGCCTGGTCCCGAAACAACTGCGCCTGCATCTGGTCGAGTGCCGCCTGATACGGTCGAGGATCGATCTCGATCAGCGCCTCGCCTTCCTTCACATTCTGCCCTTCCTGGAAGTTCACCTTCATGATCTGCCCGTCGACCCGGCTCTTGATGTTGGCGGTATTGAACGCGGTTACCGCGCCCAGGCCAGTCAGGTAAACCGGCACATCCTGCCGCTGCACCGGCGCGGTCGCCACCGATACCGCGCGCGGCGCCGCCGCCTGCGCCTTCTGCTGCTTGGAGTCGGCGCTGCTGCTGCAGCCCACGAGACAGGCGCAACCCGCCACTAAGGCAAAGACCGCTATTCTGCGCGACACCGACCTCATCACGCGAGATTTTTCCCCGAAGAGTTTGCTCATTGGAAGATCAGTCATAGATTCGCAGTTTTCTCCGCCGCCATTGTTTTCGACACCGGCTCGGCAGGAGGCGTAAATGTTAGACGTACGCATTGTAGGCTCGGTTGTGACAACTTTCCTCTGGAAGGCGGGAATTATCTAAGGCTAAACACTTCCCCCTGGACTTGCTCGGGCAGGAACCGAACGCAGCGGATATGGTAAAACCGCAGCCTTACCAGCATCAACTGCGCTCTGGCAGCTGGTCAAGGCCAAGGGCGAAGGTTTTACAAATCTTTACTCCCCTTGACTCTTCGTTAATATGACCGTTCGTTAATGTTAGGGGCCCTGCAGGGCCCGCGGCGCCGGATGTCGCGCCTCATACGCAGCAATCTCCGCCTCATGCTGCAGCGTCAATCCAATGTCGTCCAGTCCGTTCAGCAGACAATGGCGGATGAACTCATCGACGAGAAACTTTGCGTGGAAATTTTGATCGTCGCGCACCTCGCACTTTTCCAGATCAATCGTGAGCTGATAGTCGTCGATGTCCTGGGCTCGCTGCATCAGTTGCGCAACTTCGTCTTCGCTCAGCCGTACCGTGAGAAATCCATTCTTCGTGCAGTTGTTCGCGAAAATGTCCGCGAACGAAGATGAGATCGCTGCCCGCAAGCCAAAATCCGCCAGCGCCCACACCGCATGCTCGCGCGACGATCCGCAGCCAAAATTTCTGCCCGCGACCAGAATGCTCGCGCCCTCGTAGCGTGGCTCGTCCAGCGCGAACTCGGCGTTCTTCTTTCCCTCTGCGTCGAACCGCCAGTCATAAAACAGAAACTGGCCAAACCCAGTCTTCTCAATCCGCTTCAAAAACTGCTTCGGAATAATCTGGTCGGTGTCCACGTTGACCCGATCAAGCGGCGCCACGCGCCCGCGATGCACAGTGAATGGTTTCATGGTTCGGTCCTCAAGTCTCCCACGTCCGACAGCCTCCGGTTGGCGTCATCCCGAGCGAAGCCGTTCGTCAGGCGGAGCGAGGGATCTGGCACGGAGTGAATCGATCTACTGAAACTTCCAATTCCGAATGTCAGTAAAATGCCCGGCAATCGCCGCGGCCGCCGCCATCATCGGACTCACCAGATGCGTCCGCCCTCCGCGCCCTTGCCGCCCCTCAAAATTCCGGTTGCTGGTCGAAGCACAACGCTCACCCGGCTGCAAAATATCAGGATTCATCCCCAGGCACATCGAGCATCCCGACTCGCGCCACTCAAACCCAGCATCCTGAAAAATCCGGTGCAGCCCTTCCTGCTCGGCCGCGCGCTTCACCGTCTGCGACCCCGGCACCACCATCGCCCGCACTTTCGAGCTCACGCGATGCCCCTTCGCGACCCGTGCCGCCGCCCGCAAATCTTCAATCCGCGAGTTCGTGCACGATCCAATAAACACGCGATCGATGCCGATGTCCTCAATCTTTTTCCCCGGCTCCAGCCCCATATACTGCAACGCCAGTTCCGTGGCCCGCCGGTCCGATTCCTGCAACGCTTTAATCTCCGGCACGCGCCCCGTTACCGGAGCCACCATCCCCGGATTCGTTCCCCAGGTCACAAACGGGCAAAGTTGCGCCGCATCAATCTCCACAACCTTGTCGAAGGTCGCACCCTCATCGCTCGGAAGATTTCGCCATTTCGCGATCGCCTTCTCCCACTCCGCATCCCGCGGAGCGAACCGCTTGCCTTTCACATACGAGATGGTCGTCTCATCCGGCGCAACCATGCCCGCGCGTGCACCCGCCTCAATGCTCATGTTGCACAGCGTCATGCGCCCTTCCATCGAGAGCCCGCGCACCGCCGGCCCCGCGTACTCGATCACATGCCCGGTAGCGCCGTCGGTTCCGATCTGCCCGATGATCCCCAGCGCAAGGTCTTTTGCGCCCACGCCTTCAGCCAGCCGCCCGCGCACGTCGATCTTCATCGTCTTCGGTGTCTGCTGCGCCAGGCACTGCGTTGCCAACACATGCTCGACTTCCGATGTTCCAATCCCGAAAGCCAGCGAACCAAAAGCTCCGTGCGTGCTGGTATGGCTGTCGCCGCACACAATCGTCATCCCCGGCTGCGTCAGCCCCAGCTCTGGACCAATCACATGCACGATCCCCTGTTCCGGCGAATCCATGTCAAACAGCCGAACACCAAACTCCTTGCAATTCGACTGCAACGCCGCGATCTGCTTCGCAGCAATCAAATCCGTAATCGGAGTCCCACGCGGTTCAGTAGGAACGTTGTGATCGACCGTAGCGACAGTGCGCGCCGCCTGCCGCACCTTCCTCCCGGCAGCCCACAAGCCGTCAAACGCCTGCGGCGAAGTCACCTCATGCACCAGATGCAAGTCGATATACAAAATCGGCGATCGCCCAGCAGGCTGCGCCACCAGGTGATCGTTCCAAATTTTCTCGAAAAGTGTCCGCGCTGTTCCCATCGATGCCATTTAAGAAACACCTATAAACGTGGAATCAATTTCTTCAGAGCCCATCTCCTTTGCAGCCGTTCCTTCTTACAGCCGATCAGCTTACGGCCGGTCAAGGCCGCTAAGCGCTCACGGAAGCTGCGCCGGAGCCAACCTCTGAATAAAACTCATCCGCTTTCCGCTGTCGACTGGATGGTCCTCCGACAATGCCTCCCCTACAAAGCGCCGGTATGAACTTTGCGATCCCGCGGCGGCCTGCACAAACTCCACCGTCAACGGTTTGTCCGGAATCCTCGCGCCGAACCAGTGAGGATCCTCGCGCTGCGCCCATGTCACTAGAGCCAGCACCGAACCCTCAGTATAGGCCGGAGCCTCGCCTCGATTTTTTAGCGCTCGCATTGCAACATCGTTGCCATAGAGCGTCGCCGTCGTTCTGGTTGCCGAATCGACATAGAGGGTGATCGCATTCCACGCCAGCGGCTGATAAGGCAAGCTCGCAGGTAAGTTGCCTGCATTGTTATTCACAACCTCCGCTTCTCCGGCTTTTGCTGCCGTGATCGGCAGCGTGTATACGTAGTCATCTCCGCGCACCGGCCGGTGGCATCCCGTACATTCGCTCACAAAATGCCCGTCGCCGCCGTAGGGCTTCAGGTCGAGTCCCCTCCATCGCCCCCAACCCCAGCCGTCAGTGCTTTTGTAGCGTTGCGCGTCCTTCACCATGAACTCGACTTGCACGAAGTTTCCTGGATGCACGAGCCCATCTTCGCCGAGCTCCTGCTGCCACGCGATCTTGGCCAGACGTGCGCCATCCGGCCAGGGAGAAATGTTTCCCGACGCGGCAGCCTTCACCGCAATGTCATTGCCGAGAATAAACCGAAATGTATTGTTGTCGCCGCGGTCGGTCGTGCTGATCGGCTTCCAGCCTTCAAAGTCCGCGTCGAACGCCAGCCCGTTGAACTCCGGCGGAACGCTCGCCAAGGCCGTCGCCGGCACGTCCGGCTTCATAGCAAGAGCGCCTGCTGCCGTAACGGGCGGCTGACTCCAGGGCGCAAGATAGGCCTTGAGCGTCGCCAGTTCTTCCGGCGTCACCCTCGAATCCCGATGCAGGGCAACGAACTGCGGCAGCGGCATCGCGCCCAGCTGAATCATGTTCACGGCCTCAAACAGTTCTGCCCTTTGTGCCGCCGCCGGCTTCGAACCGAGGGTCGTAAAATTCAGATGTTCGCGCGCGACAAGAATGTCATGCCTCACCAGCCAATACGCAGGCACGATCTGGTCAAACCAGGCCAGCCTCTTCTCGTCGGAGTGGCAGCTGTAACAGTCTTTCTCGAGAATCTCTTTAACCGCAGGCGAAGCCTGAATCTCCGCCGTGCCCGCTCTGCTGGGAATACTCGGGCGAACAAACTGCAACGCCACAAACAAAATGACGCCCACTAGAAAAAATCTGCCGAGTATCTTCATTGCCTTCTACCGAAATTGTGTTCTATCGAGGCGTAGTAATCGCGCCCTGCGAAGCCGACCACACCAGCGCCCCATATTTCGCGAAGACTCCCGTTGCATAGCGGGGCTTAGCCGGTTTCCACTCCGCCATCCGCTGCTTCAATTCTTCCGCACTTACCTCAACGTCCAGCACGCGTTGGTTCACATCGAAGCGAATCGTGTCGCCGTCGCGCACCGCGGCGATCGGACCTCCGAGCGCCGCCTCGGGAGAAACATGCCCCGCCATCAGCCCGCGAGTCGCCCCGCTGAAGCGCCCGTCGGTCAGCAGAGCGACCGAACCGCCAAGTCCCTCACCCACAATCGCGGCCGTTACGCCGAGCATCTCCCGCATTCCCGGACCACCCTTCGGACCCTCGTTGCGGATCACAACCACGTCTCCAGCTTGAATCTTCTTGGCTGTAACCGCGGCCATCGCGTCTTCCTCTGATTCGAACACCCGCGCCGGACCGCGCTGTTCCAGCCGCTCATGCCCGCTGATCTTCGCGACGCAACCCTCGGGCGCAATATTCCCTTTCAGAATCACCAGGCCCCCAGTCGTCTTGAGCGGCTTCGCCAGCGGAACAATCACTTCCTGCCCCGGAGTTTCGACAGCGCGCTCGGCCTCGCCTCCGATCGTGAGCCCGGTAACGGTCTTCGCTGCCGCATGCAGATATTTCCCATCAAGCAGTCTCTTCGCCAGCAGCCCGATCCCGCCCGCGCGGTGCATATCCGAAGCCACAAATCGCCCCGACGGTTTGAGATCGGCAAGCAACGGCGTACGCGCGCTCACCGTCTGAAAGTCATCAATTTCAAGTTCGACTCCAGCCTCCCGCGCAATCGCCAACAGATGCAGCACAGCGTTGGTCGACCCGCCACTCGCCGCCACCGACGCAATCGCATTCTCAAAAGCTTCACGCGTCAAAATGTCGCGAGGCTTAATTCCCTTTTGCAGCACGTTCATCACGACCTTGCCGCAGTCGAACGAGACCTGATCCTTCTGCGCATCCATTGCCGGAACACTGTTGAATCCCATCGGCGACAGCCCGATCATCTCCATCACCGTCGACATCGTGTTCGCCGTGTACTGCCCGCCGCACGCGCCCGCACCCGGACACGCCACATTCTCCAGTTCGCGCAACTCCCCGTCGCTCATCTTTCCCGCGGCGTTCGCGCCCACCGCTTCAAACACATCCTGAATCGTCACATCTTTTCCGCGATAACTGCCCGGCGCAATCGTCCCGCCATATAGCACCATGCCCGGCAGGTTCAAGCGAGCCAGCGCCATGGCCGCAGCCGGAATCGTTTTGTCGCATCCCACTACGCACACCACCGCGTCAAACATCTGCCCGCGGCACACCAGTTCAATCGAGTCGGCAATCAACTCGCGACTCACCAGCGACGCCCGCATCCCCTCGGTGCCCATGGTCTCGCCGTCGGAGATCGCAATCGTGTTGAACTCCATCGGCGTGCCGCCCGCCGCACGAATCCCTTCCTTCACCTTGGCCGACAACCGCCGCAAATGAAAATTGCAGGGCATGGTTTCAATCCACGTATTGGCCACACCGATCAGCGGACGAGCCAGATCCGCGTCCGTGAATCCAATGGCCTTGAACATAGAGCGTGCGCCGGCCCGGTCGCGTCCTTCAGTAATTCCACGGCTGATGTGCTTGAGGTCCATAGTCAGAGATTACAGGACATGCAATGCAGATGTGAAACGGGAAGCCCGCAAGCTGCGGGCTTTCCTTCGTGAACTTTCGGGGCCGAGCCTTTATGGTTTTGTCGCAGCAAGAAGCAGCGATGCTCGCCACTCGAACTCGGGGTCTACGCCCGGGCCGCAGCGCGCGACTCTTCTATCGTCACGCCCGCGGGAGGATGCGGTGCGGTCCACTCCGCCGCATGCGCCGCGCCCGAACTGACCTCGATGACATCCGCGATCGCATACCACTCTCGATAAAGCTGGCCCACCTGCTTCTGATTCACATCCAGCGCCAACGTGACCTGGTGATCGTGCTCAGCCGGTTCGGCCTGCACCACCGGAAGATCGAGCGCCCGGCGCGAAGCCGCGTTCAGAATGCGCATCAACGTTCCCTGTGTATTGCGATAGCGAATATGAAAACTCTGCATGTGTCCCCCAGTTACTGCGTCGGTTCTTCTTCCAGCAACATCTCCGAAAGCGCCGCGCCCGCCGGAACCATCGGGAAAACATTAGCCTCGGGCGCGCAATCGAACACCAGCAACTCCGGCTCCCGTGAACGCAGGAATCGGTCAATCTCGTCCCCGGTTTCCTTCAACACCGGAAACTCGCGCATCGCGTCTTCGTTCAGCCGGAAGCTGTGAATCTTGTAAGCCTTCGCGATCTCCACGAAATCCGGATTGTCGCTCAGGTCGGTCTCGGCGTAATTTCGCTGATAAAACAGCTGCTGCCACTGCCGCACCATGCCCAGATATTTGTTGTCGATGATGACCATCTTCACCGGCAGTCCCAGCCGGCGAACCGTGGCCAGTTCCTGAATGTTCATCTGAAATCCGCCATCGCCCGAAACGCAGAGCACGCAAGTGTCGGGCTTCGCGAGCTGTACTCCAACCGCAGCCGGTAAAGCGAAGCCCATCGCCCCCAGTCCGCCCGACGTAATAAATCCCCGCGGCGAGGACGACCGGTAACGCTGCGCCGCCCACATCTGGTGCTGCCCCACGTCAGCGATCACCACGCTGCTCTCGGGCAGCCGGCTGAAGAGTTCGTCGAGAAAGCGAATGGTAGGCTGCGCCAATCCGCGCGGATCCAGTTCGGCGCGTTCTGCACCACACGCGACCGCTCGCCAACCTGAAAAGTCGGGAAGAGAATGCTGCCGCAACTCAGCCTGAAAAGCCGGAATCGTATCCGCCAGATTTCCAATCACTGGAATCTCACAAGGACGGACGCGATCTAGCTGCGCGGGGTCGATTTCAAAGTGGACGATCTTTGCGTGGGGAGCAAACCGCGTGGGCTCGCCCGTCACCCGGTCATCGAGCCGCGCTCCGAATACCATCAGCACATCGCATTCGTTGAGCGCTGTATTCGCTGCTCGCGTTCCGTGCATGCCCACCATCCCCAGGTAGTACGGAGACTCTGCTGGAACTGCGCCCAATCCATGGACCGTGGCGAAGGTCGGAATATTTAAGTGGTCAAGCAACCGTCGCAACTCCGGAATCGCCCCCGACAGCTTCGCCCCCGACAGCTTCGCCCCCGCGCCCACCAGCGCAACCGGCTTCGAAGCCTGCTGCAGCAAAGCTACAATTTTCGTAGTAAAGCTTGTGTCGGTAAATCCGCCGTCGGCCTTCGCGTCAGGGGGCCGGGCGTGCGGCGTGAACTTCACCGGCCCGGAAAACTCCTTCTTCGCCTTCAGCATGTCGGTAGGGATATCAATCACGACCGGCCCCGGCCGTCCGCTGCGCGCCCAGTAAAATCCTTCGGCAATCGCCGCAGGAATCTCGTCAATCGTGCGTACCAGCCGGCTCCATTTCGTCAGCGACAGCGTCACTCCGAAAACATCCGTCTCCTGAAACGCGTCAGTCCCAATCAGCGCGCTGCGCACCTGCCCCGTAATGCAGACGAGAGGAACCGAATCCATCTTCGCGTCGGCGATCCCCGTGACCAGATTCGTCGCGCCCGGCCCGCTGGTCGCCATGGCAACACCAACTTCGCCAGTGACCCGTGCATAGCCCTCCGCCGCACACACCGCGCCCTGCTCATGCCGCGTCAGGATGTGCCGCACCCCGCTGCCCTCAAGCGCGTCGTACAGCGGCATGATCGCGCCCCCGGGATAGCCAAACACCAACTCCACCCCTTCGGCACGCAAGCACTGCAGAACGATGTCCGCTCCCTTAAGCATTCACCACCTGTTTTGGCGCGGGCGCTTCCGCCGGCTTCTTGCCATCCTTGGGCAGCCAGCTCATCATCCCCCGCAGCTGTGCTCCGACGATCTCGATCGGGTGCTGCTTTTCTTTTTCGCGCAGCTTGTTGAAGTTCGGGCAGCCGGCCTTGTTCTCCGCAATCCACTCCCGCGCGAACTCGCCACTCTGAATGTCGGCCAGCGTCTTCTTCATGGCCGCCCGAGTGGTGTCGCCCACCACCTGCTCCCCGCGCGTCAGGTCGCCATATTCCGCGGTATTCGAAATCGAATAGCGCATCCGCGCCAGTCCACCCTCGTAGATCAGGTCGACGATCAGCTTCACCTCATGCAGGCACTCGAAATATGCGATCTCCGGCGCGTACCCGGCTTCGACCAGCGTTTCGAATCCTTTCTTGATCAGCGACGTCAGCCCTCCGCACAGCACAGCCTGCTCGCCAAATAAGTCGCTCTCGGTTTCTTCCTTGAAAGTCGTCTGCAGAACGCCCGCGCGCGTCGACCCGATTCCGTGCGCATACGCCAAAGCCAATTCATGCGCGTGCCCGCTCGCATCCTGATGAATCGCGATCAGTGACGGCACTCCCCGCCCTTCGCTATAAACGCGCCGCACCAGGTGGCCAGGACTTTTCGGCGCAATCATCACCACATCCACATCTGTAGGCGGAACGATGGTTTTGAAGTGAATGCTGAAGCCGTGCGACACCCCAAGCACCTTGCCGGGATGCAGATACGGCTGGATGCGCTTTTCGTAGAGCTCGCCCTGGGTCTCATCGGGCGTGAGCAAATGGATCCAGTCGGCGCGCTTGGCAGCCTCATCCGGCGCCACCACGACCATGCCGTCGGCCCGCGCCTGTTGCGCGCTGGGGCGGTTGGGATCAAGGCCCACGATCACTTTGTGTCCGCTGTCGCGAAGATTTTGCGCCTGCGCGTGTCCCTGGCTGCCGTAACCAATAATGGCGATCGTCTTACCCTTCAGCGCCTCAGGCTTGGCGTCGCGTTCATAGAAAATAGTAACCACCGAATGCTCCTCTCGATTCACAAGGGGGAGGAAAGTAGCCCTTGCCTATTAGGGAAATCCGAATCCTATATCGCGATACCGACCGGTCGGTCGGTATGTCGAAATGCTACCTGTCCCGCCCTCCAGGTGTCAAGCGAGAAGTCTGGTTCCCTGCGATGGCCGCCGGCCGGGCCGCGACCCTTGGCGTTCCCGCCCGCAACTGTTTACCATGTCCCCCGATGCCGGGCGACACTCCCGGTGATTCCCGGCAGGAAATTCTGCGCACGGCGGCCCACGTTCTACAGTGGAGGATCTGATGAACGAATTTGAATGCCTGGTCCCGATTTTGTGCGTAAAAAACTTTGCCCTCTCGATGGACTACTACGTCAACCGGCTGGGTTTCACCAAGAAATGGGACTGGGGAGATCCACCATCCTTCGGTTGCGTCGCGCGCGGCAAGATCGAGATTTTCCTCTCAGAAGGCGGGCAGGGGCAGCCCGGCACATGGATCAGCGTTTTCGTGCAGGATGTCGATGCGCTGCATGAAGAATACAAAAAGAGCGGCGCGACAATTCGCCAGCCGCCGACGAATATGCCTTGGGGCATCCGTGAAATGAATGTTCAGGATCCGGACGGTCATCGTTTTCGCATGGGCAGCCATTCCACAGGCCCGGTCGACGAGGAAGGCTGGAAGCGCTTCGGCGAGATACAGCAGCTCGGGGAGTGACCGCGATCCGTTGGCATTCTTCCCCGCAACTATTTACCATGTCCCCCGATGCCCCGCGAAACTCTGGTTGATTCCCGGCAGGAAATTCTGCGCACCGCTGCCCGCCTGTTCCAGCAGCGCGGCTACGACGCGACTTCAATGAACGACGTCGCCGCCGCGCTCAAACTCAGCAAGGGAGGCCTGTACCACCACTTTCAGAGCAAGGACGAAATCCTCTTCGAGATCATGAACCACGCCATGGAGATCACTCAGGAGCGCGTGCTCGGTCCGGTGCGCGCCATCGCCGACCCCGAAGAACGCCTGCGCGCCCTGATTCGCCGCCACATGGAAGTCGTCCTCAGCCCCCGCGACCGCGAGATCACGGTCATGCTGCACGAGAACCATCCCCTGCCGCCGGCGCTCCGCAAGCGCATTAACCAGCGCAAGAAGGAATACATTCACTTCGTCGAACGCCTGATCGCCGAGGTGCAAAGCAACGCGCAAGTCAAAGCGCAACGCACCCGCCAGACGAAGAGTTCCGTCAGCCCGCGCGCCGCCGCCTTCGCCCTGCTCGGCATGATCAACTGGATTTACCAGTGGTATAAGCCGGAAGGCGAACTGCAGTCCACCAACCTGATTCCGCAATTCACCGAACTTCTATTTGGCGGAATTCTCGCGTGAAGGCTGGGTTCGCATGAAGACTTGGTTCGCGACGATCAACGCAATTAACCAGCAGCGAACTCAAAGCGGCAAACTCTACGGGGAGTTCCTCCGCGTGCCCTCCATGAGCGCAGGACTCTACGTCCTCGCCGCCGGCGCTGTCGACCGGCAAAGCCCGCATCATGAAGACGAGATGTACTACGTCGTCCGCGGCAAGGCGCGCTTCAAAGCCGGAGACCAGGATCAGGCCATTTCCGCCGGCAGCGTGCTCTTTGTCGCCGCAGAAGTTGAGCACCACTTCTACGACATCACCGAAGAACTGGCGGCGCTGGTTTTCTTCGCTCCCCCGGAGAGTTAGATTCCGATTGAACATCTATGCACACCCTGCCCATGACTGCAGAACTGTGGCCCGCGGTTCGCGAGATCTACCGCGAAGGCTTCGCGACGGGGAATGCCACATTCGAAACCGAGCTTCCTGACTGGGAAAAATGGGACAGCAGCCACTACAAACACTGCCGGCTGATCGCAGTCAAGGCGATTGCCCCGTCGACATCGGTGACTTCCGGGAACAACCTCACCGTGCTTGGATGGGCCGCCCTCAGCCCTGTTTCAAGCCGCCACGTCTATCGCGGAGTCGCAGAAGTTTCCGTCTACGTAGCCGCTGCGGCTCGCGGACAAGGTGTCGGCAAAGCCCTTTTGCGGGCACTCGTCGAAGAATCGGAGGCGAACGGGATCTGGACTTTGCAGGCTGGGATATTCCCAGAGAATGCGGCCAGCATCGCCCTGCACAAGTCCTGCGAATTTCGAGAAGTCGGCGTAAGGCGCCGCATCGGCAAACTCGGCAATGCTTGGAGAGACGTGATTCTACTTGAGCGACGCAGTCCGACCGTCGGCACTTAGCCATCCCCCAATTCCTTCGCGCTCTTACTCGCGACTCGGAACTCGCAGCTCCAAGCTACTTGTGCGGCGGAATCCAGTAGACCTCTTCCTTCACCGCCCCCTTGTCCGTAAATCCGCGCCGCTTCAAAATCGCCTTGCTGTGCTCGATCATGTCCGGATGCCCGCACAAATAAGCCAGCGTATTGCTCGCATCGAGTTCCCAACTGTCCGCGTACTTGCGCAGAATGTCATCCGCCCGCCCAATCTCTCCCGGCCAGTCGGCGTGGTCCCACGGACGGCTGACCGTTGGCACGTACTTGAACCACGGCAATTCCTTGTCGAAGTGCCTCAGTTCGTCCAGGTATCCGAATTCCCACGGTCGGCTCGCGCCATTCAGCAGATACAGCCTGTGGCTCCCGTCAAATCGTCCTTCCTTCCAGTCTTTCGAAAGTGTACGCACATAACTCACGAACGGCGCCACGCCCGTCACCGTCGAGATCAGCAGATGATTCGTGCGTTCGCTCTGCAGGTCGAGCGAAAACTTTCCTTTCGGAACTTTGCGCATCAGCAACTGGTCGCCCGGCTGTAACTTGTGCAGCAGCGGTGTCAGTGCGCCCTCCGGTACCAGTTCGAAGAAAAACTCAATCTCATCTTCAAATGGTGCCGAAGCAATCGAATACGGACGCTCGACCCGCTTCCCATTGGCCTCGACTCCCAGCGTCGCATACTGCCCCGGGACAAACTGAAACTCGCCCCCGCTGCGGATGCGGAACATCCACAAGTCAGGAGCAAAGTCCACGCGCCGGGTCACCCCAGCATGGAAAAACTTCTCGTCAGGAATCGTCATGTAATCTGGCCCTCGGCCGTTCCACCACGGGTTCTAAGAAAGCGTCCGCCTTCCAACCGAACGGTCGTACGGCCGACCGGAGTGGCGATATCCTAGCGGGAATCCGCTATTTTGTGAAGACCCGCTCTCGCTTCACAATCAGAAGTGGAATCACGCAGGCCTCTCCCCGAAGCAAAATTCTGTTTATAGCTGCTATTTTTATTTCCCCACCACCAGCACCACAAAGCTGTCCGGCACCATCGGAGGCCGGGGGTGCGGATTATCCGTCGTCGGCTCGGGCCGGGTTCCGAACTGCGCCGTTACAACGAACACATTGTGCGTCTTAGCATCCAGAGCCAGAGTGCGCGCGCCCTTCTGCGTCGGAACGTTCTCGGCGGTAAATTTTCCCGGCGATTCCTCTTTGACTACAGTGAGCACTCCATCCCCCCCGCAGGAAGCGAACGCCATCCCAGTCTCGGCGTCGAAGGTCGTAGCATCCACGCCCTCGCCGATCGCCGGAGTCGCCAGCACTTTTCCACTGTCCGCATCCACCACCGCCATCATCTTGTTGTCGCAACCCACGAACAGCCGCCGCTTCTTGCGATCGATCGAAAGACCGCTGGGCTCCGTGCACGGCGCCAGCGACCATTTCGCCTTCACTTCCATCTTGTTCGAATCAATCGCCGTCAACTCACTCTTATCTTCGATGTTGACGTAAATCATCCCCTTCGCGTCGCTGGCCGCAAACTCCGGTTTGCCGTCCAACTTGATCGTGCCCAACACTTTCCCGCTGTCAGCATCGACCACTGTCGAATCCTGGCTGCGCCCGTTGAATGTGAACACTCGCTTGGTCGCCGGATCATAAAGAATCGCGTCCGGATTATCCCCCACCTTCACCTTGCTGCCGGTCGCCAGCGTCTTGATGTCGAAAATGCTGACGGTTCCTTCCCGCCCGTTGCTGGTAAAACCTCGCCCCAGTTCGGGCGCCAGTGCGATGCCATGAACCCCCGGCGTATCCGCAATATCGCCAACGCCCTTGCCGGAATCCGCGTCGAGCACCATGACATGTGTGCCGCGAGAAATGTAGACGCGCCGCGCGGCGGCGTCTGCAGTCAGGTAATCCCACCCGCCATCGCCGCCCACCTTGTAAGTCGTCACCACGTGGTATCCAGAACCAGTTGCCAAAGCCACCGCCGCCAGCGACACACTCATGATGAATACCAGCCATCTTGATCTCATAAATTCAGTTCCTCCTCAGAATCTCGTGGAATGATCGGTCGCGCCGCATCGTACCACCACACTCGGTGGGATTCGACCCGAAGTAACTTTACCTCATTTCGGCGGTGATCCTAGACTCATTACTATATGGATTTATCTCAGCCACCATTGTCGGGGCCATCTCCGCAGCCGGAACCCGCGAAGACTGCGGACCCGCGCTTGCAGCCGACTCCCGACTACGGCCGGCTGAACTCCGACATCTCCGGTGGCGATTCCGGCGGACCGATATCGATCCCTGGGCCCCGCTCCGAGAACATCCGCCGCTTCGGCCCGCTGCTTGCCGTCGCGATCGGAATTCTTCTCGCACTCTTTGCGGTTAACATCGGCAGCGCTCATTCTGCCTGGTTCAAGTTCAGCAACCAGTTCGGAACTTTTTCCGTGCATTCCGGCGGCTCAGCTCCCACCAAAAATTCTCTTCCACTCGATCGCATGAAGCCGCAGAAGCAAGCCGAGGCCCTGCTCGAACAAGCAGTGGCCCGCAAAGATGGCGCCGCGGAGCAGATTTCGTCGCGGGTCGATCGCTGGCAAGGAAAAGTAAACTGGAATCCGCAAATCGCGCAGCTCACGACCGCCGCGCTGAACTCGAGTGATCTGCGCGTGCGTGAGTCCGGCATTGAAGTAGAACTCGCGGCCTACGGCCTGGCCAAGAACTCAGCCAGCCTCGACTATCTGCTGACAACCGCCGAATCTCCCGACCACGCGCAGAAAGTCTGGGCACTCTGGGCCCTCGGTCTCATCGCGAACCGGGGCGTCGAAACCGATCGCGTCGTGCAAGTCTTAACCGCTCACCTGAAAGATGGCGACGCCGATTCACGCCGCTGGGCCGTCGAAGGCCTAGCAGTGTCCGGCTCCAGTCAAACCATCGAGCCTTTGCTCAACGCGATGCATGACGATCCATCTTTCAGCGTCCGTGAGCGGGCCGCCTGCGGCCTCGCCGAGTCCGGCATGTACGCGCCCGAGCAGCGCCTCACCGCCGTCCCACAATTGTTGAACTACACCGACGATTCCTCGCTCGATGCCCCGACGCATGCTTTGGCGTTTCAGGCACTCAGCGACATCACCGGACAGCGGCTCCCCAATGACTCCAGCGCCTGGCGAAACTGGTACGATTCGACGAAGAACAACTAAGGTCACCGCAGAACGTCGATCAGTTTGGTTCCCATCAAAGAAGTTTTTGGTAATCCTGATTGCCTGTGAAACAATCCTGCACGCAGGGAACTCCCCGTCGAGACTCATGGAAAAATTAAATGTAGTTGTTGCTCTCACCACGCGAGAGAACGATTACCAGGCCGAACAGGCAGTCGCTGTCACCGATGTAGCGACTCGGCTCGGCGTCAAGCTTCAAATCATTTACGCCGACAACGACGCCGTCAATCAGACGCAGCAACTCATCAAGATCATTCAAGACCCGGCGCAGCGTCCCACGGCCATTCTCGTCGAGCCGGTCGGCACCGGAATGCCGCAGGTCGCGAAAGCGGCAGTCTCCGCCGGCATCGGCTGGGGAATCATCAACAGCGATCCTGAATACGTCAACGAGCTTCGCCGGGGCGGCGCGGTTCCAGTCTTCTCGGTCAGCACCGACCAGTCCGAAGTCGGCCGCATCCAGGGCAAGCAACTTGGCGCGCTCGTCCCCGAGGGCAAGGGCAATGTTCTCTACATCGAAGGACCGTTCAACAGTACGGCCACGCAACAGCGCACCAAGGGGATGCTTTCCTCCAAGCCGGCAGCTGTCCAGCTAAAAATGCTCAAAGGCGACTGGACCGAGCGCAGCGCCCACAACGCAACCAAGTCCTGGCTGGCGCTCGGATCCTCGCGCGAGCTTCAGATTCGAGGGGTCATCTGCCAGAACGACGCCATGGCCATGGGCGCGCGCAAGGCGGTAGTTGACCTCACGGAAAAGGATCGCGAGCAGTGGTTGACTCTGCCCTTCACAGGCTGCGACGGCGTCACCAGGACCGGGCAAGAGTGGGTGCGCCGCGGTCTGCTCAAGGCCACAATCATTACCGCTCCAGCTGCCGGGACAGCCCTTGAAATCCTGGCGAAAGCCGTCGAATCCGGCTCCATGCCGCCCGACCGCACTTTGATCCCCCCGCGATCGTTCCCCGCGCTCGAAGAATTGAGCGGAAAGAAAAGGGGGGCTATTAGCTAGGGGTTAGCGGCCGGCGAAACCGCCCGTGCCGTCTCCCCCGATCGCTAGCCCCTGGCCCCTGATCCCTAATCCCTGGCCCCTGTTTTCTCACTCCGCCATCTTCGCCACGTGCAAGTCGAACCCCGTCTTCGGCAGCAGCGACATCAGCGAGAACGCCTTGAATCCGTCGCCGGTAGCTTCCGTATGACGGTAAATTCCAGGCTCGGTCTCAATCGTCTCGTGTCGTCCGTCCATATCTCCCAGAAACGCCTGCGCCTGGCTCACGCCGACCTCAACATCTTTCGCCCGCGTCACCACCGCTTCTGACGCGTACGAGCGCACCAACTTCGGCCAATATTTTTCCAGCAGATCCGTGCTCGCAAAAACGTCAGCCCAAATGATGCGCCCGTTCACCGCCACCACCACGCCCACCGCGTTGCGATCGCGCAACTGCCGGATCAGGCTCTGATAATTTTGCTCGATCGGCTTCGCGACCGCCTCCACCTGCTTCTTGACTTCCGCGTTTTCATTCACCTTGGCGTATGAAGAAGTGCTTGCAATCTCCGTCGCCACAGGAGCCGCGCCGGCCGAGACCTCAACCGTTTCCATCGCCGACTGCTGCTTTCGCACTTCCGCCCAAACCTGGCCCTGGTCTTTGTCGGCCATAGCCTTGGCTCGCACCGACGGCTGCGCCATCATCGCCATCGGAGGAGGTGCGTTGCCATGGATGGGGCCGCCGACGTTACGCCCATACATCGCCTCCGACGCCCCGAAATTGTTACTGCTCGCGACCCACCGCCCCGGCTCCACGCAGAACACGCTCAAGTCCACCGGATCGCTCTCCGCCGGAACGATGCGATCTTTGCCGATCACCCGATCCTGCTTGCCCCCGCTCACAATCTCACCTGCCAGCAACAGCAGCGGCCGCTTGGAATTGTTCACCAGCACCAGCCGGTTCACCTGCGCGCCCCCGCCGTCATTGCGAATGGCCGGCGTCATATGTCGCCGAATCAGCCCCTGTACGTTGCCCGCTTCGGTCACCACCACGTCTCCCGATCGCAGCCCTTCATCCAGCGTCATGAACTCACCCGTCGGATAACTCTTGGCCGCGACCACCGGAAACACCGTCAGATTCCCATGCCGAATCGGCTCCAGCACTTTGTAACCCAACGCCGTCACCTCGCCCGCCTGCGCGTCGTGCCCGTCCACCAGTACCACTCCCGCCGAAATCATCAGCACCGCCAACACCAGAAAAATCTTCGGACTCGCATTCGATTTCATGAGACGCTCCTCCCCGCCGACGCCGCAGCCCCCCAAACCGGGTGCCCATTTCTCGCGCGTCTTTTGCGCGAGAAATGGGGACTTTCCCGGCCGCACCGCCCATCTCAACTCCGCAGAAAGAACGAATAGGCCTGTCCTCCTTGCGGCCAAAATTCACAGCGTGCCTGGGATCGGGGCGCCGCTGTGAGCTGTTGGTACAATCGCGTCGTCATGAAAGCTCCTGCATCCGCTCTTGTACTGTGCTGCGCCATCTTCGCCCGGGCGCAGCAGCCCTCCGCCCACCCTGCCCAGATGGCGATCCCAAACGTGAAGGGCGTTCTGGAAATCGACGTGGGACCCGCCCCGTTCGAAACTCATGTGCGTCCCGATGGCAAAGAAGTGCAACTGCAAGCCTTTGGCAGACCAGACAAGCTCGCCATCAGCGCCTTCCTCCAGCGGGTTGAGTTTCCCGCGAGCCCGGAAAAGTGTCGCGACGAATGGTGGCCCGGCACAAAGAAGGCCGTCAAGATGCAGCGGGATGATCTTCAGGAAACCGTCGTGAAAGACGGGGTCGCCCGCGTCGAATTCATCGTCCCCGAATTCCAAGGAGTCAAGGTGCAGCAGAAAGACATGCACGCCTACCTTGGCAGCGGCAACCTGTGCGCCGAGATTCACCTGTCAAAGGTCGGTTTCCATCCTGAGGACTCGAAGCTGTTCGAGGATGTACTGGCCAGCGTGAAGCTTTCCCCGGACCTCTCGCTTCCTGAGGCGCAGGCTGAGAATCCCGGTCAGTCTGAGGATCACGACAGCTCTTACTATTTCGCACTGGGCAGCAAGTTCTATCTGCAACGGGATTACTCCCAGGCCGAGGACGCTTACTTGAAAGCCCTGGATCTGAACCGGCAGAAGCGCACCCTGTCGGAGGACTATTTCCGTGTGCTGGTCGACAATCTGGGGATGTCCTATGGAATCACTGGGAAGCTGCAGCAAGCCCAGGCTACGTTCGTGTTCGGACTAACCCAGGATCCCGAGTATCCGATGTTTCACTACAACCTCGCGTGCACTTTCGGCGAAATGGACAAGATGAATGACGCGCTCACCCAGCTGCGCCTCTTCTACAAGTACAAGTCCAACATGATTGCGGGAGAGGCATTGCCCGATCCGCTGAAAGACGACTCCTTCAGGAAATTTGTGAGCCAGGAAGAATTCGTCAAAGCTGTCCGCGAAATGCAAAAATAGTTTCTAGCTCGCCGGATAGCTTCACTGGAAATAGGCGCCCGCCGTTCGTCACCCTGATTCCCCTGTAAAATCGAAGCAGCGATCCTGGAGCCACTTCCGCATTGTCTTTTCTCGACCAACTCAACCCGCAGCAGCGCGAAGCCGTCGAAACCACCGAAGGCCCGGTGCTGATCCTCGCCGGCGCCGGCAGCGGCAAGACCCGCGTCATCACCTACCGGATCGCTTACTTGATCGAGCACAAAGGCGTCATGCCCGAATCCATTCTGGCGATGACCTTCACCAACAAGGCCGCCGCCGAGATGGGCGAGCGCGTCGAAAAATTAGTCGGCGGACTCAGCATCGCCAAGCCCGTAATCTCAACATTCCATTCATTCTGCGTGCGCGTATTGCGCCGCGATATTGAGGCTCTGCGCATCCCATCAAGCGTTCCTGGACAGCCTCCGATCGGTCATACAAAAAATTTCGTCATCTACGACGAGAGCGACCAGCAAGCCGTGGTCAAAGGCGTGATGAAGCGTCTCGGCCTCGACGACAAACAACTCACGCCCCGCACCGTTCTCGGCCGCATTTCCTGGGCGAAAAATCACATGCTCGACCCGCAGGAACTTTACTTGCAATCGGCCGATCCCAAGACAGAAAAGATCGCGCACTTGTACGAGGAGTACCGCAAGGAACTGCGCAAAGCGAACGCCCTCGACTTCGATGACTTGCTGCTCGAAGCCGTCCGCCTGCTCAAATCCGCAGCGCCGGTGCGCGAGTACTACAATCGCCGATTCCAATATCTGCTCATCGACGAATACCAGGACACGAACCGTCCGCAGTACGAACTCATGCGCATGCTCGCCGGCGATCGCCATAACGTCTGCGCCGTCGGCGACGAAGACCAGTCGATTTATTCCTGGCGCGGCGCCGACATCCGCAACATTCTCGAATTCGAGCAGGATTTTCCCGAGGCCAAAATTATTCGCCTCGAACAGAACTACCGCTCCACACAAAACATTCTGCGAGCCGCGTCCACCGTGGTCGCGAACAACATCCGCCGCAAAGGCAAGAACCTGTGGACCGCGCGCCAGGGCGGCACCAAAATCGGCTACTACGAAGCCCCCGACGGTGAAAACGAAGCGCTCTTCGCCGCCGATCACATCGCAAAATATCTGCGCGCCGCCGCCGATCACGCGGCCAACGAACGCGGAGAAATTCCCCGAGCCGCCGTCCTTTACCGCACCAACTCGCAGTCGCGATTGTTCGAAGAGGCGATGCGCCGCTACGGCCTCAAATATCACATCGTCGGCGGATTTTCTTTCTACGACCGTTCCGAGATCAAAGACATGATCTCGTACCTCAAAGTAATCCAAAATCCTGACGACTCCATCTCGCTGCTGCGCGTCGTCAACACGCCCACCCGCGGCATCGGCAAAGGCACCATCGACACGTTGGAAAGTCTGGCGCTCGAAACCGGCCTGTCGCTGTGGGGCGCCGTCGGCGAAGCCATCCGCCGCCAGCTCCTGCCACCGCGCGCCCTGGCCTCGCTGAAAAGTTTCCAACAGCTAATCGAAGACGCCCGGGCCATGCTAGCCGGAAGCTTTGCCGAGCAACTGGACCAGAGTTCCGATGCAGGGAAGAGTGTGGTCGCGACCTCGCCGCAGACCGACGAGGAGTTGCAGCCCGAAGACGCGACCGCCTTCGATCCCACCGACTTCGAAAACTTCTCCTTCGACTTCGGCGCCGCCGAAACCAGCGACAGTAGCGCTGGCGTCCCGCCGGCCGAACCGCCGCAAGCAGAAGGAGCAAAGCCGCCAGAGCCACAAATCGGCTCAACCCCCGATTCCTTTCCCACTCCCTCCGTCTCCGTCGCCGACATTCTGAAATTCCTTATCGACCGGACCGGCTACATCAAGCTGCTCGAAGAGGAAGACACGCCCGAAGCCTTCTCCCGCATCGAAAACCTGCGCGAACTAGTCAACGCCGCCATGGACTCGCGCGACCGTGCCGAAACCCTCGACCAGTTCCTAGACCACGCCGCCCTGGTCGCCGACGCCGACGACTACGACGCCCGCGCCCAGATCACGCTCATGAGCCTGCACGCCGCCAAGGGCCTGGAGTTCCCGCTGGTCTTTCTCAGCGGCCTAGAGGAAGGCCTGTTCCCGCACTCCCGCACCATGCTCGTCCCCGAAGACATTGAAGAAGAGCGCCGCCTCTGCTACGTGGGCATGACCCGTGCCATGGACCAGCTCATCCTCACACGCGCCGTCTACCGCCGCAGATACGGCACCGACCTGCCCGAAGCCAGCGTCCCCTCAAGATTCCTGGAAGAAGTCCCAGCCCCGCTGCTAGAAGAACTAGGAACACGCCGCACCAGCACAGCACGTGTGGGAGCGGGCGCCTCCCCCGCGCGCTCGCGCAGCGACGAGCACACCTCAACTCATTATTCCTACGAAGACGAAGATCAAAGCGCTTCGTGGCACGGTCACGGCGCCCCCGCCGCGCAAAACCGGCAAAAGCCCACAGCCCCGGCCCGTCCCTACAACTCCATCGAGAACATCGCCGAGTTCTTCGCCAGCCGCGGCAAGAAGTTCACGGTCCCCAAAACCCCCGTCGAAGAGCCCACCGGCAAGCGCGGATTCCGCCCCGGCCAGAAAGTCCGCCATCCGAAATACGGCGAAGGCACCGTCTACCAACGCGAAGGAGAAGGCGAAGAAGCCAAGATTACGGTACAATTTCCACGCTTCGGATTAAAGAAGCTGGTAGAGAAGTATGCCCAGCTGGAACGGGCCTGAAGGCGATTGAGCCATTGAGCGATTGTGTGATTGAGCGATCAATCCTCATTTCAATCACTAAATGACTCAATCACTCAATCTCACAATGCAAAGGAATCATGGCAAATACATCCAAGCTAACCAAAGAAGAACGCAAGAAATCCAAACGCGCCTCGCGCAAAAAACGCAAAGCCGAAAAGCCGCTCAAGCCCCGCGACTACGCCCGCGGATCGAAAAAGCCCAAAGTCAAGAAACTGGCCCGCGGCCAGGCCAAGCGGTAAAGGCAGCAGCGGAACTCGTGTGGAAGCGGGCGACTCCGCCCGCTCCGTCGCGAAGCGACGCAGGTTTCGAGCTAAAGGCCAAAAGCCAATAGCCAAGAGCCAGTTCTTCAGGAGACCACAACCGCTTGTCACAACCCACGGAACCCGCACCCGTCATCCGTACCTCCGACAAACAGATTTTCTGCTGCAAGTCGATCGACAAGCTGATCTCCGAAGCTGACCACCCGGAACACCGGCTAAGCAAATCGCTGGGCCCCTGGTCGCTGACCGCTCTCGGCATCGGCGCTATCATCGGCTCGGGAATTTTCATCCTCACCGGCACCGCGGCCGCAGGCGAATATTTCCAGGCACCATCGCTTCTGCACGCGCAGGCGCTCGACGTAATCATAAATTTTCTGCGCACCGGCAGCACCGCGGGAGCCCTCATGCACGGCCGCCCGCCGGCCGGACCATCGATTGCGATTTCGTTCTTACTGGTAGCGGTGGCCTGCAGCTTCGCCGGATTGTGCTACGCCGAACTGGCTTCGATGATCCCCATCGCGGGCAGCGCCTACACGTACTCTTACGCTACGCTCGGCGAGATTTTTGCCTGGATTATCGGCTGGGACCTCATCCTCGAATACGTAGTCTCCAACGTCGCGGTCGCCGTCGGCTTTGCCGGCTACACGAAAGCGCAACTGGCGGTCTTCGGCCTCAACCTGCCAGACAAATGGGCGAGCCCCGTCTGGGCCGGCGGCGAATGGACCGGCGCCTACTTCAATCTCCCGGGCTTCCTCATAGTTTTCCTGCTCACGCTGCTGCTGGTGCGCGGAGTGAAAGAGTCGGCCGAAACCAATAACATCATGGTGACGGTCAAGATCGGCGCCATCCTGACCTTCCTGGTCGTCGGTGGAATGCTGGTCAAGCCCGCCAACTGGGTGCCATTCGCGCCCTCTGGCTTCGCCGGGATCGTCACCGGTGGGGCAATAGTTTTCTTTACCTACATCGGATTCGATTCGGTTTCCACTGCCGCCGAGGAATCGCGCAATCCGCAAAAAGATCTGCCTTTCGGCATCATCATGTCGCTGGTGGTCTGCACCGTGCTCTACGTCGGCGTTGCCGTCGTTCTGCTTGGCATGATGAAGTACACGACCTTCGTCTCCGGTGCTGCGGCCGAAGCGCCCGTAGCCTACGCGATGAAGTATCTGGGCGTGCACCCGTTCTTCCGCTCGGTCATCGTGATCGGAGCGCTGACGGGCATGATCTCTTCGTTGCTAGTGTTTCAGTACGGCCAAGCGCGCATCTGGTATGCCATGTCCCGCGACGGCCTGTTGCCCAAGCTATTCTCTGCGGTACATCCAAAATACAAAACGCCGCACTGGTCCACCTGGATCGCCTGTTTCGCCGTAGGAATTCCCGCTGGCCTCGTAGACATAGGAGATGCTGCCGACCTCGCGAACATCGGCACGCTGTTTGCCTTCGTCCTGGTTTCGCTCGGAGTGATCCTTCTCCGCCGCCGCCAGCCCGACCGCAAGCGCGCCTTCCGTGTCCCGTTCGTGCCCTGGTTCCCGCTGATTTCGATCGTACTTTGCGGCGGCCTGATGATGGGCCTTACTATCATCACCTGGCTCCGCTTCGTGATCTGGCTCGGGCTTGGATTATTGATCTACGTCTTCTACAGCCGCCACAGAAGCGAGTTCGCGAAGAGTGCGCCGCTTGTGAAGTGAGCTGCCACCATCAATAAACCAGCAAATGCTCTGTCATCCTGAGCGGAGCAGCCCGATGAGCGAAGCGAGTCGGTCTGCGTAGTCGAAGGACCCAGGCGCCCGCAAGCGCGATTACAAGCCCCAAAAGGAGTTCTCACTGCGGCGTGCGCCTACTTCTCCCACGCCCCCGCCAAAAACAAATACCGCTCCCGCAAATCATCCTTATTTGCCGCCGGCTTCGCGTCCAAAAACATCATCTCCCATCCGTCCGCTGCCGAATACCCCGGCCACTTCGGCAGCCCTGGCCCATTCGGATCGCCGCTTCGCGCAAAGTTCGCCCAATACTTCTGCATCTCTTCGCTGAGCGCACGATGCTCCGGCAGCCACGCGATCCCAGCCTTCGAATCCAGCTGCCCAAACACATACTCAATCTCCGCCGAGTGATACGCGCCCATCTGCGGCCCCTTCGGATCGGCTGGTGGCCCCAGGTCGAAACGATAGCGATACACCGGCTGCTTGCCCGTCTTGGCCTGCGCTTCCAGCCAAGCCCAGGTCGAGAAAGCAATGAATCGGTCGCCAGAAAAATCTTCCGCCGAACGCAGCGTCTGCTCCGGAGTGCCGGAAGGATAAAGCTTCATAAATTCCGCCGCCTTGTCGCCAAACTCTTTCTGAGCCGTCGCCTTCAGGCTTTCAACAGTCTGCTTCTGCGGCGAGAAGGCAACCTCGTAGCTGCCTTCATCGTGGTTCCATCCCGCCAGCAGCGGAACGTCGTTCTGTTTGCCCGCGGTAAAAATGGCCGGCACCGGTTCCGGCAGAAAATATCCGTCCACGTCCGGATCGAAATCAAAACCCTCCGCCTGCGGGGGCGCAAACGGATCAAGCAGTTTCTGCGCCGGAATCGCCCGCAACTCCGCCAGCGTGCTCACCCCCAGCTTCGCGCCGACCAGCTTGACGTCCTTTTCTTCGCGCGCCGCCAGCGGCTCGAAGGCCAAACCTCCGCTGAAAAACGCGCCTCCGCTCTCTCCAATCGCTTTCTGAAACAGCCCCTTCGCCAGCGGCGAAGCCATCTGTGCGCTCACCGAAAATGATCCCGCGCTCTCCCCGAAAATCGTCACGTTCCCCGGATCGCCGCCAAACGCCGCAATATTCTCATGCACCCACCGCAACGCAGCCGTCTGATCGAGCAGGCCGTAATTTCCCGCCGCATTGTGGCCCGACTCCTTCGCCAGTTCCGGATGCACAAAAAATCCGAAGACGCCCAGCCGGTAATTCATGCTCACGACAATCACGCCCTGCTGCGCCAGATGCGCTCCATCCTGCCGCGCCTCCGAAGTCGAGCCCGCCGCGAATCCTCCGCCGTAAATCCAAACCATCACGGGAAGTTTTGCCCCTGAGGGTTTCGTCGGAACCCACACATTCAGAAACAGGCAGTCTTCGCGGCCGCCGGGATCGCGAAAATTCATGTCGCCATAGACTTTTCCCTGCATGCAGTGGTTGCCAAATTCCGTCGCCTTGCGCACTCCCGTCCAGCTTGCCGTAGCCGCAGGCGGTTTCCAGCGCAGGTTGCCTACAGGCGGCGCAGCATACGGGATCCCAAGAAACGCACGCACGGCCCCCTCGTCTTTGCCCTCAACCGTGCCCGATGCCGTTTTAACTTGTGGTCCTGACGCCCCCGCGAACAGCGCCAACGGCGCGGCCAGCACCGCGCACACACCCAAGCATCTGCCGACGCTACTGATTTTCATGCGCGCTCCCTGAGCCCGACGTGAGACCAGCGGATTGTACCCGAAAGAATCGCCTGAAGCAGATCGTTGCTCCCTCGCAAATCCACGGTCAAGAAACTACAATCAAGGTTCATGAGCCCCGCTGCAGACCGCCCGCCCAATGCGTTCATCCGTCAACTCCCCAAGGCGGAACTGCACCTGCACCTCGAGGGCGCCGTCGAGCCGGCGACGTTGCTTGAACTCAGCGCGCGCCACGGCGACCGCGCCACCCTCGCCGAAATCGAAGCTCTCTACACCTATACCGACTTCCAAAGCTTTCTCATGGCCTTCAAGGCGGTCAGCGGGCACCTGCGCGGCCCCGACGACTACGAACTCATCACCTACCGCCTCATGCAGCGCCTGAAAGAAGAGAACATTCTGCACGCCGAGGTCTATGTCGCCGTCGGCGTCTGCCTGTTCCGCAAGCAGGATTTCCCGGCGATCTTCGACGGCCTCGAGCGCGGACGCGCCCGCGGCGCCCGCGATTTCGGCGTCTCGCTGCTCTGGATTTTCGACGCGACCCGCCACTTCGGAGTCGAAGAAGCGCAAAGAGTTTTCGAGCTGGCTTCACGTTATAGAGACCGCCAGGTCGTCGGCATCGGCATTGGCGGCGACGAACAAAAAGCTCCGCCCGAACTTTTCCGCAGCGTCTACGCCTACGCCGAAGACCACGGCTTGCGCCTGACCGCGCACGCCGGCGAAACCGGACCGCCAGAATCCGTCTGGGGAGCGCTCAACCTGCACGCCGAGCGCATTGGCCACGCCTTCACCGCCGCCCACGATCCCGACCTGATCGAAGAACTCGCCCAGCGCCAGATTCCAGTCGAGCTGTGCATTACGAGCAACCTCCGCACCGGAGTTTGCAAAGCGATCGCCGAGCATCCCACGAAAAATTACTTCGACCAGGGCATCATGATCACGCTCAACACCGACGACCCCGCGCTATTCGGCACCACGCTCTCGCGCGAGTACCAGCTGGCCCAGGAAACTTTCGGATTCTCCGACGAGCACCTCCGCGAGCTGGCGCGCAACTCCTTCGAAGCATCTTTTCTTCCTGCAGAAAAAAAGCTCGAGCTCCTGAGCTTGTTCGACGCTGCCGCCGCCAGGTGACGAGACGCGGTCCTCCCGTCGGTCTTTTCTGCAAATCGCTTCTGCGTGGCGCAGCGCTTTCAGCGCCGCGATAAGCCGGCTATCATCGAAGAGCTTTAGGCTCTGAGGGGCCTCGCTGCCCATGCCAGTCAAGACCGTCCTCCAACTCGGCGACCCGCTCCTCCGGCAAAAAGCGGCGGAGGTGCAGAACCCTGCAGCGCCCGATGTCCACGCCCTAGTGCAGAATCTGGCCGACACCCTGGCTCATTGGCGCTCCACAACCGGCTACGGACGCGGCATCGCCGCTCCCCAACTCGGAGTCCTGCAGCGCGTCATCTTCCTCCAACTCCCCGGCGCCGAGCCCTGGCCACTCGTGAACCCGGAAATCATCGAGCGCAGCAAAGAAAAAATTATCGTGTGGGATGCCTGCCTGAGTTTCCTCTCAATTTTCATGCAGGTCGAACGCCATCGCCAAGTCACCATCCACTATCAAACTCTCAACGGCGAGACCCTCAAATTCCAAGCCGGGGACGACCGCAATCTCTCCGAACTCCTGCAGCACGAAATCGATCACCTCGACGGTATCCTGGCCATCGACCGCGTCGTCGACATCAAAACCATCTGCACCCGCGAAGAATTCGAAAAGCGTTACCGTGCCGCCAGCCCGTATGCAGTCACGGGTACAATCAATGTCGAATAGCTGTAGATTCAAACTGGCAACTAGCCACTGACCACTGGCAACTGATGTTACACATCGGCATCGTCGCATCCAGCGCGGAGGGCGCCGCGCTCTGCTACCGCACCATCTGCGTCGAAGGCGCGGAGTTGCTCGGCCCCTACAACCATCCCGAAGTGTCGATGCACGGACATCCCTTCATTCAATACAAGAATTGCATCGACGCCAACGATTGGGCCGGCATCGCCGAACTCATGCTCTCTTCGGCGGAAAAGCTAGCCAAGGCCGGAGCCGACTTCTTAATCGCTCCCGTCAACACGGTGCATCAGGCCTTCGATCTGGTCGCGCACCGTTCCCCGCGCCCCTGGCTGCACATCGCCGTCGAAGTCGCCAACGAAGCCAAGCGCCACAACTACAAACGCCTCGGAGTCCTCGGCACCCGCTCCCTCATGGACGGCCCCGTCTACCGCGAAACGCTCAAATCTGCCGGCATCGAATACCGCGTCCCCGCCGCCGAACAGCGCGAGCGCATCCACCACATCATCTTCGACGAACTGGTCCAGGGAAAATTCCTGCCGCGCACGCAAGCCTACGTCACAGAAGTAATCCGAACCCTGAAAGACGAAGGCTGCGACGCCGTCACCCTGGCCTGCACCGAAATCCCGCTGCTCATGACGCAGGAGCAATCCCCGCTCCCCATGCTAGACTCCACGCGCATCCTGGCCCGTGCCGCCCTGCGCAAGGCGATAGAAGGGTAGGTAGCAGTGTCACAACACAAACTAAAATTCCGCCAACTCTCCGGTACCTACGCGATCGTGCGTTTCGCGTCCGATGCGGCAGTGCCCGACTGGGCCACCAAGGGCGAGTTCACTTCGATCACCCGCAGCGCTGACGAACTCTCTCTCGTCTGTCCAACCGAAAATCTTCCGGCGGACGTGCGGTCGTCGCATCGCTGGATATGCCTGAAGTTGAAGGGTCCGTTCCGGTTCTCACTGACTGGAGTTTTGCTGTCATTCATCGAGCCCCTTTCATACGGGGCAATCCCCGTCTTCGCCATCTCGACCTATGATACGGACTACGTTCTGGTGCAGGAGCCAGATGTTGCTGGAACCCTGGACGCCTTGCTCCACGCAGGTCACGAGCTGCAGCAAGACGAATCCCCTGCCGACAGATCTGAGCCAACCGTAGCGGTCCCCAGATTGCCATTCAACCTGCCGTAACCGCCAAACACTGGCGCCTGACATGCGTTCAGCCGATGCCTATGGTGTAATAGTAGTTAACCAATTCATGCCATCAGTCATCACAACCCTGCGCCGCCGCGCCAAAGCTCTGCACCGCAATCTGCGTGGAGCCAACATGGCCGTCCGTGCACTGGCTTCGACCGACCACCCGCTGCTGGCGCACATCATTCCCATGCGCCGCTGCAACCTGGCCTGCACTTACTGCAACGAGTTCGACGATTTCTCGAAGCCCGTCCCGATCGACGAAATGTATCGCCGCATCGACAAGCTGGGTTCGCTCGGCACCGCGGTCGTTACGATTTCCGGCGGCGAGCCGCTCATGCATCCCGAACTCGACGACGTCATCCGTCGTATCCGCGGCAACGGCAGCTCCCACAGAATGATCGCCGGCCTCATCACCAACGGATATCTGCTGGTCGCCGATCGCATCCAGCGCCTTAACCACGCCGGACTCGAGTGGCTGCAGATTTCCATCGACAACGTGAACCCGGACGAAGTCTCGAAGAAAAGTTTGAAAGTTCTCGACAAGAAATTGCAGTTGCTCGCCGAGCACGCCGACTTTCACGTAAATATTAATTCCGTGGTCGGCGGCGGCATCTCCCATCCGCAGGACGCGCTAGTCATCGGCAAGCGCGCGATTGAGCTCGGATTCACCTCAACCATCGGCATCATTCACGATGGCAGCGGCCAGCTCCAGCCGCTGAACGACGAAGAGCGCCGCATCTACCACGAAATGCAGGCGCTCGAAAAAAGCAGCTTCACCCGCATCCACGCCTTTCAAGACAACATCGCAAAAGGCCAGCCCAATGACTGGCGATGCCGCGCCGGCGGCCGCTATCTCTACATTTGCGAAGACGGCCTCGTCCACTATTGCTCGCAGCAGCGCGGTTATCCCGGAGTTCCGCTCGCGACCTACACCCGCGACGACCTACGCCGCGAATACCTCACTGAAAAATCCTGCGCCCCGCATTGCACCGTTTCTTGCGTGCACCAGGTTTCCATCTTCGATTCCTGGCGCGCCCCGCAGCATCCCGCCCCATCGTCCCGGGAACCGGTCGCGCCACACGAACTCGTGCAGATCAAGTAAGCTCCGCGCCGAATCCGCAGCCGCTCTGGCTACCGATGAGACAAAATCATTTTCGCAATCAATCCCGCGACCATCGCCAGCGCTCCCAACAGCGCGTTATATTCGCGATGCTTCAGATATAGCTCCAAAGAAAACCCGGAGGCCGACTGTTCTTCGCGGGCGCGAAGTTCAGTATTCAGAGATACCCTGGGAAACATCCTCGGCACCCGCCGCGCATATTCCTCAAACTCCGGAAACTTCTGCCGGAGATAGTTCTCCTCATCGCGAATTACCGGCAGATAAATCGCAAAAAACATCACGACCAGAATCACGCCCACCCACCAACTCCGCGCCGCTATGGCAAATCCTACGCCCATCAGCAACGATCCCAGGTACAGCGGATTCCGCGTGTAAGCATACGGCCCCGAAGTCGCCAGCGCCTCGTTCTTCCGCACGTGCCCCGATGCCAGCGAACGAATCAACAGTCCAGGCACAATCAAAACCGCGCCATACGCAAGAGATCGCCCGCCGGGTCGCGCCAGCCAGAAGTAGAACACAGCAAACGCGAACCCCATCGGCACGCGAATGCGGCGCGCGATCGTTGACCAACTACCCTCAGACATGCGCGCCATCCATGCGGGGCGGGCACTCTTGCCCGCCGCAGTTGCCGTCCGCCAGCAACCGCCGCGCCGCGTCCACGACTTCATCGACGCCAATCTCGAGCATTGCTTCGTCCGGCCGCGGATTGCGTGCGTGCGTCGTCCGACTCGCCGAATTCCGCAGCACAATGCTGCGAGTCCCAAAGGGCCCGTTCCGCGCCGGATCCGTCGGCCCAAAAATCGCCACTACCGGCACCGACAACGCCGCCGCCAGATGCATCGGCCCTGTGTCACCCCCAACGAACAGCCGTGCCCGCCGCGTTAGCGCGATCAATTCGGTGATCGAACATTTCATCGAAGTGGCCGCGCCGTCACTCGCAGCCTCAGCCTCGCGTGCCAGATTTTCTTCTCCCGGACCGTAGTTCAGAACTGCGCGCACTCCATCTTTGGCCAAAGCCCGAGCCACGTAGCCATAGCGCTCACCCGGCCAGCGCTTGGCTCCCCACCCCGCTCCCGGATTCAGAATCGCGAAGGTTCCGATTCCGGCGTTCGCCAACCGCCGCTCCATACGCCTTTCGACTTCGAGGTCGCGAGGAAATTCCACGCGCGGTAACGGCAACCGCTGTCCAGCGACCGCTTCAGCAACGGAAAGATTCTGCTCCACCACATGCACTCCGCGGCCGATCACTCTCCGCGTGTACCACAAACTCGCAGGAGACTCGCGCGGCTCAGCCGCCCCATACACCATCCACGCCCCCGACCACCGGGCCAGCACGGCAGACCGAATCGCTCCCTGCAGATCGACTGCAACGCCATAGCCCACTGAGTGCACATCGTTCCAGACTTTCGCGATCTGTTGCAGAGTCGAAATCAGAGACGAAATAGAAGACAGTGACCTTCCCCACCCTGTCAGGTTGACGGCGTGCACCCAATCCACCAGCGGCCGCTGCTCCGATCGCGGCCCGCGCCGTGGCGTTCCCGGCGCGCACAGAAGTTCGGCCCACCGCTCCTCAACCATCCAGCCAATCATCGTGTTGGGAAACGCGAGGCGCAGTGCCTGCGCGGCGGGCAGCGTGTGGATCACGTCTCCCATCGCACTCAGCCGGACAATCAGGAGGCTCTCGACGCGCCTACGCTCGTTGCTTGTACTACCGCCCTCGCGAGCACTCAAGACTTCCTCGACTTGACCTGCGACGCGACCCGCGCGCGGATGATCTCGGTGGTGGAGTGGTCTTTCGCGTCGCCGACGATCTCGACGCGCCCGCCGTGTTCTGCCACGACCGCCCGCTCCGGAACGGAGTCCACAGTGTAGTCGGTGCCCTTCGCTTGCACGTCCGGACGAATCTCGCGGATAATCGCCTGCACGTCGAGCTCGGAAAAAATCACCACAGCGTCCACGTCAGCAAGGGCCGCGACGATTTCAGCCCGCTCCTCGGCTGGCATGACCGGTCGACCCTCGCCCTTGAGCGCGCGCACCGAGTCGTCGGAATTCACCGCGACCACCAACCGCCCGCCCAGTGCCTTCGCTCCGCGCAGGTAGCGCACATGCCCCACATGCAGCAGATCGAAGGCGCCGTTCGCCAGCGTGATCTGTTCGCCCGCGCGCCGCCAACTCTCCACGCGACCACGAAGCTCTTCACGGCTCAGGATCTTTTCGTGTGCTTTCAATGTTGTGTTTCGATTCTGCAGCTTCAATGCGATCGTGTCGCGGGAGGCGTCCGCTCAATCGCCTGCAGCAACTCTTCCCGCGAAACCGTGGCCGTCCCGCGCTTCATCACCACAATTCCGCCGGCGTAATTGGCCAGTTGCGCCGCCTCTTCCGTCGTTGCTCCCGCGGCCAGCGCAGCCGTGAAGGCCGCGATCACCGTGTCGCCTGCGCCCGTCACGTCCGCCACCTGGTCGGAGCCGGAAATCGGAATATCCACGGGCTTATGCTTGTGATCGAACGCGACCATGCCGTCCCGTCCGCGCGTGATCAGCAGCGATTGCAACTTCATGCGCGCCATGACCTCATCGCCCGCGGCAAGAACCTTGCTCCACTCCTGCCCGATGCGCGTCCCCAGCGCTTCTTCAATTTCAGGTTCATTCGGAGTCGCCGCCGTCGCGCCCGAATACTGCAGCAGCCGGTACCGTGAATCCACCACGATCGGCAAGCCTCCCACTTTTCCTTTTTCCTGCAGAGCCGTCACAATCGCCGGAGTGGCAGCGCCGTATCCGTAATCCGACACCAGCAGCGCATCCGACGCATGCGCATAATTCCTCGCCGCCAAGTACAACTCCCGTGTCAGATGATGGTTCGGCGGTTCCTGCGGTTCGCGGTCCACCCGCACGACCTGCTGTCGCGCCGTGTGCGTCATGCCCGCCAGAATCCGGGTCTTCGTGACCGTCGTGCAACTTTTGTCCTTGAGCACGCCGCTGATTGCGATTCGCTTATGGCGAAAATATTTCAGCAGCATGCGCCCCGGCTCGTCGTCTCCCACAACGCCGACCGGCAGGACATTCACCCCCAGATCCGCCAGATTATTCGCGGCGTTGGCCGCCCCGCCCGGTACAACCGTTCGCTCCCGATGCTTCAGGATCAGCACCGGAGCCTCGCGCGACACGCGCGAAATCTCGCCAAACACAAACTCGTCCGCCACCAGATCTCCCAGCACCGTCACCGTGAGCTTGGGGAACTCGTCGAGAATCTTCTTCAGCCGGTCGGCTTCTTTAAGATGCTTGGCCATGTTCGCAACGAAACCACAATGCGCCTACGCTGCCGGCGCCGGGTGCCCCATTTCTCGCGTCCTTTGCGAGAGGTGGGGATTTTGTCACTTTCGACGACGCGCCCTACGAACACAGATTCTCTCACGCCCCGCGCTTTCGCTCGCCAATCTTGCGCAGCATGGTATCGACAGCGTTAGCCGCGTCCGACAACTCCATTTTCACGGGGACGACTGCGAGCGGCTCCAGCGCAGCGAGATAGCCACCCAGATTCACCGCATCTTTCTCGGTCGTAACGAACCCACCGGCCTCACTCGTGCGCTTCAGCTCGAGAAGCTCCCGAACGTCCTTCTCACCGTACGCGTGGTGATCGCGATAGAAAGCCTCGGCGACTGGCTCAATGTTTGCCGCGCGCAATTGCAAAACAAAGTTTTGAGGTCGCGCGATGCCGCAAAAAACCACCGGTCGCGACGGAACATTCTGCTGAACGATCCCGCGCCGCAAACGCCACACTAATTTACCTTCTACAGGAAACGACTCCGCCGAAGCTCCGCTAGCCAGCACAACCGCATCCGCCCGCCGCAGAGCGGCCAGCGGCTCTCGCAACCGCCCTCGCGGAAGCAATCGGTCCTTCGCATCCGGCGGCGTCACCAGCACAATGTCAAAATCCCGCGCCAGCCCTCGATGCTGAAATCCGTCGTCAAGCAGATGAATCTGCGGTCCAAACCTCGATTCGGCGAAGCGACCCGCTTCGTACCGATCCTCGCCCACAATCACCGGAACCTGCAGCTTGCGCGCAATCAGCAGCGGCTCGTCGCCAAACTCCTGCGGGAGACCGGCGGGATCCACCAACCGCACGCCTCTTGACGTGCGCCCGTATCCCCGCGACAACACATCGAACTTGGTCTCTCGCGCCTTGAGCAATTCACCCAGCAACATCACAAACGGAGTTTTCCCCGACCCTCCCGCCGAAAGATTCCCCACGCTGACCACAGCGCCTTGCAGTGCTCGCGCGCGCAACGCTCCTCGGTCATAGAGCGCATTCCGCGCCCTGACCACGCCGCCGTAGATGGCTGAGAGGGGATTCAATCAGAGTTGAAGCAACTTTCAATCAAACGTCCGCCGCCCTAGCCGCGATGTCGCCAGCATCGCGATCGCTGCCGATCAGGCTGCGCAGCGCTTCCATCGTCCGCTGTGTCGCGCCCATCTGCGAGCGCATGGTCTCCAGCGCGCGCCTCCCCAACTCCCGCCGCTCCGCATCGTTCGCCAGCAGATGCATCAGAGTCAGCGGCAACTCTGACAGTCCCACAATCCGCACCGCGTCCCGGCTTTGAAAGAGCGCCACAATGTCACGAAAATTCTCCGTGTGGTTCCCGGTCACGATGGCCACGCCGTGCTGCGCCGGCTCAATAATATTGTGCCCTCCGCGCGGCACCAGGCTTCCGCCCACGAACGCAATGTCAGCCAGAGCATAGAGCGCCGCCAGCTCGCCGATCGTATCCACCAGCAGCACTCCACCCGCCAGCGATTCCCCCTGCCACTGCGATCGCCGGAACGACGGGATGCCCAACTGCTGCAGCAGGATCGCCACATCGTCAAACCGCTCCGGATGCCGCGGCGCCAGAATCATCACCGCCTGCGGATGTCCCACTCGCAAATTTTCAAATGCTTTCAGCAGCGGCGGTTCCTCGTCCTCCACCGTGCTCCCGCAAACCAGCACCGGTCCGGCCCGCTCAGCCGCCAGCGATAGGCGCAAGCTTTCCACAATCGCCGGCGACGCCGGCAGACTCACATCGAATTTAAGATTTCCCGTCACCTGCACGCGTCCCGCCTCCGCGCCAATCGACTGCAGCCTCGCGCTGTCCTCGGGGGTCTGCGCCAGAAAAAGATCCACGTGCGCCAGCATCCTACGCAGCGCCCAGCGAAATCGCCGGTAGCGCGGCCAGGAGCGGTCCGAGATGCGCGCGTTGACCACCGCGATCCGCGCGCCGACATGCGCGAGCCTCAAAAAATTCGGCCAGAATTCCGTTTCCGCCAGCACGACCAACTCGGGCCGCAACGCCTCCAGATACGGCCTGATCGCGAACCCCAGGTCCATCGGAAAGTAGAATACGTTGTCTTCGCCAAAGCGCTTGCGGGCCAACTCCTGCCCGGTA
>Ga0210383_10000167_pt1 | contig 67336 bp, 54 predicted proteins | sample IncBWC14OmetaG_FD_160072 | JGI IMG/M metagenome (GOLD analysis project Ga0210383, IMG submission 160072) | Forest soil microbial communities from Barre Woods Harvard Forest LTER site, Petersham, Massachusetts, United States - Inc-BW-C-14-O ...
GTCCGATCGACCCGATCAACCCGACGATTCCAACACGCAGTTCCTCGAGCGCAAGCTGGCGACCATTCTTTCCGCGGATGTCGCGGAATTCAGCCGCTTGATGGGCGAGGACGAAGAGCAGACGCTGAAAACGTTTCGCGGGCACAAGAAAGTATTCGAATCGCTGGTGGCGATGCACCGAGGACGCATTTTCAATACAGCGGGTGATGCGATTCTAGCGGAATTCGGAAGCGCGGTGGAAGCGGTACGCTGCGCCACGGACATTCAGGCGGCGCTGCGCACGCGCAACGATCAATTGCCGCCCACGCGTCAGGTGCGATTTCGTATCGGGATCAATCTGGGCGACGTGATGGTGCAGGGACAGGACCTTCTAGGGGATGGCGTTAATGTTGCCGCGCGATTGCAGACGGCGGCGCAGCCGGGAGGGATTTGCTTGTCGGGAAGCGTCTACGACCAGATACGCAACAAATTGTCGTTGTCATTTCAGTCGTTGGGTGAAAAGAGTTACAAAAATATTCAACAGCCGATAAGAACATTTTCGATTGCAGAGGCCGACGGCAGCGGTGTGATTGCTCCTAAGAGAGCCGCAAGGTGGGGAGCGGCGCGATGGCTCGCCGTTGGATTGGTGCCGATATTAGTGGTTGGCGCAGTGTATTGGGCTTATAGCGTCAACGAGAGGAATAAAGCGGACCATGCGCGCGAAGTCGCCGCGGCTAGGCCAGTGGTGGCCAAGCCGACTGTTGCGCCAAGCGAACCCCTTGAGGCTGGAAAGCCGGAAATGACACCATCGCCGCCGGCGAAGATCGAGAACGCGGTTCCGGTGGCGCCGAGTAAGACCGGGCCGGCGAAGCAATCCGGTGCTACGAGGCCAACGGGCGCGGCGACGAAAACTTCAGCTGCGGCAGCAGCGACAGCTGGTGCGGGCGCTGGAACCTATGGCGGGGATTACTCCGGTCCGATTTGTTACGGTCCGACGAAGTTGGAAGTGGCGCGTTGTTACCGGGCGCAAGGAACCGTCAAAGGCACGAAAATCACGAGCCAGTGGGAGATGGGCCACGAAACGAAAATGGTTATGATTCTGAACGGCGATGTTACGCGGGCCGGGGACGTGAAAATTGAGATGGAGTTGCATCGCGACACGGCGGATGGTGAGCGACTGGCGACAATTGATCTTACTGGGACGGTGCGCAACGGGCAGCTCAATGCGAGCGGGACATTTCGAAAGGGACGAACCGCGACGCTGAATTGGCACAAGATTTCGGATGGGGCTCAATGAAGATGGTCCGCGGTCAGTAGGCCGGACGGTAATACCCCGAGAAAGGACACCGCTGAGAACCGCAGACCCACGTCCGATAGCAGCGCGCGGGGGGAAACCCTGCGCAGAAGTTCAACCCAAGACGCCCGCCTCAGAAGGCGGCCGCTACAAATGCCAGGACTATGCGCGTTATTCGCGGGGAAGCGTGACCTTTACACAGGTGCCGGTGGCGTCGCAGGTGATGCGTAGCGTGCCGCCGAAGGGTCGAAGACGTTCCTGCATGCCCTTTATGCCGACGCCGGCGTTTGATTTGCCGGCCGTATTGTTAGGCAGGCCGCGTCCCTGATCGCGAATTTCCAGGACGACGTCATTCTGCACGCACGAGATGATGATGCTGGCGGTAGAGCTGCCGGAGTGCCGATGAATATTGCCGAGGCTCTCCTGAATAATGCGGAAGAGGGTAATTTCGCGATTGCCGTCCAAGCGACCAACTTCCTGGGAAATTTCGAACTGAACACTGAGACCGCTGCGCTTCTGAAAACCTTGCAAGTACTCGGCAACGGCAGAAGCTAATCCAACTTCATCGATCAGCGGAGGGTGCAGTAGATAGGAAAGATTTCGGATTTCGCTCGCGGCCGAGGTTATCAGATCCCGGCATTCCTGAAATTTGCGCAGATTGGCAGGAGAGGAATCTTTCTGCATCTGGCTGAGGGTCATAGCAAGAGCGGCTAATACCTGGCCGGTGGAATCGTGAAGTTCGCGCGCGATGCGGCGGCGCTCGTCATCCTGAGCGCGGATCAACTGGCCGGAAAGTTTCTGCAAGGATTCGTTGGTGGAGGCGAGTTCGGCGGTACGTTCCTGGACGCGCTTTTCAAGTTCCGCGTGGGCGTTCTGAAGTTCTTCCTCGGCTTGCTTGCGGCTGCTTAAATCCTGGCTGATGCCCACGATGCCCACCGCGGCTCCGGAATCATCGATCATGGGAGAAAGAGTCACGAGCGCGGTCAAGAATTCTCCGCTTTTGCAGCGAACCTGGAATTCGCCCGACCAGCATTTGCCGTCGCTCAACGCCAACATATGTTCTCTGGCTTCCTGCTCCGATGCCGGGCCCACGGTAATGTCCATGATGTTACGGCCGAGAACTTCTTTCGACGGCCAGCCGTATAGTTCCTCAGCGAAAGGGTTCCAATAGGTGATGTTGCCGGAACTATCGGTGACAATGACGGCCGCCTTGATGGCCGCGAGGAAAGGCATGGTCGACGAATTAATCGCGCCATCCGCGACGTGGGGAAGACCCGGAGGGTTCAAAGGAGACGCGGTGCTATTGGTCATTGCTCTATCGACTCCGAGAACGATGAATTGTTTGCAGGTGTCCGCATGAACCGTGGCTCATAGGGGACCGGGCGATGAGCTTGGGAGTAAAAGGAGTGTATCCCACATTCGGGTTATTCGACGCAACGTAGTGCACGGGCGGTAAGAATTAGTGGTTTTGGCCTACAGGGTTTCGTGTAGATTCGAGCATCGGCGCCAGCCCGGGCGCTATCGTTGCCCAGGATTTTGCATGGCTTGGTAGCGAAGATCACTCAGTTGGTAAATAAATCTGGCCTCGCAATTAGGGCAGGTACATTGCACGCCTTCTTTGGCGAATTGAGGTTTTTGGGGGAAGAAGTGGTTGGCCAGGGAGTCAGGGATAGCGCTGTATTCGAAAATTCTTCCGCATCGCTTGCAGATTAGGGCCCAGGTCGCCATGGGTGAAATGACCGATAGCACGGACCATTGTAGGCAGCGCAATCGAAACGAAAGAATACCCTGATTCGGGGAGCGTCCCGCTGGATGTAGCCTAGAGTGTCCTACTGATTCTTAGGTTTTACGTCTTTGGGTTCGGCGGCGATGGTAACTTCGACTTCCGCGCCCTTTTTCAAGCTCACGGGATTCCCGTTGTCGTCCTGCAGCGTGTTATCCACACGAATCTCACGATAGAGTTCTTCGGCTCCGTGGACAGTAATCTGGGCTTTTTCCGGTTCGCTGGGAACGATCGGAGGAATGATTTTCTCCACGGTGCCGGGAAGGGTTATGGTGACCTTCTCGGTTGAGTGATCTTCTTTTTTGACGTCGTCGATCATCTCGGGTGTGCTCCAGGGAATACGAAAGTACTTTAGCGCACAGGAATTGTCAGAGCAACCCACGTTGGAGAGGGTTCGTGTGTAGTTACGTTACAGAAGCGCGTGGAGGGCTTCGGTCGCCAAAAAATTACTTGGCGCTGCCGACCAATTTTTCGACGTCGGCCATCTCCTTGGGGATGGCGGAGGAAAGATTTTCAGGCGCGCCGTTGGTGATGAGCATGGTGTCTTCCACGCGATAGTGCATGCGCTTGTCGGGGAGGTCGATGTAGGGCTCGACGGTGACCACCTGTCCGGCTTTCACCGGGCCGGTTGGCCTCATCACGTCGTGGGTGGCCAGGCCGACGAAGTGCCCGGGAAAACCGTACCACTGATCGCCGATGCCAGCTTTGTCGAAGATGGCTTTGCCGGCGGCGCTGGCTTCGTCGTAGGTGTGGCCGGGAGTAAGCAGAGCGATCACCGCTTTCTGGCATTCCAGGTCGACGGCATACCACTGGGCCTGTTCGGGAGTGAATTTCCCGCTGATGTTGAAGGTACGCGTGATGTCCATGGTCATATGATCGAGAGAGCCGGCGAAATCGAGCACCACGAGTTCATCGGCTTCGATTTTGTGGCGATCGGCGAAATAGTGGATGGTGTTGATATCGGCGCCGGAACTCACGATGGCGAGATAGGAAGCGCCCTGAGCGCCGCGATCAAACATGTAGTAATAGGCGCGTGCTTCGATTTGATATTGGTACATGCCGGGCTTGGCGTGAGCGATGGCGTCAAGGTCGCCTTCGGCGCTGATTTTGCCAATGCGGCGCAGGACTTCGATTTCTTCGGGAAGTTTAATGTTGCGCATGGCGTCGACGAACGGCGTTAGGTCGCGCAAATGGAGCATGGGGTAGCGCTGGGCGAGCAAGTAATTGGCGGCGAGATTGTCGGGGATGGGCTCGTGGTAGGGATGATCGAACTTCCAGCTGTTGTCGCGGCCGACTTCCGGGCGCGCGCCATCGGCTTTGTCCGGAAAATTCAGGCGTAGCCAGAGATCGGAGGAGGGGCTGGCACTGCCGGGGCCGGCGAGCATGGAAGAGAGAAACTGGTCGAGTTGGGTGACCGGGAGCGCGATCGGAAAGCCAAGCGCTGTGCGATAAGCCTCGGGAAGCGAGAGGAGATTTGGACCATAGGTCTTGGCGGTGCGCGGGAGTTGTTGCGGTTCGAAGATGTACGTGACGCCTTTTTCGGCGTCGATGGCCAGTACAGCGCCGGGATCCTGCAAACCGGTGAAATAGAAGAAGTCGTTGTCTTCGCGATAGTGCGAGGCTTCGGGAATTTCGTTGCGAGCGAAGAGCAGCACCCAACCGGTTTTCACTTGTTTGGCAAGTGCGGCGCGGCGAGCGGCGAAGGCTTTGGGGCCGCCCAGGTCGTCGATGGCTTGACGGTCGGTGTATTGCGCACGGGCTGAAAGAGAGAGCGTCGTCAAGGAAAGAAACGGAAGCGCGGCGAACAGAAAGAATTTGCGAATAGTTGAGCTGCGACGTTTGCTCATACGATTTCTCCTTGGACTAAGGACGACACGGTTCATTTTGGCAGCGAAGTGTAACGCAATTTATCGGCATCAAGCCAGCCGGGCTGCCTCCGAGGGCAGGCGTCAGCTGTAAGAGGGTGTTCTGTTTTGCACAGTTTTGCGGCGGCGTTTTTGATAGCGTGGACGAAGCGCCGGAGCGCTCATACCGACGTCTAGCAGGCCAATCATGAAACAAAAACCCAAGAAAAATCCCTCAACTGGTACTTTTAACCCACAGCTCTTTCTCGATACCGGGGGCATAGCGAGAAAAGTTGTCGAATACCGAAGGGGTGAGTCCATTTACTCGCAAGGGGAAGGCGCGGACACGGTGATGTACGTTCAGAAGGGTGGCGTGAAATTCTCGGTGGTGAACGGTTCCGGTAAAGAAGCGGTCGTGGCGATGTTTGGACCAAATGATTTTTTTGGCGAAGGATGCATGGCCGGGCAAACGATTCGGATGGGGACCGCTACCGCGATTACGCCAACAACGCTTCTGGTTATTGATAAAGACGAATTGGTGCGGGTGCTCCACGCGGAGCACGGATTATCGGACCACTTCATCAAATACATGCTGGCGCACAACATTCGGGTCGAGGAAGACCTGGTGGATCAGCTATTTAATTCGAGCGAAAAGCGGCTGGCACGAACGTTATTGCTTCTGGCGCGCTATGGGAAGCAAGATCAACCGGTGCGCATACTTCCGAAAGTCTCTCAGGAGACGCTGGCGAGCATGATCGGAACGACGCGCTCGCGGGTGAACTTTTTTATGAATAAATTCAGGAAGATGGGGTTCATCGAGTACAACGGGAAGATCAAGGTGAATAAGTCGCTGCTGACGGTGGTGTTGCACGAGTAGGAGAAACAGGTTTGAGGTGGGCGCTCTGGGTTGGGTTGCACCAAATGGGCAGAAGAACCCAAGAGGGCGGGGCAAGCCCCGCTCCTACAAAGGTAGGCGCTGTCGGCGAAGCCGGTCGCGAGTGACGTGGACCCGGCCGTGGGGAAGAAGAGAGACCCAAGAGGGCGGCATAACGCCGCCCTTACAAAGGTGGAAAGAACTACCGGTTTGAGGCGTGCTCTGATTCGTTGCGGGGCGCGTTTCTTTGTAGAACGGCCACGAGATGACGCCCCGTCATCGGCACATGCATGTTTTCGCCGCGCACGATGTCCGCAGCTTTCATGGGATGACCATATACATCGGCGCTGGCGTCATTGTCGGGCCGAAGGGTCGTGCCCTCGAGGGAAACTCCTGCAAACAATCCGCGTGATCGCGAGTAGCTGAGGATTTCAGCTCGCATCCAGGCGTCGGTGTCCGCGGAAGCGTCCCGGCCCTTTGGACCACCGGCGATAGAAGCATCGGCACCCAGTTTGACCTTGCTGCTGAGAATAGAATCCATGCCGCGGCCGTTCATGACCAGCAGGATCAAGTCGGTACCTTCTCCGCCGATCTGGAAGCCGATACTGCCGCCCTCCAAAGCGTACATAGCTGGGGCTCCCCAAGGCCCGCGGAAATGCTGGCCGGTGCGGCAAACCATTGCGCCGCGACCGTATTCCGCGCCGATACCAAAGGCCAATTTCTTGACGGAAGGAAATACGATGACGCATTCGGCCTTTTCGAGAAGATCGTGAGGAATGTTGTCGGGAATATCGAGCACTTCCTGCATGACCACGCCGGCTTCTTCGAGGCGCTTTTGTTCCTTATTCAGTTTCTTGGCGTCCACTATGGTTGCCAAGAGAGTAAGACAAGCTGCTGCGATCAGATATTTCTTCATTGCTGACCTCCGTGGTCAAGACTGCTTCTAGGTTTACGAACGACTGGCTGGCCAAAAAACTTTTCGCTGAAGGACTTTCAGCAGGATTGCGTTTGGAGAGTGAAAAGCGTTACCCGACGCTCCAGCGGAACTTTTCGAAATTGCGAACTATGACGTTTTCCTGGATGAAACGAGCAGGAGAATGACTCCGCCGGCGAGCGCCAGCCCGCCAAGTATGGGCGGGATAGAAACTCGTTCCTGTTTGTCCGCGGTGGCGTGGATCGGCCCAAGATCAAGGACTTTTTCGCGATGGGTGTACGTGAATCCCTGGTATGCGAGGGTCAGCCCGCCCAGGACGATCAAGATAACCGCAATCCATATTGTGGGTTTCATATGCGTAGTTTGTGCAACTAAACCGTGCCCCTGCGGCCTTGCAGCAGGTTGATTACGAAGATGACCACCGCCACGACGAGCAGGACGTGGATGAGCCCACCCGCCGTGTAGGAAGTGACCATGCCGAGAAGCCAGAGGACACACAGAACGACGAAGATTGTCCAAAGCATTGCTGTTCCAGTCTCACAAGGGACCGACAGTCAAGTGCGCTTGTGTCGCACCGGGGGAAAGGGTATCGAACGAATCTCACCGGGTGGCTGATAGTAGGCTGCGTCATCCCGAGTCGCAGGGCACGAGTTAAAGCGCTACGCTGATGGCAAAGCGAGTGCCGGGATAGTAGGGGTTGTACATGTAATAGCCGCCGTCGACGTAATCCACGTAGACGTTGTCGGTGTAGTACCAGCCGACCGGCCATGGTTGAACGAATCCAAACCAATAACCGCCGTACTGGAAGCGAGAGTAACCGCCGACCATTACGGGAGTGCCGATACGGAATTCGTGCTCACGGCCAAAATTGGAATGGAAACGGTCGTCTGGGATGCGGCCGCTGCCGCGGACACTTAGGCGAATGGCGGGCTGGGAGTGCTGTCTGGCAACGTCTTGCTGGGTACGTTGGGGAGGATGATTCGCGGCAGTCTGCTGCTGATGCTGCTCGTTAGGCTGTGTTTTGGCCTGCTGCTGGTGTTGTGCGTTGGGCTGGGTCTTGGCCTGCGGTTGTGAGCGCTGTTGCTCGGCGGGTTTTTGTTCTTGCTGCGCCTTGGCTTGCGGTTGCTGCTGCGGTTTGGGCTGTTGTTGCGCGTGCTGTTGAGGTTTGGCCTCCGGTTGCTGATGCTCTGGCTTAGCGGCTTGTTCGTGCTCCTGAGTTTTGGGCTGCTCTTGATGTTCTTGACGGGCGCGTGCGGAAGCAGCCGTTACGAGAAGAAAAACTAGTGCCGTGGCACTGAGAACCTTAGTTGTCGTCATGGTGTTACCTCCGTGAACGTTTCACAAGCGTGGCGGTGCTCAGGCGCCGTTGCTTAAGTGCCGACATGGATGCGGGCGAGCGAATGGAACAGTCCGAAAATGTTGAGGAGCCACAAGACCACGGCAATGATTACGACTCCGTTTAGGATCGATTTGATGCTGCCCTCCATAGGGATGAAGCGATTTACCAGCCACAGGAGAACGCCCACGACGATCAGGGTCAAAAGAATCGAAAGGAGAGGCATATCGTTTTTTCTTTCTACGTTGCGGCGAGAGACCCGTGAACCGATTCTCCGGGATGCTCTCTCCATATCCTGTTGAGAGCAGACGGAAAATAGCTCGACGAACGGACCAACGAGTATCGCGTCCCAAGTGTTCAACTTAAGTTGTCGTGCGAATCCTTGACGCTTGCGAAAGCCAGAGGGGAACAAGCTACGGGGACGGACTGGCCAACAAACCAGTCCTTTTATTACAGGTCAATCCTAGGCGTTATGCGGGACCGCGTCTGTTCAATAACGCACTAAATTGGAATTTTCTTTTGATGTCGGGACAAGCAATTGGCGGCCGCTCATGCTTACAGGCGCACGGTTGCTTGTCGGCGTAGAGAGACAACTCTATAATGGAGTGTTCCCAAAGATGGAGGAAGCGCGATGGCCACGGCTGAAGCGAAATTGCACGTACCTGAATTTACGAACGAGCCATTTATCGATTTTTCGAATGCGGAGAACCGCAAAAAGATGGAGGAGGCGCTGAAAAAGGTGCGCTCCGAGTTTGGCCGGGAGTATCCCATGTGGATCGCCGGGCAAAAGGTGATTACCACCGGGAAGAAGATGTCCACCAACCCGTCCCGCCCGTCCGAAGTGATTGGTGTGTTTCAGGACGCGTCTAAGGAGCAGGCGGCAGAGGCAGTGGAGGCGGCCAACAAATACTTTAATACCTGGAAAAGAGTGCCCGCGGAGCAGCGCGCGAAGTACTTGTTCAAGGCGGCGCAGCTTGTTCGCGAGCGCAAGTACGAACTGGGGGCCTTGGTGGTGTATGAAGTAGGAAAGACCTGGATCGAAGCGGATGCGGATATTGCGGAGACGATCGACTTTTGTGAGTTTTACGGCCGCGAAATGTTGCGGCTGGCAGAGCCGGTGAAGCTGACACCAATGCGCGGCGAGCGGAATTATATGGTGTACATCCCGCTGGGCGTGGGCGCGGTGATACCGCCGTGGAATTTCCCGATGGCGATTATGGCCGGGCTGGTGGTGTCCTCGCTGGTGACGGGAAATACGGTAGTGTTGAAGCCGGCGGGCGATTCGCCGACGATCGCGGCGAAGTTCGTGGACATCTTGTTTGAAGGGGGCGTGCCAAAGGAAGCGGTGAACTTTTTGACGGGGTCAGGCGCGGTGGTGGGCGATGTGATGGTGCAGCACCCAAAGACGCGCTATATCGGATTTACGGGATCGAAGGAAGTGGGCTTGCGAATTGCGGAACTGGCGGGGAAAACACATCCGGGGCAGCTCTGGATCAAGCGCACGGTACTGGAGATGGGCGGCAAGGACGGCATGATTGTGGACGAAGAGGCCGACATCGACGCAGCGGTGGAAGGCACGGCGCAGGCGGCATTCGGTTATCAGGGGCAGAAATGTTCGGCATGCTCGCGGGTGATTGTGAGCGAGAAGGTGTATGACACGTTCCTGAATAAGCTGGTGGAGCGGACGAAGAAGATTAAGGTTGGACCGAGCGACGATCCGAATAACTACATGGGGCCGGTGATCAGTGAATCCGCGATGACCGGGATTCTTGGCTACATTGATCTGGGAAAGAAAGAAGGCCGGCTGATGACCGGCGGAAACCGCGCGCCCGGCGATGGGTATTTCGTGGAGCCGACGATCATCGCGGATGTGGATCCAAAAGCGCGGTTGGCACAGGAAGAAGTGTTTGGTCCGGTGCTGGCGGTAATCAAGGCAAAGAACTTCGATCATGCGATGGAGATCGCGAATAATACGGAGTTCGGGTTAACGGGAGCGGTGTATTCGAAGAATCCGGAGAAGATTCGGCGCGCGGAGGAAGAGTTTTACGTGGGGAATTTGTATTTGAACCGCAAGTGCACCGGGGCGATGGTTGGCGCGCATCCGTTTGGCGGATTTAATATGAGCGGGACGGATTCGAAGACCGGCGGGAAGGATTATTTGCTGTTGTTCCTGCAGGCAAAGGCCGTAGCGGAGAAGGTCAGCTAGCGAGGAAAAGACGGAAGAGAACGGCGAAGCGAAAGATTTAACACAGAGGCCACAGAGGTTAGAACACCGAGGTCACCGAGAGAACGAGAAGGGCGGATGAAAATCCGTCCTTTTTTATTTCGCGGAGACGACGGCTGTTTTCTGAGAGACCCACTTGAGGACGAGGAAGACGGGGTAACTACAGGCTAGAGCCAGGAGCGTGTAGATGCTGTTGGTGCGGTCTTCGCGGACGGATTCGATGAGGAAAGCGATAGAGCCAATGAGCGCGAGGGCAGTGGTCCAGGGGTAACCCCAGGCGCGATACGGGCGATCCATTTGTGGTTCGCGGCGGCGAAGGATAACGAGGGAAATGAAGGAGAGCAGGTAGTTGGTGACGAAGAAGAAAGCGAGCATCGCGATGACCCGTTCGAAACTGAATACCGCAAAGGCCACACCCACCAGTGCGCTGAGCAACAAGCCGAGGGATGGCGTTCCACCGGGATTGACTCTAGAGACCTGGCGGAAGAAAAGGGCGTCGCGGCTCATGGCGTAGATGATTCGAGCGGCCATCAAGTGCAACGCGTTGATCGAACTAAAAAGAGCTAGAACCATGATGGAGCGAAATATGAAATCGCCATGCTGGCCGAAGACGCGTTCGGCAGCGAGGCCGAGCGAAAAATTATTGCCTGCGATCTGATTCATGGGAAGAACGTAGATGACGGCGGCGTTGATGAGCATGTAAATGACAAAAATCGAAAACAGGCTGGCGAAGATGGCTTTGGGCACCATGCGGCCGGGATTCTTGATTTCGTCGCCGAAATAGATGGCGCCGTCCCAGCCATCGTAGGTGAAGATGGTGGATTGCACGCCAAAGAGGATCGCCGTGATGAGCGCCGCGCCGATTGGCAGAGCAACGGATGCCGGGATTGCGGCGGACGCGCTTTCCATCGCCTGGTGCGCGTGGCCCCCCACAGTGAAGCACGCGATGACGATGGCGATGAAGGCGAGTCCCTTCAAAACGGTGGTGACGTTTTGGACTTTGCTGCCCAGGCTGATGCTTTTCCACTGCAAGAGGGCAAACAGAATGATGACGGAGACGGCGGTGATCTTGATGCGAAGATCGCCGGCGAACACGGGAAACATGTGGGCCATATATTCGCCGATAACGATGCCGACGGCACCGGTGGCACCGCAAGTGGAAAGCCAATCGCTCCACCCCACGATGAAGCCGGCGTAGTCGCCGATGGCGCGGCGCGCGAAATTGTATTGCCCGCCGCTTTTGGGAATTGCGGCGCCTAGTTCGGCGAGTTGGAAGGCGCTGACCAGCGCATAGAGGACCCCAAGAATCCACACGCTAAAGAAAAGCGGCACGCTGGGAAGAACAGCGGCGATGGTACCTGGAGTGCGCACGATGCCGGCGGAGATGGTGTTGCCCACGGCTACGGCGATGCCGAACCCTACACCGAGGATTTGCAGGAGTTTGCCGCGGTCTTTGCGCGGGGTGACTAGGGGGACGTTTACGGCGGCGACGTTGGCGTCAGGTGAAGTCGACAAGTTTGAGTCTCGGGTCAGTACGTAAGTAGAGCGCCATCATACGTGGGCCGGGGGGAAAAGCAAGGCGACGCTTGCACCATGGCACGTCTACTGAGTGACTTCTAGTTCGGCGTCCTGGGCAATTTCGGGCTCGGGCGTTTTCTTTTCCTGGCCATCGATGAAGTCTGCGAGTTCCAGTTGGAGGTTGCCGGAGTTGGTCGCGTAGCTCAGGCCGGTTTCCAGATCGATGACGCCGGAGCGAATCAGTTTTTCGATTTCGCCATCGAAATATTGCATGCCATCCTGGCTGCCATCGCGCATGGCGTCCAGAAGAGTTTTGCCTTCGGACTCTCCCTTTTCAACGTATTCGCGGGTACGCAGGGTGGACTTTAGAATTTCGATGATGGCCACGCGGCCGTTGCCATCCAGACGGGGTAGCAGTCGCTGCGAAACGATGAAGCGAAACGCCTTGCCCAGGCGGCTGCGAATACCTTGCTGATCTTCCATCGGGAAGCCGCCGATGATGCGTTCGACGGTTTTTGCGGCGTCGATGGTGTGCAGCGTGGAAAGGACCAAGTGGCCGGTTTCGGAGGCTTCGAGAGCAATTTCAATGGTTTCGCGATCGCGCATTTCGCCGACGAGAATCACTTTTGGCGCCTGGCGCAGAGCCCCGCGCAAGGCGATGGAAAATGTGGGCACGTCGCTATGCAGTTCGCGCTGGTGAATGGTGGCTTTCTTGTGGCGGTGCAGAAATTCGATGGGATCTTCAATAGTGAGGATGTGAATAGCTTTTTCCTCGTTCATGTTGTCAATAATGGCGGCGAGGGTGGACGATTTTCCGGAGCCGGTGGGCCCGGTGACGAGAACGATGCCGTTTCTGAGCGCGCAAATCTCCTGGAGTTGAGAGGGGAGTTTCAGATCCGCAAAGCTGGGAATGCGATCGGGAATGACGCGCATGACGATGGCGCAACTGCCGCGCTGGCGAAAAATGTTGACGCGGAAACGAGCAGTATTGTCCATGCCGAAGGAAAGATCGGCCGAGCCGTCTTTTTCCAGCTTCATGGAGGCGTGTTCATTTTTGCCGAGAAGGAATTTGGCGATGTGTTCGGTGTCCTGGGGAACGAGCATTTCCAGTCCCTTGAATTTCAGCTCAACCAACTGGCCGCTGACTTCGACTTGCGGGGCGCGGCCGGGGGAGAAGATCAAGTCGCTGACGTGATCGCGGACTTTCAGCATCGCGCCAATGAGTTGGGGGACGTTGAAGGTGCGATGGAGCTGCGGCAACGGCGTATGAGTCGTAGACATGGTCTTCTTACCTTGCAGTAGTTTCAGGAGGGCAGGCGAGCCTCTAGGGTAAGGTTCTGGCGCCCTCTGGTTCCCATTCTAGATAGGAGAACGGGGCAGGCGGGGCCGGAGAAGGATCGTTCTGTACAGATGGTTACTGGCGGATTGGGAACGTTGAGGGGAGGGACTGGATCGGTACGGCAGCCCGACAGCGCCGCGCTTCGACGACGTGCTCGGGACCGATAGGAAAGAGCAAGACACTGCCCCAAGACGCGTTGATTGTGCGGACATGGGGCGCAGCGTGCTGCGCCCCTACAAAGAGGCTAGTGCATTTTGGGTTTGCGGCGATCGGCGGGGTTATCGAGTAGTTCGAGGTGGAGGGTGGAGTCCTTGGGATCTACGGTGACACGGAGCGAGGAGCAATCGTTGATAATCCAGTCGACACCGGCGGCGCGCAGTTCTTCGTCCGAGGAAGTGGTGCGCAGGCCGATTACGCGGGCGCCCGCGGCTTTGCCGGAACGCACACCTGCGGCTGCGTCTTCGATAACGACACAATCGGCTGGGCGGAGGCCGAGCGCGGCGGCGCCTTTTTGATACGGCTCCGGATCAGGTTTGCCGCGCTGGATGTCGTCCGAGGTAATCAAGTGGCGCGCGAATTGGAGCTGGCCGGCGGCGCGCAGACGCACCTGCGCTAAATCGCGCGTGGCCGAAGTTACTACCGCGAATTTGTCTGGCGGCAGGGCGGAGAGTAGTTCGCGGGTACCCGGCAGCGCCACGACGCCATCAAGGTCTTCGATTTCGGCGCGCTCCATCCAATCGTTTTCCGCAGCGTGGACCTGCGGCGTGGCGTGCGGGAGAAGATCCTGAATGGTGGCGAGGCTGGGGCGTCCGTGTGCGCGTTTCACGGTAGAGTCCTGGTCCAGGCCGTATTTTTTGGCCCAGATACCCCACACGCGAGCGACGGCGGGGGTGGAGTCCACGAGAACGCCGTCCATATCGAACAACAATGCTAGGCAGGAGATGCGGTGCATGGCAGTAAAAATATTAGCTTACAGCCGGACCATGTTTGGGAGAAAGATGGTGGTATTTTCGTAGGGTCCCGGGACCTGCGCGAAGCGACAAGAGGGTATGCTGAAACGTGAGGACGCGGCCTCGGCGATGACATCACGTTTGTGAACGTAACTCTCTATGTTCTGAACGTTCTCGCGAGGAGAGGACCGGAGCCCAGCGTGACCTGACGCACGCGACGGTTAGTGCGTAGCGGCAAACTGTTCTGCTTTTTTGAGCAGGGCATCCAGGTCGGCGCGGTTTAGCAGTCTCCCGTTCAAGACAACCGCGTTAATTTTTTCTGTGTTATGGATGTCGTCGAGCGGATTAGCGTCCAGCAAAACGAGGTCCGCGCGCTTTCCTGGCGTGATGGTTCCCTGCTGTGTTTCGCGTCCCAGGAATTCGGCTGGACGTGAGGTCGCCGCCTGAATCCCTTGCACGGGCGGGAGTCCCGCGCTCACCAGGTCGGCCAGACTCTCGTGCAAGCTGAAACCTGGAAAGACATTGGGGGCCGCCGAATCCGTTCCCGCAAGGATTTTTACGCCTGCTGCATTCATTTCGCGGACCACGGCCAATGATCGTTCGGCCAACTGCCCGCGCTGAACAAAGTCCGCATCCGTCCGATTCGCGAGGCTGGCTTTGCGCCCCTGTTGCCAGATTTTCTTCACATTCGCTGGAATATATTTCAGCCGGGGATCGTTGGCGCGATCTGTAGCAGGCGTCAGGTAGGCCAGATCGAGCAACAGCGGAAGGGTGGGAACCTGCCAGGTGTGATTGGCCACAAACTTTTTGAAAAGCGAATCTGCCTTTTGAGCGGAATAGGAATCGAGAACTTCCTGCTGCCAGCGCCGTTGGCGAACAACTTCTTCGGCGGGGGTTTCGCTCATGGGAGGAGCGGGCACTTGCTGTTGCCTCAGTTCGTCTTCGCGTGAAGAACACGCCAGCAGAATCCCGGTCAAGTGCTCGATGCTGGCTTGCCCAGCGTCGGAAGCCGCAAACGGAGAAACCGCGTCCGGCACATGACCCACAAAACGTATGCCCTCTGTTTGTGCAGCAGCGGCAATCGCAAAATAGGCGGGCGAGGACAATCGCGATTGCACCTTAATGAAGTCCACTCCTTCGGCTTTCAGTTGATGCACGGCGGCCCGCGCTTCGGCTGCATTCTGCACCATGATCGATGGCTGAAATGAGGGTGGATTTCCATCCAGGTAAGGTCCCGTAAAAACAATTAGCGGCCCGAGACGTTTGCCGGAATTAATTTCCTCGTTCAGTTTTTTCAAATCGTTTAGATAGCCGCCCATATCGCGAACCGTAGTGATGCCGTTGGCAAGCAGCAGCGGCAAGACGAATTCGCGGCTGCCGTCGGGTTCTCCCGAAGCTGGGAGATGGATGTGCATGTCCGCCAAACCGGGAATCAGGAATTTGCCGGAGGCGTTCAGTGTGTGAGCTCGGCCCGGAATCGAGACAGAAGCGGAAGGACCCACGTCAACAATCGTCGTGTCTCGTATCACCACGGTCATGTCGGATTGGGCGGGGGCGCCGCTGCCGTCAATCAAGGTGACGTGCGTAATTGCCAGGACCGGCGGAAAAATCTTGGAGCAGGAATTGGCGAGCGAAAGGGTACCGAGAAGAATGATCGCCGCAACGAACGACCGCAAATGATGGAGCGTCACAAGGTAAGTGTAGCAGGGCAGGGCGCGAGGAATCGGGAGCCAGGGCAAGAACCGTGACGGTGAGAAGAAAGGATGGCGGCCTGAAGCCGCCGCGACAATTTGTAATCGAACAAGTGTTACGGATTCAGGCGATTGTATTTTTTTAGCACGGCACGCAGTTGATCGTGCGGGAGCGCGCTGACGTGATGATTTTCTATGCCGGTCATGGACTCCGCCGCAATCATCGCGTTGATGACGGCTTCTTCGGTAGCTTCCACGGTCGCGGCGAATATCGGATCGAGCAAATCATTGGGCAGCATTTTCACGTCGACGATTTTGTCCGGACTGGCGGCGCCGGAATTTGCGGTGGAGAAAGCGATAAAAATATCGCCGGAACCGTTCCCCGAGATGCTTCCATCGCGGCCGATTCCCAGCGTGGCGCGGCGCGCGAGGCGCTTCAACTGGTGCGACACCAGCGGCGCATCCGTTGCAATGACGATGATGATGGAGCCACGCTCCGAAATTTCGGACGGCTGGTAGCCATACGGATCTTCCGAAGAAATTTCCCGCCCCACGGGAATTCCCGCAACGCGGAAATTCTGTCGCGAGCCATAGTTGCATTGCACCAGCACTCCGATGGTGTAGCCGCCCTGTTTTACCGTAAGCTTTCGCGACGAAGTGCCGATTCCACCTTTGTATCCGTTGCAAACCATACCGGTGCCACCGCCGACGGCACCTTCTTCGACCGGGCCGGCATGCGCCGAATCGATGGCGTTAAAGACGTGTTCCGGTTTGACGTGAAAACCGTTGATGTCGTTCAACCAACCGTCCCAGGTTTCCGCAACAACCGGGAGCGACCACCAGTAGCCGGTCGCGTCGGGCTGGCCATGATTCACGCGCCACTGGATGACGCTGTCGCGTACGGTGCCGACGCTGTGCGTGTTTGTGATCATCACGGGCCCTTCGAGAAAGCCAGATTCTTCCACCCACGCGGTACCAGTCATTTCGCCGTTCCCATTTTGTGTGTACCAGCCGGCAAAAACGGGATTCATCATGGAATCTTTGCCGCGAGGAAGAACCGCGGTGACTCCGGTGCGAACGGGACCTTTGCCGACGACAAGTTTTCCTTCGCCGGAGATCAGCGTGGTGTGGCCAACGGTTACTCCGACAACGTCGGTGATGGCGTTATTCGGGCCGGGCGTGCCGTCAAATGGAAGGCCGAGATCGCGAGCGCGCGGTTTGCTTGTAGATTTTCCTTGAGCCGCAACGGGCGACGCGAAAACGAAGAGAGCAGCTGCGATCAGAAATAAATTCGCGAAAGTGCGCTTCACTAGAATCCCCCATAATCAAATGAACCGTTAACCATTAGAACAGGGAATAACCGCTTATCAAGCAGAAAAGACGGTGTTGACGGCGAATCGCAAAGCATCCGCGATGACGCGGCTTTCTTCCGGCTGAAGAATAAAAGGAGGCGCCAGCAAAATGTGGTCACCGCGAACGCCGTCAACGCATCCTTGCGTGGGATAAGTCAAAACGTTTTTCTCCAGGGCGGCCTGGCGGATTTTTTCGGCGATGCCCGCTTCTTTGGGAAAAGGCTCGCGCGTAGATTTGTCTCTGACGAACTCCACTGCTTGCAACAAGCCCAGGCCGCGGATCTGGCCCACATGCGGATGGGAATCCAGCACGGCCAGTTCTTTTCGCAGCGTTTCGCCGGCGGGAATTACTTTCTCGAACAGTTTGTGAGCTTCAAGGTAATCGAAGACGGCGTTGCCTGCGGCTGTCGCTACCGGATGCGACTGATACGTAAAACCGTGCATGAACGCACCGCTGCCTTTTTCAAAGGCTTCCACGATGCGTGGCGCAACAAGAACGGCACCGAGCGGAGCATAACCGCTAGCGATTCCCTTCCCGGTAAGGATAATGTCCGGCTCGAGGCCCCAATGCTGCGACGCGAAAGGCTTCCCGGTGCGTCCCATGCCACACATCACTTCGTCTGCGATCAGCAGGATTCCGTGCTTGCGGCAGATTTCGGCGATGCGCGCCGTGTAACCGTCGACGGCTACAGCCGCGCCGAGAGTTGCACCTACGACCGGTTCAAAAATAAAGGCGGAGACGGAGGAAGCGTCGCTGGCGCGGAGGAATGCGTCGAGATCGTCGGCGCAGGCGATGTTGCACGCGGGATAAGTTTTGCCGAATGGGCAGTGGTAGCAGAAGCACGGCGCGACGTGCCCCCATTCCGGAATCATTGGTGCGTATGGCGCGCGGCGGGCAACATTGCCGCTGACGGACATCGCTCCCAGCGTGCTGCCGTGATAACTCTGTTTGCGGGAGATCACGCGATAGCGCGAAGGCTGCTGCGTCTCCAGAAAATATTGCCGCGCAAACTTGATGGCGGTTTCCGTGGCTTCCGAACCGCCGGAGGTGAAGTAGACGCGTCCGCCATTTTGAAAATTCCTCGGCGCTATGGCGAGGATTCGCGCTGCCAGTTTTTCGGCTTGTTCTGAGTGAAACTGCGTGGTGTGCGCGAAAGCGATCTGGTCCGATTGCGCGGCCATCCCGCTGCCGATTTCTTTGACCCCGTGGCCAATGCTGATCACCGCCGCTTGGCCGGAGGCGTCCAGGAAACGCCGGCCGTCCGCAGCCACGATCCAGGAACCTTCGCCACGAACCGCGATCGGATAGGGTTTGCGGAGATTGCGAGAAAAAAGCGACGACGCATGAATTACCGTAGGCATACGGGAAGATTGTAACAAGAAGTTATCTTGTAAGCCGAGCCGCACGGGCTGCATTGCTCAGTAGAGAACGGGTGTGTGATACGCTTGCGCGGATTTGGAGGCCTGGTGAAAAACCGTTTGTTTCGCGGGAATTCTCTATTCGTACTTATCCTTGGCTTACAGTTCGTGGCTGCTTTCGCGGCCAACGGACAAAATACGCCGTCCCAAACGCAGCAGAAAGCCGTGAGGCTGTCGGTAGATCTGCGGAACGCAGCGCGGCGCAGCTTCGCGGCAAAGTTAATTTTTCCGGTGAAGGCGGGCCCGCTGACGCTGGTTTATCCGAAATGGATTCAGGGCGAGCACGCACCAACCGGACCGATCCTCGATTTGACCGGGCTGAAATTTGTCGCCGGGGGGAAAGAAATCAGCTGGCGGCGCGACAGCGTTGACATGTATGCGTTTCATTTGGAAGTACCGGCAAGGGCGGACGAACTGGAAGCGAGCCTGATCTATCTTTCGCCGCCGGATGCGGGTGGGGGACGCGAAGTACCATCGGCCACCGCGCAGCTCGCCGTTCTCAACTGGTATCTCGTGACGCTATATCCCGAAGGAGTGAAGACCGACGACCTGACGTATATCGCGAGTCTGCGGCTTCCCGCGAATTGGAGTTATGGGACCGCTCTTCCGGTTGCGAAGGACACCGGAGAAGAAATTTCGTTCGCGCCCGCATCACTGACCACGCTGATCGATTCGCCAGTGATCACCGGAGCCAACCTGCGCCGCTTTGACCTATCGCCTGGACAAAAGCCCACGCACTTTTTGCACGCCGCCGCAGATAGCGTGGCGGCGCTGGACATTAAGCCGGTGCAACTTCAGCACATGCGGCAACTGATTGCGGAATCCGGCGCTTTATTCGGCGCGCGGCACTACCGGCGGTACGATTTTCTACTGACGCTGACCGACAAGCTGCAGCCCGATGGCATTGAGCATCATGAATCGAGCGATAATCGCGTGCCGGAGACGACATTCCTCGATCCAGACGTGATGGAAACACAGATGGACCTGCTGGCGCATGAGTTCACGCATTCGTGGAACGGGAAATATCGGCGGCCCGCTGGATTGGTGGCCAGCGATTATCAAACGCCTTTGAAGGGCGATCTTCTGTGGGTGTATGAAGGGATGACGCAATATTACGGAATCATGCTCTCGGGGCGGTCTGGCATGTGGACTCCGGACAAATTGCGTGAATATCTTGCGGCAACCGCGGCCTATTTGAACAATCGACCGGGGCGCACCTGGCGGGACCTGGAAGACACCGCCATTTCCTCGCAAATTCTGTATAGCTCGCCGGCGTTCGGCGCGTCGTGGCGTCGCAGCGTGGATTATTACGATGAGGGCTTGTTGATCTGGCTGGAAGCAGACACGATTATCCGGCGCGAGACGAACGGCAAGAAGTCGTTGGATGATTTTTGCCGGAACTTTGAGGGCGGAGAGAACGTGGAGCTTCACGTGGAACCGCGTGTAGTGCCGTACAACTTTGAAGATTTGGTGGCGGCAATGAATGGAGTTGTTGCCTACGACTGGAAGACTTTTTTTTCCGAGCGGCTACACACACATGGGCCGGGCGCACCGCTGGGCGGACTGGAAAACAGCGGGTGGAAGCTGGTGTTCAACGAGACCATGAACGACCACCAGCGCTCGGAGGAAATCGTGGAGCAGGATATGAACGAGCAGTTCACGCTGGGAATGGACGTGCACGCAGCGGGTGGCGAACAGAGCGATCGGATTCTGGATGTGGTCCCGGGTTCACCGGCGGCTCGGGCTGGATTGGCGCCGGGCATGCGGTTGGTGGCGGTGAATGGACGCAAGTGGACGCCTGATTTGTTGCGCGATGCGATTCAGCGCGCGAAGAATTCGAAAGAGCCCATTGACCTGCTCGCGGAGAACGATGATTTCTTCCAGAGTTACAAAGTGGATTATCACGGCGGGTTGAAATATCCGCATCTTGAGGCGATTCCTGGGAAGACGGATGTGCTTGGAGAGATTGCAAAGATGAAGGCTGCGGCTGTGGGGGAAAAATAGGAAGTAAGGAAATAAAGAGGCAGGAAGCAAGGAGATAAGAAGTGGCTGAGTTGAGTTTCAACGTTTGATGGCGGCACACATCTCGCAGGGGCTACTACGCACAATTGGGCGTTGGGGTCTGACGGCGCTGATGGTGAATTCGATCCTCGGCGTGAGTGTTTTTCGTTTGCCGGCGGATCTGGCCGGGAAACTTGGCGGATTGAGTCCGTGGAGCTGCGTGGCAGCGGGTGCGGGAGTGCTGATCATCGCCGGATGCATCGCGGAAGTATCGTCGCGGTACGGCGAGACGGGCGGGCTTTATCTTTACGCGCGGGATGCACTTGGACAATTCCCCGGAATTGTGGTGGCGTGGTTGATGTGGCTGACGCGAATCGCCGCGCCTGCTGCTGCGGCAAATCTGTTTTGCGGATATATGGGGAGGTTCGTGCCAATTCTGGGGACGCGTAGCGGCGAGTTGGTGATGTTAGTGCTGTTGATCGGGTCGCTGGCGCTGTTCAATTTTTTTGGCGTGAAGATGGGCGGAAATGTCAGCAATGTTTTTACCGCGGTGAAGGTGGGCTTCCTGCTGTTCTTCGTGGCGGCTGGACTATTTGCGTGGCTCACGCGGACGGAAATTCGTGTGCCGTTAGTCACTCCCGCTACAACGTTTCATGATTGGTTTTCCGCAATGCTGCTGCTGGTGTACGCGTACGGTGGGTTTGAAGGTGCCTTGTTTGTCGGCGGCGAGACGAAGAATCCCCAACGTGACACGCCGGTCGCGCTGTTGCTGGCGCTTGTGGTTGTTTGCGGAGTGTATACCCTGGTGCAATTTGTGGTTGTGGCCACGCTGCCGAACGCTTCTCTTTCTACGGGGCCGCTGGCAGACGCGGCGCAGCGCTTTATGGGAGGCGTGGGTGGCGCGGCGATGACGGTGGCCGCGCTGGTTTCAGCATTTGGATATTTGAGCGCAAATCTGTTGCATTCTCCGCGGATTGCGTTTGCGCTGGCGGAACACGGCGAGTTCCCTTCCGGGTTGGCGGCGATTCATCCAAAATATCGAACGCCGTACGTTTCGATTTTCGTGTACGCCGCGCTGGTGATCGCGTTCGCGGCGCTGGGGAATTTCAAGTGGAACGCGGTGTTGTCCGCAGTGTCGCGGCTGGCGGTGTATGGGGCGATGGCAGTGGCCGTGCCTGTATTGCGGAGGCGGAATGATGGAAAGGCGACGTTCCGGCTGCCAATGGTGTGGTTCTTCGTGGGAGGGACACTGCTGTATTGTGCTGTGCTTCTAACACAGATGGGCCGCAGCGAATTTCTTGTGGTTGGCGCGACGTGTGCGATTGCCGCCGTGAACTGGCTCGTGGTAAGGAGGTGATGGGGGCTATGTCAGTGGCGATTCTTGGAATTGAGGACAAGTCATGACATGATTCGCCGGGATGACTTGCCTCTTCGGAAAAAATAAATGGTTGAGCCCATTTCTTCGGGGGCTAAGGGCCCGGTGCATGTAGGGACGTGAGAAAGGTGCCCGCCTAGGCCCTTCGCTACTCAAGGTAAAAAGGCGGCCGCTACACAGGCGAAGAAGAGGGAATCGGAGCGATTGATGAAATATTCGAGAAGAACTGGACGGTTGGTGATGTTGGTGACGCTGCTCGCGGGCTTATTGAATGTCGGTGCGGCGTTTGCGCAGACTAAGCATGCCATGACGGTGGATGATTTGTTGAAGCTGCACCGGATTTCGGGGCCGGAGGTTAGCCGCGATGGGAAGTGGGTGGCGTACGCGGTGTCGACGCCGGACATCGACGCGAATCGCGGCGTAAGCAACATCTGGATCATTGCCACGACGGGCGGCGAGGCGGTGCAGGTGACGCAGGGCGGACGGGACAGTTCGCCGGCTTGGTCTCCGGATGGCAAGCGCCTGGCTTTTATTTCCGCGCGGGATGGCAGTTCGCAGGTGTACGTGATTTCGATGGATGGCGGCGAAGGGCGCAAGGTGACGCAACTTTCTACCGGCGCGGATTTGTTCAAGTGGGCGCCGGACGGGAAGGCGATCGCGTTTACTTCGTCCGTGTATGTGGATTGCAAAGACGATGAATGCAACCGCAAACGGGATGAGGAAAAAGAAAAGAGCAAGGTGAAGGCGCGGATTTACGATCACCTGCTGTACCGGCACTGGGATCACTGGTCGGAAGGCAAGCGCAGCCACTTATTTCTGGTGCCCTTGGATGGGAGCACGGCGGCGCGGGATTTGACGGCTGTAGCGAATTACGACGTGCCGCCGGACGAGCGCGGCGCAGCGAGCGACATTAATTTTTCGCCGGATGGCAGGGAGATTTGCTTTACCGCGGTGACGGACAAAATGGAAGCGATCAGCACCAACGGAGACTTGTTTCTGGTGCCGACCAGCGGTGGAGAGGCGAGGAAGATAACCGGCAGCAATCCGGGGTTCGATGGCAACCCGGTGTATTCGCCGGATGGAAAATATATTGCGTACCACGCGCAGCTTACCGCGGGATACGAAGCGGACCGCTGGCGGGTGATGCTTTATGACCGGCAGAGCGGAAAGACGGAGAACATTTCCGAGAGCTTCGACCGCAGCGCGGAGAATCTGGCGTGGTCGCCGGACGGCAAGACGATTTACTTCACGGCGGAAAATGAAACGCTGCAGCCAGTGTATGCGATGGAAGCCAAGGCTGGAGCAACACCGAAAAAACTTGCGGATGGATTCAACAGCACGTTTTCGTTTAGTGGGGATGGAAGAACGCTGGTGACGGAGCGCACCAGCCTGACGATGCCCGGCGAGCTGTTTGTAGCTGCGGGCGACGGCAGCGGACTGAAACAATTGACCCACGCCAACGACGCATTGTTGGCGACACTGGAACTGAGCGAGCCGGAAACTTTTTGGTTTGAGGGCGCGAACGGCACGAAGGTGCAGGCAATGCTGCTGCGGCCGGCGAACTTTGCGGCCACCAGCAAATATCCGCTGCTGGTGCTGCTGCATGGCGGACCACAGACGATGTTTTCCAACGCGTGGGGCTACCGCTGGAATCCACAAGTATTTTCAGCACCGGGTTACGTAACGCTGATGATCAACCGCCGCGGCTCGACAGGATATGGGCAGAGGTTTACCGACGAAATTACCAACGATTGGGGCGGGAAGCCGTACGTGGACGTGATGAAAGGCATCGATACGGCGACCGGGAAATTCGCGTTCATCGACAAAACGAAAATGGCGGCAGCCGGCGGATCGTACGGCGGGTATTTGGCGGACTGGCTGGCGACGCACACGGATCGCTTCAAGGCGATCATCAGCCATGCGGGCGTGTACGACAAAAACGCCATGCTGGCCACGGAAGAGTTGTGGTTTGAAGAACACGAAATGGAGGGCACACCCTGGGGCGCGGAGGAGAATTACAAAAAATGGTCGCCATCGACTTATGCGGGCGATCTTGGGAAATACAAAACGCCGACGCTGGTAATTGCGGGAGAGCGGGATTACCGCGTGCCGTACACGCAGTCACTGGAATTTTTCAACGCGCTGCAGAGGCAGGATGTGCCGTCGAAGCTGGTGATTTTTCCCGATGAGGGGCATTGGGTATTGAAGCCGCAGAACAGCCAATTGTGGTACAGGACGTTTTTGGATTGGCTGGCAATGTATTTGAAGTGAAGAGGTAGGAAGTAAGGAAGTAGGAATGACGCCGGGGTATAAGCTCGTGCCGGTCCCATCGATTGTGGCGCGTGGTGATCTCGCCAGGGTCCCTCCGCTGCGCGCCGCATTCGCGGCGCTTCGGTCGGGATGACAGAGCAGGAAAGACGTAGCTTCAAGATTGGCTCGCCTCCGCCCCTACAGGGAATAGCAGAACGTCGCGCCTAGCCGGCACCTGCCCCGAAACCGCCCGCCTCGGAAGGCGGCCGCTACATAGGCAGGCTCAACGGCAACCCCAAGAGCACAGCCAGGACTCATCTCGCTAACTGCGCGAGATGGGGAAGAATTGGCTGTGCCACATAGGAAAAGATGGCGCAAGACGCTGCGAGCGTGCGGACTTGCCTGCGGCAAGCAGGCATGGGGCGCAGCAGTGCTGCGCTCCTACACAGAATAAGAGAACGGCTCACCGAGCGGTCAGGTTGCGGCGAGTTTTTGGATGGTGCGGCGGAGAAAACGGAAGAGGTGGTAGAGCAGGACCAGGGAAATTAAGACGAGGATGACGGTGACGACGATGGCGGTCGTGGGATGCGCAGAGGAGAACCAGGCGAGCCAAATGGCCAGGAGATCTTCGCCAAGGCTGAGAGCCCAATTGCTGAGCGGCTCGGGGGACATGTTGGCGGCGGCTCGAGCGCTGGCTTTCGTGCCATGCGAGGTGAGCGCGATGCCTCCAGCGAGAAGGGCAGCTCCCCAGCGCCAAGGTTCGGGAGCGGCGGCGGTGGCGCTAAAGGCTAGGAGGGCGGCCGCGGGAGGACGGATGAAGGTGTGCACCGCTTGCCAGACGGAATCGATGTAGGGCACTTTGTCGGCAAGAAACTCGATGACATACAGGACCGCGGCGACGCCGAGCACAATGGGATTCGAAAGTACGTGAAGCTGCGCGGGAAGATGGATGATGCCGAAGCGCTCCAGAAGGCCGAGCGTGGCGACAGTGGCGTAGAGATTAAGACCCGAGGAAAAACCGGCGCCGAGAACCAGGCTGATTGTTTCGAGAGGATTCATGGGCTCGTCGATCCCGTGCGTGGCGGTAGATGCAAAGATAGCATGGAAGAGGATGCGATTCGCGACGGACCTCAGGGGCTGAAGCCCAATCTAGGTTGCTGGTAATGTCGGAGCTAAAGCTCCGCCCCCCGGTGCCGTAAGACAGACAACAGAAGAGCACAGCGAGCAATGGCTGTGCCACAGTCGGAGGTGCGGTATAAAAAAACGTCCCGGCGGTGAGCCGGGACGTTGGAGGGAAGACAAATTATAAGTCAGTGTCTCACTGGCTGGGCAACATCAAGCGCGTCCAACCAGTGGTGTTGATGTCGCGGAACAATGGAGTCCGCGGCGGCAGCAACGCAGGAGTCAGGAAGTTGGTGTCGAAGTTGTAGCCGCGGCTTGGCGGTCCGTACACCGTATTGCAGCACTTGAAGGTGCCATTGGCTTGGCGGCTGTAGAACAAGTCGATGATGGAGCCCTCGTATTCGAGGGTGCCTCCCCACGATTCGATGTAGCGGAGGAAGTTGTGCACACCGCCATCGGTGCCGTAGTCCTGGCCGATGATGGAGCTCGACCCGGAAGGTTGCGGGAAGTAGTTGGTGGCGCCACCGATGACCGCGACGCGGTACCAGGTGGTGTTCCCGTTGCGAAGCGCGGTGGAATAAGGACTGCTGAAAGAGTTCATGTCATTCCACTGATCGGAAAGAAGCGTAACCGCGTCGCCGGCTACGGAAGCCGCGATGGTTGGATCGCTCCATCCGTTTCCGCCGGAGTTGGCGTTGAAGTCTCCCTGGATGTAGACGGGATTCTCGGAGGTAATCGTCAAGCCGCAGTTGTTTCCGCCCGGGCACGGGCCAACGGCGGTCAAAAGGTTGCCGTTAACAATTTTAACCGCGCGGCGGAAGAAGAGCGGAGCGTTTTGACGTGCGGCATCGGTATTGGCGGCGACCATCATGGGCCAAATGTTGTCGGTGACATAGCTGGGAACCGCGGTGCAATTCGCGTTGTTAACGACCCCAGTACCTGCCAACGTTTTGAACACGCCAATCTGACCCGGGAGGAGTGTTGGGACACCGGGACCGTTCTGAGCGCCGACCGCATGGATGTAACTTGCGGACGCGCCGTAGTAGTAGAGGCTGCCAGCGAACGTAGTGTTTGCGTTTTCGTCTTCGCCGGTATCCAGGGAAGCGTTGGGGCAACCGGTGGTGGGGTTCTGCGGGCTGTTGACGAGGTCCGTCCAGCCATATTCACCGGTTTCATTCTTGGTGTAGGAAAGCGGAGGCCAGCCACCAGTAATCGTCTGCGAGCCGGCATAGTTACCGCGACGATCCGAAATATAGACCACGTAGTTATTGGGAGCGACCGCGGGGTCTTTCGTGTTTTGTCCGGAGGTGGTGAGACTGCCGAGTGGAGTGATAATCTTTCCACCGAAGAAACCGGCGAGATTTTTGCCGTCGAGTTCGATGTAGTGCATGGTGCCGTTCAGCGTCGGGCGTGCAACGGGGACGGTATTGTCCATCGCAGCATCTCGAAGGGTGCCTTCACGAGTATCGAAGAGCACGTTGGGCCAAACGTCGGTGATGGAGGGAGCCCATTGGCCGCCGGTCTGCCAGTTCACAGGAAAATTACCTGTCGCAGGGTCGACGCCACAAGCTTGGGCCACTGTGGCCTGTACGGGAAGATTGTATGGCTTCGTGGTGTTGTTAAAGCCACCAGACGTATATGGAATGCTTGAGGGGTTATCTCGGATGCGCTCCAAACGAATGACTGCGAACGGATGGGGATCCCCGCAGGTACGGGGTGTACCGACGGTGGAAGGTCCGGTCAGGAGAGACGCGCCGGCCGGCCAGTTCGGGCCGTTCTGGAAACCAAGCGCGGCGGTAGGCGGTGCCGGGATAGAAGGAAAAGGAAGTGCGGCAGGGGCCATTTGCGCAACGGTGCCGGGCCATTGCGAATTTAGAGTTGTACCGTTCCAAGATTGAGGAACCGGGTTGATGTTGCGGCCCACGTATCCGTAGCTCAGGACTTCCAGCGTTACGTCCTTCCAAGTGCCGCAAGGGCTCCCGTAGGCAAGTTGTTCTTCGATCTTGATGAAGCCCTTAATGATCGGCCAAGGCGTACCGTCGCCCTGCGTGCTCGGCGTCCAGTAACCGTCGAACGGGTTGTACGCACCGGTGGAGTTCGGAGAACTCGAACCAGATGCCGCCAGGGGGATCAGCGGAACTTTGTTGGCATTCATCAGGTTGGTGAGCGTAACCAAAGGTGCATAAGCGGAGGTTGACCAAGTGGCGGTCGGCGTTGCCATCTTGCTCAAATCGAAAGGCTGCGTGCCGCCGTCGATGCAGGGAAGGTTCATAAGGTCCTGCGCGTTGTCCGAAATAAGAACGCGCAAGCTGGCTTGGGCAAAGTAGCGCTCACCGGTCACGTTGGTAGGCTCGCCGCTCTGGGCACGGCGGATGAGGTCAACGGATTGCGTGGTGCCGGTACCGATGGTGACGATGCCGAGATTCAGCTTTTGCGCACCAGTAGAGAGCGCGGGATACGCGCTGCCCTCGCCATTGATGAGGTTGCCGTTGTAAAGAACTTTGGAAATATTGGGCCAGTTGTTGTCTGGGCCGGAACCAAGAGTTCCTGCAAGGCTGCCTTCGTTCATGCCCAAGGCGCGGACATTGCCGCTACCAGGCTGCGTGGTGATGTCAACCGTTCCCGTGTAATTGGTGGAGGTGTTCCAGCCGTTCTCCAAGTTGGTGCGGATAACGTCCTTGTACGCATCGACTTTGTCGGAGAGTGTCAACGTGCTGCCGCCGGCAAGGAAGAGATTTCCGTTCGTATGTGTGCGGCCACCGAAGTTGAAAGTTGGGCCGGGAAAAAAGCTGAGATCGGTGTCGGAGAAGATACCGAACTGGAACATCGGGATGCCAACGGTCTGGGTGGTGCGCTGAAGTTTCACTTCGCGTCCATCAATGGTGCGCGCGTTGACTACTAAGGTGTATTCGGTTGCCATCGCGGTCATACCGACATAAGGACCGGACTTGATGGTCGAAACCGTTGGGGCGGGATTGCCGACCGCGTCCACGGCCTGCGGAGTGATGGTATAGCCATTGCCGCCGCTGCCGTTCAGATAGCTGATCCCCGGGAACGCAGGTGGCGCACTCTGGATGGCATTGATTTGGCCAATAGTGGGCGAATAGGTCTGGGTGAAGAGGTTGCCCAGCCTGGCGGTCATATCTTCCATGCCGGCTTCCGCGCCGTAGAAAGCCTGGACCTGATCGTTGTTCGAACCAGCAAGCTGCTGGTTGGACATGAGAAGGATGGCGAAACCCACGAGCATGCTGGACATCAGGAAGAGCAAGAGCATGGTCGTCAGAAGAGCGACGCCAGCGTCCTGACGGCCAGAGTTTCTGGATTTGAGCGTGTTCTTGATCATAATCATGTCCTCTTAGTTGTACCGGTTCAGATAAGCCATACTGCGAAGGCTGATCTGCGTGACCAAATTGTTTCGAGCGTAAAGGGATTTATCGCCCTGATGGGTAATGTAGCCAGAGCGTGCGCCGAGATATACGTTGACGGAACGAATTTGGGACTCGTTGTTACCGGTTGGAACGCCGGGTTGGTTGGAAGGATTGGTGGCTCCGTCCACGTAGTTGTAAGTGAACTGCATATTTTCGAGGGTCTCGCCAACCGGAGTAGGCGCGTTGAAATTAACCTGCCGAACGAGACGAACGAACGGGGGGCTGGAAACGTTGTCCAGGTAATAGCTGACCATCCAAATGCGGGTGGCCAGGGTCGGCGGGAAGCAAGCTGGAGCGCCGCCGCAAGCGCTGCTGGTCTCCAGGTAATTGATGGTGCCACCGGCTTCGGTGCGGCCATTCAGCAGGAAGGCATCGCCCGGCGCAAAGGTCAGAACCTGACCGGCGATGCTGGTTACGGCCAAAAGCGCGCTCCCATTGGTATTGGTGAACATGATGAGATCGCCGGGCTGAATCTGAATTCCGGCAGTGGTGAGATTGACGCAACTGGCGTCAAACGTGACGGTCAGCGTGTTGCCGGTGAGCTTCAGTTGGCCAGCTGGGCAGCCGGGGTCGGAGGGCGGACCCGCGGTGGCAGGCTTGTTTATTGGCTTCACGTCCAGGCTGGCGCTGTTATCTGCATACAGAATGGTGATTTCGTCGGTGAAGCTGTTGGGGTTCGATGGATTGCCAGCAGTTGCATCCGGGGCGGTGATCAGTGGGCCCATAGCCTGCCCGGGTTCAATCGCGGGCAGTGTAGAGTTGCAGAGGGGAAAAGTGCTCTTGCCGCCCAGGACCGGGCGATTGATGGCCGGCGTGGTGCCACAAGGCGCGCTAGAGGAATTGTTCGAGGTATAGGGAATTGGAATTCCCCCGACCGGAATGCCGGTGCCAGTCTGTTGAATGTCCTGTTCCATCAAGTTCAAACCGGCGCGCAGGTTGTCGGTCATATCAGCGGTAGAGGTGACCAGCTGATTGGTTTGCGAGGCGTCGCGGAAAGCCTGCACCGCGGCGTACAGGATGACCACGGTTATACCCATGGCGATCATGAGCTCGACCAGCGTGAATCCTGCGTTTTTGAGTGACTTAGAAGTTCGCATTCGAATTCCTCACGAGAACGACGATATATAGCTCTTCAAAACGAATTGACTGGCCTGGCCCTGAAAGCTGTAGTTGATCGTGATGGTGACGTCATTGAGATTGGGGACGTTCGGGTCCGGCGTGATGGCAATGGTACGAGTCATCCAAGGGTTGAGATTGATCGTCACGTCGTCGGGCGTTCCGAGAATGTTGTCATTGCCGGGCCCAACGACAATCGTGTTGGGATTCGAAGCGTCGTCATCCGCAGTGCCAATCAAACCGTCAGGTCCGGCTGCCAGAAGAGGCTGCGGACCGTCCTTAAAAACGCCGCCTTGGCTTACATTGGCAATTTGTGCCCAGGTAAGAAGCTTGGTATCGCGCGCCGTAAACAGCGTCTCCAAAGCTTCCTGCGCTTTCTGCTGGGCAATGAATTGGATCTGCGTCTGAGCGGAAGCCTTTAGACCCTGGCTGTAAATGGCCGAGAGGGAAAGCACACCAAAACTCAGGACCGCCATGGCCACTACGGTCTCCACGAGGGTGAAGCCGGATTGCTTTCTGTTTCGTTTGAATAATTTTGTCATGGAGATTCTCCTATTCAATCCAGCCGCCGCTTGTGCCGAGGTAGGTGTAAGGGCGAACGCGGCCGGTACCCCCCATGATGGTCACTGCGCGAGTGGTGAGCGGTTGGCCCACCATGCTGACGAAAATCGTTCCGTTTAAAGGAGACAAGCCGGTGGAGTCTGTAAAGGTTCCGGTCGAGTTGAACTGCATGATCGGTGGGCCGCCATTTACGTTACCGATGCAAACCGCATTGCCGCTGCAGGTTCCAAAGCCCATCGGTGTGTCCGGAACGCCGACCGGAAGCAGGAATTGAGTCTGGCCCGGGAGAGAAACCCTGACGAGTGGGCCTGCGACTTCAGCACTGGCAGGCGCAGGTTGAATCTGATAATTGATGTGCTGAGAACCAGGAGCGGCGCCGGTAAAGGTGGTATCTACCCAGACAAAGACCGTGCGGCGCTGACTGATGGCGAGCTGGCGAGCGACGCGAAGCTGACTGACAACGACGTCCATCGCAGAGTTAGCTTTGTAGCTCTCCATGCTGCCAAAACTCTTGACCACCAGAATCCCCGCTACCGTGAATATGATTCCGACGGCAACGAGAGTTTCGAGTAGCGTGAAACCCCGCTGATGTTTTGTCCTACTTTTCATTGCTAACCTCATTCGAGATTTCCTTTGGCACAAGTGCCATTCGACGTGGGCCTCTCCGTGAGAGGATCCCAAGAATCCGCGGCTGAATCCGTAGCAGCTACACCCGGCCTACGGAACATGCCTCCAACGGTAGAGTTAACTGGATAGAGCGTGCCGGAACAACTGGACGAAGGTACTGGTTGAGAGCAGTTGGTGTTCACCCGGCCGGGGTTCCTATGTGGGCAGTTACGAAGGTTTTGCAAACTACGGAAACGAAAGTTAGCTCCAACGGTCACATGATGTTGCGTAAGTAGCTCTTAACAATGGGCATAGCGACATCGGGCAAGAATTTGAGGGGATGCACAGGAATCGAAGTGTGAGAAATCCGCGAGCGATTTGCGGAAAGGTCCTAATTCCGCTGGTACTTTTGTTTAATAATATTTGCGCACATTCCGAGCAACATTTGCGAGATTCCGGAGTGTGCGCGTCGAACGTGTGTCCGATGAGGAACGACCTACTGCGGCGAATTGGATGGAGCCGAGACGGCACAGACCGACTTCGGAGTGGAGAACCAGGGCTGCTAACTGGTAGTGGCTGTCGCTCGGCACGCTAAATTAGAGGGTGTTTCGTGCTAGGTTCTGGTCTTCCTGATTACCGAGAATTGCGGTAACGAAGTGCTAAGAGTCCGGACCGGAGACTTTTGCTATCGACGAGCTTCGCTTCGTGGCGGGCCTTGAGATTTTCAAAAAAAGGCTTTCCCTTGCCCAAAAAGATGGGATGTATGTAGATGCGAAGCTCGTCGATCAAACCAAGGTCGATCAGAGTTGCCGTGAGGCCGGGACTGCCAAAGATCAACAAGTCTTTGCCAGGTTCCTTTTTCCTTTTGGCGATTTCCATATGGATATTTTCGGTAATCAATTCTGTGTTTTTCCACGAAACATTCTTCAGGTTTTTCGAGATGACGCTCTTGGGAACGTTTTCGATCCAGTGTGCAAAGGCGATTTCGTTGGCGTTGGTGGAGGGATTGGTGGCAGCAGCGGGCCAGTAATTTGCGAAATCCTGATAGGTCACGCGTCCAAAAATCACACTATCCACGGTAGCTAGGACTGGTGTGAGAGTCTCCCAGAGCTCGGTGTCCATGCTTGCGCCAACCCAATCCATTTCACCGTTCGGTCCGGCGGTAAAGCCATCGAGCGAAATGTGCATGAGCAAGACTAAATTTCTCAAGTTCAGGTCCCTCCCTAGATGTGGCTGAGGCGAAAGTGACTGGAATATCCTGCACGCGGGATTGCCCGCGTGCAGGACGATTCGGAATTTACTTCGTCAATTACTTCGCCGGTTGCTTTGGCAAGTATTCGGCGAGACGTTCCAGAGTTTGTTTCCCGCCTTCGATAGCTCCGTATTCCTTGACCACGGTTTCGCGGTCGGCCGCGGTCGGGAAGACCATGTGAATGGTTACCTTGGTCTTGCCGGGGGCCACCGTTTCGAAGGTCCATGTCGCTTCCGAATTCACTCTGGCCGCACCTTTTCTGCCGCCGGCATGCGCGTACACGAGACGATTTGGTTTGGCGACTTCCTTGAAAATATGTTCGTTGGGATAGTCGGTACCGTCGGGACCGTGCATCACTTGCTTCCAGGTGCCACCGGGACGAACGTCCATATGTTCTATGGTGGTCGTGAATCCTCGCGGCCCCCACCAGTGTATGACCTGCTTGGGATCGGTCATGGCTTCCCACACCAATTCGCGGGGTGCATCGACGACGCGAGTGATGATAATTTCGCGATCGGCAGTGCCTGAGGCCAGGAGGTCGGTGAGTTTTTCGAGGCTTTGCGTCCAGCCAGCTTCCATGCCCTTCAAATATTCCGCGGCATAGTCCACCAAGGCCGTTCCGCGGGTTTGCAAGGCGAGCTTGGTTTTGCCGTTTTCTTCAGTGAAAGTGACGGTGGTGAGTCCATCGAGGATCGGATTGCCATCCTTGTCGGTGGCGATGTTGGTGAAGACCAGGCGCTCGGGTGGGACGATCTCGCGATACACGCCGCCGCACGGATAGTCCGTGCCATCTGGGCTGCGCATCACGATTCGCCAGGCGCCGCCGACGCGCGCGTCCACTTCACAAACAGGATTGGTAAATATTCTTGGCCCCCACCACGTCGCGAGACGATGTGGTTCGATCCACGCGCTGAAGACCAGGTCACGGGGCGCGTCATAAATGCGCTCGATGGTGATTTCGCGTTCGTGTTTGGCGGAAGCGACTGCAGAGCTACTTTGTTTGTCCATGTTTTCTTCCTAGTTTTTTTTTGGATTGAACATCGCGGAGATATTCGTCGAGGCGATCAAGGCTTTCTTCGTAGAAGCGGCGATAGTGATCGACCCAGTCGGCAACTTCCCGAAGCGGCGCGGCGTGCAGCTGGCAGGGCCGCCACTGGGCCTCGCGGCTCCGTGCGATCAGCCCGACGCGCTCGAGGACTTTCAGGTGTTTGGAAATGGCCGGCATGCTCATCTCAAAGGGCTCGGCAAGCTGGGTCACCGAGGCTTCGCCGGAGGAAAGACGAGCCAGGATGGCGCGGCGGGTGGGATCCGCGAGAGCAGCGAAGGTGGAGGAGAGGTGATCAGTGGCCATTTGTATTTAACCTAATGGTTAAATACAATAGAAGCGTTTCGCGTGTCAAGCGAATTTTGGAATTTATCGGGCAGCGAAACTAGCTTCCGTAAATTTTGCGGAAAGCAGAGAGACAGTCCTTGGCGTCTTCCAGCTCAGCGGCGTGTACGACTTCCTGTTCAATCAGATAGAACTCCACCCCACCAACGGATTCTGCAGCGGCGAAGATGGCCTTCCAGTCCGCGGCTCCCTGGCCCCAGGCTACGCCGTAGCCGGCCTTGGCGGACCAATCTTTGAGGTGTAGCGAGCGGATTCGTCCGGGATTGGCTTGTATCCACTTCACGGGATCCGAGCCTGCTTCCAGGCATGTGCCTACATCCAACTGCAGCATTACGGACGGTTTGGTGTGTTGCGCCAAAATCTCGATGGGACGCACACCGTCCTGGGGTTCGAATTCCGTCTGGTGATTGTGGTAGCCGACCTTCAATCCTTTGGGTTCGAGCTGTTCGGCTGAACGATTCAGTACATCAGCGACTTCCTTCCATCCGGCGGCATCCGGAATGGTCGCGGAAGAGGCCATCACGGCATAGTGCGCGCCGAGGATTTGGTTCCGCTCGAGGAGTCGCGGGAGATTTTGTGACGCGAAACTCGTGGCGTCGTTGTGAGTGGAGTAGCAGTGCACGTGGAGTTGGTCGAGCACCTTGCGCATGTCCCTCGTTTCGGCTTCGCTCCAATCAAAGTACGGTGCGTAAAATTCGACGCACTCGTAGCCCATTTCGGCTACGGATCGCACCGTTGCCTGGGGATCTTTTTTCAGGGATTCCCTGACGGAGTAAAGCTCCAGGCCAACGGGGATGCATTTCGCGGAGGGAGATTCGAGGGATGGCAGGGATAGCCAATGAGCGGCGGGTAGACAGGTGGCGGCAGCCAGGAAGTCGCGCCGTGACCAGCGGTTTGTCTTCATCGTTACTGGAGTGTCCTTTCCAGGTTATTTTTTGTAGCGCTAAGATAGCATCAATCGTCCTAGTGTTCAGAAGTCGCTACTGAGTGAACGCTGCCAAGGAGGGGATTCCATGATTCGAGGCTTTCTTGTTCTCGCGTTGCTTTCCATGGGCGCAAACGGCATCTTGAACTTTGCGGCACCAGCACATTCGCCGAGCCAGGCGTCCTGCGCCCAAGATCGTGACGCTTGGGTGATGCAAACTCTCGCAAAAATGGAAAGCATCCAACCCGGGATGACGCGAGCGCAGCTTCTTACGGTCTTCACTACGGAAGGAGGTCTCTCAGATGGACTGCACCGTACATATGTCAGCCGAGAGTGTGGGTATTTCAAAGTTGATGTCGAGTTTGAGCCGGTTGGCCGACCAGCTCGTGACAAGGACAGCAGGGTGACGGTTGTTGAAGACAATCGGGACGTTGTCGTGCGGATTTCGCGACCGTTCCTGCAAGCCAGTGTCGCGGACTAAGTTGCCAGCTGCAGAGCCTGCTTATTTGAAATGCCGTCAAATTAGTTGCCGGTGGGAATGATGCCTGCGTTTTCTACCATGAGTACGACGGTGCGTTGAGGGGCGCGGGTGCGATGCAGGACACCTTTTGGAACGACAAAGCCATGCCTCGGGTGGAGAGTGACCAGGCGATCTTCCAGATCGATCAAAAGTTGACCTTCGATGACGTAGAAGAATTCGTCGTCCTCGTCGTGCTTGTGCCAGTGGTATTCACCGCAGAAAACTCCCAAGCGCACGACCGAGCCGTTCACCTGGCAGAGCGTCTGGTTGTACCACTGAAATTTGCAATCATCGGCGAGCTGTTTTTCATCCACGATTTCCAGCGGCTGATAGTAAATGTTCAAACGGGTTTCATACGGATAAGACGGTGTATCGCTCATTGCAGGACCTCCCAAACCCGGCATATCGCGCGGTTTTTAGAGTAAGCGAGAGGAACTTCAGAGATAGATGCAATATGGACTGGTTAGCCCTGGCGACGGCGGTTGGCTACAGTGCGTCTGTTTTGAACGCAGAAGAAGTTGTCGACGCGACGTACGCGATCAGACAACTAGTCGAGTAGGTCCGGTTCGTCGCGGGTGATGCGCGCGAGGAGCGGCTGAAACTGGAACCACCCCGCGAAGTGACTACCGACTTGCTCCCGCGTCGTCAGCGCGTGGGAATGATCGATCTTTACCGGCTCACCGGCGGCTTCGGCGAGTAATTGCGCCTGGCAACTTCTGTCCATGGTGATGAACCACCAGGCAGCCTCTTCCACGGTTTCGCCCACGGTGAGCAAGCCGTGGTTCCGCAGGATGGCGGCCTTGTGCGGACCGAGAGTTTTCGCGATGCGCTCGCCTTCGGAGGTTTCGAACACTACGCCGGTGTAGTCCGCGAATAATCCGTGGTCCTCGTAAAAAGCGCAAGCATCCTGGGTGATGGGATCGAGCAGACGGCCGAGCGAGGCCCAAGATTTTCCGTACATGGAATGCGCATGGGCCGCCGCGATAACGTCGGGACGCGCCGCGTGTATCTGCGAGTGAATCGCAAAAGCCGCCGCATTTACCGGATGCTTGCCTTCGACGACCTGGCCGCGATGGTTCACCAGAATCAGATCGGACGCGCGGATCTGGCCGAAGTGCACTCCGAAAGGATTGACCCAGAAATGATCGAGTTGTTCGGGATCCCGCGCGGTGATGTGACCGGCGATTCCTTCATCAAAACCGAAACGCGAAAACAGGCGAAAGGCGGCGGCCAACATGCGTTTGCGATGCAGGCGCTCTTCGGCGGCGCTGGCGAATTTGGGTGGTTGTGGAACGTTGGGCGCGCTTGCGACGGTGGGTGACATTTTGCCTCCAGGACGTGGAAGGGTAAAGCTTACGTCGTTTGGTATGAAAATGCGACAAGCCGGATGGCTGCGTTTAACCGTTAACGAGCGTCAAGGCGATTCGTCAGGCGTTTGCCAAAAATCGTGACGACGGCTGCGACGGTTAACCAGAGCGTGATTGCATACAGCGCATACCACATCACTTCTTGCCCAGCCGTTAAACGCGGAGGACTGAAAACAACAAGGGAGCCGGTGGAACTTACATGCATTAGCTGGGCTAACAACACGCTATTAGTGTTGCTGTATGTCCAGGAGATGAGCACTCTCATGGCGGTCATGGCAGACGTGAACGCCAGAAAAAATGGGAACCAGTAGGCGCCATGTGGCGTAGCGGCCCCAAGAAAGTCAATGACTGGCAAGTGCCAAAGGCCCCAAAGCAGTCCCAGGAAGATGCTGGGGGCTAAGGCGGTGTACTGCGAACGCATTTTCGGGAAGGCATAGCCCGTCCAGCCGATCTCTTCCAGATATCCCGCGGGAACTCCGAACAAAATGCCCAGTGGAAAAAAGTTGGGGGCGTAAGACGGGGACACCCAGGTCTTCAAAACGAAGAGAACGGCGAGCACCAGGGTGGGAGGAATGAAAAGCGCAGCGTACCAGCGCAACGGAAACCGCCAGCGGAACATGCGGGAAAAGAGGTCGAGGACTCCGCTTTTCCCATCGAGGATTCTGGTTAGAGCGATGCCCGTAAGGCTTGGCCCGAGAAGCATGGCAGGAAACATAAGAATACCGGTTAGTTTCGGCAGAGGTTCGTGGCGAAAGAGATGTGGCGCGGCTACCAAAAAAGCTCCAAGCCAAGAAATCGTGAAGGTCAGCACAAAGTAGGCGGCAACAGGATGCCGCCCGAGACGAGTTGTATCTTTATTCGAGAGTGGCTGTTGTGCTGACATGGCTCCGGTCGCATCTTACCCGCAACAGCTGGCGATCTCCGCATCAACATCTATTCTCAGATTCTATTCTCAAGAGGCCATGATCCCCGCTAAAATTAGTTTTGGGTCGGCACGAAATTGGGCTCAATAAAAAAGTGGCTCAAGAATCGACTGGCCAAGGGTTTCTAACTCAGTGATAGAATTGCAGTAACCGATGCGCCCGTAGCTCAGCTGGATAGAGCGTCTGCCTTCTAAGCAGAGGGTCGGGAGTTCGAGCCTCCCCGGGCGCGCCATTTTCTTGAAGCAAATAAATCGACTTCAAGACCCACGTAGAAAATCTTCTGCCTCGGCTATTTTTCGCTTGTCTGCTCCGTCGCGCTTACACTCGCAAGGTGAACTGCAACTCCAATTCGATTTTGTTGGAGATTCGAGCTATAGTGCGGCCAGTGATTTTCAGTCGGGTGCCACTTCGGGCGATGCGGCAGTAACCATTGCGAGTTTGCGAGAAAGATTATTGGGCGGGATTTTTCGTCCTGGACTACTTTTGAACTACTGGTACCCCTAACTAGTGTCGGACACAAATCGAATTAGCTTGTCACAGAGTATTTTGCTTCGCAGTTGGTGCGTGACGGCTGTGCTTAGCTGGCTTTGTGGATTTTTGTGGCCGGGAATGACGCGCGGGCAGAATGCTGTTTTCTCACCGGAAACCACGGCGCCAACGGTTGCTTCCGGCGCGCAGCGCGATGCGAATTGCCGGATCATCTACCTGGGATTCGTCGGGGCCCTGGAGCCTTCGCAGAATAAACATTCTGGAGTAGTGCAAATTGGACAGACGCTGCGCGGTGACGAATATCCCGACGTATGCGCCCGGTCGTTTTCGCCGTACGTGTGGACCGATGGGTTGAGTTGGTTGTTGAAGCACTTCCCTGCTCATTCCGGAGTGCTGACCGCGGATGAATTGCAACATTGCCCGAAAGTGATTCTTGTAGGGCACAGCATGGGCGGCTGGGCGATGATAAGCGTGGCGCGAGATTTGCGTGACCGGAATATTCCCGTGGAGTTGACGATTCAAGTGGATAGCGTGGGGATTACCGACTACACCGTGCCGCGAAACGTAAAGGCCGGGGCGATTTTTCACGCACGCGATGTTCTGGTTTTCATGACCACGAAAAACCTGCGGCTGGAAGATGCCAGCCACACGAAAATCCTGGCGAACGTTACCGTGGAGCACGCCGGGCATGAATCCATCACGCGAGATCCGCGCATTCGCGAACTGGTGATGAAAACGATTGAGAGTCTGCGGGCCGCGCAGGCGTTAAAGGCGACGGCTGATTAGCTGATGTTGCAGCCGGCTTGAAATAGCAAGAGAAAGGCGGCCGCCTCAGCGCTTCGCTCCGCTCAGGGTGAAAAAGCGGCCGCTACAAAATGCTAATTCCTCCGGAGCTAGTACTCACGTAAATACACGGATGCTGGTACAACCTTCGCGGCGACGGCGGGTTATATTCGGTGAGCCCAAAACAGTTTGCGAATGGGGCATCTTGAGGGGAGATACAGTTATGAGAAATTCACGGTGGTTAAAACAGATGGTGGCGACTGCGGGATTGACGGCGCTGATCGGCACGCCGGCATTGATGGCGCAAGAAACGCCGCAAAGCCAGGACCAGGGCGCGACGATGCAGCCCGGTCAACGGCATCAGGACGAACTAGCGAAGCTGAACCTTACGGATGATCAGAAAGCGAAAGTGAGCAAAATCCACGCGGACATGAAGTCGCAAATGGATGCGGTGAAAAGCGACACGACGCTGACGGCCGACCAGAAGCAGGCGAAGATGAAGCAGATTCATAAGGGTTCGCACGAGCAGGTGCTGCAAGTGCTTACGCCGGACCAGCGGCAGCAGATGAAGGCGGACGAGAAAGAGCGGAAGGCTCAGAGCGGGCAGACGACTGCGCCGCAACAGTAAGACGGGTGCAGGAGTAGTACTTGGAGGGACGGCTGATTGCCGTCCCTTTTTTTGTGCGCGAAGGTTGCGACTATCGCCAGCGCGGACTAAAAGCCCTTGCCGCGATTTGAACGTTTGAAGATATTTTGTGTTGAGTCCTTCGCCCACCCGTGTCGGATGGTCTTACGACGACAAATTACGACGTGGTCGGACGGACCGCAGAGTGCAGTTTGTCGAACGCGATCGTTCGAGTCAGGATTTGGGTATGGCGGCGCGGAGAAGTTCGGCTGCGGACTCTGGAGTTACGTCGCGCTGTGGAGCGGCGAGCAGTTCGTAGCCGACCATAAATTTTCGAACGGTGGCGGAACGTAGCAAGGGCGGAAGAAAATGCGCGTGCAAATGCTGGGCGGGATGATTAGCGCCGTCGGTGGGTTGCTGATGGAATCCCATCGAATAAGGAAAAGGAACGCCGAAGACGTTGTCGTAGAGATGCGTGAGGCGGATCAGGATGTCTGCGAGGTCCTGGCGTTCCTGAGGATTTAGATCCACAAGCGAAGCGTGATGGCGCGTGCTAAGAATAATTGTTTCGAAGGGCCACACTGCCCAGAACGGAACGAGAGCGGCGAAACTCGCATTTTGCAGAACCATGCGGGCTTTTTCCTTCCGTTCTAATTCGAGATAGCTGCATAAGAGACAGCGACGGTGGAGACGCAGAAACTCCTGCTGCTGCTGCTGCTCGCGTAGGGGCAGATTCGGGACGGTGGCGTTGGCCCAGATCTGGCAATGCGGATGTGGATTGCTGGCGCCCATCAAGAGGCCGCGATTTTCAAAAATTTGAACGTGATTGACCCAATCGAGCGAACCGAGCTGCGTGTATTGATCGGCCCAGGCATCGACAACGGAGACGACGGCGGGCTTTTCCATCTGACCTAGAGAGAGATTGTGTTGTGCCGAGAAGCACAGGACGCGGCAAATCCCGCGCTCTGTTTGCGCGATCAGGAGCTTGTTCTCGTCGATGGAAACTGCGGGCGGCGCCGGCAGAAGCGCCGCGAAATCATTGTCGAAGACAAACGTAGACGTGTAGGCGGGATTGCGGACGCCGCCGGCGCGCTGGTTTCCGGGACAAAGATAGCAATCCGGGTCATAGCCCGGCGATTGAGTAGAAGGAATGGATTCCAGTTTTCCTTGCCACGGACGCTGGGTTCGCTGCGGAGAGACAAGCACCCATTCGCCGAGAAGCGCGTTGTAGCGACGATGGGGAGTTTGCGCTAACAGGCTTAACGGCTCCAAGCTGGCTCCTGATACGAAAGATTTGTCATTCGACCTGGGCAGCCCCTTCGGATGCGGACGTTATATAGATGTCCGAAGCCAGGCCGGTGGCTTGCGCGTATTTCGATTCGATGTACGACTGAAAGCTTTTCACTTCTTCGCGCGCAACCAGATTCACCGTGCAACCGCCAAAACCACCGCCGGTCATGCGAGCGCCGCGGACACCTGGATGAGCGAGGGCGAGATCGACCATGACGTCCAGTTCGCGGCAGCTCACTTCGTAATCATCGCGAAGACTTTCATGAGAAGCGAGAAGAATCGGCTTGAGCGCCGGGAGATCGCCGGAGGCCAGGGCATGCACCGTTTGCTGGACACGCAGATTTTCCGTGATGATGTGGCGGCAGCGGCGATAAAGAACGCCGGGGAGTTTTGCGCGGAACTGTTCGAGTTGCGGGAGCGTGACGTCGCGGAGGGTTTGTATGTCGGGCAAAGATTCGCGGAAAAGCGCGACGGCTTGTTCGCATTCGGCGCGGCGGGCGTTGTAACCGTTTTCCGCAATGGCGTGCTTGACGTTGGTATTGCACAGAACGATGGACCAGGTTTCAGGCAGGGAGACAACTTCGAACCGGAGAGAGCGGCAGTCCAGAAAAAGCGCGCTGTTGGAGCGGCCAAAGCAGGAGATGAACTGGTCCATGATGCCGCAACGGGCCCCGGCAAAATTATTTTCGGCGCGCTGGCAGAGGAGGGCCAGTTGAACGCGATCTAGAGTGATGCCGGAATTTTGGAGCAGTGCGAGGCCGGTGGACACTTCCAGGGCCGCGGACGAGCTGAGTCCCGCGCCGATGGGGACTCGTCCACGAATATAGAGGTTGGCACCGCGGAGGGCATGACCGAGGCGTTGGAGTTCAGCTGCAACGCCGAGGGGGTAATCGCTCCATGAGTGGGTAGGCTCGGGCGAGCCGGAGCCGAGGTCTGTGACAGCGAGGGAGTCGAGATTTTCGGAGTAGATGACGAGTTTTCGATCGTCGCGTGGAGAAATCGCTACCCAGCAATAGAGATCGATGGCGGCGGGCAAAACGAAGCCGCCGTTGTAATCGGTGTGTTCACCGATGAGATTGGTGCGGCCGGGGGCCCGGAAAATAAGCGGCCGTGCCTGAAAGCGCTGAAGGAAGGCGTCGGCGATTGGGATTTCGCTATCGGGGCTCAAAAATGGTCCTGAAGGAAGGATACACGCGGCCGTCCACTTTGCCATGAAAAGTACTTGACATGGAGAAGCCCAAGCGTACTCTGGAGGCAAGCAATCTTCCGAAGCAGGCGAGGCCTATGAACATGGAGCATTCTTCTCAAACACGAGAATCCCCTTCGCAACCGTTCCGAGAGTTATTTACAAATGCGGTTAGATTTTGGGAGCCTTGGCGGCTGCTCTACAACATTGTTCTCTGCTTGGTTGTGGCGGTCTGGCTGGTAGCTACCTGGCCTCATTTCCGCCCTGCAATGAACCCGCAATCGTTGTTGCTTCTCGTGGTTCTCGGACTGATAGCGAATGTTTGCTATTGCGCCGCATACCTTCTAGACGTACCGATGCAGCAGTCGGCATTTCATGAAGGCTGGAAGAAGCGGCGTTGGGCACTTTGGCTGGTGGGAATGCTATTTGCAATTGTTTTGGCAAACTATTGGATCGTCGACGAAATCTATCCATTCGTTGGCTAATTGACGGTTGAAACTGTCGCGCGCTGCGAAAGCTTGGCACAAAAGGGTCCGCAACTGGTACGCTCCGCTACCTAACAGTGATGTACAATCGCGCTGCTGGGAAGGCCAAATGGAAAACCGGAGCAGCGCATGTGCCGTGCAGGCCGTTGTGAGCGCGGCGAGAGTGTTCACGAAAGAATTCGCAGTTTGCGCTTTTGCCGTGCTGGTGCTGGCGCAATTGCTTCCGGCCCAAGATAGTTCCGGGGGCGCCGGTCCAGGATGGCCGCTGCACGATTCCGCGCCCAACCATGCGAATGCAGATGCGATAGGGACGCCGCTTCCCGTCGTCACGGCGGAGCGAGATGAGTCCTGTCTGATTTGGACAGTCACCGACCTACGCGCGGCACCCACGGTCAAAGCCGGCGAGTTGCAAGTTCCCGAAAAAGCCAGGGGAGAGTTCAGAAAAGGTTGCGGTGATTTCCGAGGCAGGAAGTTGGCTACGGCGGAAAGCCACTTGCGTAAAGCGGTCGAAGTATACCCGAAATATGCGGCCGCTTGGGTGCTGTTGGGACAGACGCTCGAAGCCGCGGGCCGAAGGGAAGATGCCCGGGGTGCGTGTTCGCAGGCTTCTACCGTGGATTCGGAATATGCGCCAGCGTATTTGTGTCTGGCGGACGTTGCAGTGCAGATGCACGAGTGGCAACAGGCTCTGGAGTTTGCGGATCGCGCATTGGTACTTGATCCGGTACAGGATGTGTACGGGAACTTCTATAGCGCCATGGCTCACTTTCACTTGGATCACTTGGCGCCGGCGGAAAGGAATGCGCAGCAAGCCATCGATGCGGATCATTTTCACCGCGTGCCGCAGGCACACCTGTTGCTAGCGCAAATTTACGCCGCGAAGCATGACTTGCATGGCGAGGCGGTACAGCTTCGAGCGTTTCTGAAGATAGCTCCCAATTCGCCGTACGCCGCGGGAGTAAGGAAGAGTTTGGCGGAAGTTGAGGGGCAGATCGAGAAGTAGGTTGTTTAACTTCGGACGCAGCTAACCTAAGGCCCAGGTTCCGAACGCGTGAACCGGGGGCACACTCCCCAAGCAAGAAGGGACCCACACCCGCAAAGCTCATATGGCGGAAAGGGCTGTTATTCTGGATGGTTCACGGAGTGTGGAAAGAGGCTACTGAGTTGCCGCCAATTATCAGTGCACAGGGGCTTGCGAAACGCTATGGAGCTTCGCCGCTGTTTACACGGCTTTCGTTCACCATTTCGGAGGGCGAGCGGATCGGAATTATCGGGCCGAACGGTTCGGGCAAATCCACGCTGCTGGAAATGTTGAGCGGCGGTGTGTCCCCGGACAGCGGGGATGTGGCGGTGCGCAAGGGAACGCGCATGAGCGTGGTGAAACAGAGTTCGGAGTATGGGCCGGGCGACACAGTGCAGGGCGTGATCGAGAAGGCGATGATCAGCGCGAAAGTGCCGGAAGCGGAGCGGCCAGGAGTGGCGGGCGAAGTCCTGGGACGCGCGGGGTTCACGGATTTTTCGACGCCGGCGGCAACGATGAGCGGAGGCTGGCGCAAACGGCTGTCGATGGCGGAAGCGCTGGTACAGCAGCCGGATATTCTGTTGCTGGATGAGCCAACGAACCATCTGGACCTGGAAGGAATCGAGTGGCTGGAATCGGTGCTGATGGGCGCTTCGTTTGCATGCGCGGTGGTGAGCCACGACCGGTACTTTCTGGAGAACGTGGCAAACGAAATCGTGGAAATCAACCGGACCTACGATGACGGCGCGTTTCGCGTTTCGGGTAACTACAGCGCGTTCCTGGAAGCCAAGGAGGAATATCTGCATGCGCAACGCAACCGGCAATCGGCATTGGAAAATCGCGTGCGCACGGAGATCGATTGGCTGCGGCGTGGACCGAAGGCGCGGACCACGAAATCGAAGGCGCGGATCGACAAAGCGCACGAGATGATCGGAGAGCTTGCGGAACTTGGCGAGAGAACGAGAAGCGGGCGCGCGCAGATTGATTTTTCCGCTTCGGACAGAAAGACGAAGCAACTGATTACGCTGGATGACGTGAGCTATAGCGTGGGCCAACGAGTGTTGTTCGAAGGCCTGCATTTTATCGTTACGTCCGGAATGCGCGTGGGATTGGTGGGTCCGAATGGAAGCGGCAAAACCACGTTGCTACGATTGATGAAAGATGATTTGAAGCCAGCGAATGGGACGATTCGGCGGGCAGAGGCGCTGCGCATTGTGTATTTCGATCAGAACCGCCAATTGGATCCGCAACTGACTTTGCGGCGAGCGTTGGCTCCGGACAGCGATTCGGTGATTTATCGCGAGCAGGTGATACACGTTGCCGCATGGGCGGCGCGATTCCTGTTCACGGGCGAACAGCTGAACCAGCGTGTGGGGCGACTCTCGGGCGGAGAACGTGCGCGAGTGCTGATTGCGCAACTGATGCTGGAGCGGGCGGACGTGCTGCTGCTGGACGAACCGACAAACGATCTGGATATTCCGACACTGGAAATACTGGAAGAATCGCTGCTGGATTATCCGGGGGCGGTGGTGCTGGTGACGCACGACCGGTACATGCTGGACCGGTTGTCCACCGTGGTGTTGGGTCTGGACGGCAAAGGGCGCGGAGAGCGCTTCGCGGATTTTCTGCAGTGGGAAGAATGGCTGCAGGCGCGGGCGAACGAGGAGAAGGAGACTCGGACGGACAGGAATGGCAGCGTCGCTGGCCGGTCCTTCGGGACTCAGGCCAGCACCAGCAAGCAAAGTCCTGGTGCAGTGAAAAGGGATGAGGCGAAGAAGAAAATTTCGTATCGAGAGGCGCAGGAACTGGCCAGCATGGAGCAGCGCATTGCCGACGCCGAAAGAGAGTTGCAAGCTAAACACGATTCCTTACTGAACCCGGCGGTGTTGAACGACGCGCAGCAGTTGCGGCTGGTTTCTCTGGAGATGGAACAGGCGCAGCAGGCAATCGAACTGCTTTACGCGCGATGGACGGAATTGGAGCAAAAGCAGGGCTGAGGGATCGAGAAAACCTAGGACGCCAGCTAGTCCTAGAACTGTACAGTTTGACAGTTCCATGTGGGTGGTTGGCGGGGCATGCTATTGCCCGCCGAGAACACGTTCCGCAGTGATTGCTGACTCTCGAGCGGCCTGTTCAGATGCAAGATCGTCTCGTTACATAGTGACGGGGTGGAGTGCTTCCAGAAGCTCTTGGGCGGAGAATTTCTGGCTGCGCAGGTCGTTCGAAAGTCAGCAATCAGCAGGTTGCGGCAGCGTAACGCGTAAGCTCCTCTGACCACGAGTTGACCGCACGTTCGGCAAGTCCTGCCGCCTCATCGGCTATTTCATCATCCGAAATTCTCCGGTACCATGTCCGGTACCACGTGATGAGCTTGCAGTCGAGGTTTGCAGGATTTCTCTCGCTGTGCCGACTTTGGAGCCTGCTTTGGGAAAATGCCGCATACTTCTCGCCGATGACCACACCCTTGTTGCAGAAGCCTTGAAAAATCTGCTCGAACCTGAGTTCGATGTCGTAGGGGTTGCGCCCGACGGACGGGAACTTTTGCGCCTTGCGGAAGAGTTGCGCCCCGACGTGATCCTTCTGGACCTGAACATGCCGCTGCTCAGCGGGTTCGATGCAGGCAAACAATTGAAACGAACGCTGCCAGAGGCCAAGTTGATCGTGCTGACGATGTCGAATGATCCAGGTTTGGCGGCCGAGGCGATAGAACACTGGGCTTCCGGCTATTTGTCGAAAAAATCTGCAAGCAAAGAACTGCCAAAGGCGATTGCAATTGTATTACGCGGCGGAAAGTACATTACGCCCGGAATGGCGAAGGAGCTGGAAGAACTTGGCCGACGAGCCATGCCGACGGAGGATGGCCGGACGCTGACGCCCCGTCAGCGGGAGGTTTTGCGGCTACTGGCAGAAGGCCGGACGATGAAAGAGGTCGCGACAATGCTGAACGTGGCGACGCGGACGGTAGCGTTTCACAAGTACAAGATTATGGAAGAGTTCGGATTGGAAAATAATTCGCAATTGCTACGTTTCGCGATCCAACAGAGGGTAGTGGATCCGGTTTAGCCGATTGGCAAGGTTAGCTGTTTGCCACAAGGTACTACTACTTGTCCGAGAAGTGAGAATTCCCGTTTTGGATTTTTCGCCTGAATAATTCATAGTTTTCTGAATCTGGTCTTTCCAGCGGTGTTCCCTTCTGCTACGCTCCGTGCGATTTCCGCCCGATATCTATTTCCCTGTTAACGAGAATCTCGAAACTCACGTTCAAGGAGACATAGTATGGGCACACTTGACGCGGTACTTGCGGAAACTGGAAGTCAGTTTGGAATCAACACAGCTAAGGCAAGCACTCTTCTTTCAGGACTGCTGGGCTTGATAACGCAGGCGCCAGGAGGACTCTCCGGATTCCTGGATCGCTTTCGCAGCGCGGGTTTGGGCGATGTAGTTTCATCGTGGATGAGTGGACCGAATCCGCGCCCGATTTCGGGCACGGCGCTGGAAACTGCATTGGGTCGGCCAGCAATCGATGGAATTGCGTCGAAGGCCGGGCTTGCGTATTCGACGGCGTCGTCGGCGTTGGCGTTTTTGTTGCCGAACCTTGTACAGCGATTGGCGCCTGGCGGCGTAATTCCCACGCATCTTCCTGCAGACATCCTGGCGTACGCAGGAAGTGCGACAAGCGCGGTAGCAGCGGGCGCACGCAGTGCGGTACAAGCGACAGAAAGGGCAGTGCAGAAGGCTGGTGCTCCCTCGTGGATGTGGCCTCTACTCGCTGTGCTGGCGGTTTTGTTGATTGGATTGTGGATGTGGAATTCGCGTCAGGGAGTGAAAAACGCGGCGTTCAACGCCGAAGACGCAATCCGAATGGCGGGAGAGAAAGCAAGTTCGGCGCTAGCGGCGTTGAAGCCGGGATATACGGCGCGAGATTTAGTCTCGGCGCTGAATCTAAACATCATCAATTTCTCAACTGGCAGCGCGCAGATTCCGCCGGACCAAACTGCGTTCCTGAATAAGGCGGCACTGGCAATGAAGGGCGCTCCGTCGATGACGGTGATCGAGATTGACGGTCACACCGACAACACGGGAGATGCCGCCTCCAACAGGGCGCTCTCTCAGCAAAGAGCCGAGGCGGTGCGGGTTTATCTGATCCAACAGGGAGTAGACGGAAACATGATCGTGGCAAAAGGATTTGGAGACACCGTGCCAGTCGCCCCGAATGACACCGAAGAAGGGAAATTCAGAAATCGGAGGATTGAGTTTGTCGTGAAGTAAGTTTGCAGAGCAAGAAAGCAACAAAGAGAAGCAGGAAACCGCTGAGGCCCGGGGGAGAAATCCGCCGGGCCTTTGGCGTTTAGTGTGCTAAAGAACACAGAGGTGAGGCGGAAAAGGCATTTGGCAAAAGAGCACAGGTAGAAAAAGCCCGGGTGTAAGGGCGACTTCGCATAGATATAGTACGTATAGGACCATGATTAAGTCTCTGATCACTCTCGGTTGGCTACGTGACGTTATGCTGGTGCTGCTGTTAACGGCCGGGAATCACTTGCGCCACACAACGCCTTTAATTGGGCTGACCATCATGGGTGCCGCGGTGGTCATTCTTGCGGAACGATTCGTGTGGGCATGGCATCTGTGCAATCTGCGCGAGAAGCAGGCTTCCTCTTCGCAGTAATTCTTCGTCGCAATCCCCTTCAAAGCTGGAGCGTCTTCCATCCGTCAGTTGAGTCAACGAACCGCCAGTCGTTTCACCCGTGCTTGATTCGTGAGTTGAGGTTCTTTGCCCATCCATCGTCGGATGGCCTCAGAACGACATCGCAATGCCCAGTTGTAAGCCCGGTTATTTTGTGAGGGTTTGTTGGAGTGGCTTGTCGCGCCAGAAATCCTGACCGTGATCTGGCAGTGTGTAAATGGGATCGAAGTATTCGTAGCGACGTGTGAGCGCTTCGGGATCATCGGCTTCGATACCGGTGCGATAGTTCTTGGTCCAATAAGAGATACCCAACTGACGGTCGTATTCCTTGACCTGGTGAACCCAGCGCTTCCCCACGAACGGAACATCGCAGACCATTCGAGGAGTGGCGAAGCCGGGAAGATAGCCCATGATGTCTAGCTGAAGCTGCTGAACTTCGTGGATGGCCAGACGCCAGTGTTCGGCGTTGGGAATCATGTCGCACTGGTAGAAATAATAGGGCATGATTTTGCCGAAATCGAGAAGAGTGAAGCAAAGCTCGAGAAGATCCTTGGGTGAAGTGTTTACGCCGCGCAGCAGCACTCCTTGATTGCGAACATCGCGATAGCCCATGTCCAGCAACGCCTGTACGGCGCGGGCGACGAGCGGAGTCACCTGGCGGGCGTTGTTTACGTGCGTGTGCACGGCAATGTCCACGTTGCGCTCGCGTGCTTTCTTGGCGAGGCGCTGGAGGCCGGCGAGCACTTCGTCTTGAAGAAAATGCTGCGGAATGGCCATGAGGCCTTTGGTTGCGAGACGAATGTCGCGAATATTGGGAATGTCCATCAGTTGCGACACGAAGGATTCGAGCGCAGCGATGGGCGTATTGGCGATGTCGCCGCCGGAAACCACGACATCGCGGACCGATGGTGTGACGCGCAGATAATCCAACATCTGCTGATAGCGATCCTTTTGCGGGATCTGAAATTTGAGCTTGATGACCTGGGGAACATCGTTGCCGACCAGATCCATGCGTGTGCAATGTCCGCAATATTGCGGGCAAGTGGAGAGCAGCTCCGCGAGAACTTTTGTAGGATAACGATGGGTGAGGCCTTCGACGGCCCACATATCCGCTTCGTGAAGCGAATCGCGGCTGGCTTTCGGATGGCTGGGCCATTCGGGGTGACGATCGTCGAAGGCAGGAAGCATGTAGCGGCGAACGGGATCGTTCCATAGATCTTTCTCATCCATGGTGTTGAGCATTTGTGGAGGGATGAGGATGGACATGGTGGCGCGTTCTTTTGCGTCACGCTCAATGCTGGCCAGCAGTGTTTCCGGCAGGAGACTGCCGAAAACTTCCTTAAGCTCCTTCAGATTCTTGACGGTGTGACGGCGCTGCCAGAGAGCGGTTTCCCATTCTTCTTTCGTGACATCTTTGTAGCCGGGAAGACGGCGCCAGTCCGGCTCGACAAAATCGCGACGAAAAGGATACGAGAAGGGTTGTTCACCGGCTTGGACTTTGCCGGCGGGCTTCCAGGTTGGACGCGCAGCCTTTGTTTCAGGCGTGGTGGTTTTGGTCTGACTCATGAATTTAATCCTATTTCCGGGGAACTCGTGCACAAACGGAGTGTGTACATCTAAGGATATCCGAGAGAGCGAGTTTGCGCCACCCCGCTACTGGGCGCACGTACAGAAGTAAAAGAGCGCGAGCATTCTGCGTGCTGCCAACAGTGCGTGTTTTGTGAGAGAATTCGCGCGTTGATTACAGTGAAACTCACGATGAAACGTAACCTCCCGCTCTGCTGGTTCGGCGTGTTGTGCCTGTGCCTCGGCTGGGCGAGCGCGACGTTGCGCGCGGAGAAAGTAACCGACATCAAGCCAACGGGTTACGTGATGGACCTGGCGGGGGTGATTCAGCCGCAGACCAAAACGCAACTGGAAGCGATGAGCACGGAATTGGAGCAGAAAACCGGCACGCAGCTTGCGGTCGTGACGGTCAAGTCGCTGGATGGCGAAGAGGCTGCGCCCTACGCGAACGAACTCTTCAAGCATTTGGGGATTGGAGCGAAGAAGCACGACACCGGGGTATTGCTGCTAGTGGCGCCAAACGAACGGAAGTACTGGACCGAGGTCGGGTACGGGCTGGAGCCGGTAATCAATGATGCGCGTGCGGGAGATGCGGGCCGATTGATGGCGCCGTATTTTCGTAAGGGCGATTACAGCGGAGGAATTGCCGCCGCAGCCTGGCAACTGGCTAAATACATTGCGGACGATAAGGGCGTGACGCTGACCGGCATGCCACAGATGCGGCCTGTGCGGCAACAAGAGCAAGACCATGGCGGGCTGTGGATATGGATTATCCTGGGGATCATTTTTTTCATGATTTTGGCAGGCAGTGGGCGGTCGAGTTCGGGTGGTGGTGGCGGTGGTGGGCTAGGGGCTGGCTGGGTGATTGGGTCGATTCTTGGAAGCATGGGTGGCGGTGGCCGACGCGGCGGTGGATGGGGCGGCTCCAGCGGAGGCTGGGGCGGCAGCGGTGGCTGGGGAGGCGGAGGAGGGTTTGGTGGATTTGGCGGGGGTTCCAGCGGTGGAGGGGGAGCGGGCGGAAGTTGGTGACGGTTGCCAGAAAAAGACCTACTGGCAGGAGCGGCGCAGGTTGGGATAAGCTCCCGGCAAACGATATATACGAGCGGTCAGAGCCGTAAACAAAGGTGGATGCGATGGATGGAAAACTAACCGAGCTGGTCAGCCGGTTGAAGGAAGCGGCGGGCAAGAATCTGGAATCGGTGATTCTTTACGGATCGGGGGCCCGGGGAGATTATAAGCCCGGGACGTCGGACCTGAATGTTTTGTGCACGCTGGTGGATTTGTCGTTCGCCGAACTGCAACAGCTTGCGCCAGCGGTGGCATGGTGGACTCAGGAACAGAAGGAGCCGGCACCACTTTTTTTCCTGACGGAAGAATTGCGAAGGTCCACGGATGTGTTTGCGGTAGAAAGCCTGGATGTGCAGCGCTCACATAAAGTGCTGTACGGAAAAGATGTGGTGGAAAACCTGGAGATCCCGATGAACCTGCATCGGGTGGAAGTAGAGCACGAACTGCGGCTGCTGTTGCTGCAATTGCGGCAACACGTTTTGCTGGTGGGGCGCAACGAACTGGAATTGAATGCAGTGCTGAACAAGACTATTTCTGGGGCGGTCACGCTCCTGCGGCATACGCTGTTGGCATTTGGAGAAGAGCCGCCGGCAACGCCGAAGGAAATTTTTGCGAAGATCAGCGAGATTACCGGAGCGGATGCGGAGGCTTTTGAGGAAGTTTACGCGCACCGGGAAACCAACGACTGGACAAAAGATACCTTCGCTGCGTACGGGGATTATCTGCACGCGCTGGAAAAAGTGATTGTGGCGCTGGATGGATTGGTTCCCAAAAAAGAATGGCGACGAGTTCAGAAACAGGCCTCCGGTAGTTAGAATGAACGGGTAGCTAAACTTACGTGGGGTGGTTATGAAAGCGGCAATCGTAATCGCAGTCGTGGTGTTGATCCTGGCGTTTGTACTGGGCAGCGCCTACGTTACGCGCCGGAACCAGATGGCGATCAAGCGCGAAGCAGTGAACGCGCAGTGGTCGCAGGTGGATGTGGTGTTGCAGCGGCGCGCGGACTTGATTCCCAACCTGGTACAGACCGTGAAGGGCTACGCAGTTCAGGAGCAGACGGTGTTCGGAGACATTGCGGCAGCGCGCGCAGCGTTGGTTGGGGCGAAGAATCCGTCGGAAAAGATTGCGGCGAACGGGCAGTTGGATTCAGCGTTGAGCCGATTGCTGGTGATCGTGGAGAACTACCCACAACTGAAGTCCAATGAGAATTTCCAGCGGCTGCAGGATGAACTTGCGGGAACCGAGAATCGCATTGCCGTAGAGCGCAAGCGCTATAACGATGCGGTCCAGGACTACAACACGTATATTTCGCTGTTCCCGAATAGTTTGGTAGCGAGCTTCGGCGGATTCGCGCGGAATGATGCGTACTTCAAGACCGAAGAGGGGGCACGACAGGCGCCCAAGGTGAATTTCGACTACAGCAAGCCGGCGGCCGCGCCATCGGCGACACCCGCTCCAGCGCATCCGTAAGTTGTGTCAAAACACCGTTCCGTGCGTCGTCAGAACTTGCGGGTCTCTTGGCGGGACCAGCGCTCGACTACGATTTTGGATTCGGTGTAGAACTCCACCGCGTCTTTGCCTTGCGCGTGGAGAATGCCAAAGAAGCTTTCCTTCCAGCCGTTGAACGGGAAATAGGCCATCGGAGCGGCCACGCCGATATTGACGCCGATATTGCCGGCGGGCGCTTCGTAGCGGAATTTGCGCGCGGCGGCGCCGCTGGTGGTGAACAGCGAGGCCTGATTTCCGAAGGGGCTCTTGCGAATGAACTCGATTGCTTCGTCAATCGAATCGGCGTGAATCAGGCTGAGTACCGGCCCGAAAATCTCGGTGTTGGCCAAGGAACTAGACGAGGGCACGCCGTCGAGCACGGTGGGCTTGAGGAAATTTCCGTTTTCGTAGTTGGCCACCTTGGTGTTGCGGCCATCCACGATTGGCTTGGCGCCATCGCTTACGCCCTTGCCGATAAGCGATTCGATGCGTTGCTTGCTTTCCCGGGAGATCACCGGCCCCATCTGGATGCCGCTTTCGAGCCCCGAGCCAATCTTGATTGACGATGCCGCGTCCGCGATGGCATCGCGGAAAGACTTTTGCGCTTCGCCGACGGTTACCGCGACCGAAACAGCGAGGCAACGCTGGCCCGCGCAGCCGAACGCGGAATCACTGATGATCTGCTTGGCGAGGTCCATGTCTGCATCGGGCAGAACGATGACGTGATTTTTCGCGCCGCCCTGGCACTGCATGCGCTTTCCCGCAGCCGCGGAGCGCGCGTAGACATGCTTGGCCACTGGAGTGGAACCGACGAAACTTACCGCGCGGATGGTTGGATGATCGCAGATGGCGTCCACAACGTCTCGGCCGCCATTCACGATATTCATGATTCCCTTGGGCAGGCCGGTTTTTTCGATCAGCTCCACGGCGCGGCGCATGGTCAGGGGTACACGCTCGCTGGGCTTGAGGATGAACGTGTTTCCGCAGGCGATAGCATAGGGAATAAACCAGAACGGAATCATGGCCGGGAAATTGAACGCGGTGATGGCCGCGACGACGCCGAGCGGTTGACGGATTAGCGTTTCATCGACTCCGGGCGTGATGTCTTCCAGGTTGTAGCCCTGCATCATCGTGGGAATGCCGCAGGCGACCTCCACGTTTTCGATGCTGCGACGTAGTTCGGCCTTGGCTTCCGCGAAGGTTTTTCCGTTCTCCAGGGTAATTAGCCTGGCAAGCTCGTCAATATGGTCTTCGAGAATGAATTTCAGTTTGAAAAGATACTGAATGCGCTCTCCGGCGGGTGTGCGGCGCCATGCGGGAAAGGCTTCGGCGGCGGCCTGGACGGCTACATCGAGGTCGGCTTTCGTGCTGACGGGAGTGCGAGCGATGACCTCACCGGTGGCGGGATTGGTAACGTCCAGAAATTCGGTGCCGGTGGCTCTGCACCACGCGCCATTGATGTAGTTCTCGACTTCGATGACTTGCGTTGCGGCGGGACTGCTCATGTTAGGAACTCCGTGCCTGCGGTTTTTCGGCAGGCTTGCTATAGGAAGAAGTGACGGTCGCGAGGGCCGTGGATTTGAAGTTTAGCAAATTTGATGGGGGATTGGGGGGACATGGGGTGCAGCAATGCTGCACCCCTAGACGAGAAAGGGGCTAGCCTAGGGCGGCCAGGGCTTCATAGGCTGCGCCAATCAAGGGGGCGGTTTCGTTTAGGACTACGGTTACCGGGATGTCCTCGAGCAGGCCGGTGAACTGCCATTTGTCTTTGAAGGCTTCGAAGAACGTGCCGTCTTTCATCTTGGGGAGTATTTTTACCGCGATTCCGCCTGCGATATACATACCGCCGAGAGCCAACACTTTAAGCGCGAGATTACCGGCTTCGGCGCCGTACAGATTGGTCCACATGTCGAGCGCTTCGACACAGACGGGACACGATTTATCCAATGCGCTTTTGGTGATGAAGGGAGCGGCATCGGCGTCGGGATCATCGAATATGGGATGGTGGACGGTGGGCGCGAGAAAATCGTGCAACGTGCGGAAGCCACGCCCAGAAAGGATGAGTTCCCAGCTCACCTGCGGATAGCGATGGCGCATGAAACGCAGCAGGTCAATCTGGCGGTCGGTGTGTGGAGCGAAATCGGAATGCCCGCCTTCGGAAGGGACCACACGATAGCGTCCGTCGTACCAGAAAAGAATGGATTGGCCGAGGCCGGTGCCAGCCGCGATCAGGGCGCGCGTTCCGCCCGGTTGCTGAACGCCTTTGTTCAGGACAAGGAGATCTTCCGGCGGAAGATGATCGATGCTGTGGCCCCAAGCGCCCAGATCGTTCATAAGGACGATGGGCCGCACGTGAAGTTCGAGGGCGAGATTGTCGGCGTCCACGATCCAGGGCAGATTGGTGGCATGGATGCGGTTGTTGATCACCGGTCCAGCGACGCCGAAGCCCGCCGCTTCCATTTTTTCGGAACCCATGTGGGAAGCCGCCTGGCGGGAGAATTCCTTGACGATCAAGTCGAACTTGGAGAAATCCTTACTGGCAAAACGTTGCTGGAAGACAATCTCAAGCGTGCCATTTTTTCGGGAGAAGAGTGCGAGATTGCATTTGGTACCACCGACGTCGCCGGCGAGAATCAAGTTTGGCCCCCAGGGAGTCCCGGAGGAATCCTATCATTGAATCGATTTAACGGAAGCGATTTAAGGGTTATACCACTGACGGGCGTCGCGTTCGAGCAGTTCATCCGATTCTTTTGGACCCCAGGAGCCACTCGGGTACTGGGGAACGGTTGCGGTTTTCGCGGCACTCCAGACGTCGAGAATGGGATCCACAAGAGACCAGGCAGCTTCCACGGAATCGCCGCGATCGAATAGCGTGGCGTCACCTCGGACACAGTCGTTGAGCAGCGTGGCGTACGCGCTACGCGAACCTTCACCGAAGCCTTCTTTATAGCTGAAATTCATGGTTACGTTGCCGATGTTCATTTCGGTGCCCGGGCGTTTGGCGACGAAAGAAACGCTGATGCCCTCGTCCGGCTGGATATTCAGGACCAGTCGATTGGGCTGAATTCCCTTTTCGCGGAAGACGATGTGAGGAGCGCACCGGAACTGAATCATGATCTCGGTGGTGCGTTTGGCGAGACGTTTGCCGGTGCGTAGATAGAATGGAACTCCGGCCCAGCGCCAATTGTCGATCAAGAGGCGCATGGCCACGAAGGTCTCAGTGCGCGAGTTCGGGCTGACGCCAGGTTCGTCGCGATAGCCGGCGACGGGTTTGCCGTTCAATGTACCGGGGGCATATTGGCCGCGGACCACTCCCTGCGCGACCATCTGAAGGTCAAAGGGACGTATGGACTGCAGTACTTTGAGTTTTTCATTGCGGACGGCATTGGCGTCGAAGGAAGCAGGGGGCTCGACTGCGACGAGGGAAGTCAATTGCAGAACGTGGCTCTGAATCATGTCGCGCAGCGCCCCGGCTGATTCGTAGAAACCACCGCGACGCTCGACACCCAGAGTTTCGGCGGCGGTAATCTGCACGTGGTCCACGTAATTGCGATTCCAAAGCGGCTCGAAAATGCCGTTACCGAAGCGCAGGACCAAAAGGTTCTGCACAGTGTCTTTGCCCAAGTAGTGGTCGATGCGGTAGACCTGTTTTTCATCGAAGACGTTCAAGACGATCTTGTTGAGTTCCCGAGCGGTGGCCAGGTCACGGCCAAACGGCTTTTCAATAATGATGCGCACCCAGGAGTCTGCACTGGTGGATTTATTCAGGCCCGCGCGTCCCAATTGCTCCACAATATTTGGATAGACTTCGGGCGGGGTGGAAAGATAGAACAAGCGATTCCCACCCAACTTTTTTTCGGCATCCAGCTCCGCCAGTTTTTTCGCCAGTTGCGCGTAGGCATTCTGGTCGCCATAGTCCCCGGCGGAATAGTAAAGATTTTCGGAGAATTCCTTCCATTTTTCGGGATCTATGGGACCTACTTCGGAGATGGTCTTGGCGGCTTCGCCAATGGTCGTGCGGAACGATTCATCGGTCATGGCCGTGCGCGAGAAACCAACGATGGCGTAGCGCGGACCGAGCGAGTTGTGCTGGGCCAAATCGAAAAGCGCGGGGATCACTTTCCGTTTGGCCAGGTCTCCCGAAGCGCCGAAGAGAATGACGGTGCAGGGTTCGGTGGTGCCAGTGCCGTATTTGGAAGGGCGGTTGGTTTCTTCGGGCATGACTCTTACCTCCAGGTAAGTTGGGTGCTTCGTTCTATCCGATTCGGCGCGGAAAGACTATACCTCAATCCCAGGGGATTTCAGGTTGGAACGCGGTTACAGCAGCGAAAGTCGGGGTAACGTAGGCAATCACGCGATGATCCTCCGCAAAGCCAGCAGCTTCCATCAGATGCGCAGGACGAACAGGCCGGTGCAGAAAGGTTGAAGTGAAGAGGGGCCTTAGCGATTGCAACCACGGTACAGGGTATCGGAGAATGGAGTGAGCTTCGGAGGAGTACATGGCAAACGATAGTTGCGGACCAACGCCTGCACCGAGCGAGCCGGTTCAACCGGGAACTCGCATGGTCCATTGCGTGAAATTTGGGAAAGACTTGCCTGGGCTGGATCGCGTGCCATGGAGGGGAGAGTTGGGCAAGCGAGTTTTTGAGAACGTGTCGAAAGATGCGTGGAAGCTTTGGGTAGAACACTCGAAGATGATCATGAATGAATACCGGTTGAATCCGATTGACCCCAACTCGCAGAAGATTATGGAAGAGCAGATGGAGCAGTTTTTCTTTGGAGAAGGCGCGAAATTGCCGGAAGGGTATGTGGCGCCGAAGGCGAAGGGGTGAAGAAGTTCGTCGGCTAAGCAAATAACCTCAGCGGCAGTAACGAAAATCAAAACCATTTCTTCAGGGGCTAAAGTCCGAGCGAGAAATAAGTGTTCAACGTCGGAGCTGAAGCGCTCCGACCGATTGCCTTAACAAGGATTGAACCTTTTAATTGCTGGTGCTATGGATCTTGCCTGTTACGGGGTGTTCCACGGGCAGGCTTGGAGTGATCGTGAAGTTTAGTTGCGTGTGTGCGCTGCGCAATGCGGCTTCGACCCCGGCCGGCGTTTGGCCTTCCGCAAAAATAAATCCTAGATAAGTGGAACCGTCCGGCCATGCCGCGATGTAGTCATGGACGCGTGCGGTTATGTCGATGGAGGTCACGCCTGGAGTGTTCTGCGCCCGTTCCAGACCTTCGACCCTTTCCAGAATCCCGCTGCGAGGCACGGGAATCATCATGACGCCAGAAGCCACCTCTACTCTTTGTGCGTCGCCGCCGGGCAGGCCCACGGCATGCCGCAGAAGAAGTTCTTGCAGACCAATGCGCTCTCCCGAGGATAGAAGAAACTGCAATGATCTCGCGCAAAGGCCACCAATGGGACGGGGAGCAATTTCGATAGGCCAGATCCCGGCTTCGTTAATGCGGAATTCCGCGTGGATGGGGCCGTGGATAAATCCAAACGCGTGGACTGAGGATTGCAGGGACTCGTGAATTGCGCGCTGCTGTCCTTCGGACAAACGCGATGGAGTGACGTAGATGGTTTCCTCGAAATAGGGCCCTTCGAGAGGATCAGGCTTGTCAAAAATCGCCAGGATCCGCAGCGAGCCTTCCGTGAGCAGGGCTTCGACGGCTACCTCCTGGCCTGCCAGATACCCTTCTACAAGGATTTGGTCGAGATGCGGCTCGCGGGTGGCGCGAATCTCCGGAGATTCCAAAAGCCGCTTGATGCGCGCGGCCGCCGCGAGAAATTCTTCGCGATCGTTTGCGCGAATCACTCCCTGACTCCCGGAGAGGGAGAGAGGTTTAAGCACACAGGGATATTGCATGCCCAGAAAGGCCGGCTCCGGAAGCGGTGCAATGGACATTTGACGAAACCACGGGACAGGTAGGTCCGCGTCCCGCAGAACTTCGCGCGCGCGCAGCTTGTTGCGCGCCGCTTCTACGCTGACAGGAAGATTGTGCAGAATCCCGAGGCCAGGTGCGGCGTAGGCTGCAGACGGGCCGGGGCGATCGCCGAGAACGAGAATTCCATCGACCTGCACGCCGCGTTGCGACTCGAGAACGACGCGGGCGGCCTCTTGTGGGGATTCGAAATGGACTGGGATCGCGCGGTCGCGCCATGGATCGTCGAGTTGATGGCAACGGTCAGTGACGAACACCAGTTCCACATCGAGTTTTTTCGCGGCGGCGTCAAAAGCTCGCGTCTGATAGCCAAGCTTTGCGGCAAAGAGGAGCAGGCGTTTCATGAGGGCGGTTCGACAGCGAAGCGCTAAACGAAGGCTTCGCCTTGGACAGTTTCCTTTGCTTTGGCGATGGGGACCAACTGGTCCCGCGTTGGCTCTGCTCAACAATACCAAGGCTCGTTGAGATAGGGCACGGTCGCGCGGCCAGCGATCAGCGGCAGCGCATTAAATTCGATGCGGCGATTCGCGGCCAAGTTAGCTGCGCGCCAGATTCGAGAAAAAGTTTCGGAGCGCGTGAGTTTCGACTCTTCGCTGGCGGTAACAATGGCTTGTAAATTGGCGGCGAGCTGATCTACTCGCGGGTCGGGATTGCTCCAGGGATAGACCAAGGATTGCGCGTCGAAAGGGCCGGCGATTTGGCGAACCTCGGGAAGTTCGAGCAGCCGCGAGCCTGCTGGAATGAGAAGCCGGATGGTCAGTTGAACTGGCGCGACCGATTCTACAAGGTCAAGCCGCTGCAATTGCGCGAGGAGGTCGAGATACGAGTCGAGCGTGGTCCACGGCGTGAAACTGACAAAGGTTGGTTGAAGAGTGAGGCGCTCGCGACGGAATAGCTCCACTACCTGGAAGAATTCTTCGCGGGTGTGATTTTTCTCGAGATGAGCGAGCACGGCGTCGTCCAGCGATTCCACGGCCGACACCACGAAGAGGCAGCCGGTGTCCCGCAGCCGGGGCAAAAGGTCGGCGTTTTTGCGAAGATGCTCGACCTTTATGGTGGCATCGTAGGTGATTTGCGGAAATTCGTGATGCAGGGACTCGATGATGGGAACGGTGTGGCGCACCGCGTTGAAAAAATCGGGGTCGCCAAAGGTGATGTGTTGCGCACCTGCGGAGACTTGCTGGCGAATATCCGCAAGAACAACTTCGGGATCGACGAGTCGAAATGCGCCGTTGTAGATGGGAACGACCGGACAATGGCGGCAATGGTGCTTACAGCCGCGGCTCGCTTCGGTATAGCCGACGGTGCGATGCTCCCCGCTGGGAAGAACGAGATGCGCGTAGGATTTCAGGGACGGTAGTCCACGGCGATCGGGAACCTTGAAGCGTAATCGCGCCAGGGAAATGTCGGAAGGGGTAGCGGCCTGCACGGGCGATGCTGGGGTTGGATGTGAGAGTTGATCGGCTAGATCAACCAGGGCTTGTTCGAATTCGCCGCTGAACAGACTGGTCACCCCATTCGCATGAAAGATTTCGCGAGAGGTCGCAGCATAAAGTCCAAAGGCACACAAATGAGCGTTGGAATTGAGCCGGCGAAGGGTCGGCAGTAACTCCAGAGCGAGGCGGGTGGCGGTGTGCATGGGGACATACAGGCCGATCAAATCAGCGCCTCGCGCGGCTTGCTCGGAAAGAGTCTCGCGCGAGAGATCGTTGCAAACTACCTCGTGGCCGCGCTCTCGAAGCCACGCCGCCGGGGAGGCATTGCCAAATGGCTGGCGTCCCAGTTCGTACGTGGATAAAAGAAGAATCTTCATTCCTGATTAGTATAGCGTCCGTCGTCGCTTGCCGGGAATTTCAGCTATCATATAGGTCTACGCAACAAGCGAAAGGACAAGAGGATGCCCATCTCCGCAGTAAACTCCTTCGGAACACGCGACAAATTAAACGTTGGAGCGCAGGTTTTTGAAATTCACCGGCTTGAGATTCTGGAGAAACAGGGACTGGGCCCGCTTACGAAACTTCCCTTTTCGCTAAAGATTCTGCTGGAAAACCTGGTGCGCTGCGAGGACGGGCGATTTGTACACGCCGATGATATTCGCGCGCTGGCAAAGTGGACTCCCGGCGGACCGCAAAAAGAAACGGCGTTTATGCCCGCGCGCGTGTTGTTGCAGGATTTTACGGGTGTGCCAGCGGTCGTCGATCTGGCGACGATGCGCGAAGCGGTGCAGCGAATGGGAGGAAACCCGAAGCGCATCAATCCACTGTTTCCGGCCGAGCTAGTGATTGATCACTCCGTGCAAGTAGATAGCTTCGGTGCCGCGAATTCCTTCGGATTGAACGCGGAGCTGGAGTTCCAGCGAAACGTCGAACGCTATCAATTCTTGCGCTGGGGGCAGACGGCGTTTCGAAATTTTAAAGTGGTGCCTCCGGACACGGGAATTTGTCATCAGGTGAACATCGAATACCTCGCGCGCGTGGTGTGTGCGATGCCCAACGGCAATAAGCTGGAAGCATATCCCGATTCGCTGGTGGGCACCGATTCGCACACGACGATGGTGAATTCGCTGGGCGTTTTTGGGTGGGGCGTTGGCGGAATTGAAGCGGAAGCCGCGATGTTGGGCCAGCCGCTTTCGATGCTGGTGCCGGAGGTCGTCGGCTTTAAGCTGCACGGGCGACTGCGCGCAGGAGCTACCGCAACGGACCTGGTGCTGACGGTAACGGAAATGTTGCGCAAGAAGGGCGTGGTCGGAAAGTTCGTGGAGTTTTATGGAACCGGGCTGACGAGCCTCAGCGTGCCAGACCGCGCAACGATTGCGAACATGGCTCCGGAATACGGCGCGACCATGGGCTTCTTTCCGGTGGATGAAGAGACGCTGGCATATTTGCGATTCACCGCAAGGTCGCATGAGCAGGTTGCGCTGGTGGAAGCGTATTCCAAGGAGCAGGGACTTTTCCGCAACGATTCAATGCCCGATCCGAGTTTTACAGACACGCTGGAATTGAATTTGGACAGCGTAGAGCCGACCGTTGCCGGACCCAAGCGGCCGCAGGATCGCGTGGCGTTGAAGAACGCCAAGGTGTCTTTCACAAAAGTTGTGGAAGGTATGCCGACCAAACAGATTCCAGTGAAGAACAATGGCGATGCGTTCGATCTTTCGAGTGGTGCGGTGGTGATCGCGGCAATTACGAGCTGCACGAACACGTCGAATCCTTCACTGATGCTGGGCGCAGGGCTGCTGGCCAAGAAAGCAGTTGAGCGCGGGTTGATGGTGAAACCCTGGGTGAAAACGAGCCTGGCGCCGGGTTCGAAGGTGGTGACGGATTATCTAGCGAAATCGGGACTGACGCCGTACCTGGAAAAACTTAAATTTCACCTGGTGGGCTATGGCTGCACGACCTGCATTGGAAACAGCGGGCCGCTTTCAGACGGCATTAGCGCGGCAATCAAGGATAACAATCTGATGGCGGTTGCGGTGCTGAGCGGGAACCGAAACTTTGAAGGACGTGTTCATCCCTTGGTGCGCGCAAACTACCTGGCTTCTCCGCCACTGGTTGTCGCATATGCGCTGGCCGGGCGCATGGACATGGATTTGACCACGGAATCTCTGGGAACAGACAAAGCGGGTAACCCGGTTTACCTGCGCGAGATTTGGCCGACACCGCAAGAGGTGGAAAAAACGGTCCGTGAATCGGTGACGTCGGAACAGTATCGCAAGCAATACGCCGAAGTGTTCGAAGGCGACCCGCGCTGGAAAGCTATGCCGGTGCCCGAGGGAGATTTGTACAAGTGGGACTCCAATTCCACGTACATCAAGCTCCCCCCTTACTTCGACAACATGCCGAAAGCTCCGGCGCCCTTGACGGACATTCATGGTGCGCGGGTTCTCGCGGTTTTGGGCGATAGCGTGACGACGGATCATATTTCTCCGGCGGGCTCGATCGCGGTGGATTCGGCGGCGGGAAAATACCTGATCGCGCATGGCGTGAAGCCGCATGAGTTCAATTCGTATGGCGCGCGGCGGGGAAATCACGAAGTGATGATGCGCGGAACGTTTGCGAACGTGCGGTTGCGCAACCAACTGGCTCCGGGCACAGAAGGAAGCTGGACGCTGCATTTGCCTGAGGGCGAAAAGATGTTTATCTACGATGCGGCCGTGAAATACCGCGAAGACGGCGTGCCGCTGATTGTGATTGCCGGAAAAGAGTACGGATCGGGATCCTCTCGCGACTGGGCCGCCAAGGGGACACGGCTCCTGGGAGTGCGGGCGGTGATCGCGGAAAGCTACGAGCGCATTCACCGGAGCAATTTGGTGGGAATGGGTTTGCTGCCGCTGGAATTCAAACTCGGCGAGAACCGCGAGTCGCTGGGATTGACCGGCCTCGAAGTCTACGAAATTGAGGGCGTATCTTCCTTGAAGCCGCGCAAAGAAGCGACGGTGCGGGCGATTTCGCCGGACGGCAAGGAAAAGCGCTTCAGCGTGATCGTGCGGGTGGATACACCGGAAGAGGTCGCCTACTACCAGCACGGGGGAATTCTTCAATATGTGCTGAGGCAGATGTTGGAATAGCCGCCGACAGGAAATCAGACCAGATTACTTTCGTAATGAAGGATAGCTACGTCTATAGCAATAGGTGGCCGGACCTGTTCTGACGTTTCCGACACCCGAGCTAGAGGTGAATTATGCAATCGCGTTGCTGGAGAATAATTGTCGCTTGCGGAGTGCTGGTGGCTTGCGCTGGCGGCGTGCGGTCCCAATCCACTGGCGCGGCAAAGGCGCCGGCGGAGGCTCGCTCTGCGACGAAGATACCGATCCAGCAGTTTAAATTGAAGAATGGGCTGAGGGTGGTGCTCAGCGAAGACCATTCGGCGCCGACTTATTCGATTTGCGTGACTTATGACGTGGGCTCGCGCGATGAACAACCGGGGCGCACCGGCTTTGCTCATTTGTTTGAGCACATGATGTTTCAGGGTTCCGAAAAAGTGGGCAAGGGCGAGCATTTCATCCTTATTGAGAACAACGGCGGCGGCATGAATGGTACGACAAATGCCGACCGCACCAACTATTTCGAGACGCTTCCATCGAACCAGATCGACCTGGGATTGTTTCTGGAGGCTGACCGGATGAAGTCGCTGGCGGTGAATCAGGCGAATCTGGACAATCAACGCAATGCGGTGAAGGAAGAACGGCGCCTGGGAGTGGACAATCAGCCGTACGGGCATACCTCGGAGGCGCTGCTAGGCACTGCGTATGACAACTTTGCGTACAAACACACGACCATTGGTTCGATGGAGGATCTGGACGCGGCTTCGCTGGATGATGTGAAGAACTTTTTCCGCATCTATTACGCGCCGAATAATGCTGTGCTTGCTTTGGTGGGCGATTTCAAGACGGAAGAAGCGCTCGCCAAAATCAAAAAATATTTTGAAGATATTCCCGCGCAGCCGGCCCCGTCACGGCCGGACATGACCGAACCGACGCAAACGGCGGAGCGGCGGAAATCTATTGAGGATTCATTTGCGCAAATTCCGCGGCTGGATACTGCCTACAAAGTGCCGGGATACAACGCGCCAGATTACATGCCGATCCAAGTGCTGATGAATATTTTGGGGTCGGGGCAGTCTTCGCGACTCTACCAAAAGCTGGTGAAGGAAAAGGAATACTCCGCGAATGTGTTTGCAGGTGTTGGCGCCCGGCGGGCGACGGGATTGGCACAGATTGTTGCGCTGGTGCGGCCGGGAGTGAAGCTGGACGATGTGGACCAAACGATCGCCGAAGAAGTGGAGAAGGTGCGCACCCAACCCGTGGAAGACTGGGAATTGGCAAAGGTGCGGCTGAAATACCGGCACGATCACGCGGAGCAGATGTCCAGCACGCTGTTTCGCGCGATCCAGCTTGCGTATTACACGGTGGCGTGGAACGACCCGGAAGTGGTGAACACCGAAGAAGCGCGGCTGGACGCGGTGACCAAGGATGACATTCAGCGCGTGGCGAAGACCTATCTAGTGCCCACGAATCGCACCGTAATCACCACACTTCCGAAGGCGAAGTCGGCCGCCGACGCTGCCGGGGAAAGGTAAAGAGCGCCATGAACACAATTCTTACACTTCGTCGTTCGCTGATCGTCGCGCGGGTTTCGGGCGGGTTGATTCTAACGTGCTGCCTTGGTAGCGGATCTTTTGCGCAGGCGCCTGGCGATTCCAAGGCGATGGACGTCAGCAAGGTGGAACGAAAAAACCTTGCGCCGGTCTCCAAAGAAATTTTGAAAGTGAAGTTGCCGCGGCCGGTGGAAGCGACGCTGGCAAACGGAGTGACCGTGCTGATTCTGGAGGACCATCGATTCCCTACCATCACCGTGGATTTCACGATTGATGGCGCGGGCGGCCTGTGGGACGCGGAAAACGAACGCGGGCTGGCCGGGACAACAGCGCAAATGCTGCGCGAGGGCACGGCAACCCGAAACAGCAGGCAGATCAGCGAGCAGGTTGACAGCCTGGGCGCTTCCTTTTTTGCGAGCGCGCCGTTTGGAGAGGAAGCCGCAAGTGTGGGCGGTTCCGGGCTCTCCGACAATGTGGACGCGTGGTTCCCGTTGGTGGCGGACCTGCTGATCAATCCTTCTTTTCCGGCCGATGAACTGGCGAAGATGAAGCAGAGACAAAAGGTGCAGTTGGTACAGCAGCGGCAGCAGCCGGGGTTTCTTGCGTCCGAGCAATTCAGCAAGGCAGTGTATGGCACGCATCCGGCATCGATTATTTCCGCGACGCCCGAATCGATTGACGGTTTGAGCAGCGAGAAACTCGCAAGATGGCATAAGCAGCGCTACTGCCCGCAGAACACGATTCTCGGGATTGCAGGCGATGTAAATCCCAAGGAATTTATCGCGAAGCTGAATGCGTGGCTGGCGAACTGGCCGAGGACGGACTTTAAGCCCGCAGCAGTTCCGGCGACCTCACCCGTGAAAGAACGGCGGGTATTCGTGGTGGATCGCGCGAATTCGGTGCAGACCACGCTGGCGATGGGCAACATCGCGATTACGCGTACCAGTCCGGATTATCCGGCGATGGTGGTGATGGACCAGATTCTGGGAGCCGGAGCGGCGGGAAGATTATTTTTGAATCTGCGCGAGGCGAAGGGCTATACGTACGGAGTTTATAGCCGCTTCACTGCCGATAAATACGCTGGCCCATTTCGTGCGGGCGGGGATGCACGGACCGAGGTTACCGAAGGCGCGATGACGGAATTCTGGAATGAATTTCGGCGCATTCGAGACGAAAAGGTGCCGGACAAAGAGCTGGATGACGCGCGACACGCGGTGGTGGCCAGCTTCGCGCTTTCGTTGGAGCAGCCCGGCCAGCTTCTGGATTTTGCGGAGACGGTGAAGATTTACGAGTTGCCAGCGGATTATTGGGATAAGTATCCGGCGCAGATTTCGGGCATCAGCGCGGATGATGTACAGCGAGTGGCGAAGAAATATGTGAATCCGGAGTCGATGCAGGTGGTTGCCGTGGGCAACGCCGGGAAAATCGTACCGGTGATGGAGAAATACGGAAAAGTGCAGCTTTACGATACGCAGGGGAAGCCGGAAGAAAGCAAGGTTGGTGGGAATTGAGTGAAGTGGATTCGCGCCGCGGACTGACGTTGGTGCATAGAAGCATCACGACATCTTAGCTCGTGCGGACATGGAGCGCAGCAGTGCTGCGCCCGCTACAAGAGCGGGCCCGAGTTCGCGGGAAGTTTTAGATAGATCAGGTACGGCCTTCGCGTTTTTGGGCCAGGACTAGGCCACGGGGAGTGGGGAGCAGCAGGACGGAGATTAGGCCTTCGGCTTCCATTTTCAACGCACCCTCGCGGACACTCTTCATTGCCGAACTGGCGTCGTGCATGAGGATCAGGCCGTACGGGCTGATCTGTGGGAGAAACCTGCGCACTTCCTGCTCGCGTAAGGGCACATCGCTATCGCAGAAGAGCAGGTCAATCTTGCCGGCAATTTTTATTTCCAGGCTGGATTCGTTCCGCGCGTCAATCCAACTTGCCAGGCCGGATTCCGCGAATCTTTTTTTGGCGGCGTCGTAAACTTTCTTATCCCACTCACAGGTGACGATGCGGCCGACGCCGTTTTCCTTGAGCCCTTCGGCCATGCGCAGCGTGCTTAGGCCGGAGAACGTGCCGGTTTCGACGATTAGTTCCGGCTTGATGGTAGTGACGATGGATTTCAGAAAATCCAGGACTTCCACTTCGGCGCTCATCGAATCGTACATGTGCCACCGTTCGGGATGCGGGCATTCCGGCGTGGGCCGGTGGTATTCCTGCTGCAAAACGTCGCCGTAGGAAGCGATGTGTTCGACAATGCGGTGTTCCTTTTTCAGCGCGTGGTATTGGCTTTTAATACGCCAAAGTAACACCGCGCCAGCCACGATGGAAAGCAGGCTGACCACCTGGGCATTGGACATTCCCAGGAACGAACGCGGATTGATACGAATGATTTCGACGAGAAAGCGCGCGATGCCGGTGAGGATCAGATAATTGCAAAAGATCTCGCCTTTGGCTTTTGGGCCGCGCAATGCTTTTGAAGCCAAGTGCCATAGAAACGCGCCGATCGCGCACCAAATGATGAACTCGTAAAGCGGCGCGGGATGAACGCGATCGGTGGTGGGAACCACGCCGTTGGGAAAGCTCATGCCCCACGGGAGTGAGGTGGGTTTGCCGTAATCACCGTCGCCGGAGAGGAAGCAGCCAATGCGGCCGATGGCGTAACCAAAAGAAGCGGCGGGGGAGCAGGCGTCCAGAAATTCGAGCAGGGGAAGCTTGGCCCTTTTGCCGAGGATTAACATGGCGGAGAAGCCGCCCAGAAAACCGCCAAACCACGCGAATCCGTAGCGGCTAAAGAAGAGATGAAATGGATCGGCGAAGAATTCCGCCGGGGATTCGAGCAAGTGGTATAGCTTCGCGCCAAAAATTCCGGCGAGACCCGCAATGGTGATCATCAGGAAAGCGTCGGCTTTCATGGCGCGGCGATCGAAATCGGCCTGGAGGATGTAGCCGGAGGTGATCAGCGCCAATGCGACCATCAGGCCAAAAGTGGGGATGGTCAGCGGACCGATGTGCAGGTATGGAATCATTCGAAAGAGGGATTAAGAAAAGTATCCGATTGCAACGCGAAGCTCCTTTGCAGTGAGAATTGCGAGAACAATTCCTCAGCGGCTAAAGCCGAAGGCAAATAGGACTCTCATGTCGGACCTAAAGGTCCGCCCCCCGGCGCCGATACAAGCTATTTTGCCCCGGCTTCCTAAGAGACGATTGTTCCCGGAATCTGCGAGCATCACGCGCTGGCTCAGAGTGAAGAGCC